>Ga0137396_10000412_pt1 | contig 20186 bp, 20 predicted proteins | sample czc16metaG_FD_108284 | JGI IMG/M metagenome (GOLD analysis project Ga0137396, IMG submission 108284) | Vadose zone soil microbial communities from Angelo Coast Range Reserve, California, USA - czcobulk3.16 metaG | ecosystem: Environmental > Terrestrial > Soil > Vadose zone | place: USA...
CTTGATGAGTTCGCCCAGCTTGTGGCCCAAAATCTCTTGCCGCTGGTAGAGGAAAAGGTCCCCGAACACGGGATTGCAGATTAGGATACGTTGCTGGGGGTCAAGCACAACCGTCGCCAGGGGACTATTTTGCACCAAAGCCTCGAGAAGACCCATGCGCTCCGCTAGCTTGAGTTCAACAACGGATAGCGGCGTACTGGGGACCAGGGTCTCGCTGACACCAAGGGGCTCCGCTCGTTGTGTTTCACCTACCTGCACTGCGTCGATAGCTTCGAAGAATGAGACGGCATCGCCATTATTGCCTTCCTTATCCGCTACCGGTGTAACGCTATATTGGACTGGCGACTCGACTCCATGCCTGGCAACCAGCCATGCGTTTTCCGCTTCATGCCTGCGCAGAGCAATTTCAATCGAGGTCCGAAGATTGATGTCTTTAAATGGTTTAATGATGTAGCCGAATGGCTCCGTGGCCTTTGCGCGTTCCAACGTAGCGTCGTCAAAATAAGCGGTGAGATAGACAACGGGAATGCCGAGGCGACTCTGTAATTCCTGGGCCGCTTGTACTCCGTCCGTCTGCCCTCTCAACACGATATCCATCAACACCAAGTCCGGATGAGTCTCCTCTGCCCTTAGGATTGCCTCTTCCCCGGAAGAGACAACCGCAGGTACGGAATATCCCAAGCGCTTCAACCTTGCTTCCAGGTCCATTGCGGTGATGCCTTCGTCCTCGACGACCAGGATCTGTGCCGTGGACATCGTCAGATCTCCTTTCCGGATTCATTCGCAAAAGTCAGCTTGATACGCTAACGCGATCCCGGTGGGAGGCCACACGAGCGTCGCGCTGGGATGCACGAAGGCCAGCCTTAGCCCAATTTTGCCTGTGAGGAAATGAACGGCGGCTGTGATGGCGACAAGCGCTAGATTCGTAAGTAATCGGGAATGCAGAAAGTGCCTAGAGGTCAATTGGTTCGGCGTCTTCCCCGAGGCGAGAGGAGGGAGACTCTCTGCGATCCACTGGAGTACGCCAGCCACCATGGCCCCAACGCCTCTTTGCCGCATTTAAGGGCGAATAATTTAGATGCTGTGCAACTCTTGCTTGAGCGCAGAGTGTAGTCAAGATCGGAATTCCGCCAATGTGCCCTCTTTGCTTACAAGAGCGAGCAGATTCGAGGTCCCAAAGCGGTGCCAGAGCCCGGCTTCACAAGCAAGATCGGAAAAAAAACGGCCATATTTTCAAGAGGTTTCGGGAGTTTGGGTTCCAGCCTTTCGCGCTTCGCCGTTACCGCAGTCGAGACGCCGCCGTGAACGCCTAGAAGCACAAGTGCTTGGTTTGGTGAGCACCGGCTATAGTTCCCGATCCATTTATCCACACTCTTTTAAAATTTAGCTTGAGACGACTCTTGAGCCAATCCGGTTAGATATACCTGTCTGCTCTTTCGCGTGCCGTCGTTCGGTTTCTTCTGAGACCGCATGCTGGGCATTTTTCTGCTAAATTTAGGACAGTGCCCGGAGTGATTTCAGGCAAAGAGTCGATTAGAATGGGATATCGTGCCCAAGCTCTTAATTGTCGAAGATGACGGAGCAATGCGGGATCTGCTTCGAGATCATCTGGAAGACGCGTATGAAATCATCGAGACTGGAGACGCAAGCGAAGCCCTCGCGCTTGCGCTGCAACAAAAGCCTGATTGTGTTCTGCTGGATTTGGTGATGCCGAAGTTTTCCGGCTTCGAGCTGTGCCAAACTCTTGCCTCCGTCAGCCTCACCCAGCTGATCCCGATCTTCATCATCAGCGGAGAGCCTGCCGAGAAGTACAAGGTATTCTGTCAGAACCTCGGCGCGGCGGAATACTTTCAAAAGCCGGTGGATTTCAGCAGGCTGAAGGCCCGCTTGGCGGACGTCCTGAAGACCAAACAGCCGGAGCGCCGGGCTGAGGTGCGGATTCGGCTGAGAGTGGCTCTAAGGCTGGAGGGAACGGACACAAGTGGAGCAAAGTTTGAGGTGGTGGCCACGACGGAAGACGTAAGCGCAGGCGGCTTCTTTTGCGGCTGCCCGGCTCAATTAGAGAAAGACTCGCTGGTAAAGGTTTTCTTAAGTCAGGAAGAACGGTACATAGGGCAGGCACGCGCGGTGCGCTCCGAACGGCGCAATACAGCTTCGCCGCACTACGGGTTTCGATTCGTCCAGAAGCCGAACCGGTGGATCTTGCAATAGCCCAAACGCTTTGAACAACCGGGCTGTCCCCAGGCACGCATCCGCGCAGCGCCGGCCTCCCACTCTAGAAACCCGCCTCTTGGCGGGCGTCCGTTTAGAGCCTGTGTGAAAACCCAAGTTTTTCGTCAGGGCACGCTTCAGGCGCGCCGCAAGTCGGACCATTTCCATATCTCTCCAGCGCTTTCAGCCGCTGAAGCCCTATCAAGTCAAGGTCTTCACACGGACTCTTTAGAGTGGGGTGCCGGCGAAAGCCCGCCGCTACAACACAGGCTGACGGCCAGCGCTCACTTCGTGATCTCCTGCTCGAGGCTAGCGGCGGCGTGTTGCGCCTGATACACGTCGGCAGCGCGCCTGAGTGCCTCGGCTATGTTCGCGCAGAGGTTTTTCGCTCCCACGTGGCGGTCGAATTCGGCCTCGTGCATGAGACGCGCGGGCTGCTGGCGCGCACCACAGAGAAGCATAGACCGACCGGAGGCGCGAAGGCGGCTGGCCAGATCCTCGAGCGCTGCCAGCCCCGTGGCATCAATCGCGGTCATATTCCGCAGGCGCAAGATCACAACGGGAGGCAACTTGTCGAGACGGTCTGTTATCTCGGAGATCTTGTCGGTTACTCCAAAGAGAAATGGCCCGTGGATGCGGAACACGGTGACATAAGGGGGAATCTGTTTGTCCTGCAAAATATGGACTCGGCCGTCTTTGATGTATTCGTCTGTTACCTGCGAAACGGTGGTGGTGACGGAAACCTTTCGAATGAAGGTAAAAGCAGCGAGCAACATGCCGACCTCGACCGCGAAGCTGAGATCTGTGATTACGGTGAGCGTCATGGTGAGCAGCCAGACGCTGATGTCCCCCTTCGTCAGCTTCAAAATCTCCGGGATTTCCTCCCAATCACCCATGTTGTAGGCCACCATCAGCAGGATGCCGGCAAGCGCCGCAAGCGGCACGTCTTTCACGAGAGGCGCGGCGAACAACACCACTGCCAAGAGCGTCAGCGCGTGGATCATGCCCGCGATGGGTGTCTTTGCTCCAGAGCGCACATTGGTGGCTGTGCGCGCGATGGCGCCTGTGGCCGGCAGCCCGCCAAAGAGCGGCGAGACGATGTTGGCCACGCCCTGCGCCACTAGCTCGACATTGGGATTGTGTTTGTCGTTGCTCATGCGGTCGGAGACAACCGCGGACATCAGGGACTCGATGGCGCCCAGCATGGCCACGGTTAATGCGGGAGAGAGCAGGTGGAGCAAGAGATCGGGACGAAATTGCGGCACGGCAATTTTAGGCAGGCCGTTGGGGATCCCTCCAAAGCGAGTGCCGATTGTCTCGACGGGCAGGTGAAACAAGCTGACGGCCGCGGTCGCGCCGCAGCAGGCCACAATCGCTCCGGGGATGCGCTTGCTGAATTTGGCGCAGAACACCATGACCAGAAGCGAGGCCATGGCGAGAAGCGTCGCCGGCCAGGAGATGGTCCGGAAATGCCCCCCGATCGCCGCCATCCGCTGGAAGAAATGGCCGGGGACGTGGTCCATCCGCAAGCCGAAAAAATCACGGATTTGCGTGCTGGCAATGAGAATGGCGATGCCGTTGGTGAAACCGACCACGACGGGGCGCGGAAAGAACTTCACCGCCGTGCCCATGCCGGTGATGCCCAGCAGGACGAGCAGGACCCCAGCCATCATCGTGCAGGTAAACAGGCCATCGATTCCGTACCGCGCGATGATGCTCGCGACCACAACCACAAACGCGCCCGTGGGTCCGCCAATCTGCGTCTTTGAGCCGCCGAGAGCCGAGATCAGAAAGCCTGTGACGATAGCGCAGTAAATTCCGGCCTGGGGCGAGACGCCAGAAGCGATGGCAAAGGCCATGGCCAGCGGCAAGGCCACAAGGCCAACCGTGATTCCTGCAACCAAGTCAGAGACAAACTTGTGGAGATCGTAGTCGCGCAAAAGCAGAACGGATTTGGGGAGCCACGCATCCATAGAAACGTTCATTCCAGTGCAGACCGGCGGGCGGAGTCTTCGCGAACCAGTGTAGCAGGAGAGTAGAAAGGAAAACGCGTTTGCGAGCGCGGATGTGCCGTGAACTGAACCGCTGGCGTGCATTTCGTTTAGCAGCTTGTTGAAAACCCAGCGGCCCGAGTGGCAGAGACTTAGCCTGTGCTCTTGCAACTGCTGCTTACAAAACAAAGCACCTTTCAACTGCAGTAATCTCTTGGCAACCTCGCGCCCCAAATGCGCCCTTAATCCGCGCGGCGTTTGTAGCATGGGGATGGGTCATCCATTGCCAGACGTTATGAGGGTGGTCGGCGCGTGATTGAAGCGCCGCTCAAGATCCGCCCCGAATGCCAGGCGAAAGATTAATTCTGAGGGCAAGTCGATCAGTTTCCTGGGTTGACCACGGATGGGGGTGATAGTAGTCGTGTTACTAGCTGCTCCCATGGACAGTTGGGGAGGATGATGACTGCTCAATTCAAGTCCCTTCTGATTTCTTCGGCCAAATCCTTGCCACAGGCGGTCAGCGCAATTGTCATCCTTACGGGCTGTTCAATCCTAGTGGGCTGGCTCTACGGTGCCGCGTTCGGTATGGCTCTTCTTGCCAGCTCAAACATCGTCGTGTTTGCAGTCTTGCTTTACCGGACCGCCGTGTCGTTGAACCGATCGGACGTTGAGCGTGAGCGGGCCGAGGACATGCGATGCGCGAGCGAAGAACGCTTCCGGCTGCTGGTGGAGGGCGTAAAGGGCTACGCGATTTTCATGTTGGATCCCTTGGGGCATATCGTCAGTTGGAACAGGGGGGCAGAACAAATTAAGGGTTATCGCCCAGATGAGATCATCGGCCAGCATTTCTCCTGCTTTTATCCTCCTGAAGACAGCGAGCGGGGCAAGCCCGAGCAGGAGCTGCGAGTGGCAGCGAGCGAGGGTCGGCTGGAAGACGAGGGCTGGCGAGTGCGCAAAGATGGGTCGCGGTTCTGGGCCGATGTGGTCATCACGGCCGTGCGCGACGAGGCGGGATGCCTCTGTGGCTTTTCGAAAGTGACGCGCGACATCACCGACCGCAAGCAGGCCGAAGACACGCTGCGAGAGAGCGAGGAACGAATTCGCTCGGTTGTCGACACAGCCCATGAAGCGTTCATCGCCATGGACAGCGAGGGAAGGATCACAGATTGGAACCACCAAGCCGAGAGCACTTTCGGCTGGTCACGCTCAGAAGTGACTGGCCAGCCTTTGGCGCAGACGATTATTCCCCCGCAATACCGGGAAGCCCACAGACGAGGTCTTGAACACTTTCTGGCTACGGGTCAGGGCCCCGTGTTGAACACGAGAATTGAGATCACAGCATTGCACCGGGATGGACACGAGTTCCCTGTGGAGCTAACCATCACCCCGCTTCGATTGGGGCGAATCTATACCTTCAACTCCTTCGTGCACGACATCACCGCGCGTAAACAGGCCAAGGAGACGCTGGAACGCCAGAAGGCGGAACTGGCGCGTTCGAATGCGGAACTCGCTGCCGCCAATAAAGAGCTGGAAGCCTTCACTTATTCCGTCTCCCACGACCTGCGGGCGCCCCTGCGTCAAATCAGCGGCTTCTCCCAAATTCTTGCGCGAGAACTTGGCCCTCGAATCGACCCTGCCGCCCTGCACTACTTGCAGCAGATTCAAAAGGGCGTCCAGCAAATGGGAAAACTAGTGGATGATTTGCTGAACTTGGGGCGGGTGGGGCGCCAGGCGTTGAAAGAGCAATTAACGGACTTGCGTTCGCTGCTCGAAGCGGTCCTTGCTGACCTCAAGCCTGAAGCAGAAGGGCGTGAGATCGAATGGATAATCGGACAATTGCCTCCTGCGAAGTGTGATCCCGGCTTAATACGATTGGTGTTCGCCAACCTGCTCTCAAACGCCATCAAGTTCACCCGCCACCAAGAACACGCGATCATCCAAGTGGGCCAGATGACCTTGGACGGCGAGGTGGTGTTCTTCGTCCGTGACAATGGGGTCGGCTTCAACATGAGATACGTGGACAAGCTGTTTGGCATCTTTCAGCGTCTTCACCTTCAGGAGGATTTCGAGGGCACAGGGGTGGGGCTAGCCACTGTCCAGCGCATCATCCACAAGCACGGCGGGCGCGTTTGGGCGGAAGCGGAACCCTACAAAGGCGCTACTTTTTATTTCACCCTGGGAGTGGCCAGTCAGAGTGAACGCGAGATCACCCCAGCACAGCGAGGTGTGGTGTGCCGACAGAACCAATAGAAATACTGCTAGTGGAAGATAATCCGGCGGACTTGGAGCTGACCCTGCATGTGATGCGCCAAAACCACATATCCAATCGGATTCACGTGGCGCGCGACGGTGAGCAAGCCCTGGATTTTCTTTTCGGCCGTGGAGCCTATAGCGACCGCGTCTCCGAGCACACACTTAAACTGGTCCTCCTGGATTTGAAGCTGCCCAAAGTGGACGGACTGGAAGTGCTCCGCGCGATCAAGAGCGACCCCCGCACGAAGGTGATCCCGGTGGTTATCCTCACTTCTTCCCTGGAAGAAAAGGATCTGATCGGCAGCTATAACTGGGGCGTGAACAGCTATATCCAAAAGCCAGTGGATTTTGAGCAGTTCCGGGAGACTGTCAAGCAACTTCATCTCTACTGGCTGCTTGTGAACCAGGCCCCATCTGCGATCGCCTTCTTGGCGCGGAGCGGAACCTAACATGACCAGGGAAGGGGCCTGTTTAGCTCAGATAATGGCTTCGCCAACAGCAAGGAGGAGCCGAAACCGGATTTGTTCGGCGTGAAAGTTAACCTGTCGTGCGCTACAAGCCCAATCTTCTTTCTTGGCGGCAACGGCCATTCCTTGGACCCCCATGCAGATGTCCCAGAGCCTCCCAGTTAAAACCCCAAAACGGAAACCAATGATTAGAGAGCTGTAAAAAAACAGACAACAGCATTTTACTTCACCACCGAGCGCGCAAAGCAAGGATTCCCGCGCGAGAGGAGGAATGCTACGCGCGCAGAGGCTGCCATCCGAGGCCAGGGGGGCCATCCTCGGAGAAATAGCACTGCGGGTCGTGCGCCGACTGCCAAGCCAGGTCGGCCGGTTCAGCAAGACGAGGCCTTCTTGCCGAAGGGTTCTTTTGCTTTAAGCAGCCTTGCGATAATATCTGAAAGATAAACCATCGGTGTTTCACAAATTTTTACATCTTTTTGCATCGACTTAACACATTGCTGAGTGGGCCGGGATACGATCTGCGCCATTGGAAGAGAAGAGTTCGTCCCTCAAAGAGAGGTTGGCAATGAGTAGGTGGTTGCGTCGGAACGAGCGCGCGCAAATCTTGCTGACCCTGGAACTTATCGGGCTTCCCGCGACCGCACTGATTGGCCATGACGTCCGGCGCCCGGGTCCATCCAAAGAGATCGAGCCGTGGAAGCGGCGATCCAGCGAGACTTCAGCCATGTCTCACGATCGCGGAGATGAACAATGGGATCTGAATTATCCACTCATGATCTGAGGTCCGATGAGGGGATCTCTCGGGTGCTCGATGAGCGAGTGCTACTCTCCTCGGCTAAAGCCGGTAACCTCGCCTCGTTTGAGAAGTTAGTAGTGCGGTACGAGAGGAGAATGTTTCGGTTAGCCCGGCGCATCACACAGAACCACGAAGACGCGGAAGATGTGATGCAGGAGGCGTTGTTGAAGTCCTTCGAACACCTCGCTGAGTTCCGGGAGAATTCGCGGTTCTGTACTTGGCTAGGACGCATCACCGTTAATCAGGCGATTACGAAACTCCGCAAGCGGCGGCCGAATCAGACCTCGCTCGATGACCCTGTCAAGACCGAAGAAGACTTATTCCCGCGCGAGGTGGAAGACTGCGGACCCACACCAGAACAGCGTTACGGACAGAAGGAGCTTGAGGGCATTCTCTCTGACGTAATCACAGGGTTGGCCGCGCCGCTTCGCATTGTCTTCCAGTTGCGCGACGTGGAAGGCTTTTCGATCAATGACACCGCCGAACTGCTGGGACTTTCTGTCCCAGCGGTCAAGACACGCCTGCTGCGGGCACGCCTGAAACTACGCAAAGAGCTGAACAAGTACTTCCGGCAAGATATGAACAGTTCAACTAAGCCTTTCGGCTTCGCGTCCATCTTCGCCTGAGAACTGGAAACGCCTCTTCCAGAAATCAGGAGCGACTCAGGAGCAAAATGACTCAAACGGCGGCAAACATCCTTCATCCACCGCGCAGAGAAAAGACAGGTGATCACAACGCCCGGCTCGGCTACCATGACTCTACTGCATCGCGCCAGAAAGCGGTTGACGCAAGACCTGCCATTTCATACATTCCGCGCTGTTTCCAACAACTTCTACAGAAAGGTCAATCCCATGAAAACGCAACGAATACTCATCGGTTTGTTGGTAGGCTCTTTGCTGCTTCTTTCCATCTCTGTGTTCGCTCAGATGAATCGCCCCTACCGAAATGGTTCCGTGTGGGGGTTGGCATTCGTCAGAATGAAGCCAGGGATGGAATCGACTTACATGAAATATGTGGCCACTGACTGGAAGAAGGAACAAGAGGCCTTGAAGGCGGAAGGTCTGGTCCTCTCGTATAAGGTTGTGCAGACGGAAGGTCATACTCCTGGGGATTGGAACCTAATCCTCATGACCGAGTTCAAAGACTTAGCTTCGCTGGAGGCCAACGATGCGAAGGCGGAAGCCGTCACGCAACGGGTCATTGGCAACGACGAGAGGCAAGCGCAAGGTTACCGAGATCGGAGCGAAATTCGGGAAGTTATGGGCACCAGGCTTGCGCGGGAGATCATCCTAGAACCAAGACGCTAATTGGATTCACTTCGACGAGCGGCTGCACTCGGCAGCAGGTGCAGCCGTTCCCCTCCAAGTTTGGGTTTAGGAGAATAAGAAGGCCCACGCAGATAGTCGTGCCCTGACGAAGCGATAGCTTGAGCCGCTTCACCCTGCATGTAGCTCCGCCTTCATGGCGGCAAGCTGCAGCCTAAAGACTGGCACTAAAAAATTGGGACACTACCCAAGTTCCGCATAGGTGCGCGCTGGCTGCGCGCGTGTGGTATCTTAGCCGCTTGCGCCAAACACACGTGTACTCCGTGTAGGCAGCGATCCGGTGACCAAGCGCGCCAATTCGTCTTCTGTGGCCCGGGAAGGCCTGCGGCAAGCTCCGTTCGCTTCCACCCCGGGCAAGCGGGGCGAGGTCTCCGGTGGCAACGCCGAGGCAGGAGTATCAGAGGCGCGTCGAGCTTCCGAGGACAAGGCCGAAGGGGTGGCGTCCGCCGCGCGTCGAGCTGTGCCGACGACTCGTGGTGAGGTCGCGACCGCGACCCCCACCATGGCCGAAATATTCGGCCCGGGCGGGTTGCTCCAGAAATGTCACCCGGGCTACGAATTTCGCCGGTCGCAACTGGAGATGGCGGAAATCGTCGAAGATGCCTTCCGCAACAAGCATCACGCCATCCTCGAAGCGGGCACGGGTACGGGCAAGACGCTGGCCTACCTGCTCCCGGCGATCCGCAGCGGGCGGCGCGTGGTGGTCTCCACGGCAACCAAGTCCCTGCAAGAGCAGCTCTTCAACAAGGACATTCCCTTCCTGCAGAAGCACTTCGCACCGGAAATCAAAGTTGCGGTGATGAAGGGCCGCGGGAATTTCCTCTGCCGGCAGAAGGTGCACCTGATGGAAGGCCAGCCGGTGCTGAAGGGGATGGACGAAATCGATTGGTTCACGCAAATGCGCGAGTGGGAAAAAGTGACCGAGACGGGAGACCGCGCCGAACTCGACTTCCTGCCCGATGACGCTGAACTGTGGCAAAAGCTCGACGCACGGCGCGAGACCTGCACCGGGCAGAAGTGTCCGGAGTTCAGCCGCTGCTTCATCACCCGCATGCACCAGCGCGCCGCAGCGGCGGACATCATCATCGTCAACCATCATCTATTTTTCGCGGACCTGGCGCTGCGACGCGACGACTTTGGCAGTATCCTGCCCGAATACTCGGCGGTGGTGTTCGACGAAGCCCATGAGATCGAGGACGTGGCCAGCGAATACTTCGGCCGTCAGATCTCAAATTACCGTTTCGAGGAGCTGTGCAGGGACGCCGAGCATGCGTTGCGGCTGACGCAAGCCCCTGCGAAGAGGGGCGCCGCGACGGGCACGGCGCTGCTGAAACGCAGCGCGCGGTTGCGGGAGCGCGCCCGCGCGTTTTTCGAGACGTTTCCCGTGCTGGCGGTGAGCGCTCGCGGCGAACCGCGCGAAGGCCGCTTCGCCTTCGAGCCCCAGCAACGCGCGAGTTTCCTCGAGCAGAATCGCGAGGCCTACGAGGAGCTGGTCCGAGCGGTGAAGAGTCTCGAGACCGAGATCGCCGCGCTGCCCAGCAAACCCGAAGAGTTGGTGGCCATCGCGCGGCGCGGCTTTGAGCTGCGCGGAGAGCTTACCTTTCTGCTCGAAACCAACGAGCGGAACTACGTCTACTGGTTCGAGCGCCGCGGCAAGGGCGTTTTCCTGGCGGCCACGCCGATCGACGTCAGCGGCATCCTCCGGGAGCGCCTGTTCGAGCAGTTCGATACCGCTGTGCTCACCTCCGCCACACTCACGGTGGGCGGGCGCTTCGACTTCTTCAAGCAGCGGCTGGGGATTGACGGCGCGCGCGAGCGTGTGCTGCCACACGAATTCGATTTCCGGCGCCAGGCCCTGCTCTACATCCCGGCTAATCTGCCCGACGTACGCGGCCCGCAGTTTGCGCCCAAAGCCGCGGAAGAAATTGCCGCGCTGCTGAAGATCACGCACGGCCGGGCGTTCTGCCTATTCACGAGTTACGCGCAGATGAACGACGTGTATGAGCGCGTTTGCCGGCTGGTTGACTTCCCGCTGTTGGTGCAGGGCACCGCGCCTCGTTCTGTCTTGCTGGAGAGATTTCGCCGCACACCGGGCGGGGTGCTGTTTGCCACCGCGAGCTTCTGGCAAGGCGTCGATGTGCCCGGCGAGCAGCTCTCCTGCGTGATCATCGACCGGCTGCCGTTTGCCGTGCCCACCGACCCCGTCGTGGCAGCTCGAGTCCGCGCGCTGCAGGAGAACGGGTGCAATGCCTTCGCCGAGTACCAGGTGCCCGAGGCCGTGCTGGCCCTCAAGCAAGGCTTCGGCCGGCTGATCCGCTCGAAAACCGACCGCGGCGTGCTGGCCATCCTGGATAACCGCATCCAAAGAATGGACTATGGTAAAATTTTCTTCGCGTCGCTGCCGGAGTACGGTTTGACGCAAGACCTCGCCGAGGTCGCACGGTTCATGCGGAATCCTGCGTAGGGGCGTATGGCCTTACGCGGCGACGAATTAGGCGTGACTCCCTGGCGGGATCATCCAAAAGGACGAAAATGTTCCAAATCAGCGTGGAGGAGAGCTTTTCGGCGGGGCATGCCCTGCGCGGTTATCGCGGGAAGTGCGAGAACCCGCACGGTCACAACTATAAGGTGCGCATGACGCTGGAGGGCGCGCAGCTCAATTCCGTTGGGTTGCTCTATGACTTCGCGCACCTGAAGCAGATCATTCACGGAGTGATTCAGGCGGTGGACCACAAGTTCCTGAACGATCAGGCGCCGTTTGACGTCATTAACCCCTCGGCCGAGAACATTGCCAAGTATTTCTACGACGAGGCGTCGAGGGTGATGCGCGAGAGCCCGGCCGGCGCGCGCATCACGAGCATCACCGTTTGGGAGACCGATACGACGTCGGCTACCTACTGGCCGGAAGAAACCCCGCCGGCGCGCCAGGACCGAGCGGAGTGAAGGTCCTGCCGAACCGAGCCCCGGGGTGAGTCCACGCGCGGGTGAGTGAAGAGATGAACCGAGCGTTTCTGATTGTCCTCGTGCCGGCGACGCTGGCCGCCGCTGCCTATCTCGGCGTGACTGCTTATCTCGGCGCGGGGCTGAGCGTCGCCCCTTTCCTGGGGGCCGGCGGCGGATTCGTTGCCGCGGTGGTGATCGTGCATTTGTGGCGGCGCCGCAAAGCGCGACCCCGGATCGGCTAGGCCATGGTCATCACTGAAATCTTCAAGTCCATCCAGGGCGAGAGCACCTATGCGGGGCTACCCTGCGTGTTTGTGCGGCTGACCGGATGCAATTTGCGCTGCACCTGGTGCGATACTGCTTATGCGTTTTATGGCGGGACAAAGATGAGCGTCGGAGAAGTGCTCGCTCGCGTGCGCGAGCTCTCCATGCCCCAGGGAACTCAGCCGGAGCAGACAGCGGGCGCATCAACCTCGCAGGGAACTCCGCAGACCCATTGCGCTCCCGCGCGACCCGCCATTCCCCTTGTCGAACTCACCGGCGGCGAGCCACTGTTGCAGCCCGACGTCTATCCGCTGGCCGATAAACTTCTCGCTGCGGGTTACACAGTGCTGATCGAGACCAGCGGCGAGCGCTACGTCGGAAAGCTTCCGCGCGAAGTGGTGAAAATCATGGACGTCAAGTGCCCTGATTCGGGCGAGGCAGATACCTTCGATCCAGCCAATCTCGACGTGGTCGACCGCAAGGATGAAATCAAGTTTGTCATCTCCAGCCGCCGCGACTACGAGTTTGCGCGCGACTTCACCGCGCGGCATAGCTTGGCAGAGCGCGTCCATCAGGTGATCTTCTCGCCTGTCGTGAACGACCCAGAAGGTTCGTGGCCAGGAATGAGCGCGCGGGAGCTGAGCGAGTGGATTCTGACCGATGGCTTGCCGGTGCGGTTGGGACTGCAATTGCACAAGTTTATCTGGGACCCGGCGATGCGGGGAGTCTGAGGGGCAAGGGCAAAAGGTAAAAGACAAAGCTAAGGGTCGAGAGTTGACTGAGAAACCCAAGGCGGTTGTTTTGTTGAGTGGTGGCATGGACTCGTGCGTCACCGCGGCCATCGCACACCAGGAGCACCGCTTGGCACTGGTCCACGCCAGCTACGGCCAGCGCACCGAGCGGCGCGAGCGGCAGGCGTTTGAGCAGGTCGCCGATTTTTATGGAGTTCGGGAGCGGTTGGTTGCGCGCCTTGAGCATTTTGCGCAAATTGGAGGCTCGGCGCTGACCGACTCGCGTATCCCGGTGCCCGAAAGCGCGGTTCACGTAGCGGCCGGAGGCCTAAGGTCCATTCCGGTAACCTACGTGCCCTTTCGCAACGCACACTTTCTTTCCGTGGCAGTGAGTTGGGCGGAAGTGATCGGCGCGCGCAGTGTGTTCATCGGCGCGGTCGCCGAAGACAGTTCGGGCTATCCCGATTGTCGCCCGGAGTACTACCGGGTGTTTGCCGAACTGGTGCGCGCCGGGACCCGGCCCGAGACGCAGATCGGGATCGTCACGCCGGTTATCGAACTGCGCAAAGGTGAGATTGTACGTCGGGGCATCGAGCTGGGCGCCCCGCTGCATCTAACATGGTCGTGCTACCAGTTTGAGGACGCCGCCTGTGGCGTCTGCGACAGTTGTAGGTTGCGGCTGCGTGCGTTCGCCGAGGCCGGCCAGCCCGACCCCATTCCCTATCGGGCCCCTGTGGCTTGATTTTGCGTGGTAATATCCGGCAAAAACTCGCCCCGTTCGGGCATGGGCATTTGTTTCGGCCCCGGGCGGGTTACGGGCATAGGAGGCAGCAGTCATCATGAGGCGATCAAAAACAGTCTGGATCATTCTTACTCTTGCCCTGGCAGTGGGACCGATTGGCGCCTGGCTGGGCGCTGGGGCGGCGGCGCAACTCTTGGGGACAAGCTCTATCGTTGGGGATGTCAAGGACCAGGAGGGCAAGCCCTTTCCGGATGTAACTATCATCGTTACAAACGAACAGGGAAAAAAGTGGGAGCTGAAAACCGACAAGAACGGGCACTTCTCTCAGGGGACGCTGCAGTCGGGAATTTATGTTGTCGGCTACAAGGTGAAAGATAAGCTCGTCTGGGAAACGAAATTGCGGGTGGAGTCGGGTACCGAGGCTCGCGCCGATGCGAACTTCAAAGAACTCATCGCCAAGCAGGGTGCCGCAGCACAGGAAGCCGTCAAAAAACAGGAAGAGGAGAAGCAGAAGTTTGAAAGTCTGAAAGCGCACTTCGATAGCGGCGTGGCAACGATGGAGCAGGCCAGAGCGATTCGCAGCGAAATACAACGCGCGCCGGTCGATCAGCGCGCGGCGCTGCAACAGAAGCTCGTCGACCTCTATGGCACGGCCGTCAATGAATTCCAGGCGGCGGAGAAGGCCACCGGGGAAAACGACCCCAACCGCCACATCATCCTCGGCCGGCTCGGAGACTCCTACCTGGCGGCGGGACGCTACCAGGAAGCGGCGGACACCTATCAGCAAGTGGTCGCTTTGAAGCCGGACCTCGCCGGCTACTACAACAACCTGGGCAACGCTCTGGCGCGGCTGGGGAAGATTCAGGAAGCCACCGCGGCCTATGAGAAGAGCGCCGCGCTCGATCCCGCCAACGCCGGCACTGCCTGGCGCAACCTCGGCATTGAGCTCTACAACTCGAACAGGATGAAAGAGGCTTTGGAACCATTGAAAAAGGCCACCGAGCTTGACCCGAAGAACCCGCAAGGCTGGTATCTGCTGGGGGTCGCGCTGGTCAATACAATGGAATACAAAAAAGAAGGCGACAAGTTCATCCCTATCCTTCAGCCGGGCACGGTTGAAGCCTACCAGAAAGCCCTCGACCTCGACCCTAACGGCCCGTATGGCGCGCAGGCCAAGCAGGGCTTGGAATCACTGGAGCAGATGGGTCTCGGTATCCAAACCAAAGTGAAGACGCGACCCAAGAAGTAACTTCATTTCACAGACGGAAAAACCTTTGCCGCCCGGGAAACAAACACGGCTTCAGGGCCTAAAAAGCCTCGCCTCTGAAGAGGCGGGCTACAGCGGCGGCTGAAGCAGTGGCCTTTCGCAAAGAAGGCGACGATCGCTGCTAGAAGTGTGTGAGGGTGCCGGTGACCTTGGTGCGGCGCAGCGCCCAGGAGAAGACCACAAACGCGAGCGGCAGCAGGATGATGGAAAACAGCAACAGGGCGCGCAGCGACGGCCAGAGTTCAGCGAGCCCGGCGCGGCCCAGCAGCGCGGCGCGCATGCCCTCAAGCGAATAGGTGATTGGCACAAGCCGCGCCACTCGCTGCAGGTTCTGCGGCAGCACCGAGACCGGATACATCATTCCACCCAGCACCGCCGAGACGCCGAGCAACACCCATTTGGCGGGATTGCCGCGCTTGAACAGCAGAAGATAGCTGGCCGAGAGAATACCCAACCCGGCGAAGGCCAGCACTGATACCAGCAAAACCAGCGCAGCCCCCGGCCAGTTTGCCTGCCGCGCCGGAAAATCAAATAGAAAGATGCCCCACGCCAAATAGACCGCGGTGCGCAGCGACATCAGCGCGAACGGGTAAACGACCGAACCCGCCAAGATCACCGGCAGCGACGTCTGCGTCACCAGAAGCGTTTCCAGCGTGCCGTTCTGGCGAGCTTCCTGGATGCTGTGATCAAACGCATTGAGCGCCACACCCATGTACTCAAAGAAGGCAAACCCTACCAGCGCGAAGGCAAAGTAGCTGCCCCCTTGGGGTAGCGCACGGGTCAGCTCTGCGCTCTGCACGAAGCGGGAGAGATAGTAGAAGGCGGCCACGCCAAACAGCGCCTCGAACAGCTCAAGCACAAACGCGCTGCGGTAACTGCGCGCAATCACCAGGTCGCGGCGAAAGAGCACGGTGACTTTGCTCAGGCTGAGCAAGGCGCTCATGCGATGGATTCCACCTGGGGAGGCCCGGTGAGCTTTTGGAGCGCCTCCTCGAGCGTCGCAGCTCCGGCCGTGGCCAGCAGGCCGCGCAGGGTATCGCACGCAAGCAGCAGCCCGTTGTCCAACAGCGCAACGCGGCCGGCGAGCTGTTCGACTTCCGCAAGGGTGTGCGAGGCAAACAGGAGTGTGGTGCCGCGTTGGCGGACCAGGTCGTCTTTGAGGAACCGGCGGAATTCGGCGGCGGCCAGCGGGTCGAGACTCCGGGTGGGTTCGTCGAGAATCAATACGGCGGGAGCGTGCAGGATGGCGCGTGCCAGGCCCAGCCGGTGCACCGTGCCCGTTGAGAAAGTCCGCACCTGGCGGTCGAGCACCGCGCCCAGGCGGAGCAGCTCAACGACGTGGGCAATGCTCTGCCGTGCGTCGTGGCGCGTCAGGTTGTTGAGTGCGGCGAAGAACTCCAAGTTCTCGCGCGCGCTTAGCCGGCCGTAGAATCCGCCCTCCGCGCCGGTGTGATAACCGAGCTGCCGGCGGACGCGCGCGGGTTCACGCACAACGTCGAATCCAGCCACCTGGACATGCCCGCGCGTGGGGAGCAGCAGGGTGGTCACGATGCGCAGCAGCGTGGATTTGCCCGCGCCATTTGCTCCAATCAGCGCCAGCATTTCGCCGGGCGCTACCCTGAAAGAGACGCCACCCAAAGCCCGCAGGGTCAAGCGCGAAAAGGGTTGCAGCAACGCGCGCCAGCCGGTGAACGCCGGCGGAAAATACTTCTCCACGTTTTCCACGACGAGCGCGTCTTTGGCCACCACGCGAGGTTATACCGGACTCGCCCCAAGAATCCAGCGCGGTTGCTGCTGTGGTTGCACGAACTAGAGACGATTCGCGCGGCTCAAGCTGTCTTGCATCGCAGGCGCATTCCCGCAGAAATCTGCGCGGTGGTTTGCTGGTCGAAGGCTTGGTGGAGATGAAAGAGGGCCCACCGTCGGGCAGGTGCGCGACCACTGGCCCTCTTCCTGAGTGCGGGAGTTAGTCTCTTCTGCCGAAGCGGCAGGTGATGCCGGTCGCGATGCGCACGCTGTGCTGGCTGGCTCCGAGGTCTTTGCCGTTTGCGTCCACGCTCGGGAAGCGGGTGAAGAGATAGTCGGCCTGAGCCAAGCGGAACGCCCAGTGCTGCGACGCCTGCCAGTCAAGGCCACCGCCCAGCGCCATGGTAAACGAGGTGACCCGCGCCGAATCCCCGCCGGCGAACGCGTGAATGCGCGTCGCTCCGAATAGGGTATGAACGTACGGATTCCACCGGCCATGCCCGCGCCAGGTGACTCGCGGCCCGCCCATAAACGCCTGGATCCGCTGGTCAACGGGACCGCCGGCAACGATGGGCGTTCCTGTGTAGCCGCTGTAATCGAACACGAGCCCAAGCCAATGGTTCAGGTTGGCAGCAACCTGCGCGTTCCAGCCATTCAAATTGTGCTGGTGATCGTTGGCGGTGACGAGGCCGGTGTTGACTCGCCCATACGCATACCCGGCATACAACTCTGCGGCTGGCGCCGATGGGCTCTCTTGAGCCAGGGCGGGCAGCGAAAGTATTAGAAACAAACCCAGCAAGAAGGGGATTCTTCGCATTCTTTAATGTCTCCTCAGTTGTGATAGGCAGACGCTCTTGATCTTCGTGTGCCGCGTCCGCCGGTAAGATTGCTTCCACACTTGATTCATAACGGTACACGCAGACCTGGTCGATGGTACGGAAGTTTAGTTTGTCCCGAACTGGGCACCTGTATAGGGGTTCGCGGGACTTGGCTTTAGAGGAGGGTGCTGCCTAAGAGTACACATGCGTGGGTAAGTGGCAATGGTCCGCGTTGAAACCTTGGTATGATTCTCTGCTCGTGGGGCATGCTTCTTTGAATCCCGCCGGGGAGGGAACCGATTTGGAACAGTCGACCCAGCAGCACGTTCCTCTGACCATTCCGTTCACGACGCGCGTCTCGGTGCCAACAGAAATCTTGTTTCGGCAAATCGAGAGCGAATCCGTCCTGCTCAATCTTCAAAACGAACGCTATTTCGGCCTTGATGAGGTAGGCACGCGTATGTGGACCCTACTTACCACGTCGGACTCGATTCAGGCAGCCTACGACGCGTTGCTGGGCGAATACGAAGTGGACGCCGAGCTGCTGCGGCGGAATCTACAGGACTTGCTGGCCAAGCTGATAGAGAATGGATTGCTCGAAGCTGGCGGTGGATAAATTGCAGAGGTTCTGGCGGCTCAGCGCGGCCGAGCGCAGGTTGTTGCTCCGCGCGATGGTGCTGCTGCCGCTGACAGGGGTGGCGCTGCGGTTGGTAGGTTTTCGGTACTGGCAAGCCGCACTGGCGCGCCTGGCGCCTGCGGGGACGCGTCTCTCAGATGATCCGTCTCAAGATTCTCTCGAACGGGCGTGTGTAACTGCGCGCATGGTTCAGGCAGCGGAACGCCATGGCCTGGGCCGTCCCAACTGTCTCAGGCAATCCATCGTTCTCTGGTGCCTGCTGCGCCGCCAGGGAGTTGCTGCCGAGCTGCGCGTCGGCGGCCGCAAGCAGGACGGCCGGTTTGAAGCGCACGCCTGGGTCGAGCACAGAGGTGTGGCGCTAAACGACCGTGAAGAATTGCGCCAGCATTACGCGCCCTTCCAGGGTTCGTTAGCCGCCGCGTCTCGCCGTGTCCGGACCGAACCGCAATGAGCGGCATTGCTGGCATTCTCAACCTGGATGGCGCGCCGGTGGATCGGCGCCTGCTCCAGCGCATGACCGAGTTCATGGCCTTCCGCGGGCCGGACGCGCTGGAGATCTGGAGCGACGGCGCGGTGGGCCTGGGCCACGCGATGCTGCGCACATCGTGCGAGGCCGAACGCGAGCGGCTGCCGACGAGCCTCGATGGCCAGGCGTGGATAACCGCCGATGCGCGTCTGGACGGACGCGCGGAGTTGATCGAAAAGCTTCAGACCTGCGGCCGCAGCGGCCTGGACTCCGCCAGTGACGCTGAGCTGCTCCTGCATTCCTATCACGCCTGGGGTGATGCGTGTGTCGAGCACCTGCTGGGCGATTTTGCCTTCATCCTCTGGGACGCAGCCCGGCGGCGATTGTTCTGCGCCCGAGACCATTTGGGCGCGAAGCCTTTCTACTATGCGCGGGTCGGTGCATCTTTAATTCTCAGCAACACGCTGGATTGCGTGCGCGTGCATCCGGAAGTTCCGGACCGGCTGAACGAGCTGGCGATCGCCGACTTTCTGCTTTTCACTTACAACCAGGACCCGGCGACGACGACCTTTGCGGACGTGCTGCGGCTGCCGCCGGCGCACTCACTCACCTGTGCGGATGGAACGCTGCGCTCAAACCGTTACTGGACTCTGCCGGTCGAGGATGTGATTCGTTATCGGCAGCGCAGCGAGTATGTCGAGCACTTTCTGCAACTCCTGCGCGTTGGGGTGGCCGACCGGCTGCGCACCAACCGGGTCAGCGTGCAGATGAGCGGCGGGTTGGACTCAACCTCAGTGGCGGCAATGGCCAAACAAGTGCTAGCGAGCCGCGGGGAACCCTTCGACTTGCGCGCCTTCACTGTGGACTATCGCGGCCTCCTTAAAGACGAAGAAGTGCACTATGCCCGGATCATGGCGCAGAAGCTCGGCATCCCGATGCACCTTCTTCCGGGTACGAACGGCGCGCCGTACAAGGGGTGGGACCAGCCGGAGCTGCATACGCCTGAGCCCAGCCACGAGCCGCTTCTGGTGCTGCAATACGAACAGTTTTGGCAAATGGCCGAGAACAGCCGGCTCGCACTCTCTGGCGACGGCGGCGACGTCGTTCTGTTTGGCCAGTCGTGGCCGTATCTGTCGGGGTTATGGAAACAACGGCAGTTTTTGCGCCTGGCGGCTGAGGTAGGTGCCTACATTGCCTCTCACGGACGGCTTCCTCCTCTGCTCGGCGGATTTCGCACCCGGGTGAAACGCTGGCTCGGCCAGCCCGAGAACCTACCGGAATACCCGGCCTGGCTAGACCGCGGGCTCGAGGAACGCTTGGACCTGCGGGCGCGATGGGAGGAACTCAATCGCACACCCGCGCCGGTTCACCCGTTCCGCCCCCGAGCCTATCAAGTGCTCGCCAGGGGGTTCTGGACTTCTGTATTTGAAAGTCAGGACCCTGGTGTGACGCGCGTTCCAGTTGAGGTGCAGAGGCCGTATTTCGACCTGCGGCTGGTAAGGTTTTTGTTGCGCCTGCCACCGGTCCCC
>Ga0137396_10000413_pt1 | contig 20182 bp, 13 predicted proteins | sample czc16metaG_FD_108284 | JGI IMG/M metagenome (GOLD analysis project Ga0137396, IMG submission 108284) | Vadose zone soil microbial communities from Angelo Coast Range Reserve, California, USA - czcobulk3.16 metaG | ecosystem: Environmental > Terrestrial > Soil > Vadose zone | place: USA...
TACGGACGTTGCAGCCCATGCAGACGAAAGAAGCCGAAGTCTGGAAGCAGTGGCAGACAACGCAGCCTGCGCAGGCCAAGCAACTCAAGCCGATCGGACCCGATGAAGGTTCGGTGCAAGGAGTCATGAATGCACAATAGGGTCTCGTTCACATAAGTGTTCGTGTTGAAGCAGAGCGGCACGTGCCTGCTAAAGGCAAATTGGTGTGCGCCGCTCTCTCAAGGAGCAAAACCATGATAGCTTCCCGATCAACGGCCGCCGCATTTCTCTTTATTACGTGGGGCGTCATCACAGTCGTTCTGGTTGCCCTGCTCAGTTACAGCGCGACGTTGTCGAGCCACGATGACCAGAAGTTCAGTGATCCCGCCAAGCAGGACCATAACAAGATGGAGCGGGGGGTCATCGCCAGGAGATCACTCCTGACAGGAGAGATCATCGTGCTTTCTGTGATATCGGCCGTGCTGCTGTTTACTTGCGTCGGCCTTTCGATCTATTGAAGTCTTCAAAATTTCTAGAGTTAGCCGGGTCGCCCGGGGCACGCAGAAAGAGCAAGGCAAATTAGTGTGCAGTTGCAGATATCCAGTACGAAATCTTTGGAAAGGATGATAGGCATGAGAGCACAACGTTTATTGGTTTTGGCGCTTCTGTTCGCACTTTGTTTGACGATGGTTTCCAGCGCGCAGGCAGCGGGAACCGTCGGCGGCAAAGTGACTGTGGAAGGCGTGACGGTGATGACCAAGACGATTAACATGTCGTCTGAACCCGGTTGCGCGAAGATGTATTCCGCGCCGCCGAAGAGCGAGGATCTGGTCGTCGGACAAGGGAGTGCACTGGAGAATGTGGTGGTCTACATCTCCGCCGGCGCGCCTGACGAATCCTCGACGCCCAGCCAGCCTGTGCAAGTAGTGCAAAAAGGGTGCCGATTTACGCCGCATGTCGTCGCCATGCAAACGGGCCAACCAGTACAGATGGTCAATGAGGATTCCACATCGCACAATATCCATCCTCTAGCCACCAACAATCGAGAGTGGAATAAGGCCGAGCCCCCTGGAACCACACCCCTCACCGAGTCCTTTGCCCGGCCAGAGTTTATCTCGGTCAAATGCAACGTCCATCCGTGGATGCACGCCTACTTCGCGGTCCTGAAGACGTCGCATTATGCGGTGACCGGAGACAACGGCGCCTTCTCGCTCAACAACCTGCCTCCGGGCAAGTATACGATCACGGCTTGGCACGAAACCCTTGGCACTCAAACCCAGGAAGTCACGATCACAGGCAGTGAGACTGTGCCACTCAATTTCGTCTTCAAGCGGTGATAAGCAAATCCGAGGAGGGAATGGAAATCACGCTTTTCCATTCCCATTCCCTCTAGGTCACATCATCCAGTATTTCACCATAGAGAGTGATGGCGGCGTAGCTGTCTTTCAGCCGCAGAGGCAATCCCTCACCGAACCGCACCTCCGTGGCGCTGAACAAGGAAAAAGGGACGCGAAGTTGTCCCTCTCCCGCAGAGACGATTTTTGTTGCTTCTATCACCTCGAGCTTTCACGCGTCCGCTTACCACAAGTTCAACTTCGTAGAGTTCTTACCCGCCTTCCGTCTCCGTCGAGAATCCTCGAATCGTCGCTCCATTGCTTTGCTCGGCGACAGTTTTCTCAACCGGGGAGGAAGTTCCTCCCTGCTAAGTTTCCTTTCTTGCGCCAGGATTGCTGGAAGCGGTGCCAACCCTGTGACGAACGCTCCCAGAAATGATCATCAGTACTGGTAGTTGTAGAACCAGGGATCGACTGCTGAGTTTTTCAGGTATTTCATGGATTGATCCAAAATAACACTGGGGTTAAACAGTTCGCGTTACTTTACCTTCTCTAAGACGGTAACAGGAGGAATTCGTGCCATCTCTACTCAAGCCGGACAAGATCGATCACGACCTCGAATTCGAATGGCTGCTCTGCCTCGCAAGTAGACTTCAGACAACCCAACGTCTTCGGCCTACGGAGGTTGGCGGTTTACAGAAACTTGAGGAATTCCCCGCACTAACGACCAGCAGATTGTTGGGAGAGAACCCGGGAGCGCGCTCAATTTTGGACAAAAAGTATCGCAACCACGAAGCCAAAAGAGGGGGCGTCACTGTCCCCTTGAGGGAGACGCAGAGTTCAGAAGCGGCTTGCCAAGGTCAGAAAAGCGGCCACGCGGATAGCAGCATTGCGAACCAGATTCACGCGATCACCCCTTTCTCGTAAAAATGCTCCAGTACAAGTGCCTTGCGCGGATTCTTGACATGCTGCTTCCCTGAGTTGCCGGAGGCCTATGGTTCTCGAAGAAAAGCGTACGGGCCAAACATCAATGAGCTAACCAGAATGGCGTGCCCTTGTGGATGACCTTAGAACTCCATTGAGAAGCGGAGGAATGAGAAATGCGCCAGGAATTCTCTCATGCAGTGCGGCCTTCACTGTAGCGAGTTGCCACAGATGATCGTTAGTACCGGTAGTTTTAAAACCAAGTATGACTGATGAGTTTTTACGGTATTTAATGTATTGATCCAATAACTCTATAGTCATAACGTCCCCGTTACCTTGGTATCCCCTAAGAGAGTAAAAGGGGGAACGCGTGCCGTCTGTATTCAAACCGGACAAGATCGATCACGACCTGGAATTCGAATGGCTGCTCTGCCTCGCAAGTAGACTTGAGACATCCCAACGTCTTCGGCCTACGGACGTTGGCGGGTTACAGAGACCTGAGAAATTCCCCGCACTAACGACCAGCAGATCGTTGGGAGAGAACCCGAGAGGGTACTCAATTTTGGACAAGAAGTATCGCAACCACGAAGCCAGAAAGCGGGGCGTCTCTGTCCCCTTGAGGGACACAAAGAGTTAACAAGTCGTTTGTCTAGTGCTGGAATTCGAATATTCCGTTGAGGCCGAGGCTCGAAACCGTAATTTGTCACAAGGGCTCAGCGACTATCTTAACCCGTGCTGCCGAACAGGGCTGAGCTTCTGAAGATTGCGATTGGTCATGGACGATTACGAAAGGAACTGTATCCTGCACATGTTTTCACGAATCGATCACGGCCGCTCACATCGCCGATGTTTTCTTCAGCATCGGGAAGCGGAGAGACAGGTGGGCCACCCCCGGGGTCCGGAAAGAGACTGCGAATCATAAGCAAGCCATATCAGACTTCTAACTGAGGGCTTTATCGTGCCTGATATGAATCAGAAAATGGCGGTGGTTGAGAGGTCGGAACTATTCCAGGGTCTCGACTGTTCTATTTGTAAGTACATGGCATCCGCCGCCCTCTTTAGGGACTACGCGTACCGGGACGTGATATTTGTCGCGGGCGATCAGATAAAAGAAGTGCTGTTACTTGCTGAAGGCCGGGTGAAACTATCGCTATTCAGCGAAGAGGGCGCCGAAGTCATTCTTCGGCTCTGCCTGCCTGGTGAAGTAATTTACCCCCCTGCTATGGTACCGGAGGAGACGTACGAGTCGACTGCAGAAACCCTCCAGGCATGCCGACTACTTGCCTGGGATGCAAGGACCTTCAATACTGCGCAAGAACGCTTTCCTGCTCTTCAAACCAACGCAAGATGCGTTCTTGAACGACAGCTGCAGGAACTCGAACGCCGCTATTGTGAGGCGTGCTCGAGAAAGGTCTCGCCACGGCTAGCACTTGGTCTCCTTCATTTACTGAATCGAATAGGTCGCCCGGTGAATGGTCACTTCGAAATCGACCTCACGCAGGAGTCGCTGGCCCAGATGACAGCAATGAACGCGTCTACCGTGAGCCGCGTGCTCGCGAAATGGGAAAAGATTGGCATCGTGAGCCTTCGACGGGGAGCTATCGTCGTATGCGACGTCTCGGGACTTTGCGACCTCTGCAAATTTGGGTAATCTCCGCGCTCACATTCCTGATGGTTGGAATGGAAGCGGTTACATCTGCACTGGCGATGGATCATGTTCGCGTTCAGCCCGACCCCTAGGGAGGGCAGTGGTCTGCGTCGAACTTTGCTCAGGATCCTGTTGCCAAGCACCTGCCGAAGAAAATCCCTTGACTGCGAATAAGACAAAGAGCTCGATTTGTTTCTTCGAATTAAGGACATGTAGCCCAAGCAGGGTGTGGCAGGACCTTCGTGCTATTCAATTGCAAATTTTAACTGCAACTGGCAAATGATCAGGCTCCCCGGCCCAAACAATGTGCAGGTCCTAACGGAATCAGCGCGGTTGAGCGGCGCCTTATCGAATTCCGAATGATGATCTACAGTCCCCGCCTCCGCCAAAATACATGGGATTATGTATTCAGTATATCTGCACAGATATGTTGGAAATCGGTTTTCAAAAAATAATTTCGCACCTGCCTGCTGAACATTGCGAATGGTCATGGACGCTTGCGTAAGAAATCGTATCCTGCAGATGTTTTCAAGAATCGAAAACGGTCGCACACTTCGCCGATGTTTTCTTCAGCATCAGGAAGCAGCGAGCGACGGGCGGTCGCTAGCAGATCTGGAAGCCCGGTGTGAGGTTTAGAAAAAAAAGATGTCCGACTTTGCTTCTACCGCGGTAGTTCCATTGGAACCGCAAAGCGAAATCGCAAGGCCGCGCAGTAAGTAAGGAGGCAGCATGGTCGCAAGAAAGATATTTTCCCGGTTATCGTTGCTCACAACCTTCCTATGTCTGGCAGCGTTATCCGCGAACGCTCAGAGCTTGACAGCGCAGGGGGGTGGGTCGTTCATGGTGCAGTGTCCCGCCACGTCACCGCTTCACCCCACCGCCATTACCAATCCCAATCTCGGTGTACTTCTTTCAGAGACGGCAGAGCCGCCTTATCAGGGCCCGGTGGTGACGAACGAGACGGTGGGCGGAGTGCCGCTGACCTATACGCTCAACGGCGGCACCATCAAGTGCCAAGAAATCTCCGGAGGCGACGGCTTCGCCACCATGGCCGACGGAAACCAGACGTTCTTGTTCTCGTTTGGACCTCTCTCCGGTTTGGATTTGATCCAGCATGGCCAGCCGGGGACGCTGTTTTCTGCGGATTTTAACAATTTCTATAATAACCCGACTCTACCTAGCGTGTGCTTGGCTGGATCATCTCCCGCTAACTGCCGAACGGCGGGCGCCGCTGGGGTTTCTGGCACGTACAACGACCCCACCTATGACCCGAGCCGACACATCAGTTTGAACGGTGCGGTAGCCGACCCTGCCACGATCATGACTGTCGGCGTCTTAAACGGGAACATGCCTGCTCCCTTGATTGCTTTCGACGAGGACGACGAGTTTTTCCTGACCCTCAGCAACGTCGGCATGATTATGCGGCCCGACCTGTTCGAACAGCACACGGTCCACTTTCACGGTTATCCGAACGCTTCTTCGTTTTATGACGGCGTCCCCGATGCAAGTTGGGCCATCAACATCGGCGGCAGCGCCACCTATTATTATCTGGCGCCGGATGCAGGTACATATTTCTGGCACTGCCACATCACCCCACCCGAGCACTTGCAGATGGGCATGGTCGGCCAGCTTTACGTGCGTCCGCGGCAGAACCGCGTACCGTCGGGCACCTCGCTCTACACCGCAGCGACCGTGTGGCAGCAACAGGACCTGCGCACCGCATGTGTGAATTCCGGAAACTCCAACGGCACGATTACTCCCGACATCCTCTGCTCCGCGCCCCAGCCAGCGATAAACACGGGCTTCACGCACGTGCCGGGATATAAATACGCCTATAACGATGGTGACGGGTCCACGCGTTACGACCTTGACGTTCCCATCCAGATTCACGGTTTTGATCCCAACTTCCACTTCGTCGGCATGACTTTCAACCCGGAAGGTTTTGCCGACATGAAGGACAAGTACTTCCTGCTAAATGGCCGCAGCTATCCCGACACAGTCGGCGTACCCGGCTATTGCGATGCCTCTGGCTGCGGTGGTCCCAGCGGCAACAGTGCCAACCCCGATCCAGGCTCGGGTGCAATCGGGACCGAGGACACCGATGGCAGAACACGCTTTTCTCAACCGCTGCATACCCTGATCACTCTCGATAGCCACGGGGGGCCCGGTGGCACGGGTCAGCGAGCCTTGCTCCGAATTGCGGACCTGGACGTCACCGAGTACCAAACTTTGGCGTCGCTTGGGATTCCCATGGAATTGGTGGGCTTTAACGCCAAGCTGCTGCGGGATCAGGCGGGGAACAACCTCTATGTCAAAACCAACTCGATCACCTTGGGGGGCGGGGAGTCTTTGGATGTGATTCTCGACAGCACCAATGTTCCCGCGGGCACTTATTTCCTCTACACGCCGAACCTTGACCACCTGTCGAACGACGCCGAGAACTTCGGCGGTCTGATGACGGAAGTAGTTGTTAAGTAAGTAGGAGAGAGCAGCCATGAATCACATGAATATGAAAACACGAAGTGTCATAGCACGGCTGGTGGTGGTAACGGTAGCAATGGCCTTGCTGTTCGCTGGAGAGACCCAGGCCGCCGTGCCCGGTATCACCAGCACAGGAACGTCTGGCGCATTTAATCTGGACGCTGCTCAGGGCTACATCACGCAGCCGGACGGTGCCGCGATTTACTCGTGGGGGTACGGGTGCGCCGCGAACTCGACCCCGACGTTTGTACCCTATACCACCGGCGCATTTTGCCCCGCCATGCAAATCCCGGGCCCCACGTTGATCGTCACCGAGAATGTTCAATTCACGGTGACGCTCACCAACCATTTGCCGGCGGGTGTGGGCAATACTTCGATCCTGTTTCCCGGACTCCAGTTGGTGAGCGTTTCCGGCGGCGTGCCGGGACTGTTGACGCAAGAAGCGATTCCTAACGGTGCGGCGGTCACCTATACGTTGGTTGCGCATACACCCGGCACGCACGCTTATTACAGCGGGACGCAAGAAGACTTGCAGATCGAAATGGGTTTGTACGGAGCGGTTGTTGTCAAACCCGCGCATCCTCCAGGAGCCTGTCCGGAGTTGGGGGGCGACATTGCGCAGCTCCTGGGCAGGGGAAATCCGGAGCACGAATACAGACTGGCTCCGTCGGCGTACGACCATGCTGCAACATGCTATGACCGCGAATATCTGACGCAGTGGATGGAGCTGGATGCAAGAATCCACAGACAGGCGGAGACCCAGCTGCAAGCAATTGCAAGCTGCCCTGCCAGCAGCTCGAATCCCTGTCCCACGACGCTCGACGTTAGGACCGAGCCTTACCATCCCGCGTACTTCCTGATTAACGGGCGGTCTATGCCGGACAATATGGATCCGTCTTACGCCCCCAACTACCCCAACCAGCCTTACAACGCCAACCCCCATATGCACCCAGGGGATCTGACGCTCGTGCGGGTCGTTGGGCAAGGACATTGGCAGCATCCCTTCCACGAGCACGGCAACCATGTGCGCATCCTGGCGCGAGACGGCAACTTGATTGTGAGTGAGACAGATCGGGCGAAGCTCGGCGGGCGCATGGAATTCAACACCGACACCACGCCTGGTCAAGCCTTCGACGGCATCTTCTACTGGTCAGGAAAAGGGCTCGGCTGGGACATTTACGGCCACACGCCAGGCGCCACGGGGAATCCCCCGTGCGTCCCCGACGCCAATGGCTACTACACCCATGCTAGCGGGGCCCACACTAATGCAACTAATTATTACGAGTGGTGCGGCGACCACAACCACCCACTTGAGGCCAATCCCGTGGGGAACGTCGGCGGCGGCGGGCCCGCCACGCAATTCGATCCCTTGATTGTTGCCAACGGTCTTTGGTACGACGGCACACCTTATCTTGGGCCGGACGCAGTTATGCGCTCCCGCGGTCCAACGCCAGTTGCTCCCGGTAAAGCTACGCAGAACCCCTTCAGCGAGTCAGGCATCGCGTTCATGTGGCACTCCCACAATGAGCGCGAGATCACCACGAACGACGTTTTCCCAGGCGGCATGTTGCAGATGATGGTGGTTGATCCCCCGGTCTGGTACATCGACGAAACACTTTGATGGAGAAAAGAGCCATGCGATCCAACTATTGCAAAGCGATCCTGAATAAGGCAGTACTCGCGGTGACCGTCCTCCTCTTCTCGGCGGGCATTTCCTTCGCCCAGACGGTTCCCCTGACGGCCACACGGCAGACAACCACTCTGCCCGACGGTAACACGGTAGCCATGTGGGGATGGGTTTGCGGCACCGCAACGGCTCCGGCGACCTGCACAGGGTTGAACGGTCTCGCGCAGACGACAACGCCTTGGCAACCACCGCTGATCACTGTGCCCCTCGCGGCGGGCGCCACCACCGGAACACTGACCATCACGCTGACGAACAATTTGCCGGTCGAGACATCACTTACAATTGTCGGGCAGCTGGGTGGCAACCTTGGAGCTCCGGTCAGAGAAGATTTCCCGCGAACCGACGGGGCTCACCAAGGGCAGACGGAGGCCACATGGACGACGAACATACCTGCCACATTTGTGCCCCCTGCACAGGGAGCACGCGTGCGATCCTTCGTACCGGAAGCGGCGCCGAACACTGGGACCCAGACATATACTTGGACCGCCCTGAAGCCGGGAACCTATCTGGTTGAGACGGGAACCTACCCCTCCATCCAAGGTCCCATGGGTTTGTATGGAGTTCTAATTGTCTACACGCCAAGCGTTGCGGGCGGCACTGCGCTTGGAGCGGGCACGGCGTATTCAGGCACGGCCTCTACGGCGGCTGCACCAACTGGTACCGCATATACGATCAAATACGATGCTAGCGTTCCGTTGTTACTGAGCGAAATCGATCCGGCGCAGAACACGGCCGTGGAGCAGTTTCTGGAAACGTCCGCGGCTTGCCCGACGACCACGCCGGGAACCGGGACATGCACTGGTACGATTTCCAAGGCGGACGCGACTGCAAAGTGGACGTCCGCTTGCGGCACGGCGCATACGTGTTACCCGGCAGCTGTCAATTACACACCCATGTATTATCTGATTAATGGAAAGGCATTCGACAAAACGACCATAGCGTCGTCTGCCGCTCCAATCGGTGCTACCGCCGCCACGGGCAATGTCCTTCTGCGGTTTGTGAATGCGGGCTCGCGGATGCACGTCCCCGTTGTGAATGGACTAACCATGTCGCTCATTGCGGAAGACGGAAATGTTCTTCCGGATGTCGCGATCGGCGCCGCCAAGACGCCGCCGGCGCTGAATGCAAGAGTGCAAGGCGAAGTATTCTTGCCGGCCGGCAAGGTGTATGACGTGATGGTCGACCCGGCAAGCAACGCGACAGCCACTGCCGCACCCACTGTCTTTACTCCTAGCAATTACCAAGTGTTTGACCGCGAACTGAGCCTTTCCACGAACGGTGCCCGCGATGGTGGCATGCAGACTATTTTGCAAGTAGCAGGAGGCGTTGCAACACCAGGCGCCGCGCCTACCGTGCATAGTTCCACCTACTACTGCGTGCCAGGCGTGAACCTGACAGTGTCTGACCCTGGGAAGGGTGTGGTCGGGAATGGCGTCAACATATACGGCGTACTACTTACAGGCAATCCGCCTAACAACACACTCACTTCCTTCGGCGGCGGCTCGCTTACTCTGAATCCAAACGGTACCTTCGTTTATACGCAGCCCGCGAGCAATACGAGTTGTGGAGGTATATTCAGTTTTTATGCGAATGGGAATGCGACCCTCACCGGCTCGGCGACAATTAGTCCGTCGCCGACACTTTCGAGCCACCCGACTGCAAATAATGATGCCTATGCCAGCAACATTTCTAACCTTGTGCGAGTTGCTGCCCCCGGTGTCCTCGGCAACGATACGGACCCGCACAATTACCCACTGTGTGCGGCTCCCGCGGGTGTGACCAGCTGTCCTGCGACAGCTCAAACCATTTCGACGTCAGGCGCGACGATTAGTCTGAAGCCGGATGGCTCTTTCACCGCGACGCTGTCATCGCCGCCGACGACTGGAACGACTACTGCAATGTTCACGTACGCGGCCATCAACTCGGAGAAACAGGTCAGTAGCCCGGCCAATGTTACGCTTACCTTCCAAGCTGGCAGTGGTCTGGTTGTGAATGTGCAGGACGCTCAGACCAAGGCCGCGATCACGGACTATAAGTGGATCATTGAGCAAGACCGCACCTTCCATATCGACCCTGCATGCCAGCAGTATGGTGCTGGCGGTAGCAAACCTTCATCTTGCCCGCCTGGAGTGCCCCCGACCTTAGGCACTAACTTCCACACTTCCAACATGCCGGTGGTGGCGGTTGGTTGCACGGGGTCGCAGAGTTGCGAAAGGGATCAAACTGTTTACGATCCAACGACCAAATCGCACGTGCCAGCAGTCTGCGACGGCGGCGTTTGCGTGCCGACTGGCACAGGTGGTGCCGCGCTGCCCACAACGCTCCCGGGCCAGGTGAATCTCCCGACAACCGATGCGAATGGAAACCCCGTGTATTACTACATCTCCGTCCTGCCAGGAGATGCTGCTAACTCGTTCAATACCGGTAACTCCTTGGATCCAACTGTGGCAGGGAATTGCATCGCCACCTCAACGCCACCGGGACAGCCTATCCCTTCCAATTGCGGTCATACTATGGGTGGTGCCCCTATCGCCCCGGTGTGCGCGGCGGGTGGTACGACTTGCACTCTGCCGACGTCAGTGACGGTGAATGTCGAACCCAACCCGCTGCCCACGTCCGCGGTTACTGTTTTTGTTTTCCAGGATGATTGGCCGCTCAACGGTGAGCCGGACAGCGGAGGAGGGCCGGACACCTACCCCACGCATGAGATAGGTCTCGGAGACTTCCAAGTCCAACTCTGGGACGATGCCGGCAGCAGTGGCGACCCCACAGGGCAAATGACCTACGACATGTTCAACATGCCGTTGACCAACTCGCTGAACGGCACAATAGATCCCCACACTGGCTTGGACTCTTGTCCCATCTCTAACGCTACCAGTTCCGCTCCGCCCGTGGGCACGATCATCGTCTGCCCGAAGTACGAGTCCGACGGTACAACTCTGTCGCCGCTGGTCGGTGAGGCTGTCATCAAAAATCTGATGCCAGGAAGATTTGGGGTGATCGTACATCCGGGAGCCGCACGAGAGGCCAGGGGAGAAGAATGGCTCCAGACCAACACGCTGGACGGTAGTCATTTTCTGGATGCCTTTGTCAAAATGGGTGAGCCCAGCTACTTCCAAGAGTTCGGGCCGCCCGGATTCCATGTTTTTATGGGGATGGCCAACCCCAAGATTGTCAACAGCCGTTTGGCGGGAATTTGTACTGCAAGCGCGACAAATCCCACTCCTCCGCCATGCAACAACACCATCCACGGCCAGGTTGTCAACCTGCACCAGGGGCGCTCGCCGAGCGAGCAGCTTTATAGCAGCGGCGTATTAAACCATGGCAATCCGGTTAATTATGCGCCGCTGGACTACACCACTTGTTACGCCTCTCTTGGCGATCCTGATGCCGAAACGTTCGCCCTCACGAAATGCGATCAAAACGGCAACTTTACGTTCACCGGGGTTCCCGACGGGAATTGGGGATTAGTGGTATTCGACCAGTGGGTTGACATGATCGTGGACGGATCCAGCAAAGCCGTGAACGTCTCAGGCGGCCAAACGGTCAATCTGACTTACGCAGGCTTCACCTGGCAGACGCACCTCTGGTCGAACACCTTTATAGACCTGAACGGCAACGGCATCCAGGATGCGAGCGAGCCTGGAGTGAGTGGGATTCCGTCCAGGGTCCGCATGCGGAACGGTAAGTTTAACAACACCCTCCTCACCGACATAGACGGCCACGCCCACTTCGATGAAACTTTTCCTTTGTTCAACTGGTACGTCACTGAAACCGACAACACGCGCTACCGGAGTACCGGCGTGCACGTTGTCAACGACGCTGGCGGACAACTTGACGGTCCTCCGATGAGTGCAGAGGACGCCTTCACGCCCGGAAATGGCAACGCTGGGGCCTACCAAGGAATCCTGAACTCGAAGGAGAGCTTCTCGGTTCCCGGCAATCTGCGAGTACCCGGCGCCGTGTACTGCGGCAAGGCCGAGTGCACCGACGTGAATTTGGCAAATAATCCCAACGGCGGAGGTCCCGGTGGCTCGACGGGCCGAATTGATCCGGGCTCGGTCGTCACAGAAGGCTGGCAGGGCGGTGTTAGCGAGTACAACATCGTCCAGTGGGGCAAGCTGCCGTACGCCCCTGGAGAGACAGGGGGCGTGCGAGGCCACGTCGTGTACTCTTCGACCCGACCTTTTGACGATCCGAATCAGCTCTTCCAAAATTTGTGGGAGCCCCTCGTTCCGGGCGTTACCATTAACCTCTACGCCGAGAGCACGGGTCCAGACGGAACCCAAACTCTGACCCTGGTTGATACCACCACAACCAGTAGCTGGGACAATTGGGCTCAGGGCTTCAATGCCACGACCGGATTACCGAATATGAATTGCCCCGGGCAGGCCCCCACGGATCCGTTCTTCAGCTACACACTGGCGGGCACTCCCAACTACCTAAACCCCAAGACCGCATTGCCGAACAACTCGCAATACAAGTGCTACGACGGCTTTCACAACCTCAACCAGATCCAACCGGCGCCCTACGATGGCTTGTATCAGTTCCCAACTCAATTCTGCGCTGCAAACGCCGGCGGCACCTTTACCGCGCCATCTGGGCAGACGGTGAAGTGCGCGACCGTACTTAACCCTGCCTTAAATGCTCCGGTGCACACAGGCGCGGCTCGTGCGGTCTTGCCCCCGGGAATGTATGTTGTCGAGGCTGTGACTCCACCCAACTATGAAATCGTCAAAGAGGAGGACAAGAACATCCTCATCGGTGACAACTTCATCGCGCCGGTAACGCAGCAGTTTGGCGCCATCAACAACATCTTTATCGTTCCAGATCAGGCCACGATTAATAACACCAACCTGTCGTACACGGGTCCAGTAACGGGTTCATTCAATGCCGGGACTCAGAATCCCGGCAACCCGACCACCGACTTGGGTCGCACAAGCATCGGCGGCTTCGGGCCTGGTGGACTGATCGTGATGCCCGCGCCGTGTGTGGGCCAACTCCGCATCGTCCCCGATTTCATGAGCGCCTCGCCGGAATCCGGGGAAGTGGCCCCATTCGCCGGAACTGCTCGCCACCTGTGCGACCGCAAGGAGGTGACGCTCGAAGACCAGATGCAGGCGCAAACCGACTTCTTTGTCTGGACAAAGACGCCGGCCGCCGCTCACTTTACCGGTTTCATCACGGATGACTTTGCTTCCGAATTTGACCAGGCTGCGCCATCGTTCGGCGAGAAGTTTGCTGTGCCAAACATACCCGTATCCATTAAGGATTTCAACGGCGTCGAGATTTCCCGCATCTACGCCGATCAGTGGGGTATCTTTAACGGTCTGGTCTTCTCCACATGGCAGGTGAACCCTCCGAACCCGACCGGTTACGCGCCGGGCGTGATGGTCACTTGCATGAACGATCCAGGTCCGATTCTCGGCCCGAACGGCAGTATGATTACCGATCCAGCCTACAATCCCAATTACAGCAACTTCTGTTATGAATGGCCGTTCATGCCAGCCGATACCGCTTACATGGATACGCCGGTGGTTCCGACCTCGGCTTTCGCCAACGGGTACAATCCACCGGATTGTGCCTACCCGGATGCGACCCCGGCAATCGCAAGCGTGAACGGCGACGGCGTGGGACCTTGGGTAAGTGCAGTCGGCAAAATGTTGACGATTACCGCCTTAGGAAACCAGCTTGTGCCCAACCATGCGTATTCTGGTCCAGCGGCAAGCACCTCCCCCTATAACCAGAAGTTCATTACTCGCCGTTACGGCTTCGGAACCAGCCCCGGTCAAGTCAAGATCGGTGGCGTAACCGCGCCTATCTCGAACTGGAGCGACACATCCATTCAAGTCACCGTGCCCGCTGGTATCAGCCCATGCCAAATGCAGCAAGTGGGATATTCAGGCACTCTCTGTGGTGAGCTTCAAATCATAGCCGCCAACGGCCAATCGTCCATCGACACGGTTACCGTCACCGTAGGCGGCAAAGCCCCCATTTATGTGCCCGGGAACTACCCGACCATCCAATCTGCTATCGATGCAGCGCAATCCGGTGACCTGATCGTTGTGGGTCCGGGCACCTACAACGAAATGCTACTCATGTGGAAACCGGTCCGGCTGCAAGGCGTTGGCGCGCCGTCCGTTATTGTAAACGCCAATGCACACCCCGCCGGCAAGCTCCTCCAGCCTTGGAGGCGCCAAGTGGATTGCTTATTTGGCCTTGCCATAAACGGCGGTTTAATCAACAACACTCCGAACACCGGCAACCCCTACGATCCAACCGGCACGTACCCGTGTCCCTACTACAGCTCGGTGTCGGGTACGGTAACGACGCAGAGCGTGGTGGATCCGATACCTCTGGAAGGCTTTGTCGGTTGGGACTCTACCCAGAACGGGAATATTTTGGAAATGTTACAAGAACCCACCCTGATGGGTGCCTACGAAGGCGCGGCAATTACTGTTCTCGCCAAGGGTCTCGAGGACAACGATACCGCCAACTGCAGCGCCCTGAACGCGACTCAAGCCGGCTGCATCTACCTCAACAGCAACACTGGCTCAGCGCCAAACAACGGGTTTAACAACGGGTTGGGCGATTGCAACCCAGCATCCCAGTTCTACGGCTCCAACTATCTCTGCAACCCATCGCGGATCGACGGCATGAGCTTCATTAATAGCTCCTCGGGCGGCGGTGGCATTTTCGTCCACGGTTTTGGCGACAATCTGGAAATCTCCAACAACCGGGTCTTCGGCAATGGGGGAACCCTCACCGGTGGTATCAGCGTTGGGAACGCTGAGTCTCCGAGCGGGAGCTTCAACCAGAGTGTGGCTTCGTTCACTATACCTAACCCCGGTTCGGGGTATACGGCCCCTCCCACGGTCTTGCTGAGCGCACCTATAGCAACCGGCCAATTAGTAGGTGTTACCGCTACGGCCGTCGCTACGATCTCAAACGTAGTCGGACCCATTACAGTGGGGACGGCAGGTAGCGGTTATCTCGTGACGGATACTGTCATGCTTACCGGCGGTGGTGGCACGGGTGCGAGTGCCGTTATTGGCGCGGTGAGCGCGACCGGCGGGATTACCACCATCACCCTTGTGAACCCTGGCGCTGGTTATACATCTGCCCCGACCGTCAGTTTCATCAGCGCTGCTGGAACAGGTGCCAGCGCCACAGCAGCCTACAACATTGGGGGAATCAGTACGATCACGGTTACCAACCCGGGCAATTATTATACCTCCGCTCCCACGGTTACCTTCACTGGTGGTAGCGGTTCTGGCGCTGTTGCTACGGCCGTTCTTACTGCCCCCTTGGTCCAGATACCATTTTTCCTCAACTCCAATGTCAACATCCACAACAACTCGGTCACAGGAAACTCTGCCTACGGCGACGAATTGAACTCTACTACCCCGTCTTCGGCGGGAGGCGTGGTCTTCTGCGACGGCTCCGATTTTTACGTATTCAGCTACAACTGGGTATGCGGAAACATGAGCACGGGTGACGGGGGTGGTGTGTCCCACTTTGGGTTCAGCTACAACGGCACTATCGCGCACAACTGGATCCTCTTCAACCAGAGCTTGAATCCCACGCTCACGACGCACGGCGGCGGCCTCGTCGTCATGGGTTTGGGGCCCGATGGTATAACGGGTTGCGGCGAAGTCAATGATGTCGAATGTCCTCCGCAGCTCACCGACGGAGTGGGTCCCAACACCGTCATTGACAACAATGTGATTATAGGCAACACCGCCGAAAGCGGCAGTGGCGGCGGTATCCGGTTGCAGCACATCAACGGAACCGACGTGCAACGCAATCCCAGCAATCCAGCGAATTGGTATCAAGTGACGGTGACCAACAACGTCATCGCCAATAACGTTGCCGGCTGGACCGGTGGCGGCATCTCGCTCCACAATGCCGTCCTCGTCAATTTCAGCAACAATACGGTGGCGTCGAACGACACAACGTCTTCGGCCGGAGTACTCTTCGACGCCAGCGGGGCCTCCTTCTCCACCGTGCCGCCACCCGGCTGCGACCCGAATTCAGTGCCTAGCGCAACCAATAATTGCTCTAACAGCGCTATCACTAGGTCCACCTTCCTCCCGGCAGGATTGGAGACGGAATCCCACGACGCGACCTTGCTCACAGCCTTCACCGACCCCACGGTGAACTGCGGAACCGGCTACTCGCAGTGCACGAAATTCTCGAACCCGTTGCTCCAGAACAACATCTTTTGGCAAAACCGGGCATTCCGCATCACCACGGCCTCTACTTCATCAGCACCCGGCGTCGAGAGTACTGTCCAACTACTCCCCTCGTTGACGCAATCCGCTACTGGCGCCTGCCCCACTGGTGCCACCTATTGGGACATCGGTGTTTATGGGGACACCTCACCGAACAACCATGGTTCGGGATTGACGCTCAGCCCTGTTGGGTCCGTCCTGAGCACCGGTCATTACGACGCTACGAACACTTCGGCCAACCCCGGCTTCGCGGCGCAAGCTTGCAATGGCTCGCGTGTACCGCCGGAGATTGCGTCGCAACTGTGCACGAGCAACGCCATTGCGGCCGGGTGCATACAGCCAGGTACGGTGGGAGTATCCATGACCGTGCCCCCGGGAGTCCCGGACATCAACCAGTTCTATCCCGCGTTCACGCTTGCTCCCGCAGCGACAGTGGATGAAGGCAACAACTGGATTAACATGTTCTACGGTCCACTGTCATTATCCAACCCCACCAAGTACACCGCTGCGGGCACACCGCTGGCGCCACTTGTTAACTACAACGCTGCCACTGCTCCCGGGAAAGGAGCTCCTCCCTATGTGCCGATTCCATGATGATGGCTAACCGTGCACAACCCCGTCGGTCGATGCTGCTCGCAGGGTTATTCGCGAGCAGCGTCGTATTTTTCCCGGCCCTTGCAGCCGCAGCTCAAGAACGGGAAGTGCCCACGGCAGCAGACCGGGCCGTGACTTCCCCGGCGTTTCCCTCGACGCCTGCGGAGGCCCCACGCGCATCTATTTCTCGAACCGTGAACAGTAACCGCGCGGCCATGATGTACCGGCGGCTTTGGGGCATCGATAACATCACGCTCAAGGCAACTGCTTCGGGCAGCGTGATCCGCTTCAGTTACCTGGTGGTGGACGCAAACAAAGCCAAGGTCCTCAATGACAAGAAAGAGGATCCATATTTGCTGGTGCAGAAGAACGGAGCAAAGCTGGAAGTGCCGGCGACAGAAAAGGTCGGAAAGCTCCGTCAAACCGCAACGCCCGAGAACGGACGGGAATATTGGATGGTATTCCAAAACTCCAGCCATACGGTGCAGCCCGGAGACCGAGTAGACATAGTGATTGGCCCGTTTCGCGCTGACGGACTAGTGGTCGAACCATCCATGTCGACGCTTGCGGACAAGTAACCCTAAGGAGTGAACGATCTATGTTGCAAAAAACGCTTCTCCCCATGACTATCCTGTTGCTCGCCGTTCCCTTGGCGGTCGTCGCGTACAGCACCCCCACACCAGTCGCTCTCACTGCAACCCAGATCGTCGAGAAAAACGTCGCGGCCCGTGGCGGTCTGCAAGCCTGGCGCAATGTCAAGACGCTGTCCATGTCTGGCAAGCTGGACGCTGGAGGAAGGCAAAAAGTGCAGTTGCCCTTTGTGCTCGAGATGGAGCGAAGCCGCAAGACGCGGCTGGAGCTTCAGTTCAATGGCCAAACTGCCGTGCAGGTCTATGACGGGACCAACGGCTGGAAGCTCCGTCCGTTCCTGAACCGCAACGACGTAGAGCCCTATACCCCGGAGGAATTGAAAGCCGCGTCCACACAAGCGGAATTAGATGGTCCCCTTGTAGACTACGCGGCCAAAGGAACTAAGGTGGAACTTGAGGGAGTCCAGCAAGTAGAGGGTCACGATGCGTTCAATCTCAAGCTAACCTTGAAAAACGGTGAAGTGCAGCATATCTGGGTTGACGCACAAAGCTTTCTCGATGTGAAGGTCGAAGGGACGCCCCGCCATTTGGATGGCAGGTTCCACCCTGTAGCGACGTTCCTACGCGACTATAGGTCTGTGAACGGCCTAATGATTCCCTACGTGAATGAGACGGCTGTCGAGGGTGTTAGGCAAACGGAAAAAATACTAGTCGAGAAGGTGATCGTGAATCCTCAACTCGAGGACTCGCACTTCAGCAAACCTCAGTAGGCCAAAGAACTTCGAGTGATAGCTGGAGCGCCCCTCAAGCTGCCGGGAGGTCCAATCACTCTCGGTCAAAAGTGATGTTCGTCCTTGTATCGAACACGAATCGAAAAGGGCGGATAGCAGCTATGGGATCAACAAAAATCACTCAGCTGCTACCAAAAGATTTCGCAAACTGGGATTGAAAAGTGCTTATCACGTATTCTGTACAGATTCTCAGGGAGCAGAGCGACACCCAACGATTTGGTTTAGGAAGAGCAAGGATTCTACATACCACATCGATTACGCATTTCTGAGCCAACCACTATTGTCAAAAGCCAGGGAAGTGGTAGTTGGCCGCTGTGATGACTCGCTTTCCTTAAGTGACCACTCTCTTGTACCCGTTTCGCGCAATCGGCTTCAATGAAGGTTCTGCGCTTTTCTTCTCCGTCGCGGAGTTGCTGCTCTTGTTGTGCAGCGTCTATTTCGAGCACAATCTTCTCGACCCTTGCGCATTGTTCCGGGCGCCAATCGGCGAGGATCTCGTCTTGTGCTATCCGCCACCGATGCCACATCGCCGCGAGTTCGCGTGCATCGCGCCGCTTGATCTGTGCGCGAACTTGCGTGGGGGCATCCACTCAAAATCGTCCGGGGTCAACCCGTCAGGGAGCAGGTGCACTCCGCGCGGAACGAAAGGTCTTCGGGTTTGTTGCTTTGGTTTCATGGTGGACATCTCACCGTCAGGGTGTCCCGGATTCGGTCGGTTTGGGTTGTGGGATGTCAGTCTCAGCCATAGCTCCTTTGGTCGCAAGGGTTTGGGGTTTTGGGCGTGCCGCTGCGGGCTTCTGCTAATACCTCGGGACTGAACTGACCGAACATTGGGGTCTTGACCGGATTGTTAGCGGAATAGACGAATGATAACAGATATAGAAGCACCGGAGGGAATATCCGAAGGCAAGGCGCTCACATCCGAGGATCTAGGTTAGCCGACGCAGCACCGCAAAATCAGCCTTCCCGTACAACGGCGTTGCCTTGCCAAGGCCCGGGTTACGTGCAGATGAATCATGGTCTCGGCGGGAGGATGGAGAGGCGACTTCCCATCGCTATCGTTGTACGCGTATCGCGGATGCACAATTTGCCTGCCAACGAAGAAGAAGGGACCTACACCGATAACGTCAGTCCCCACGGCGCCCGCGTGTTTTCCAGGTGCGTTTGGCAACCTGGTGAACAAGTGCAAGTCACTACCGTGAAAGAAGGATCTTCGATTCTCGGAGAGGTGATCTATTGCCAGAGGCTCGATAACGACCGCTTTTGCATCGGATTGAAGTTCCAAGAGCGGCTGGACACGTGGCCTACTTTGAGCAGATATTACCACATGTGAATCAACCCGCCGACCGAACCAGTATCGTCGTACTCTGGTCGCCTTCAAAAAGTGCGTGACGGGCAAGGTGGGAGTTCTGTCATCCCTTCGGAAGTAAGTGAGCGCCGACGATGCGCGGACGATTTGATTGCTGTTGCTTCATGGTTCACCATTAACCGTGCGGTGTCCCGGGTTCATTTGTTCTCCTCAGTATCGAATTTGGGATACTCGTCACGCCACTGCTCGCGACTGAACTTTGCTGGGATTTGAAGTTCCCCATCTATGCGACTACCTTTACTGAGGGACGGGAGTAGTTCCTTTGCAAACTGTGATGGGAAATTAGAAGGGCGACCCTTGCGACTCGATTTCTACTCAACTAAACAGGACGCAAACAATTTGAGAGGGAGTGCGGCAGCGCCCGTGGCCGTCGCTGAGTAATGTTGCACCTGGATTAGATTCAACGGAAACAGAAAGGAAAAAATACGGAGAGCAGCATAAAGGAAGAGAGTGAGTAAATTGGCACCGGTGAAATCGCGAGAACGGAAGAGCTCCATAGGGACCATGGGATAGTCGACACGAGATTCGAAAATGAAGAAAGTAATCAGAGA
>Ga0137396_10000415_pt1 | contig 20135 bp, 17 predicted proteins | sample czc16metaG_FD_108284 | JGI IMG/M metagenome (GOLD analysis project Ga0137396, IMG submission 108284) | Vadose zone soil microbial communities from Angelo Coast Range Reserve, California, USA - czcobulk3.16 metaG | ecosystem: Environmental > Terrestrial > Soil > Vadose zone | place: USA...
ATGCCGTAGGCCGGCCCTAGCTTCGCGGCAGATTCGGGAGAGAGTCCTTGGTCGCAGGCGGGGTACTGGAAGAGCGAGAGGAGAAGAAATGCTTTGACAAACGCCGAGGACAGTCTCAATCGCGGCATCTCTACGAGGAAGCCAAACAATTTCACCGATTAAGATAGAAAATGACTGACGGAAATGCAAGGTCGGTGACAGGATGATTTTGTGTGGGCTATATCCTATATTTCATCATGACGATAAACCGCTCTCCCAACTCAACGATTTCTGACAAGGCATTCTCAGCGCCCGAGATTTCCATCCCACACAATCGCTGGAGCCGTTTGATTCTCCCATTCGGTTTGGTCGGGCTCCTGTTCTTGTTCGCCATCGATCCCGGCTGCCGCGTAGCACAGGGAGATCCTCCGACCATCCAGATCCAGGAGGACGAACACGGCAGACGTCTCGTCATCGACCATCGTCTGAAGGCATATGCCGACACGCTTACCTGGGAATCCAACCTGAAGTACACGGCCGTCGCGGGCCTTCCAATCCATTTTTTTTCCATTCCGGGAAGACTGCTTCTGATGGGACTTGGAGCGGGTTCCATTGCGAAGGCTTACCGGAAAGAACGATGGTCGGTCGACGCGGCTGAACCTGATTCCGGGGTCATCGCCGTTGCGAGGAGATCCTTCGGGTTGCGAGAAGAGGATGCCGTGGTTTATCAGGTAGACCCCCGCCAATTCCTCGGATCTCACCCGGATCGTTATGATCTTATCCTCGAGGACATGGTTAGCGCACGAAGCATCCCCCCTCATTTAATGACAGCCGAATTCTTCGGGTTGGTGGGCGCACACTTACGGGAGGGCGGCGTTTTCGGGATTTCATTCGAATGCGCCGGTTGGAACGATCCTGTTGTCGCGTCGATTGCGGCCACGCTGAACGCCCGATTTCGATCTGTGGTCGTGTTCCCGATTGCGGAACCCCCGAACAGATTCGGCGCCATCCTGGTCGTGGCGTCCGATGCTCCGCACGAAGAACTGGCTCGAGATGTCGATCGGAATGAGGGATTAAGTCCCGAGTGGCGCTTCGGGCCGGAATACCAGAGGACGCATGCGTGGGATAATCGTTTCGCTCCCGACGTTAGACGTGCGACGGCCCAGTTCGATACTCGCAACACATTGGACCGGATGTTCAGGACCGAGAACGACTCCGCGGGAGCCCAACCGGGTGATTACACGCCTTGAGAACCGTTTTATTTAAGCGGCTTGATTTCGCCGGTCTCATCGATCCTGACAGGATAGCCTTCTAACATCCCCGGGATTCTCTGCTCCAGCGCCGAACTCTTCTTCACGACCATGACGCCTATGCACGGCTTGCCGTCGTCGAGCGCGCCGACGTAAACACCAATCACGCCCGGCACCGACATTAATTCCTTCGTATGGGCTTCTTTTACGAGATTGATGTCCCGCTGCGCCATGGAAGATTCCCGCTTGGCATTAATGTTGTCCGGTCCGCATCCCAAAGCGGGAAGCACACCGAAGGCCAGAGCTGACATCGCAATCAAGGAACCCGCCCCTTTTGCTCGCCATTTCATCATTCGGCACTCTGGCAAGATTTGAAATCCTGGATTTCGACCCAAAGCACCGTCCCGTCCCGCAGAGCGGGACGGGACGGTTCAGAACTCAAGCCCATCACTTGTTAGTGACCCGTTACTGTCCGACCATTCCGGCGCTTCCACCTGCGTTTCCGCTTACCCAGCTCAGAACGTCACCGATCGCATTTGCGACTGCGGTCGTCGAGCTGCCTGCATAGAGAAGTCCAACGGCTCTTGGGTTGGTCGATACGTCTTCAACCATAAGAGAACCGGAGTCCCCGGCAATCAGAAAGCTCTGTCCATGGAATTTGTTTTTTACCAGAATCTGACCCGTAAAAGTCTTGGTGAAGGCGACTGCTCCCGCGCACTCGTTGTCGTACTGAACGCTGACCGTGGCGTTCAATCCGTTCACGCTGCTCCTTGTGATACCGCTCGAGCGGCCGCTTTTCTTTACCGCCTGCCCGATAAATGCCCCTGTGGTGGAAGCAGAGATCGTGCCGACATCCAGGATTGCACCATCTGTGCGCACCAATCCAGAAATCACCTGAGCGTATCCGACATCGACATTCGCCGCCGGCAGGCTTCCGGATCCTGAAAGATTGGCGACATTCTGTGCACCATTGGCATCGCATGCAACATCGACGAGACCCGGTTGAATGACCGGATCACCTGCCGTGGCAACCCGCCCGTTGCCGCCTGGCACGATATCGCCCCAGAAAACGTGATAGTTGCTAAGGACATACTGCGTTGTTCCGACGTGGATCAGTGAACCGAGCGTGCCGCTGCAGCAGAACCCATTAGCGAGATCGTACCGCCAGCCCCCCGAAGTGCCCAACTGTATGGGCGGGGTTTGCTTGACCTGGTGTGCTGCGGCATTCGCCAAGGGCCTGATTTTTCCGACAACCATCTCGACAACCGGTATTCCCTCCAGATTACGCGGAAGGTTGGACACACTGGCTGAACCCTTCACCGGAGGCGCGATAGGGTTCTCCAGCAGCACGAGAACGGCTAGTCTGCCGTCGTCGGTGAGACCCGTCGCAGTCCCGATAACATTCCGGTCCGCCATGAGTGAAGAAGTGTGGCGGTCCTGTACCGCCATGACAGACCTTACCTGCTGATTCTCGAGGCTCAGGGGTGGTCCTAATTGGCTCGTTGCCGGTCCGCTTGAGAGGTCCTGCTTCTCGGAACACCCCGGCAGCAAGATCAATCCGAGGACGAGGAGAAGTGTCAGCAAGCCGACAACCAACCATGAGCGAGGCTGAATACGATCGTTCATAAATTCCCTCCTATGGTTTTGGTGAGGTTATGTGAATTAAGGGGAACCAATCTTTGGGTGTAGCGATGAGGCCGAACGCACTCATGGTAAAAAAATTTAGATTGGAAGTCAAGTTTGTCCGCGCGAACGAGGCAACACCGCGTCTTAGGGCCCGGGATCGCGAAAGTGCCCTGAATCACGAATCAGAGGGACGCAATGTACATCAGGGATAAAGACCCCTCAGCCGTGTCGCCTCTGCGACGCGGCCCACGCCGAGCATGGTTGCAGCGATGCGCATTGAAACTTTTCTGTCCTGGCACACTTTTAAGACATCGCGGAAGCTCAGTTTCATAACCTTCTCGAGCCGGCCGTAGATGTCCTCCTCGTTCCAAAACATGTGCTGCTCATTCTGCACCCACTCGAAGTACGACACGGTCACTCCTCCGGCATTACAGAGGATGTCCGGGATGACGAAGATTCCCTTTCCATTGAGAATGGCGTCGGCCTCCGGAGTCGTCGGCCCATTTGCGGCCTCCGCTACAATCTTAGCACGAAGTGAGGCGGCATTTTGCTTGGTCACGACATTCTCCAGGGCTGCAAGCACCAGTATATCGCATTCCATCGCCAGGAGCTCCTCATTGGAGATTTGCTCGGCCGCCTGAAATCCGAGCACCGTACCCGTCTTTTCCTTGTGGAGAATGAGTTTCGGGATATCCAGTCCGTGGGCGTTGTGAATGGCGCCCCGGGAATCGCTGACGGCGACCACATAATTTTTTGCCGAATCGAGGAGATGAGCGGCCACGGACCCGGCATTTCCGAACCCCTGGACAACGATGCGCGCGCCGCGCAACTTAATATTCAAGAGATCGCACGCACTCTGGATGCAGTAAAAGACGCCCCGGCCCGTCGCCTCGTTGCGGCCGAGCGATCCGCCGAGGCTCAAGGGCTTGCCGGTCACCACGCCGAGAACCGGGTATCCCTTCGTCATGCTGTAGGTGTCCATGATCCAGGCCATGATCTGGGGGGTCGTGTATACATCGGGCGCCGGGATGTCGATCTGCGGACCAATAATCGGCAAAATCCCGCTCGTATACCGTCGCGTGAGGTGCTCAATTTCGCGAAGTGATAATTCCTTTGGATTGCAGGTGACGCCCCCCTTGCCGCCCCCGTATGGAATATTGACGATGGCGCACTTCCATGTCATCCAGCATGCCAGGGCCTTTACCTCGTCGAGCGTGACACCGGGGTGATAACGGATCCCTCCTTTTGCCGGCCCCCTGGCAGTATTGAACTGGACGCGGAAGCCTTCGAAACGCTTGATGGTCCCGTCGTCGAGACGGATGGGAATATGGACGATGAGGCATCGCTCAGGATATCCGATCATTTCGCGAATATTCGGATCGAGTTCCAGGGCTTCGGCCGCCGTGGTAAAGTTCTGCCGCGCCATGTCGAATGCCGTGACCGCTGATTTCACCGCTGCCATAGGTGTCGCTCCTTCCCGAGGTTACTGTATGCTGCTTCCCTCCGTCATGTCGCGCTCGGTCACCAGTATGGCGAGCCTGCCGTCATGATCGGATGCCGCCAGAAGCATGCCCTGCGACTCCTGGCCCATGATTTTTGCGGGGGCAAGATTTGCGACGATCACGATCTTTTTCCCCACGAGATCCTCCGGCGCATAGTGCTGCGCAATCCCCGCCACAATCTGCCGCTCCTCCTTGCCTGTTGAAACGCGAAGCTTGAGCAGCTTATCCGATTTAGGGATGCGTTCGGCCGCGAGGACTCGCGCGATCCGCAAATCCAGCGTCCGAAACGTATCGATGCCGACCAAAGGTTTCGTCGGCGCCGTCTCATGGCTGCGCTGTTCCGCCGCGGACGTCTTCGGAAGATACCGGGTGATGACCTCGTCCTCAATCTTTGAAAACAAAATCCGCGCCTCGCCGAGCCGATGCCCGTCCTTTAATAATTGAATCCCCGCTCTCTTCCACCCTGAATCGGATGGAGCGCCGGGGAGATCCAACATCTTCCAGATCGCGGATGCGGAAAACGGTAGAATTGGCTCGATGAGGATGGCGGCCGACGCGACCGTCTGCAGACAGAGATTGATCGTGAGGGCACAGCGGCCTGGATTGTCCTTTAAGAGTTTCCAGGGCTCATTATCATTGAAATACTTGTTGCCGAAGCGGACGAGGTTCATGACCGCCAGCGCACCTTCCTTAAACCGGTACCGTTCAAACAACGCCCCCGCCGTTTCGCCTGCCGATGCGATCTCATGCTCAAGCGATGCGTCGGTCGATCCGGCCCCCTTTGTGGTCAGGGTACGGATTCCTTCCGCGCGAGGAACCATGCCCGCAAAATTTCGATGGGCGAACGTGAGCGTACGGTTGACGAAGTTCCCGAGGATATCGGCGAGTTCATTGTTCGTGCGCGCCTGGAAGTCCTTCCAATAAAAGTCGGCGTCGCGGTACTCCGGCAGGTTCATCGCCAGCGTGTACCGGAGCGTGTCCGCAGGGAATGCGTCGATAAAATCATCGACGTCGATCCCCCATCCGCGGCTCTTGGAAAATTTCTGACCTTCGAAGTTCAGGAATTCGTTCGCCGGAACGTTCGCGGGCAAGATGTACTTGTCCGGGCTGTGTTCGTTCCATGCCATGAGCATGGCGGGAAATACGATGCAGTGAAAGACGATGTTGTCCTTCCCGATGAACGCCACATATTTTGTCGACTGATCCAGCCAATAGTCCTTCCACCGGCCGGGTGCTCCCGTCGCCGCGGCCCACTCTTTTGTGGCGGAAATGTAACCGAGAACGGCATCGAACCAGACGTAGAGAACCTTCTTCTCGAAGCCCTTCAGCGGCACCCTGACCCCCCAATCCAGGTCGCGCGTCACGGCCCGGTCCTGGAGTCCTTCCGCGAACCATCCCCGGCAATACTGGAGCACGTTTTCCTTCCAGCCGTCCCTCTTGTCGGCCCTGGCGATGTAGTCCTTCAATTTGTCCTGATAATCTCCCAGCGGAAAATACCAATGCGTCGTTTCACGCAGCGAAGGCCGCTCGCCGGTGATCTTGCTTCGCGGATTGATCAGGTCCGCAGGATTCAAATACGTTCCACAGCGTTCGCATTGATCTCCGCGCGCTTCCGGGTTCTGGCAGACCGGGCAGGTCCCCTCGACGTACCGGTCGGGAAGAAACATCTTCGCCTTTTCGTCGTAAAGCTGTTTCTCTTTCTTTTCCTTCAGAATGCCGGCTGAATGAAGCGTCAGAAAAAACTCCTTCGCCGTCTCGTGGTGGAGCGGCTGGGAGGTGCGGGAATAGTTGTCGAAGCTCATCCCAAACCTGTCGAAAGCCGCTTTGTTCAACGCATGGTACCGGTCGACGATGGCCTGGGGAGTCGTCTTTTCCTGTTCGGCAGTGATTGTAATCGGGACGCCGTGCTCGTCCGATCCGCAAACGAAGAGCACATCGCGCTTCATCGACCGCTGATACCGGGCGTAGATATCCGCCGGGAGGTACGCGCCCGCCAGATGGCCGAGATGAATCTTTCCATTGGCGTACGGCAGCGCGGCTGTTATGAGCATCCGTTTCCAGGTGTTCTTCATCAGAAGTCTCTTATCGACCGACCGATCCGGCCGGGGAGGAGCGCACGTCCGTTTGTTCCGAGGGATTGATGCTCTCTTGCAACGCGAGGGCAAGATTCAACAAGACGAGCGGAATATACGCATTTCTGTCAACAAGCAAAACCGCGCGATCGACGGCGGCGATGGCGCCGGGCAGATCGATCCTCGTGTAACGGCCGACGAGTCTCCGAAGAGAATCTCCGTCCTCCGGCTCGGTCGCACCCCCCTCTTTCAGGAGCATCGCATCCCGGAGCCAGTCTTGCAGGAGCAGCAGCAGCTCTCCTATATCCTGTTTCTCATGAGCGCTCGCGATGCGCTCGATTGAATTGCCGATCTCCTCCCTTGACGCCCCGAGGGCGGTCCGGAGAAAATCGACTGCCTCGCGGGAGCGTTCCTTCAGATCCGAATGAAGGCGCTGGAGCGCCTTCGCGTAGCTGCCGCCGGAGAGCTTCGCAACCGCCGCCGCTTCTTCCGGGACAACTTTCTCGCGTTCTTCGAGCGCAGCCTGGATCTCTCCGGCGCTCAGGGGCGCCAGGCGCACGTGCTGGCATCGAGACACGATGGTCCGCAGGAGACGATCCGGCACCGACGTCGTTAAGATCAGAATTGTATTCTCCGGCGGTTCTTCGAGCGTTTTCAAGAGCGCGTTCGAGGCGTCTTCCGCCATCTCCTCGGCATTGAGAATGATGAAGATCCTCCTCCCCGTTTCGAATCCGGCCAGCGACGATTCCTTCCGGATAAGGCGGACGCTGTTGATCTTGATCGTATTGGCCTTCGGGATCGATACGTTGTGATAGGGATTGAGCCCCTTCAATCGCACCTGTTCCTGCACGAGAGCGATATCGGCGTCGGACAATTTGGAAAGCGGAAGATCCCCCAGTTTCTCGTTCCGCCCGGCGGGGAGCGAGAAAACCAGCGTCAGGTTGGGATGCTGGAGTATTTCCACTCTCACGCAGTTCCGGCACTCTCCGCACGCTTCAGTCCCCGACCGTTCGCACAAGAGGGCCTTCGCGAACTCGATCGCCGCGGGATCCTGGCCGGACCCCTCGGGCCCCGAAAAAAGGTAGGCATGGGCAACCCGCTTGCTCGCCAGCATGCCGGTGAGCAATGTCTTGACCCGTGATTGAGCGACGATACTCTTCCAGGCCATTTTAGAAGGCGTGGCCTATTCCAAAATGAATGACGCCTCCCGTGAGCGTCTCCCCGAAAAATCTCCGCTTGAAAATGGTCTGCCTGCCGCGCTCTTCTTTGGGATCGTACAGCCGGAAACCATAGTCGATCCGGAACGGACCGAAATATGTCTCGTACCGGAACCCGACCCCTGCGGCAGCGGCGATGTCCCGGATCCTGAAGTCCGAGATGTCGCTCCAGAGATTCCCAAAATCAACGAAATAAACCGTCCAGATATTGTCCATCCTTATAAAACCAAACTTTCCGAATCCCCGAAATTGATTGATCCGCATCTCGGCGCTTCCTTCGAAAATGAAGTTACCCCCAAACTCGACGAGGGCTTCGGGCATCTGGCCCAGCTCGCGCGCCCTCCACCCGCGGACGCTTCCGCTTCCGCCGGCGAAGAACCGCCTGTTCAGCGGTATGCTGACGCCGCTTGTCCTGCTCTCTCCATACTTGTCCTGGTAGCCTGTTTTTAATTTGAGGGCCAGAATGTTGAACCGCGTGCTCGTCAGATCCTGATACCATCGTCCGAGCAGCGTGACTTTATAGTATTGCGTGAACGGCAACCCGGAACGGATCCCCGGAAGAAGCTTTGGCAGGATCCCGGATTCTTCCAAAACCATGCTGTTAAAGAACCCCCCTGTGGGGGAAAAAATATCGTTCGTTCTGTCGCGCTGGAGCGTCAGAGTCAGGATTGAATTGAACTGGGGCTGGTCTTCCTCCCTGAGCAGGGCAAGAACCTTCTCGGGTTTGACGCTGTCGGTGAGAAACTCGGGCCGGACACGCTCGAGCGTCCAATCCAGCGATCCATAGGTATACGTGGCAAACTGCTTGCTCAGACCCATCTTGTTCTTGAGTATATAAAGAATGTAGGGCTTCTGCTTTTGCGCGTTAAAGGCCATCGTCCAGGAGCCGCTCAGCGTCCGGGTGAACAGATACGGCTGGAGAATCTGGAATTGAATCTCGGCGGACCCGACTGTGGTCGTGTCGTGGACCGCCGGACTGGCAAAGAGCTCGCTGATCGATTGTGTCCGGACCCTCGAGCGCGCATTGAACAATCTTCCGTCCCCAAGGAAGTTCCGGTTGGTGAACCCCAGGCCGACGCCGAGGTTGAACTCGTTATTCTCGTCCGAGATGAGAAGCTCCGGGGAGACCTCATTGCGGGGCCGGGGCCGCACCAAAACCTCCATCGGGATGTTCGATGATGACGCGCTGTCGGCCAGAGAAGCATGATCGATGGTTGCAAGCTCGAATAACCCCAGGCGATTCAGATTCCGCTCGCTGGAGAGCTGTTTTTCGCGGCTGTAAACGTCTCCGGGCTCGAAATCGAGCTGCCGCAGCACGAGGTTGTCGGTGATATCCGGCCGGGGAGGTTCCACCTTCACGGCGACATCGCCGAATTGATACCTCTTTCCGATTGTCAGGGTGAACACGAGGAGGAAATTGCCCGTCGATAGGGTGCGAAAGGCGCCCGAGCTGTCATACTCGAATCTCGCGGCGGGATAGCCGTTGTTGGCAAGAATGTCGAGGACGCGGCGGATCTCGGCGGATCCGTTTGCCCGTTCGTACGGCATCCCTTTCTGAATCAACGGCTCTTTAAAAATCTTTTCCGCCACATCCTCGGGGATCCCGCGCAGTCCGCGGAAGACGACGCTGTCCACGAGCGAACGCTTTTTCTCGTCGATCGCGAAGAGGATGTCGACCCTCTGCTCGCTTGAATCGATCCGGTACTTTCCATCGATGACGGCATCATAAAATCCGTGCTCCTGATAGAATTCGACGAGACGTTTCTGGTCAGCTTCGAGCCTGTCGGGGTCAAAATATTCGGGTTTGGAGCCGAACTTTTCGCCAAGCGTCCGGTAGAGGAATTTTGAGATCCCGCCCGGCGTCGCCCTCGATTGGATGAGATCCTGCAACTCCCCGCTTGAGAATGTCTTGTTCCCCGTAAAGTCTACCTTATCGATTTCAAGCTCCTGCAGGTCGGGCAAGGGCTGGGCGAGCGCCGTCGTCAGGGCTAAGAAAGTGAGGAAGGCAATCCACCGTAGCCCGGGAAACCCCGAACGGATGTTCAGGCCGGGCATCCTAAACAAAAAACCCATCCGCGAACCGGCAGGATGGGTGCTGGGTGCATGCTGAGAATGCCGTGTCGCAAACGTTTCCGGATTGCGCTTTCTCAGTATTGCAGGGCGGGGTGATCAGTACTCGTTTTCATCTTCAAAGAAGAAATCGCCGTCGGTGGGATAGTCCGGCCAGATCTCTTCCATATTTTCGTACGGTTCGTCGACGTCCTCCAACTCCTGGAGGTTTTCGATCACCTCCGACGGCGCCCCTGTCCGCATTGCATAATCGATGAGCTCTTCTTTCGTGGCAGGCCACGGCGCTTCATCGAGATATGAAGCGAGTTCCATCGTCCAAATCATCGTGGGCTCCTCGATCTTCCAATAACTTCAATACAGAGAACAGCGGGTAGTTTGCAAAAGTTCGACAACGGTGGTGCGTGCTTCTCAGTGCGCTGCAAGCTGCGCGCGGTACTCGGAGGGCTTGAGATCATCCAGGAAGAAATCGGCGGGATTTTTGCAGATACCATTGAACCGGACTTCGTAGTGGAGGTGGGGCCCGCTGACGAGACCGGTCCTCCCGCTCTTGGCGATGATCTGGCCGCGCACCACGTGAGTGCCCGCCTGGACGAGCACCTTCGAGAGGTGAGCATACAGGGTTTGGTAGCCGTATCCGTGGCTAAGAATCAACGTTATTCCGTACCCCCCGCCGCTATGGCCCGCAATTTCGACGACCCCATCCGCGGCAGCGACCACCGGTGTCCCGACATCGTTCACGATATCAATGCCCTCATGCGTTCTCATGATTCCCAGCACCGGATGCATGCGTATCCCAAAATCGTGAGCCGAGTAGAATCCGTCCATCGGCTTCAAAGCGGGCAGCGCGGCAAAATAAGACTTGTTGTATTGATACTTCCGCTCGATTTGCTGGTAACTCTGCTCCTGGACCTTGAGCTCGGCGACCATTTTCTGGAGCGTCGAGGCTGCCGACTGAAGGTGCTCAGTGCCGTTCTCGCTGCTCACATCGGACAGGGGTTCTGCAGCCGCGCCTCCGGTTCCGGCGGAGGCAGTCGCATCGTCCAGCTTCGGCAGGTCGACCAGAAGGCGCAATTCATTTCCCTGCGCATTCAGGTGGTTCATCGACGATTCCAGTTCGCCTACGTGGGTATCGAGAGTCGCGACTCTGTCCCTGAGGGCCTGGTTTTCGAGCTTCAATCCAGCTATCTGTCCGTAACCGAGGTGGAGCAAATCGCCGGCCAGATCGTTCACGAAATAAAGCAGGGTCGCACCGATCGCCAGCACGGCTATCGACGCAAAGCTCCACTTGAGATGGAGCCGCTTCACCAGGTGGAGGTTTTGGTCCTCGTCCAGGTAATAGTGCTCCCTTCGCAGCGCGCGCTTGATTGCCGCCAAAAAGATGCTCAATATTTTCTTCAACCAGCGAACCATCTCAGGGCTTAAATTCCTCGCAAAAGCTCCCTTTTGGATAGAATGCCCAAAAGTAAAGAATATTTAGTTGTTTGTCAAGGGTTTTTGTGAGATATATCAATCACTCGAAGTCGTGCTCGAAGTAATCGATCGCCCGTTCGCCAATATGCTTGCTTTTCTCCGTAATTACCGCTTCCAGCCGCTTGGAGAACTCCTTCGCGGCATCGTACCCGTAATGCTTTAGCAGATGATTTAACGCGATAACCTCGCAGATGACGGTCACGTTTTTGCCGGGGAAAATGGGAAGTTCGACCCTCGGGAGCTGAACGTCGAGGATCGATATCCCCTCATCGTCCAGGCCGGTCCGGGTATAATCCTCATCGGGGCGCCATTCCATGAGCTCGATGACAAGCTCTACCCGCTTCTGAAACCGGATCGCGCGTATACCGAACATGCTTCGGACATCGATGAGCCCGAGTCCCCGGATTTCCATGAAATGCTTGACCAGATCGGTTCCCGCCCCCATCAGAATTCCCTCTCCCTTCCTCGTAATCATCACAACATCGTCCGCAACCAAACGGTGTCCGCGTTCGACCAGGTCGAGGGCGATCTCGCTTTTCCCGATTCCCGAACGGCCGATCAGCAAGACCCCGATGCCGTACACATCGACGAAGGAGCCGTGCACCACGGTCTGGGGCGCAAACTGATCGTCCAGGAAATCGGAGAGGAAATAGATGAATTTCGTCGTCTCGAAGGGGGTCCGGAGAACCGGCACCTTATTCGCGAGCGCGTACTTCACGAATGTCTCGTCGACCTTATTATCGCTCGTCACCACAACACAGGGCACATCAAAACGGAAGATCGTTTCAAGCGCCTTCGCCCGCTGGGCGGGATCCAGTTGTTCAAGGTAGCTGATTTCCGTATTTCCGAACACCTGCACGCGATCATATCTGAAAAGCTGGACGAAACCGGCCAATGCGAGCCCAGGGCGATGGATGTTCTTATCGGTGATCTTCTTGTCGAAGCCCGCATCCCCGGTGAGCGAGGTCAACCGTAGCCGTTCCTTGTTCGATTCGACCAGGAACCCGATCGTAATGCTCGTCTTTCTTGTCTCTTTGGCGGCCTTCAGCATCATTCCTCCTCCCCGTCGGGGGGCGATATGCTGTCTTCCTTCACCCGCCGGAGTTTCGTTTTGTTTTTCATCCGGAGTTTCGTCTTGTGCTTTGAGAGCCGGCGTTCGAGTTTCGCGATCGCCAGGTCGATCGATTTTTTGAAGTCCTCGGACGAATCCTTCGCCGTGAGCACCGTACCGTCGATATGCAAATTAATTTCGGCACACATCACGCTGTTCACTGTATGCTCGAAACTGAGGATGATGTCTCCCCGGGCGGTACGGTCACAGAATTTGTCGAGCTTTCGGATCGATGCGAGGGCGTGATCCCTGATATCCTTCTGCGGTTTAAATCGACGCGCCGTAATACGGATTTCCATTGTGATTCCCCTCTAAGATCAAATTCCTCCGGTCTTACTGCGCCTTCGGATGCGCCTGTTTGTAAATACGCTTCAACCGGTCGACGGTTACGTGTGTGTATAACTGTGTGGTCGACAGACTCTCGTGCCCCAGTAATTCCTTTACCGCCCGCAGGTCGGCGCCGCGATTGACCATGTGGGTCGCGAAGGTGTGGCGGAGGACGTGGGGGCTCTTTTTCCGGACATCGGATGCCACGCTGATGTAATGGTTGACGATCCTGTAGACGGCGCGCGGATAGATCCGTTTGCCGCCCTCACTAAAAAATACCGCCTCGTCCGGCCCGCCTCTGCCCGCTGCCCCCCCGGCGCGGCGGGCGAGGTACGCCTTAAGCGCATCCTTCGCCTTACTTCCAATTGGAACGATCCGCTCTTTGCTTCCCTTCCCCGTTACCTTCACGGTATTGTTGCCCAGGTCGAGGCTGCTGAGGTCGAGCCGTACGAGCTCGTTGAGCCGCATACCGGTTCCATATAAAAGCTCGAGGATTGCGCGATCCCGCAAACCCCGTACTGTTGAAGTGTCGGGGAGGTTCATCATTTTGTCGATCGACGGCTCATCCAGATAGACGGGCAGTTTCCTCGGCAGCCGGGGCGTGAGGACGTTTGATCCGGGGTTTTGGGGAATCACATTCCGGCGAACCATGAAATCGAAAAAGGATCGCACCGATGAGAGTTTCCGGACAATACTCTTCCTGCTCTTGCCGTTCTCAAGAAGGTCGCCCAGAAACAGTCGTATCGTAACATGGTCGATCTCGGCCGGGACGATGCGATCCGTTGAAAAATGGCGTGCCAGGAACTCGTGAAACTGCCTCAGATCGCCGCCATAGGCCGCCACCGTATGAGGCGAATAGTTCTTCACGCGATCAATATGATTGAGGTATTCCCGGATCTCGTGCATGAGAGTCGCCCCGCTCATCACGCAACCGCCACGGCTTCTTCTTCTTTGGCGATTTCAGCTTTGCAGGCCGGGCATTTCAGGTATTCGCCCCGCTTCTGTGAAAACTTGGCGACCATGTAGGGCGATCCGCACGTGTCGCACTTTCGGCTGAGGGGCTTGTCCCAGGAGGCAAAATCGCACTCCGGATACCGCGAGCACCCGTAGAACGTCCGTTTACGCTTCGTTTTCCGCTCGATCACATCCCCCTGCGTGCATTTCGGGCATTTGACGCCTGTCGAAATCGGCTTTGTGTTCTTACAGCGGGGATAGTTCGAGCAGCCGAGAAATGTACCGAACCTGCTTGCGCGTATGAGCATCTCGCCTCCGCACAGCTCGCATTTCAACCCGGCGAGGTGCTGCTGCTTCTCCTGATCCTCGGGAAGCGGCTTCGTATTCTTGCACGACGGATATCCGCTGCACGCCATGAATCTGCCGTTGCGTCCCCACTTGATGATCATGCGCTTACCGCAGACCTCGCAGACTTCTTCTGTTACGCTCTGCATCGACTTCTTGATCGCGGATGCATTGCGCGAGACTTTCTCGAGCGATTCGTTGAACGGTCCGTAAAAATCGCCCAATACCGTCGCATAGTCGCTCGCGCCCGAGGCAATCGTGTCGAGCTCCTCCTCCATTTTCGCCGTGAACTTCACATTGAAAATGTGGGGGAAGTGAGCTGTGAGAAGCTTGTTAACCTCGATCCCGAGGTCGAGCGCGTACAGCTTCCTGTCCCGCTGTTCGACATATTTTCTGTCGATGATTGTACCGACGATCTGCGCATAGGTACTCGGCCGCCCGATACCGAGCGCCTCGAGGGTTTTCACCAGGCTGCTCTCGGTGTAACGAGGCGGAGGCGAAGTCTCGTGCCGGTGGGGTATGATATTCGATACCCGTAACGCCTGTCCGGCTGCGAGGTTCGCAGGCAGTTTCTCGTCCACCACTTCCGGATCTTCGTCCTCGACCGCGGACTCGCGGTCAGCGGCATCGTCGTACACCTGGAGGAATCCCCTGAACTTGTAAATTGACGATACTGCCTTGAATACATAGGGTCCGCCCGCGATCAGGACCGTCGCGGTTTCGAGAACCGCCGCTTCCATCTGACAGGCGATGAACCGGTTCCAGATCAACTCGTATAAATTAAAAAGCTCCTTGTCGAGGTATTTCTTAACGGCCTTCGGCGAATACTTCACCGACGTCGGGCGGATCGCCTCATGAGCATCCTGCGAGGTCTTTTTCTTCTTATAGACTTGAGGCTGTTTCGGCACGTACTCCTTGCCGTAATTATTGAAAATATACTCTCGCGCCTCGGCAACCGCATCCTCGCTCAGACGGGTTGAGTCCGTCCTCATATACGTAATCAGCCCGACCACTTCACTGCCGATTTCGACTCCTTCATAGAGCTTCTGGGCCAGCTTCATGGTCCTGGATGCGGAGAGGCGGAGCTTGCGTGACGCTTCCTGTTGCAGCGTGCTCGTGATGAATGGCGGCAGCGGGTTCCTCCGCGTATCCCTCTTCTGAACGCTTTCGATGCCGAACGAATGCTTCTTGATATCATCGATGTATTTGTGCGCCTCAGATTCGGAGGGGATATACATGAACGTATCGGCGGTCCCTTTGTGGTGAATCTCCGCGAGGTTCTCCTTCGAGGGGACGTATAATTCTTTGCCGCCGATCTTTACGAGCTTCGCATAAAAGGGACTGCTGTTCTGGGCCGCGAATTCCCCGATGATCGACCAGTATTCGGTGGGGACAAACGACTTGATCTGCTCTTCACGTTCGCAAATCAGCCTCAGGGCCACGGATTGGACGCGCCCCGCGGAGAGCCCGTAAAAAATTGTCTTCCAGACGAACGGGCTGACTTTATAGCCGACGATCCGGTCCATCACCCGGCGGGCCCGCTGGCTCGCGACGAGATTCTCGTCGATCCGTTTCGGCTCCTTCATTGCCTGTGTAATTCCTTTTTCCGTAATCTCGTGAAAGAGAACCCGGTAAATGTTCTGTTTCTCATTGGAAATCTCCTCGGCGATATCGGCCGCGATCGCCTCACCTTCCCGGTCGGGATCGGTCGCAAGGTACACGCTGGACGCCTGGGCGGCCGCCTCGCGCAATTCCCTGATCGTCTCCTCCTTGCCGGCTATCGGTTCAAATGTCGGTGTGAATCCGTCTTCAATATCGACGCCGAGGCTGCTCTTCGGCAGATTCTTAATGTGACCCACCGATGCCTTCACGACATACTCCTTGCCCAGGTACCGGTTGATCGTCTTCGCTTTCGCGGGCGATTCCACGATAATCAGTGATTTACTCATCCATGTCCCTTTCCGAGACCATCGTCTCAACAGCAGGCGCGGAGATATGCGTCTTCGAGACGCGTCATCTGCCGCTTCTCACTCTCGCGTTTGTCATCGTAATCCAACAAATGCAGCACTCCGTGGATGACGAGGCGGGCCACTTCGTTCCTGAATGTGACTCCAAACCGGCGCGCCTGCCGCCGGGCGCGGTCCAGGTTGACGTAGACTTCACCCTCCAGCAGGCCGTCCGCGAGGTCGCTCAGCGGAAAACTCAAAACATCCGTCGTCCGACGTCGCTTGAGGTATGCTGCGTTCATCCGAATCATCGAGCGATCGTTAATATAGATAATGGCTATTGCCGCGGCCATTCGGCGTTCTCTTGTAAGAACACGCCTGGCGATCCTGATAGTTTCGTCCCGCGCGAGCGGGGGCCGCGAAGCGGCCGTGTAGACCCCGATCCGGATCACGGGCGTCTTTTCCTGGGGCCGGTTTTCGCATCGGGGAGGAGCGATTCGGTCAGCGAGAGGGCGATGCCCGAGAGCATAACCTCGGGCCCAAGCTGGGTGAAGTCTCCTGAAAGTATTTGCCGGTCGACATTGGCATAGAGCGAGCACCCGCCTTCTCTCTCAACGATCAGCCCCGAGAGCTTGCCCTGATGCTCCCCGATGAACGTCACTTCATTGAGCATCTCGCTCACCACGAAACCCGAGCAAAAATGAAGCTGAAGGTGGGCGCTCGGCGTATACACCGAGACCAGGTTCCCGCGGCGCTTCCCGATCGGCAGATCGGGGTAGATTTCAACAGCGAGTTTCCGGCCCATCCCCTTGTTCCCCACCTCATATCGGATATTGTTTCCTTTATGCTTCGCCGGGACTCCGAGAACCTTGCTGAGCTTCTTGAAGTCGCTTTCCTTAAAGGCAAACGCCATTCCGAGGTTCCATCCTGTTCTTCAATAAAAACCCCGACTGTTCACTCGTCACTGTGTGAACACTCGGGGGTCCGCCGCTCCGCGTGGATCGGTCCCTTATGAGACCACCACAACGCTGTGAGCTTGAAGCCCTTTCTCTCCCTGCTCAACCTCAAATTGAACCATCATTCCCTCTTTCGGCGGCTTAAACTCACTCTCAGTCGCGCAAATATAACAGGTGCATGCTATCAATGTCAAGTATCGGTGTGTCGCGCCATATTTTATACCTCGATCTCCATGCCTTCGGCGGCGGCGATGCAATCGAACGTATAGTGACGATTACGGATTTCTTTCCGGCACTTTTTCAGGATGTCGTCAACTTTTTCGTCACTATGCGCCGGGTCATGGTGGAACAGAACGAGCCTCTTGACTTTGCCTTCCGCTGCGACCTTGAGCGTGAACAGGTAGTGTGAATGGCCCCATCCCACCCGGTCGACATATTCCTCGGGCGTGTAGGTCGCGTCATGAATGAGCACGTCCGCCCCTTCGACAAAATCGAAGATCCGCTGATTGGGGTCGCCGGTGGAGCGTAGAAACTTATCGACGATGACCTTTTCGACGTTTCTGATTGACTGGGCAACCCGGCGGTCGAACGGCTCGTTGTCGCTGATATAGACAAGCGTCTTTCCCTTGTGCGTAATCCTGTAGCCGATGGCAAACGTGGGGTGGTTCACAAAGATCGTCTGGACATGCGCGTCAAAGACGTGAAACTCCTCTTCCCCCACTTTCAGGAAATTGAGCGTCGCCTTCAGTTCGTTGAGCTGGACGGGAAAATAAACCATGTTCATCTGGTCCGAGATCATCTTCTGAAGTGAGACCTTTTCGGTTTCCCCGCCGATGATCGTGAGCTCGTTCCCCGAGATGAACGCCGGCTTGAAGAACGGAAACCCCTGGATGTGGTCCCAGTGGAGGTGGGAGATCATGAGGTATGCCTTGATCGATTCCCCGTTCTCGATCAGCCGTTCCCCGAGATTCCTGATGCCGGTCCCGGCATCGAGGATGATCAGCTCGTCGTTGGCGAGCCTCAATTCGACGCAGGGTGTATTTCCCCCGTACCGGACGGTTTGTTTCCCCGGCGTGGAAATCGACCCGCGCGTTCCCCAGAATGTCAGGCGCATCGGGGATCGGCTGCGTATTGAGAGCGACGGCATCGGCGGCGGGTTAAAATCATTAATGCGCACCTTCCAGAAATCGGGGGGGCGCCCAACCTACCCGCTTCCATTTCATAAGCTCGATCCGGATATTTCCGATCAGCACCTTCATCTTTGCGACGACCGGAACTCTTGCCGCATCGTTGCTGAACCACCCTTCGAATGCTCCGGTCAGCCCGAAGATCCCGACGAAGTCGGCGTCGCCTTCAAAGTGAATGAGGTCGATCGGATAGTTGACTGCATCGATCTGTTCCTTTGCCCTCTCGCGCGAAAATCGGATGATCGTTTTCCCTTTCTTCTCGTTCACAAGCGTGGGTATCACCATCGTCCGGTCCGTCATCAGATTCTTCCGGGCAAGAAACAGAAGCGATAGCCCGTCCTGGAAGAGCGTATCGAGCCGGAGGGTATCCCTCCTGACGACGCGCTCGCTGCCGGCCACCCCCTGTTTGATGGACACGCGATGATTCGGGTAATCGTACACGTACTCATGCGTCACCCAGACGCCTTCGTCTTTTCTCCGGCTCCGGAACCACGTGGAATAAATCCCCTCGGCGATGTGATCGTCGTACACGGCGTGCAGGTTAACGAAGGGGACTCCTTTGTAGGAATCGATATGCGCGGTCGCGGTATACACCGACTCCCGGTCCGCGAGTTCCTTCTTTAATAGCGCGATCCGGACCTGGCCGATGTTCAGTGGACCGAAACTTACGTTGTAAGTCAGCTCCTCCCCTGCCTGAAAAACCGAATCGTCGGCGGCGGGCAGCGCCCATAAATTGCTGAGGACCGGAAGAAGGGCGGCTGCACATGACAGCGCCCGCCTCAACCCTCGAACTTCGAATGTCAACGCCGTCCCGGAAGAGATGCGATAGAGGCGCTTATCGGATGCCGGCGATTTTCTCCGCCTCGGGGAAGAGCGTCAGCGCTTTTTGAAATTGCGCATCGTCTCCCTTTTGCCACACTCTCCAGATACCCTCGTTCCCCCAGATCGTCCGGGCGAATTCGCCCTTCAGCCGCGCCTTAATGATGGGCTCATCTTTGGCCCACTGCGCGGGATCGATCGCAACGCTACGTTTTTTCACTTCCGATTCAAACTGCCGGACGACGTCATCCTTGATGGTGAAGTCGCTGACGTAGCGCTTCACATCCTTGCCGTATTCTGCGTGGATGCCCTTGCCGTGCTCGTCCATATAGCGGACGGCAAAGTTGCGAAAGCCGATTTTGCTCTGAATCTGCACGTATAGGGTTGACGCTTTCTCGCTCTTTATGATATAGTCCGGCGTGATGCCCCCTCCGCCGAACACCGCCCGCCCGCCCGAAGTCTTGAAAACAGGCCTCGTCGAATCTTTTTCCTCTTTGTGCTCGATGTTATCGCCCTCCACTTCGTCCTTTACGAGCCCTTCCTTGACATAATCTTCAATATCTTTTCCGTACGGCCTCTGGATCAACCTTCCGGAGGGCGTGTAATAGCGGGCAATCGTCAGACGGAAGGCAGATTTGTCGGGGAGGTCGATCTGGCGCTGCACGAGTCCCTTCCCGAAGCTTGTTTCGCCCACAATCAGGCCCCGGTCCCAATCCTGGACCGCACCGGAAACGATCTCGCTGGCTGAGGCCGATCCGTGGTTAATCAAAATAATGAGCGAGACGTCGGCATACCCCCCGCCGGCGCTGGTATACTCTTCGTTGAACTCCGGCCTGCGTCCTTTCGTATAGACGACCTTCCTCCCCTTCGGCAGCAGCTCGTCGGCCAACTTGTAGGCCTGTTCAAGATATCCGCCCGGGTTGTTCCGGAGATCCACGATTAACCTCTTCATCCCCTGGCCCCGAAGCTTTTGGAGGGCGGTCACGAATTCGTCATGGGTAGTCGATGCGAATCGATTGACGCTCACATAGCCAATATCATCTTTGACCATGTACGAGACATCGACGCTGTAGAGCGGAATTTTGTCGCGCGTGATATCGAACTCGATCAGGTCTTTCTCGCCCGCCCTGGCAATGGAAACTTTTACATGGGTCCCTTTCGGGCCGCGTAATTTCTTCGGAACGTCATCCCGCTTGATTCCTACAGAAGAGGAATCATCGATCCGGACGATTTTGTCGCCCGACAGGATGCCGAGAGCTTCGCTCGGCCCTCCGGCGACCGGGGCGACAACGATGAGCGTATCG
>Ga0137396_10000416_pt1 | contig 20130 bp, 22 predicted proteins | sample czc16metaG_FD_108284 | JGI IMG/M metagenome (GOLD analysis project Ga0137396, IMG submission 108284) | Vadose zone soil microbial communities from Angelo Coast Range Reserve, California, USA - czcobulk3.16 metaG | ecosystem: Environmental > Terrestrial > Soil > Vadose zone | place: USA...
ATCTGTGTGGTGGCCGCCCCGGAGGGGATCATGGCCTTGCAGCAAGCCCATCCCGACGTGGAGATCTTCGCCGCGGCCCGCGATCGCCAACTGAACGCCCAGATGTACATCATGCCGGGCCTGGGCGACTACGGCGACCGCCTCTTCGGAACCTAAACGCAGACCTTGGCAAGGCACACCCTCACCCCGCCCTCTCCCTCATTGGGAGAGGGGGAAGGGGACCGCAGAGCGGCCCATTTGACATGCCCGGGGATCTCACGTAGAGAGTGTTACAATCTCGCGCGGGACGCGGGGGGACGGCATGAACCATTCCGGCCGGCTGTCGCTGGTCACCCGTGAAGGGGGAAGAAGGATGAGGCACTCGCGTTTTCGGTTCGTAAGTCTGGGCGTCGTCTCGGTGCTCCTGCTGGCCGCCTGCGGCGGGGGCGGGACTTCGGGCTCACCCGCAGCCAGCTGTAAGCCGTTCAAGGTCGGCCTGGTCACCGACGTTGGCAAGCTCTCCGACAAGTCCTTCAACGCCAACGCCTGGAAGGGTGTCCAGGATGCCCAGGCCGATTCCAGCCTGTGCGTGCAGGCTCGCTACATCGAGTCCAACCAGCCAACCGACTACCAGAAGAACATCCAGACCTTCGTGGACCAGAAGTACGACATGGTGGTCACGGTCGGGTTCCTCCTGGGCGATGACACCCTGGCCCTGGCCAAGGCCAACCCCGGCGTGAAGATGGCCATCGTCGACTACGCCTACTCGGCCCCGCCGCCGAACCTGGTCGGGCTCGTCTTCAAGGAGGACCAGGCCGGCTTTCTGGCCGGCGCGCTGGCCGGGCTGATGACCAAGTCGGGGACCATCGCCGGCGTCTACGGCCTGAAGATCCCGCCGGTCGAGAAATACCGGGTGGGGTACGAGAACGGAGCCAAGTACACCAATCCGAGCGTCAAGACGCTGGGCATCTACCAGCCGCCGAGCGGCGCCAAGAGCTTCAATGACCCCGACTGGGGCAAGGCCCGGGCGCTCGACTTCTTCGGCCAGGGTGCCGACATCGTCTTCGGGGCGGGCGGCAACACCGGCAACGGCGCCCTGCTGGCGGCGGTGCAACAGAACAAGCAGTGCGTGGGCGTCGACGTGGACCAGTTCGTCTCCTATCCCGACGCCGACCCGTGCCTGATCACCAGCGCCGAGAAGCACATCGCGGTGGCGGTCAAGACGGCGATCGCCGACGCGGTCAAGAACCAGTGGCCGTCCAGCGGCCTGCTCGTCTTCGAAGCCAAGAACGGCGGGGTCGGGATCTCGGCGTACCACAATTTCGACAGCAAGGTCTCGGCCGACATCAAGGCCAAGATCCAGGACATCCAGAAGAAACTGGCGGACGGCAGCCTCCAAACGGGATACACGGCCTCGTAAGGACACACCACTGAAGCCGACTCGAGCGGCGGCGCTCGAGCTCCGTGGGATTGTCAAGACCTACGGGGCCCTGCGAGCCAACGACGGCGTGGACCTGGCCATCGAGTGGGGCCAGGTCCACGCGTTACTGGGGGAAAACGGGGCCGGCAAGACCACCCTGATGAACGTCGCCTATGGGCTGGTGCGTCCGGACAGCGGCACCATCCTGGTCGATGGCAACCCGGTGGTGATCCATGGGCCGCAGGACGCCATCCGCTTGGGGATCGGCATGGTCCACCAGCACTTCATGTTGATCCCACCGCTGACCGTGGCCGAAAACGTCATCCTCGGCCATGAGACGGTGACCGCGGGCGGGTTCGTCGACCAGCGGGCCGCCGAGCAGGAGGTGCGCGACCTGTCCCAGCGCTATGGGCTGGAGGTGGACCCGCGCGCTCGGATCGAGGGGCTGCCGGTCGGGATTCAGCAACGCGTGGAAATCTTGAAGTCGCTCTATCGCGGGGCCCGCATCCTGATCCTGGACGAGCCGACCGCGGTGCTCACGCCGCAGGAAGTGATCGGCCTGTTCGGGATCCTCCGCAACCTGGCCGGCGAGGGCTCGGCCATTGTCTTCATCACGCACAAGCTGGGTGAAGTCATGGAGGTGGCGGACACGATCACCGTCATGCGCCGGGGCAAGGTGGAGGCCACCACCCGGCCCAGCGAGACCAATCCGGCCGGCCTGGCCCGGCTGATGGTCGGCCGGCCGGTCCTGCTCCGGGTGGACAAGGCGCCGGCCCGGCCGCAGCGGCCGGTGCTGGAGCTCGAGCGGCTGGTGGTGCACGACGACCGCCATCGCGTCGCCGTGGATGGGGTCGCCCTCAGCGTGCATGCGGGGGAGATCGTGGGCATCGCCGGCGTCGAAGGCAACGGACAGAATGAGCTGGCGGAGGCCATCGCGGGCCTGCGCCCGGACCGCGGCGGTCGCGTCCTGCTCGATGGCCAGGACGTGACCCGGGCCACCACGCGCCACGTCCTGCACGGCGGACTGGGCTTCATCCCGGCGGACCGCCACCGGATGGGGCTGGTGCTCGAGCATTCGGTCTCGGACAACCTGGTGCTCTCGACCTTCGATCGGGCGCCCTTCGCCCAGTGGATTATTCGCCGGTTCGAGGCGGTCCTGGAATACGCTCAGCGGCTGATCAAGCAATTCGATATCCGGGCGGAGAGCCCGAGTCAGCCGGCCGGCTCGCTCTCCGGCGGCAACCAGCAGAAGGTGGTGGCGGCCCGCGAGCTGGGGCGCCAGCCCCGGGCCCTGCTGGCGAGCCATCCCACCCGCGGCCTGGACGTGGGGTCGATCGAGTTCATCCACCGCCAGATCGTGGACCAGCGCGACGCCGGCCTGGCCGTGCTGCTGATCTCGTCCGAGCTCGACGAGATCCTCTCCCTGGCCGATCGGGTGGCGGTGATGTACCGGGGCCGGATCGTTGCCATCCTGGAGGGCGACGCCATCGACCGCGATCGCATCGGCCTGCTGATGGCAGGCGCGGCATGACCTGGCGCCGGCTGTTCCGGCCGGCCGCCGTCGCCCTGGCGGCCCAGCCCGTCCTCTCCATCGTGTGCGGATTCCTGGTCGCCGGCTTGGCGGTGCTCGCCTCCGGCGCCGATCCTGTCCAGGCCTTCAGTGCCCTCTTCCAGGGCGCCTTCACCAACCCGCGCGCGTTCACCGAGACGATCATCGCCACCCTCCCCTACATCTTCCTGGGCCTGGCGGTGGCCCTCGGCTTCAAGGCGGGGCTCTTCAACATCGGGGCCGAGGGCCAGTTCTACCTGGGGGCCGTCTTCGGCGTATTCATCGGGTACAGCGTTCATGGGCTGCCGGGGATCGTGCACGTGGCGCTGGCGCTGCTGGCCGGCATGCTGGGCGGATTCCTGTGGGCCGCCATCCCGGGGATCATCAAGGCCCGCACCGGCGCCCACGAAGTGATCATCACCATCATGCTCAACTACGTCGCCTTCCAGCTCACCGATTTCCTGATCAACAATCGGGGGCCGCTGGCCGACAAGACCTCATCGGCCCCGCGCACCCCGTTTATTCAGCACGCCGCGCAGCTGCCCATCTTGATCCCGGGGACGCGCCTGCACGCCGGTCTGTTTCTGGCGCTGATCGCGATTCCCGTGGTCTGGTTCCTCCTCTCCCGCACCACAGTCGGCTTTCAGATCCGCACGGTCGGCCTCAATCCGACCGCAGCCCGGGCCGCCGGCATCTCGGTCGGCTGGACCCTGGTCATCACGATGGGCATCTCGGGCGCGCTGGCCGGCCTGGCCGGCGCGGACGAGGTGCTGGGTGTCTCGCACTTCATGCCACCCGCCTTCTCCACCGGGTACGGTTTCGACAGCATCGCCGTGGCCTTGCTCGCCAAAAGCAATCCGTGGGCGATCCTGCCGGCTGCCTTCCTGTTTGGCGCTATGCGCAACGGCGCCACCTTCATGCAGCTCCAAACCCAGGTCTCGGCGGACCTGATCTCCATCGTGCAGGCGACGGTCATCATCTTCATCGCCGCGCCGGCCATTATCAGGTGGATCTTCCGGCTCCGGCATACGCCCGCCGCACCGGTGCAGCTCGCCAAGCCGGACGGAGCCGCCCCCATCTGATGATCGCGGCGCTGCAGAGTCTGCACCTCACGGAGCTCGGTTACCTGACCCTGCTGGCGGCGACCCCGCTGACCCTGGCCGCCCTGGGCGGGGTGCTGTGCGAGCGCTCCGGCGTCGTCAATATCGCGCTGGAAGGCATTATGCTGACCGGCGCCTTCGTCGGCTACGCCGCCGCGTTGGCGACCCACAATCTCTGGCTCGGGGTACTGGCCGCCATGCTGGCCGGGATGGCCATCGCCGCCTTGCATGCCGCCCTCTCCATCAGCCTCCTGGTCGACCAGATCGTGAGCGGGACCGTGATCAACATCCTGGCCGTTGGCATCACGGGCGTGTACTACCGAACCTATATCCAGGAGAGCAGCGGCGTTGGCCCCGGCATCCTGCCCACCTGGCACATCCCGCTGCTGGACCGGCTCCCCTTCCTGGGACAGATCTTCTTCCAGGGTCAGGCCATCACCTGGGCGATGCTGCTCCTGATCGTGGTCGTCCACGTGGTCCTCTTCCACTCGGTGTGGGGGCTGCGGACGCGCGCCTGCGGGGAGCATCCCCTGGCGGCCGACACCGTGGGCATCAATGTCTACCTCGTGCGCTATGTCAATGTGATCGCCAGCGGGGCCCTGGCCGGCCTGGGCGGCGCGTACTTTTCCCTCCAGGAGATCGGGAACTTCCTCCCTAACATCACCGGCGGACGGGGCTTCATCGCCCTGGCGGCGATGATCTTTGGTCGCTGGACCCCCGTCGGCTCATTCCTGGCGTCACTGCTCTTCGCCGGCGCCGACGCGGTGGGAGCACGGATCCAGGGCTTTCACAACATCCCGTACCAGTTCCTCGGGATGCTGCCCTACGTGCTGACCATTGTCGTGGTCGCCGGCGCCATGGGACGCTCGATCGCCCCGGCGGCCGTCGGACGGCCGTACAAGAAGCAGTAGGCTGGAGCCATCCGATTGAGGCACGTGCAAACGCGGGAGGGGTTTTGCGTTGCAAGCACCATGAGACGGCCGCTGGTCGCTTTTCTGGTGGTGCTGCTGTCGGGCTGCGCCAGCGCGCCGGCCCCCTCGGCCGTGGCCGCCCATCGGCAGCCCTCCGTCTGCCTGGTGACCAGCGCTGGCCCGGGCAGTGAAACCCTCAACCAGTCTGCCCAGGATGGCATCGCGGCCAGCCACGCCGTGTCCGACGTGGTCGAATCCCCCGTGGCCGCCGTGTACGCGGCCAACCTCGAGCGGTGCGCCACGGGTCGGGCGGACCTGACGGTGGCCCTCTCGGCCGGCATGGCCGGCGCGATCGGGCAGGTGGCCCGACGGCACCCGTCGTTGCGGTTTGCGCTGGTGGACGCCATCGCCACCGATGACCAGGGCCAGCCGGCCGACTTGCCGAACGTGACCGACCTGGTGTTCAAGGAGCAAGAGGCCGGGTACCTGGTCGGGGTGCTCGCCGGCCTGATGGAGAGCATGAAAGTAGGGAGGGCCGTGCACAATCGCGTGGGCGGCTTCGGTGTCAGCAACGCGCCCGCCTCCCAGCGATACCTGGCCGGTTTCATCGCGGGCGCCCGCTCCGTGAACCCCAACGTGGTCGTCAAGCTGGACTGGACCGCCGTCACCGACCAGGCCGGGTGCAAGGCGATTGGCACGGCGCAGGTACGCACCCAGGTCGACATTCTGTTCCAGGCGGGAGTCCCGTGCGGTCCCAGCTACATCGAGGCGGCCTACGACGGGCATGCCTATGCGATTGGATCGGGCGACGACCAGGCCACCCTCAGCCCAGCGGTCATCACCAGCGCCGTCAAGCGCGTCGACCGGGCGCTGCAACTGACGCTCGAGCGGCTGGCCGCCGGCGCCTTCACCGCAGGCCCCGTCTACTTCGGAGTGGCGGAAGACGCGATGGGTTTTGCCCAGCCCAGCAGCGTTGTCCCCCAATCGATCCTGATCCAGCTGGGCAGGGTCCAGGCCGACATCCGGGCCGGCACCGTCACCCCGCCGGCCGTCATTCCAGCCGGCATCTAGCTGATTCCATCCCTGAGCCAAATGTCCCTGCCCTTGGCTTGCTAGTCATCAAGCGATGCATGGACTCGGTGCTCTCGAAACACCCCCTCCCTGCCCTCCCCCTGCTGGGGGAGGAGGATTCTGGACCACCCGGGCCAACGCGGCGCGAGGGGCCCTAGCGGCGAGCCTTCTTGGAGGCCGTGAGCCGAGCCTCGGTCTCGCGAAACTCCTGCCGTAACCGCGCCTTCAATGGTGCGTCGGCGAAGGCACCCTCGAGCGCCTGCAGATTCATCGCCCAGATGTCCGCCCGCGAGCCGCCCAGCACGGTGGCGACTTTCAGGTACTCATTGGTCAGGGTGGTTCGAGACACAGTGCGGGAGTCGGTGCTGATGGTGACCTTGATGCCACTTCGGAAGTAGTCGAGCACAGGGTGGTCTTCCAACCGCGACACCGCCTTGGTCTGGACATTGCTGGTGGGGGCGGTGTCGAACTCGACCCCATTTTCGCGTGCCATATCCACGACCTCCGGATCCTCGCGGGCCCGGATGCCGTGGCCGATCCGCATCGCCCCCAGCGCAATCGCCTGCCGAACACTCTCCGGCCCGGCGCCTTCGCCGGCGTGGATGGTCAGGTTGAGCCCCAGTGACCGGGCCGCCCGGAAGGCGTCTTCATGGGTCCCCGGTGGGTGCCCGGCCTCATCGCCCGCCAGGTCGAAGCCCACCACCCCCTCCCCCAGAAAGCGGCCGGCCGCCTCGGCCAGGTCCACATTGTGGTCAGGCGGCATGGTGCGCAGGGCGGTGATGATCAGGCCACCCGCCAGCCCGGTTTCAGCCTGGCCGGCGCGCAGCCCGTTGAGGGTGGCCCGGATTACGTCTGCCAGTGAGAGGCCGCGATTGACGTGCAGCCAGGGCGCGTACCGGATCTCGGCATAGCGCACGCCGTCCGCCGCCAGGTCCAGGCAGAGCTCGTAGGTGACCCGCTCCAGGGCCGGCACCGTTTGCATGACGGCGATCGGGAGCTCGAAGTAGGCGATGTAGGCCGTCAGGGACGGGGTATCGTCGGTGGCCTCCAGGTGCGCCCGGAGGCGCTGCAAGTCGGTAGTGGGAGCCGGGACCCCGTCCGCGGTGGCCAGATCGAGCACGGTCGCCGGACGAACCGAGCCATCCAGGTGCAGGTGCAGCTCCGCCTTCGGGAGGGCGCGAAAGTAGGCGGCATCATCCATGGGCCGCCCGACATCGTACCGCGCCTTAGGCCGGGAATTCTCTACGCGGCGTGCTGATGCCCGTTACGGCCCAGATCGTCGACGAGGGCGAGCAGATCGCGCGGCCGCAGGGCGCGTAGGCGGTAGCGGGCGAATTCCCCATTCATCTCCGCCGAGTGGCCCCAGGCCGCCAGCACGGTGCGGACCCGCGCCGCCTGCCCGGTCTCCATGTCGACCAGGCTGTCGCCGACGTAGAGGGCACTCCCGCGGGGGAGGTCGAGGTGATTGATGGCAGCCAGCAGCGGGTCCGGCGCCGGCTTCGGTGGGCTGACATCCTCGTACCCGATGATCACATCGAAGTACCGGTGCAGGCCGATCCCCTCCAGCTCGGCCTCGATCAGCACCCGTCGCTTGCAGGACACCACCCCCAGCTGGACGCCCCGCTGGCGCAGCGTCCGGACCAGGGTGGGAATCCCGCGGAATACCTGGGCCGGGCCGAGCCGCGAGTCGGCCCGACGATACGTGGCGACCAGGTCTTCCCAGAGGTCGGGTGAAATGCGTCGCATCTGCTCCGGCAGGGGCAGCCCGCGGCTTTGGCGAAACAGGGCGCGAGCCCGTTCGTCCAGGGCGTGTGCTCGCATCACCGTGCTAAAGGCGGCTTCAATCAATGGATAGCTGTCGACCAGCGTGCCGTCGAAGTCGAACACCACGGCCCGGCGTCCGGCTCCGGCGCCGTTGAGGGGCGCCGACGGAAGGATCTTCCCTTGTTTGTGTGCCACAATCCTGCTCCCGCCCGGCCGGCCGGCTGGTCGCGTGGCGACCGCCAGGCCCCAGCGGGCTCTGCGTTAATGATGCCAAATGTATAACGCCCCGGGCTAGCGATCCTGTTGCGGCCTCCCCCCGCGGCGAACGAGCGTTCGGTTGGGCCCGGCTTGACCGCCTCTTCGGTTGAGGCATACAATTCGACCACCATGGCAGGGGTAGTTTTTGAGCACGTCTATAAGCGCTACACGGGCAATGTGGTTGCCATCACGGATATGAACGTGGAGATCCGGGACAAGGAATTCATGGTCCTGGTCGGGCCATCTGGCTGTGGCAAGTCCACGGCGCTGCGGATGGTGGCCGGGCTGGAAGAGATCAGCGACGGAACCGTCAAGATCGGCGATCGGGTGGTCAACGACGTGCCGCCCAAGGACCGCGACATCGCCATGGTGTTCCAGTCGTACGCCCTGTATCCGCACATGACGGTCTACGACAACCTCTCCTTCGGGCTCAAGCTACGCAAGACGCCGAAGTCCGAGATCGACAAGCGCGTCCGCGAGGCGGCCCGCGTGCTGGGCCTCGAAAACCTGCTCGACCGCAAGCCGAAAGCGCTCTCCGGCGGGCAGCGCCAGCGGGTCGCGCTGGGCCGCGCCATCGTCCGCCAGCCGAAAGCCTTCCTGATGGACGAGCCGCTTTCCAACCTGGACGCCAAGCTGCGCGTCCAGACTCGGGTGGAAATCCTCAAGCTGCACCAGCGCCTACAGACCACGTTCATCTACGTCACGCACGACCAGGTCGAGGCCATGACCATGGGCGACCGGATTGTGGTGCTCAAGGATGGTTTCGTCCAACAGGTGGACACCCCCCAAACCCTCTACCAGAAGCCCGTCAACCTGTTCGTCGCCGGCTTCATCGGCAGCCCCGCCATGAACTTCCTGCCGGCCACCATCAGCGGCGACGGCCAGGCGCAGTTGAAGGGCGATGGCTTCACGGTCCCGGTCGCGGAGCGCCTGCTGGACGGCTCCGGCGCGGCGCGCGGGCAGGAGGTCATCATGGGCGTCCGCCCCGAGGACCTCAAGGATTCCCGCTACAGCGATGGCACCCTGCCCAAGGTGACGGCCAAGGTAGAAGTGGTGGAAAGCATGGGCAGCGAGATCTTCGCCTATCTCAACCTCGGCGGCCGGACGCTCACCTCGCGCATGGACCCGCGCAGCGCGGACCTGCAGCCCGGACAGACCGTCCAGGTGGCCGTGGACACCAGCCACATCCACCTGTTCGACCCGAAGTCCGAGAAGGCGCTGGTCAGCGGCGGCACGCCGGCCCGAGTCTAGCTAACTGGACCTCGGTCTCCAGGACCGGGTCGCGGTCGTCACCGGTGCCAGCCGAGGGCTGGGATTTGCCATCGCCCAGGCGCTGGCGCGAGAAGGCTGCCGGCTCGCCATCTGTGCCCGCACCCCGGCCCCCCTGCAGCAGGCCGCTGCCCAGCTGGGTCCGGCCGACCGGATTTTCCATCAGCCAACGGACGTCACCGATCCCGGCCAGCTCAACGCCTTTCTGTCGGCGGCCGCCGCGCGGTGGCAGCGGCTGGACATCCTGGTCCACAACGCCGGCGGCGCCCAGGGTGGCGAGGCCCTCGCCACCGATGACGCCGAGTATGCAGATGCCTTCGAACTGAACGCCCTCGTCGCCCTCCGGGCCGCCCGGGCGGCCGTCCCCTGGATGCGCAAAACGGGCTACGGCCGGATCATCGTGATTGCGTCGGTGTACGGCCGCGAGGCCGGCGGCCGGCCCGCCTACAACGTGGCCAAAGGGGCCGAGATCAGCCTGGCCAAGGCGCTGGCCCGCGAGCTGGCTCCGGCAGGCATCTTGGTCAACGCGGTCGCCCCCGGCTCCCTGCTGTTCCCCGGCAGCTCCTGGGAGCGGCGCCGGCAGGCGGATCCGCAGGGGATGGACGCCTTCGTGCGCGCTGAGATCCCGCTGGGCCGCTTCGGCACGCCCGAGGAGGTGGCGGCGGTGGTCGCCTTCCTCGCCTCGGAGCGGGCTAGCATGGTCACCGGCGCCTGCTGGACCGTCGACGGCGGCCAGTCTCGCAGCCTGATCTAGTGTCCCGAGTCAGAAGTCCGGGACACTAGGTTTACTCGTCGACCGGTTCACTGGGGAAGTCCTGCACCGGCTTCAGGATCTGGACCTTCACCGGCTGGGCTGCCTTCGCGAATCGGTTGGCATCCTCGACCGTCCCGACCACGAATCCGTAGTGCATCGGCACGGCCAGCTGAGGTGACATCTTGCGGACCAGGCCGGCCGCCTCTGACACGTCCATGGTGTAGGTGCCGCCGATAGGGATGAAGGCGACCTCCGCCTTGACCTGCTCCAGTTCGGGCAGATGATCGGTGTCGCCCGCATGGTAGTAGCGATGTCCCCCGAGCGAGAGGATGTAACCGACCCACTGGTTCGACTTGGGATGGTTCTGCAGCCGCTCCGGGTGGATGTTGTAGGCGGGCACCGTTTCCACCGGCACCCCACCGACGTGTAGCTTCTGCCCGGGCTTCACGGCCGTGACCTCGCCGGTGAGCTCCCTGGCCACGTCAGCCGGCGCTACGATCTTGGTCTTCGGCCCCCGGACTTTCTCGAGGTCCGGATTGTAGTGGTCGAAGTGCGCGTGCGTGATGAAGACCACATCCGCGACATCCTCTTTGGGAATGCCCCATGGATCGATATAGATGGTCATTCCGTCACCGCGATAGCAGTAGGCCGATTGTTTGAACCAGGTGAAACGCTCGAGCATGGGATCCTCCTGGCAACCCTGACGAAAAGCTGAGCATATCCCCCCCCGGGAGGGGGAGGGCAGGGAGGGGGTGTCGATGCTCAGGGTACGAGCAAGGTTGTCGTAGCGCTGGCGCTGGCGCCGGCGACGTCGTGGATGGCAATGGTAATGGAGAACGTCCCATGCCCCGCATAGATGTGCGTCCCGCCAAAGATGAAGCTCCCAGAGTTGGTCGTGAAGCTCCCTCCCGATGTCGTGCCATCGCCCCAGTTGATGGTGCCGCTGTACTGTGACAGGTTCCCATTCGGGTCGGCGTCAATGAAACTCACGCCCGCCCGGGCGTAAGGGCTCGGGTAGTCGGCGCCGATCTGGGTGATGGTAAGGGGGGCGTCGGCGGGGGTTGGAGTCGGCGTCGGAGTCGGCTTGGGGGTGGGCGTCGGTGTGGGGGTGGGCGTCGGTGTGGGGGTGGGCGCCGGTGTCGGCGTGGGCGTGGCTGTGGGCCTGGGCGTGGGCGTGGGGGTAGGAGTCGGCATTGGTGTGGGCGCCGGTGTCGGCGTGGCTGTGGGCGTGGGCGTGGGCGTGGGCGTCGGCGCCACCGTGGGTGTGGCCGTGGGCGTCGGGGTAGGGGCTGGAGTGGACGTCGGGGTGGGCGTGGGCGCCGGCGTCGGCATCGGCGTGGACGTGGGGTTTGGCGATGAGGCAGGGGGCGCGGAGGGGCTCGGGCTCGAACTAGGACCGGCAACTCCTGAGGGACTCGTCCCGCTCGTGGAAGCCGCAGCATTCGCCGACTCGGCGAACCACGTCCAGGAAACGCCGCGGGGACCGGTCAGCGCGTCGCGGTAGGCGTCCGAATAGATCTGGCTGGACAGGGGAGCGATGCCGACCGTCCGCAGCGGGTCCTGGCGGTAATCGGCAAGCACGAGACCGTCGACGCTGGTCGCCAGGAGATGCACCGCCGGAATCCCCGAGGCAACCAGGGCTGCGAGCCAGAAGAGGCCGATGACCAGACCAGGCAGCGCCAGCTGGCGGAGTCGGGACCGGAATTTCATGCGCTTCGTTCCAACCACTCGAGGTCGACCCGGGGTTGGCCCGACGAGGGTTTCTCAATCAGCAGGACGCGCACCTCTGAAGCGCACGTCATCAACGCCTCGGCCACTGCCGGCTCGAACTGCGTGCCAGCCCGTTTCTGAATCTCAGCCAGCGCATCCTCGAACGGCAGGCCCTTGCGATACGGACGGTCTGAGGTCATCGCGTCCAGCGCGTCGGCCACGCTGAGGATCCGGATGTGCGCCGAAATCGCCGTCCCCTTGAGCCCTCCGGGGAAGCCCTTCCCATCCCACCGCTCGTGATGGTGGAGGACGCCGACCAGGCTGGGCTTCAGGAAATGAAGCCCGGAAAGCATCTTGTAGCCGATCAATGGGTGCTGCCTCATGACCTCCCATTCGTCGTCGGTCAGGGGGCCCGACTTGTGGAGGACCCGGTCCTCGATGCCGATCTTGCCGATGTCGTGCAGGAGGGCCGCCCGACGGAGGGTCTTCTGACTTTCCGCGTCCAGCCCCATCGCCTGGGCAATCTCCAGGCTGATGGCGGCCACCCGGGTGGAATGGCCGAACGTGGAAGGGTCGCGGGCGTCGATCGCCCGTGCCAGCGACTCGATGCTGGCAAAGTAGCTTTCCTCCAGCTCCGTCGTCTTCTGCTCCAGGTTGGCCGCCATGGCGTTGAAGGACTCGGCCAGCAGGCCGATCTCGTCGTGGGTCTCGACCGGTGCCCGATGGCTCAGGTCGCCCGCCGAGACCGCTGCGGTCGAGCGGACGAGGTGCTCGACCGGGCGCGTGATCCGCCGCGCCACCAGGGTTCCAAAAAGCAACGTCATGAGGGCCGCGGCCGCAAAGACGAGCACCATCAGCCACCGGAGTTGCGCCACAGAAGCCTCAACTGGATCCGCCCGCTCCGCCGCGGCCAGGTATCCAATCGAGCTGTTGCGGAGTCGCCAGTTGCCGACCAGGAACTGGTACGGGTGGTGGTCGATCTCCTGGCTGAGGCGCACCGGGCCCTGCCCGAGCTGGGCGACGATGCTCGGGGTTAGCGAGGGTGCTCCGCTGAGCGACGACAGGAGCACGCGCCCCGACGGGTCGTAGAACACGAGGTCGCTGGCGCGGGAGTCTCGGATGCTGTCGGCAATCTCGGTCAGCGATTCGCCCACCAGGACCGCCCCCAGGATGGTCTTCGAGTCAGAGCGGACGGGGCCGATCCAGTACAGCGTCATACGGCCCGGCTCCGCCAGGGGGAGGACGTATTTGTCGCCCTGGGCGTCTATCTGGCCGTTGAGGACCGCGCGCACCGCGCCCACGCTGTCGAGCGGGGGCAGTTTGTGCGTGGCGCCTGGGGGCGTCAGCGTAAGTACTTCCTTGCCGGTCGCGTTCAGGACTCGGATGGTGAGCTGCGCCGGCGCCGCGTTAGCCTGGATCGGACGCAGGAGGTTGGTGAGGGTGACCGTGTCCCCCTTGGCGAGGGCGAACGCGACGCCCTGTGTATCGCTGGCGGCCCGCAACTGGGCCAGGCGTTCGGCCTCCAGCACCGCCAGATGGTCGTTGCTCAACAGGCTGGCCCGCAGGAGGCCGCCCTCGAAGGCTGAGACCGTCGCGGTTGTGGCCCGTGAGGTGATCAGGGCCGTGCCAACCATGCCGACGAAGGCGAGCAGGACGAAGAACGGCAGGACGATCTTCTGCTGGATGCTCCAGCGCGGACGCCGGTCTCGTACCACGGCGTTACCATGGTGTCGCAGTTCCGTTACGGAGCCCGTTGCATTCAGCCGACTGCCCCGGAGTTCCTTCTCAGGGCGAGGGTCAGGGTGGCGGTGTCTTTAGATCCCGAAGACCTGGACCACGAGCTGGCGGTCTCGTGGCCGATCGAGCTCCAAAAAGAAGATCCGCTGCCACTCGCCGAGATCCAGTTGCCCGTCGGCGAGGGGGACACTCTGACTGCTGGAGAGCAGCAGATGCTGGCAGTGCGCATGCCCATTGGCGCACTCGTCGGCGTGCATGTTGACGGTCCGGATGGTGAAGTCGTTGTGCCCGTAGCTGGCGTCCGTCGCGCTCAGGCGTTCCAGCATGGCGGCCATGTCGGCCAGCAGCAGCGGCTCGTTCTCGTTGATCACGACCGCGGCGGTCGTGTGCTTGGAGAACAGGCCTACCCACCCCTCGGTGATCCCGGCCCGATCGACGACGTCGGCCACCCGGTCGGTGACGTCCATGAAATCCCGTGGTCCGCGGCTCCGAATGGTCAGCGTCTCGGTCCAGACGGTGAGACCGCCCACTCGCCGGACCCGGGCACGCCGGTCGGTGCTGGGCATCCCAAGCGGCGCCGGCAGCGGCTCGATCACAGCTCCCTCCGATCCAGGATCAGCGCGGCTCCGCCACGGGCGTGGATCCGCCTGGATCGATGCTGCCGGTTTTGGCTTTCGTTCCGACTTACGGTCCCCGGCCAAGTTCGGATGGACCGTTGTGTGACGCTACGCCCGGCCGGCTCGCACTTTATCGAAGCAGTCGCTGCAGTAGACCGGCCGGCCCATCGTGGGCAGGAAAGGGACCCGGGCCGGCTTTCCGCATTCGGCACAGACCACGTCGTGCATCTCCCTCACCCGGCCACTCCCCCGCGTGTTGCGACTGACGGAACGGCAATCCGGACAGCGCGAGGGCTCGTGTTGGAACCCCTTTGCCGCATAAAACTCCTGCTCCCCAACGGTGAACACGAAGTTCAGTTTGCAGTCGCGGCAGGTTAACGTCTTGTCGGTGAAGCTCACGAACGGCCTCCTTTCCCTCTTTGGATCTCAGAGGCCTCTCTCGCGAGCCCCGCGTCCTCGACCCAAATTTGCTGGCCGGGATTATAGCCTATTTGTGGCGGCAAACTACCGTCCGCCGTCCTATGCCTGTATTCGTCGTCCAAGATGACCTGTTCTTTGCGGCGCGGGTGGAGGCCGTCGCCCGCCGACTCGGCGTGCCCGTGGTGCCCATCGCCCTCCAGAGCGTCGACGGCATCCGCTTCGAGCGCGGCAGCGTGGTGGTGGTCCAGATCACGCTGCATCCGGAGCGACAGCTGCAGCTGATCGAGCGGTTGCGCCAGAAAGACCCACCGCCCACGGTGGTGGCCGTCGCCGGTCACCTGGAGACCGACCTGCGGCGTCGTGCCCGCGCCCTAGGGGCCATGGTTGCCTCGCACTCGGGGATGGAGCGGACCATCGCCCGCGCGATTTCTCCCCCACCATAAAGATCTCCCTCCCCCATGCTGGGACAAAAAAATCTCGCTCCCTTGTGGGACGGTCCCGATTCTCCCTCCCCCTTGCGGGGAGGGGCAGGGGCGGGGGTGTCTCGAGAGAAACGAGTCCATCCATCACTCGACGACCCAACCCCGCCGACGCCACAAGACTTCTCCCTCCCCCCTGCGGGGAGGGTGGAGCGGGGGTCCTCGGCGCCTTAGCTCCGCACCATCCGGCCCCAGCGTTCCTCCACGCGCCGGATCTTGAAGATGGCGTAGGCGCCCACCCAGGTGATCACGAAGGCGGCCACGATGATCACGCCCATGAAGCCGAAGTCGAGCCGGGCGACGGCGTCGAACACGCCTCCCTTCAACTTCAGGATCCCGATGAAGATCTGGGCCAGCTCCACCAGGCCGACGAAGAGAGCCACGAAGACCGACAGCCCGGTCACGGTCAGGTTGTAGAAGACCTTCCGAATGGGGTTGGAGAAGGCCCATTCGTAGGCCCGAGCCATGAACGCGCCGTCGGCGGTATCCATCAGCGACATCCCGGCCGCGAAGATGAGCGGGAGCGAGAGCACGGCGTAGATCGGCAGATGCTGGGCGGCCGCACCGGCCGAGATGGCCAGCAGGGAGACCTCCGAGGCGGTGTCGAACCCCAGGCCGAACAGAAACCCGATCGGATACATCTGCCAGGAATGACGGATCAGCTTGAAGAGCCGGCCGAAGATCCGGGTCAGCAGCCCGCCCGCAACCAGTTCGTGCTCGAGGGCGCGCTCGTCATACTCGCCGGCCCGCATCCGTCGGTAGAGGCGCACGATGTCGAGCAGGATGATCAGGTTGAGGATGCCGATCAGCACCAGGAACACGCCGGACACGGCGGTGCCGATCAACCCGCCCGTGTTCTTCAGACTCCCCGAGCCACTGACCACATTGGTCACCACGAACTGGGTGGCGAACCCCAACCCGAGGGCGATCAGGAAGACCACCGTTGAGTGACCGAGGGAGAAAAAGAAGCCGACGCCCAGCGGTTTCTTGCCTTCCTGCAGCAGCTTGCGGGTGGTGTTGTCGATGGCAGAGATGTGGTCGGCATCAAAGGCATGCCGCAGCCCGAAGGTGTAGGCCAGGCCTCCCAGACCGAGCATGATTGGGTAGCGGGGCGCCACCAGCAGGAGCATCGTCCCCCAGCCCAGCACGTGGAGAAGGCCGACTGCCCCGAAGAGCGCCGAGAGGCGGACCACTGTGGATGACGATCGATCTGGGCTGGCCGGCGCGGAGCCAGGGCGGGCAAGCTGCATCCAGCTGGAGTATAGGGCTTATTGCGAACGAGTCGCAGTTACGAATCAGTACGGAATGGTCAGGACCTGGATAAAGAAGGCCACGCACCAGGCGGCAACCAGCTGAAACGCTGCGCAGATGAACGGAGCCACCCGCCATCTTCGCCAGACCGCGAACACCGCGGGGACCGCCAGAAGGGTGGCGACCAGGAGAATCCGCGACGTGAGGGCCCACCGCTGTTGGTGTGCGATGGCCACCTGCGCACACTCGTCGACCCCGCAGGGGCCCGCAGAGACGGGCTCTGTCAGGCCGGCCAGGACACCGGTCACCGCCAGGCCAGCCAGCACGACCAGGATGGCAGCCTCGAAAACGGTCAGACTCCCCAGCACAGCGCGAAGGCGAGTCACGTCCATTTAGACGGGGGAGTGGTCGATAAGTTTCAACCGCGGAAGGATTACGGCTGGCTTTCCTCGGCTCCGGCTTCTTTGGCACCCGCCTCTTCCATCGCCTTGGCGGTGACGAGATGGCTGAGAGCGGCGCTCGACTTTCCCTGGCGGAGCATGGACATCGCCAGCAGCAGGTGGGGCGCCGAATCCGGAGCCCCCTTGGCAAGTGCCCTTTCAAACCAACGCTGCGCCTCGGCCCACTTTTCCCCCCGATATGCCTCGAGACCCTTGCGGGTTTCCAGGGTATCAAGGATGGGAATGGCGTAGTGGAGCGCATCCTCGATCGCCGTGCCGGCCGGCCCGAAACGATGCTGCGGGAAGCACGCCAGCGCATACGAGAGCCAGGTCAGCGACGCCTTTGGCGCAAGCTTCGTGGCCATCTCGAAAGCTGCCTGAGCCTCCGACCAGCGGCCCTGTTCGGCCAAGGCGTCTCCGGCAGCCAGGTAGTCGCCGGCGTCCATCCGCTCTTTTGGAATTCGGTGCTGCGCCTAAGCGCCGCTCACCTTGAGCAGGCGGCCGATCAGATACCCGGCAAAGGCGGAGACCATCCCGATCACCAGCATCTCCAGGCCGCTGAGGCGCCAGTCCCCCACCAGAGTCACGGCTTTGTAGGCGCCTACCCCGAACAAGACCGCTGCGCACAGCGGAAGAGCGATCAGGGTGGCGGCTCCCACCGACAACACTCCCAGCGGCACCAGCACGAACGGGATCAACGGGATCAGGGAGCCAATGAAGGTGGACACCCCCGTCAGGAGGGCGCGGCCCACCAGACCCTTCTCGACCACGGGCGACAGGTGCAGCTCGTCGCTCATCATGACCTGGATCCACGTATCCCGATCTGAGGTGATCTCTTCGACGACCCGTTCCAGCAGGTCGCCCTTGAGCCCCTTCGCGCGAAAGATCTCGCGGACCTCCTCGCGTTCCTTGTCCGGCATTTCCTCCACTTCCCGGGCCTCCCGGGCGAGCTGGCTCAGGTAATAATCCCGGTCGGCCAGCGCTGAGGTGTAGGCGACCCCGCCCATGGCGATCGATTCTGAGAACGTGGCCGCCAGCCCGGCCACGAAGATGACGCGCACCGACTGGGTGGCCGCGGCTACGCCGAGGACCAGGCCGAGGACATTGACCAGGCCGTCCTGGCCGCCCAGGATGATGTCCCGCAGCCGCCGACCGATGCTTCCCGCAGTGCCGTGCTCGTGTTCATCGCCGATCTCGAACGATGGCTGGGTCGGTTCGGCCTGCTGCGCCATGGCCCCTATCTTCTCACCGGCCGGACCGGGGCGCGTCGCGCGTGAGCGCAATGCAAAGGCCGGCAGCCACGTACGACACGGCCATGATCACGAACACCGGTCCGTAGCCCAGGCGTTCTAGCGCAATACCCATCCCGGCCGCCCAAATCGAGCCAACGCCGAAGGCCACCGCGAAGTACAGGCTGAACAGGGCGTCCCGCTCGGCGATGGGCGCCTCATCGGCCACGAACGTTTGCAGCAGCGGGCTTTCGCCGTACACGATCAACCCCAGCCCGGCCATCAGCAGGAGCAGCCAGGGGCTCGGTCCATGAACGCCCAGCAAGCCGAGGGTCACCGGCACGCTCAGCGCGTAGCTCAAGAGCAGCGTCCGCCGTCGCCCGAACCGATCGCTGATCGGCCCCACCGCAAAGGTGCCGATCACGCTGCCCACCAGGACGATGCCGTACAGAATATTGACCTCCGCCGTGGGCAGCCGCAGCTGTTGCTTGAGGAAGAGCGGAACGATGAGGGTCACGATCCCGAGCCCGCGGCCACCGGCTCCGATGACTCCGGCGGCGAACACCAGGGCCAGGTTGCGCCGGCGCAGCAGGCGCGCCGCGGCCAGCATGTCGCGCCACACGGTTCGCTCGCGGGGCGGTCCCGCCGCTTCGCTCATCCCGGCCAGGATGGCCGCCCCGGCCGCAATGGCCGGGATGGTGAGAAGCAGCAACGCTTGCCGCCAACCCCAGGCGACCACCACCACCCCCGCCACGGGAGCGAGCAGCGTGCCGACATTCCCACCCGCGACGTGACCGGCAATGGCCATCCCCCGCCGGCTCCGGGCGTAGACGTCGGAGAGCAGCGAATTTCCCAGCGGGTGCTGGGCGCTGGTGGCCGCCCGCCCCACGATGTTCATGGCGAAGAATTGGGCGAAGGTGGCGGCCAGGGCAGTGCCGATTCCGGATAGCCCCAGGAGCACCGCCCCCCAGCCGATGATGGTGTGCCGGCGCAGCCGCCGGGTCAGGGCACCCGCCCCCAGCTGCAGCAGCCCGCCCACCAGGTTGGACGAGGCGACCATCACGCCCAGCGCGGTCAGCGAGAAATGCAGGTCGACCAGGGCCAACGGGTAGATAAGCGGCATCACGGCGGTATAGGCGTGGATGACGGCATGACTGCCGCTGATCAGGATCAGGACGGCCGCCGGGCCGCCCAGCCGTGGGCGGACCAGGTCCGCGGCTGGTGCGTCAGCCGCCAACTATCGGGCGGCCCTGGCCTGGCAGCGGGCGCAGCGGCCGTGCACGACCAGGTCGGCCGTGCTGACCACGAAGCCGTGTTCGTCGGTGATGTGGTGGAGGACCGGCACCATGTGGTCGCCCTCGATGTGCAGGGTCGAGCCGCACTCGTCGCACACGAGGTGGTAGTGGTCCTGCCCCTCCTCGGCCAGCTCGTAGTAGCCGCGTTCCCCGATCCGCGTTTGCTTGACCAGGCCCAGCTTCTCCAGGACCTCGAGCGACCGGTAGGTGGTGGCCAGGTTGAAGCGCGAGTTGCGCCGGCGGATGCTGGTGCAGATGGCCTCGGCGTCGAGGTGCTTCTTGCTCAGGCGCAGGGTGTCCCACACCATCTGCCGCTGGGTGGTCAGCCGGTAGCCAGAGGTATGCAGGACGTCACTGGCGGTGCGGGCCATGGCGCTCATTGTCTCATCGGCCCGCCTCGCGCCCGATCGCGATCGCCGTCGGCCCCTGGGCCTCCGCCGGGTCGCCGGCGGTGGCCTCCTTGCGGTCCAGGGCGAAGAACAGGACCGCGGTGGCCCCGAAGTAAATGAGGTTGCCCAGCCCGAACATGACCAGGCCGGCTAGCTGCTGATCCTCCAGCGGCCCCAAGCCGCTGACCCGCGGCGCGGCCACATAGAACGGATACAGGACGGAGGGCGACAGGATGAAGGCGATGCCGAGGATGGTCGGCGGAATTCCGGCGAAGCCCAGGTAGGCGATCTTCCCAATCGGGGACAACCCGAACCGTGCCCCCGCCGGGGCGATGATCGGTCGCCAGAACAGGACGCCGGTGGCTAGGAAGCTCAGGTGCTCCAGCACGTGGATCCCCTCGTTGGTCAGGGTGGCCTGGTACAGGAAAGGGAGGTGCCAGGTAACGAGCACGCCGTTGAACACCAGGCTGGCCACGATCGGGTGGACC
>Ga0137396_10000417_pt1 | contig 20123 bp, 34 predicted proteins | sample czc16metaG_FD_108284 | JGI IMG/M metagenome (GOLD analysis project Ga0137396, IMG submission 108284) | Vadose zone soil microbial communities from Angelo Coast Range Reserve, California, USA - czcobulk3.16 metaG | ecosystem: Environmental > Terrestrial > Soil > Vadose zone | place: USA...
CACGAAGGATCTCCTGCCGTACGTCGGCGGCCTCCCGCCCGGCTTCGATCTCCGCGCCCATCTCCACCCGCCCTACTTCGTGCCGGAGTCCAAGCGCGCCGACACCCTCCTCCAGGAATTCCAGGCCAAGAAGCTCCAGCTCGCCATCGTCGTGGACGAGTACGGCGGCACGGCGGGCCTGGTCTCCCTCGAGGACCTCCTCGAGGAGCTGGTGGGGGAGATCGCGGACGAGTTCGACGAGCCGGAGCGGCTCATCCAGCGGGTGAACGCGACGACCTTCCGGGTCGCGGGTAAGCTGTCGATCGACGAGCTCAACGCCGCGACGGGGCTCAACATCTCGAGCGAGTCGTACGACACGGTCGGTGGCTGGGTCCTCGATCTCTTCGGGCGGGTGCCCCGGCGCGCCGAGCGGAAGCAGACCCCGGAGTTCGTCGTGACGGTCGAGAAGGTCGAACGCACTCGCATCGTCGAGGTGCTCGTCGCCCTCCAGAGGGCCGCGTCGGGCGAGGTCGCCGCGTGACGCCGATGCTCTGGCTCGCCGCGCTGTGCCTGCTGGCGACGATGTTCTTCTCCGCCGCCGAGATGGCCTTCATCGCCGCGAACCGGCACCGCCTTCGCCACCTCGCCTCGGAGGGGAGCCGCACCGCAACCCTCTACCTCCAGGCGTTCCGCCAGCCCGAGCGCGTGCTCTCGACCGCGATGATGGGCGTGACGGTCGCCCACATCGTCGCCGCCTCGGCCGCCACCTGGAGCCTCCTGCCCGTCCTCGGAGGTCTCGCGCCGCTCGTGGTGACGCTCTTGCTCACGCCCGTGATGCTGATCTTCGGCGAGATCATCCCGAAGGCGATCGCGCGGGAGTGGGCGACGAGCCTGATCCTCCGTCTCTACTGGCCACTCACCTGGGCGGGAACCGCGCTCCTGCCCTTCGTCGCCTTCGCCAACGTGGTCGTCCGCTCCGTGCTGCGCGTCTTCGGCGCGGGCGAGGCGGACGTGCGCGCCTTCGTCTCCCGCGAGGAATTGAAGGCACTGCTCCAGATGGAGCCCGGCGAGGCCGCCGTGACGACGCAGGAGGCGGAGCTGATCGACAACATCTTCGACCTCGGTGACACGACGGTCCGCGAGGTCATGGTACCGCTCGTCGAGGTCGCGATGCTGCCCGAGACCGCCTCCCCGTGGGACGCGATCGCCCTGATCCGCGAGCGGGGGTTTTCGCGCATCCCGATCTACCGGCAGCGGGAGACCAGCGTCGTGGGCATCGTCGCGGCGATGGACCTCCTCAGCCGGGGGGCGCAGGTGACCACTCTGGCGGAGCTCGGACGCCCGCCGTATTATGTGCCGGAGACCAAGCGGATCGACGATCTCCTGCGCGAGATGCAGCGCGCCCGCACCCACATGGCGGTGGTCGTGGACGAGTACGGCGGGTCCACCGGCGTCGTCACCCTCGAGGACATCCTCGAGCAGATCGTCGGCGAGATCCGGGACGAACACGACCGGACCCCGGCCGCGGTCGAGCGACTGCCCGACGGGAGCTACCTCGTGGCCGCGCGCGCGAACGTGGACGAGCTGAACGAGGCGCTCGACTGGTCCCTGCCGAAACAGGACTACGAGACGGTCGCCGGACTGGTTCTGGCGACGCTCCATCGGATCCCGCGCGTCGGAGAGGAGTTCCAGATTCCGGGCTACACGATCACGGTGCTGGAGGCCGACGCGAGGCATGTCACGGCGGTGAAGATCGTCCCGACCCCGATGCCCAAAGGAGGTTCCTGAGCATGGCTGGCAAGATGGTGGAGTTCCCGTCCAACGGCGGAAAGACGTCCGGTTACCTGGCGACGCCCGCGTCCGGCGCGGGCCCCGGCATCCTCGTCATTCAAGAGTGGTGGGGACTCGTCGGCCACATCAAGAAGGTGTGCGATCGCTTCGCGGCCGAGGGCCTCACGGCGCTCGCGCCCGACATGTACCACGGCAAGACGGCGAGCGAGCCCGACGGGGCGGGCAAGCTCTTCATGGCGCTCAACATCGCGCAGGCCGAGAAGGATCTACGCGGCGCCGCGACCTATCTGCTGGGCCACTCGTCCACGAAGAAGATCGGCGCCGTCGGCTTCTGCATGGGCGGCCAGCTCGCCCTCTTCGCGGCGACCCTGAACCCTTCGGTCGGTGCGTGCGTCAATTTCTACGGCATCCATCCGAACGTCAAGCCAGACTATGCGAAGCTCTCCGGCCCGGTGCTCGGGCTCTTCGCCGAGAAGGACGGCTTCGTGACCCCACAGGTCGCCAAGGACACGGACGCGGCGATCAGGAAGGCCGGCAAGCAGGCGGAGATCCACATCTATCCGGGCGTGGACCACGGCTTCTTCAACGACGAGCGCCCGGACGTCTACAACCAGGCCGCCGCGGCCGACGCCTGGCGACGTACCCTCACCTTCTTCCGCCAGCATCTGAAGTAGCGAACGCCCGGAGGCGTTCGTCGTCTTCGGGTGGTGATCAGGGGAGCGCCGAGAGCAGAAACTTATGGTCGACCCGTAGCACGCGGGCCTCGTCGAGGAGGAACGCCCGCACGAGGGCGAGCCGGGCGCGGTTCTCCACCTCCGGCCGCGAGTCGTCCACCAGGACCGAACGGGCGGGGTCGAAGAGAAGATCGTGGCGGACGAGCATGTGGGTGACGCCGGCGCCCCGAGCTCTGGCCCGGAGCTCGGCCGCGCTCCGCGACTCGGCCACCCACTGGTGGAGCGTGTAGTCCTCGAACAGGTAGTCGCCAAAGTAGGGCCGCTCGAGGTGATAGGTGTCGCGCCGGGCGTCGATCAGCCAGACCTTGGCGTCGGCCGGAAGCGTCTCGTTGATGAGCCGGTAGTATGGATAGTAGTCGAGCCGTCGGCTGAGATACGCCTGGCGCGGCTCGGTCCCCAGAACCACGCGAACCGGGTCGTCGTGGACGAACCAGGCCAGGATCACCAGTTGGCCGCCCAGCGTGGAGATCAGTAGCGCGCGGGCCAGCGGCCGCTCGCTGTCGCCCAGCGCAGCGGCGGCGCCGGCGATGGCGAGCGCCGCAAGCGGGAGCGCAGGCAGCAGATAGCGGAGCACCTGGGCTGAGAGCGCCCACCACGCGAAGAGCCAGGCGGCTCCGGCGGCGGCGAGGCCGAGCTCGGCGTCGAGCCGCCGCCGCCAGAGCGCCAGCGCGACCAGGGGCGCGCCGGCGAGGAAGACGGGGCCCAGCACGCTCTCCCACTCCTGGGGCACTTCCCGCCGCCCCATCAGCCCGAGCCGCACCGGAAGCAGCACGTAATCGAGCGGGCCTTTGGGGTCGCCGCCGTACTGAGCGTTGAAGGCCTGGAACAGGACTGAGCGTGTCTCGTCCCAGCCGAGCGCGTGACCCGGCCACAATGCCGTGAAGAACGGAAAGAGCGGGGTGCCCGTGAGAAGCCACGTGCGGAGATACCACGGGCTTCCGATCACGAGCCCGGCGGCGAGCGCGGCCAAGCCGACGGAGGCGCGCCGCGACGCCGTGCCGTCCTGCAGCGGCTGAGCCCGGCGGGCATTGAATAGAACAAGCACCGCCAAGAGGAATAGCGCAGCGGCGGCGAGCAGCTTCACAGAGAGCGCGAAGCCGAGCGCGAGGGCGAGCTCGGCCAGGGCAGCGGCGCCGTCGCCGGTCCACCAGCGGGCGACGGCGCGGAAGGCGAGCGTCACGTAGAGGGCGAGCGCCACGTCAACGTAACCGGCGCCCGCGACCTCCCACGCGACCGGGGCCGACGCCACCATCACGGCGGCGGTGAGGGCCAGGCCCCGGCCGAGGCCGCGCTCGCGCGCCCAGCCCTGCACGACGGCCAGGAGCATCGGAAAGTAGGCGAACATCGCGGCTCCGAAGGCGGCCTCCCCGGCCCGCAGACTGACCAGCCGGCCGAGGAGCATCCCCCAGACCCCGCTCATCTCGGCGCCGAGCGCACGCAGACCTGGAATGTTGTAGGGCACGTCCACCAGCGCCCCGGTGGCCAGCCAGGCTTTGGGGAGCGCGATGTGGTATTGCAGCGCGTCCTTCGCCGTCGGCGGGGCCAGCGCAGTGACGGCGGCGAGCGTCACCGGCAGCAGGACAGACGCCAACGCGAGTCGGGTGAGGAGATCGGCGCGCCCGTCCGTCGGCCGGTGGACCAGCGCACGCGAGCGCCTGAAAGCCATGCCGGCCAGCCCGAGGCCGATCGCGAGCGTGCCGACCGCCGCCGCGGGCCGGTAGAAGCCGACCAAGCCGAGCGCGAGCCAGACGTGCGACCAGAGACCGGCGCCGAGCGCGCACCGCCGCGCAAGGGCGAGCGAAACCGACGGGCCCTCGTCGGCCGGACCCCCACGGGCGACGAGGCGCAGGAGCAGGTCGCCGGTGCCGTACCAGGCGACGGCGAGGAGGAGCGCCGCGAAACCGCCGGCCGCGCTCTCTCGGACGCCCTGGGCGCCGAGCGCGCCGTCGCGGCCGAGTCGCGCCAGAAGCGCGACGGCCGCCTCAGGGAGGCGGCCGATCTCGATGCGGTGGTACCAGATGAACGCGAGGGTCAGCGCGAGAACGCCGGCGGTGACCGACAGGGAGCGGGCGGCGGGAGGACGCGTCGGGAGCCTAGGCCGACGAGGCGGCGACCTTCTCCTTCTTCTTGCGCCTCCCGGCGGCGCCCGCCTCGCCCTTCGGCGTCTTCTCCTTTTTCGCGACCGTCTTGTCCTTGTCCTTCGGCGCCTCGGCGCGGTCGACCAGCTCCAGGAGGACCATCGGCGCGTTGTCGCCCGCGCGGTACCCCGCCTTGATGATTCGCGTGTAGCCGCCGTTCCGGTCGCCGAAGCGCGGGGCGATGGTACGGAACAACTCGCCCACGACGCCCGTGTCGGGAACCATCGCGAGGACCTGGCGCCGCGCGTGGAGGTTGTCGCGCTTGGCGAGCGTGATCATGTGCTCGGCGAGCCCCCGCACGGCCTTGGCCTTTGCGTGGGTCGTCTCGATCCGCTCGTGTCGGAACAGCGCCACGAGCAGGTTCCGGAAGAGCGCCCAGCGGTGCTGGGTGATCCGGCCGAGCTTGAATCCGGCGTTCCGGTGTCTCATCGCACCACGCCCGTGCCGCGCCCCAGCGCGCCGAGGACGTTGGGGTCGATCCGCATGCCCAGCGACAGCCCCAGGGCGGCCAGCGCGGTCTTGATCTCGTCGATGGACTTCTCGCCCAGGTTCTTCACGTGCTCGAGATCGGCCTCTCCCTTCTGGACGAGATCGACCACCAGGTTGATATCGGCATTCTTCAACGCGTTGATGGCGCGGGCCGGCAGCGCCAGCTCCTCGAGCGTCTTGGCGAGCGCGTCGCGCAGGAAGGCCTCGCCGGAGGCGGCCGCCGCCTCCTCATCCTCCTCGGTCGCGCCGGCTGCGAGCGGGCTCCAGTGCTGCTTGAGGTAGGTCGAGGCGCGCGTGAGTGCATCGTCCGGGCTCACCGAGCCATTGGTCCACACCTCGAGGATCAGCTTCTCGTAATCGGTGATCTTGCCGAGCCGCGACATCTCGACGTTGTACGAGACGCGCGTGATCGGCGAGTAGGCCGCGTCGAGCGGGATCGCCCCCGCCGGGACCGGACTCGCCTTCTTGGCCGCGGCCTCGTAGCCGCGCCCGATGCCGATTCCGAGCTCGATCGCCACCTTCGCGGCCGACTCGAGCGTGAAGAGGTGGAGCTCCGGGTTCACCACCTCGACCTCGGTCTCCGGCACGTCGACGCCCGTGACGTCCCTGGGGCCGGTGACCTCGAACCGCAGCGTCTTGGGCTCGCCGGACGGGACCTGAACGGCGAGCTTCTTGAGGTTCAGGAGCACGTCCACCGTGCTCTCCTTCACCCCCGGGATCTTCGTGTCGGCGCTCCGGACGCCCTCGATCTTCACCCACGACACCGCGGCCCCCGGCACGACGGCGAGCAGCGTCCGCCGGAGCGAGTTCCCGACGGTGAGGGCGTAGCCCTTCTCGAACGGCTCGGCGACGAGCCGGCCGTACCGGTCGCTCATGATCTCCCACTCGACCTTCTTCGGCTTCTGGAACGGAATCCGTGGCATGTTTGGCGCCTGCCCTCTTCCCTTACTTGCTGTAGAGCTCCACGATGAGCTGCTCGGCGACGGGGATCTGGATGTCGTCGCGGAGCGGCAGGCTCCGCACGACGCCCTTCTTGTCGTTCGGGTCGAGCTCCAGCCACTGCGGCACCTGGGCGCGGCCCGCGTTCACGTTATCGTCAGCGCGCGCCTGGAGCTTCGAGGTCGGCCGGAGCTGGACGACGTCGCCCACCTTGACGAGGAACGACGGTACGGAGACCTTCCGGCCGTTCACCTGGAAGTGTCCGTGCGCGACCATCTGCCGGCCTTCCCGGCGCGAGGCCGCGAAGCCCAGCCGGTGAACCACGTTGTCCAGGCGGAGCTCGAGCAGCCTCAGGAGATTCTCGCCCGTCACGCCCTTCTCGGCCTCCGCCCACTGGAAGTACTTCCGGAACTGGCTCTCCAGCACGCCGTAGATGCGCTTGGCCTTCTGCTTCTCGCGGAGCTGGACGCCGAAGGCGGTCAGCTTTCCGCGGTTGAGCCCGTGCTGACCCGGCGGGTAGTTCCGGCGCTCGATCGCGCACTTATCCGTGAAGCAGCGCGCACCCTTCAAGAACAGCTTCAGGCCCTCACGCCGGCACAGGCGACACTTCGCGTCACGATACCGCGCCATCGTCGCCTCCTACACCCGCCGCCGCTTCGGCGGCCGGCACCCGTCGTGCGGGATCGGCGTCACGTCGCGGATCGCGGTGATCTCGAGCCCCACGGCCTGCAGCGAGCGGATGGCGGCCTCGCGGCCCGCCCCGGGCCCCCGCACGAAGACCTCGATCTGCTTGAGCCCGTACTCCATCGCCTTGCGGGCGGCGATCTCCGCCGCGGTCTGGGCGGCGAACGGGGTGCTCTTGCGCGACCCCTTGAATCCGGCGCTCCCGGCGCTCGACCACGACACGACGTTGCCCATCCGGTCGGTGAGCGTGACGATCGTGTTGTTGAACGTCGCCTGGATGTGCGCGATGCCCGTACGCACTTCGCGCCGCTCGCGTTTCTTGCCGCCCTTCTTCCGTGGTGCCGGTTTCGTCTCGTCGGCCATGCCTTACGCTCCTGCCTTTTTCGGCGCGGGCGCCGCCGCGGCGGGCGCCGCCGCCGCCGGTGCCGCTGCCGCCGCCGGCTTCTTCTTGATCATCACGCCGCGGGTCTTGCCCTTCCGCGTCCGCGCGTTCGTGTGCGTACGCTGCCCGCGCACCGGCAGCCCACGGCGGTGACGGATACCGCGATACGCCCCGATGTCCATGAGTCGCTTCACGTTCATCGACACCTCGCGCCGCAGGTCGCCCTCGACCTTCAGCTCGCGCTCGATGATGTCGCGGACGCGCCCGGTCTCGTCCTCCGTCCACGCCTTGACCCGCTTGTTCGGATCGACGTGCGCCTTGGCGAAGATCTGCCTCGCCGTCGGCCGGCCGATGCCGTAGATGTACGTGATCGCGACCTCGCCCCGCTTGTCCCGGGGCAGATCCACTCCCGCCACTCTCGCCATGTCCTGCCTCCGCCTCTCAGCCCTGTCGGGCCTTGTGCCGTGGGTTCTTGCAGATGATGCGCGTCACGCCCTGCCGCTTGACGATCTTGCAGTGCTCGCAGCGCGTCTTCACCGATGGTCTGACTTTCATCGTCTTCACACTCCTACTTGAATCGGTACGTGATGCGCCCGCGCGTGAGGTCGTAGGGCGAGAGCTCCACCTTCACGCGGTCGCCCGGGAGGATTCGGATGAAGTTCATCCGCATCTTTCCGCTCACGTGCGCGAGCACCTTGTGGCCGTTGTCCAGCTCCACGCGGAACATCGCGTTCGGGAGCGGCTCGACCACCGTGCCCTCGACCTCGATCGCGTCTTCCTTCGTCATTTCCGCGTCAGCACCTCCGGCTCGCCCTCGGTCACCGCGACGGTGTGCTCGAAGTGCGCCGCCAAGCTCCCGTCCTTGGTGACGGCCGTCCAGCCGTCGTCGAGGATCTTGACCTCCCAGCTCCCCATCGTGACCATCGGCTCGATCGCGAGCACCATCCCGGGTCGGAGCTGCGGACCGCGCCCGGGGTCGCCGAAGTTCGGGACCTGCGGCTCCTCGTGAAGCGCGCGCCCGATGCCATGCCCCACGAAGGCGCGGACCACCGACAGGCCGTGTCCCTCGACGTGCGCCTGCACGGCGTGGGAGACATCGGAGAGCCGTCGCCCGGGCCAGCACTCCTTGATCGCCAGGTCCAGGCTCTCGCGCGTGACGTCGAGCAGCTTCTGGACGCCCGGCGGCAGCGGGCCGACGGCGAGTGTGAATGCGCAGTCCGCGTAATAGCCGTCCACGACGCAGCCGAGGTCCAGCCCCACGATGTCGCCGTCCCTGACCTTACGGCGCGCCGACGGGATCCCGTGGACGATCTCCTCGTTGATCGAGACGCAGACCGTCGCCGGGAAGCCGCGGTAGCCCTTGAAGGCCGGCTGGGCGCCCTGCGCGACGATGAACGCCTCGACATCCTCGTCGATCTCGAGCGTGGACATGCCGGGCTTGACGGTCGCGCGCAGGCGGTCCATCACGTCGGCCAGGATGTGGCCGGCCTGCCGCATGAGCCCGATCTCGCGCACCGACTTGAGCACGATCATCGGGCCACCCCCACCGCCCGGCGGATCGCCTGCCGGATCGACTCGATCGGGCCTTCGCCCGGAACGATCGTGAGGAGGCTCCGCTGGCGGTAGTAGTCGAGCAGCGGCGCCGTCTGGCGCGCATAGACCTCGAGGCGGCGCCGCACGGTCTCCTCGGAGTCGTCCTCCCGCTGGTAGAGCTCGCCGCCGCATCGGTCGCACACCCCGGCCTTCTTCGGGGGCGCGGAGACCAGGTGGTACGTCGTCTGGCACTGGCTGCAGACGCGCCGGCCCGTCAGGCGCCGCAGGAGCTCCGGCTCGGACACTTCGAAGAAGATCACCGCGTCGAGGCTCTGCCCCGCGTCCTTCAGGAGCCGGGCGAGCGCCTCGGCCTGGGCGATCGTGCGCGGGAACCCGTCCAGGATGAATCCCTTCGCGGCGTCGGGCTTCTCGAGCCGCTCGCGCATGAGACCGATGATGACCTCGTCGGGCACGAGTGCGCCCTGGTCCATGAAGCGCTTGGCTTCCTGACCGAGCGCGGTCCCGGCCGCGAGGGCCTCGCGGAGCATGTCGCCCGTCGCGAGGTGCGGCACGCCCCACTCGCGGCCGAGCTCGCGGGCCTGAGTGCCCTTGCCGGCGCCGGGGGGTCCGAGAAACGCGAGCCGCATGCTCAACTGCGCGCGAACGCCCCGCTCGAGCGCGACTTCGACCGTTTGAGGAAGCCCTCGTAGTTTCGCATGAGCAGGTGCGACTCCATCTGTCGAACGGTGTCGAGGGCCACACCGACGACGATCAGCAGGCTCGTGCCGCCGAAGTAGAAGGGCACGTTGAACCAGCGGATGAGGTAGTCGGGCAGCACGGAGATGAGGGCGAGGAACGTCGCGCCCGGCAGCGTGATGCGGGTGAGCGTGCGGTCGATGTACTCGGCCGTCTTCTTGCCCGGGCGGACACCCGGGATGAAACCGCCGTACTTCTTCATGTTATCGGCGAGGTCGATCGGGTTGAACACGATCGCCGTGTAGAAGTATGCGAAGAAGACGATCAGGCCCATGTAGAGGAGGGTGTAGGTGAACCGCCCCGGCGAAAGCGCATCCGCGATCGCCTGCATCCAGGGATGCGGGACGAAGCGCGTGAGCGTCGCGGGGAACAGGATCAGCGACGAGGCGAAGATGACCGGGATCACGCCCGCGGTGTTGATGCGGAGCGGAATGTGCGTGGACTGCCCCCCGTAGACCCGGCGCCCCACCACGCGCTTGGCGTACTGTACCGGGATCTTGCGCTGCCCCTCCTGCATGAGCACCACGGCCGCGGTCACCGCAACCATCGCCGCCATGATGATGGCGAAGACGAAGAGCTTCAGCTCGCCGGTCGTCATGAGCGTGTAGGAAGCCGTGACAGCCGACGGCAGGCGGACGACGATGCCGGCGAAGATCAGGAGCGAGATGCCGTTGCCGATGCCCTTCTCCGAGATCTGCTCGCCCATCCACATGATCAGCGCCGTGCCGGCCGTGAGCGTCACCATCGTGAGCAGCCGGAAGCCCCAGCCCGGCGTCGGGACGATCGAGACCCCCGTCGGGCTTCGCATGCTCTCGAGTCCGTAGGCGATGCCGAGCGCCTGGATGGCCGAGAGGACGATCGTGCTGTAGCGCGTGTACTGCGTGATCTTCTTCCGCCCCGCCTCGCCTTCCTTGGCGAGCCGTTCGAGCGTCGGAATGACGACCGTGAGCAGCTGGAGGATGATCGACGCCGAGATGTACGGCATGATCCCGAGCGCGAAGATGGACAGCCGTCTCAGGTTGCCGCCCGAGAACAGGTCCACCATGCCGAGCAGCGTGCCCTGGACCTGATCGAAGAACTGCGCGAGCGCGTGGCCATCGATCCCGGGCGTCGGCACGTGGGCGCCGATGCGGTAGGCGACGAGCATGCCCGCACTGAACAGCACGCGGCGCTTCAGCTCCGGGATCTTGAAGACGTTCTGGAAGCTCTGCAGGCCTTCGATCACGAAGCCGTCACCCGCGCGCCGAGGACCTCCACCGTCCCGCCCTTCGCCGCGATCTTCTCGCGCGCCGACTCGCTGACGGCTTGCGCCTTCACCGTGAGCGCGTGAGCGACGTCGCCCGCGCCGAGGATCTTGACCCGCGCGCGGTCGCGACGTCGGATCAGGCCGGCCGCGACGAGGGCGTCCGGGTCCACCACCGCGTTCGGGGCGAACCCGACGAGCGCCTTGAGGTTCACGACCGCGTACTCGGTCCTGCCCCCGTAGGGCACGAAGCCGCGCTTCGGCAGCCGCCGGTAGAGCGGCATCTGGCCGCCCTCGAAGCCGCCGCCCTTGACGCCGCCCGAGCGGGCGTGCTGGCCCTTGTGACCCTTGCCGGACGTCTTGCCGTGGCCGGAGCCCGGGCCGCGCCCGATCTTCTTGCGTCGCTTCCTGGCGCCCGGCGCGGGACGGAGCTCGTCAAGCCTCATGCGCCACCTGGAGCACGTGGGGGACCTTCGAGATCATGCCCCGTATGGTCGGATTGTCCTCGTGGACCACCTGCTGCCGCACGCGGCGGAGTCCGAGCGCCTTGACGGTCGCCTCTTGCCTGGGCGAGAGGCCGATGATGGAGCGCGAGAGGGTGATCCTAAGCTTCTTGCTTGCCACCGGCCGCCTCCTCCGCCAGAGCACCATCCCCGCGCCGCCGTGCCCCGTGCAGGTCTTGCAGGCGCTTGATCCGGCGGAGTGCGTCGAGCGTCGCCTTCAGAACGTTGTGCGGGTTGTTCGAGCCGAGCGTCTTCGTCAGGATGTCCTGCACCCCCGCCGCCTCGAGGATCGGTCGGACGGCCCCGCCCGCGATGACGCCCGTGCCCGGGACGGCCGGCTTCAGGAACACGCGTCCCGCGCCGAAGTGCCCCGTGATCTCGCAGGGGATCGTCGTGTCCCTGAGGGGGACGAAGATGAGGTCCTTCTTCGCGTGCTCGACCGCCTTGCGGATCGCCTCCGGAACCTCGTGGGCCTTGCCGAGACCCATGCCCACATGACCGCGGCCGTCGCCCACGACAACGAGCGCCGTGAACGAGAACCGGCGACCGCCCTTCACGACCTTCGCCACGCGGTTGATGGACACCACGCGGTCGTTCAACTCGAGCACGCTCGGATCGATCTTCGCTTCCGCCACTCAGGTCTCCTTGGATTAGAACACGAGGCCGCCGGCGCGTGCCGCATCGGCCAGCGCCTTCACCCGCCCGTGGTATTTGAACCCGCCGCGATCGAACACCACCCGCTCGATTCCTTGTGCCTTGGCCTTCTGGGCGAGGAGCTCGCCGATCGCCTTCGCCGCCGCCACGTTGCCGCCCGTCGTGTGCTGCGTGCGGAATTCCTTGCTCCGGCTGTCCACGGCGATCACCGTCCGGCCCGCATCGTCGTCGATGAGCTGCGCGTAGATGTGCTGGAGGCTCCGGTAGACCGCCAGCCGCGGCCGCGCGGCCGAGCCGCGCACGTATCGGCGGAGGCGCCGGTGCCGGATGTCGCGCGCGACGCGTCGCTCCTTCGTGATCATTTCGCGCCCGCCCCAGCCTTCTTGCCGACCTTGCGGCGGATCACCTCATCCGCGTACCTGATGCCCTTGCCCTTGTAGGGGTCGGGCTTGCGCAGCATCCGCAGGCGCGCCGCCGTCTCGCCGAGAACCGCCTTGTCCGGCCCGCGCAGCGTGATCGCCGTCTGCTTGTCGATCTCCGCCGTGACGCCCTCGGGCAGCGGGAAGATGACGGGGTGGGAGTAGCCGAGCGAGAGCTGGATGGCCCGGCCCTGCATCTGGGCGCGATAGCCGATGCCGACGATCTCGAGCTTCCTCTCGAAGCCGTCCTTGACGCCGCTGACCATGTTGGCGACGAGCGCCCGCGCGAGGCCGTGGAGCGCGCGCACCTTGCGGTCGTCTCCCGACCGGGAGATGACGAGCAGGCTGTTCTCCACCTTCGCGCTGAGCCCGGCGGGGATCGGCTGGGCGAGCTTGCCCTTGGGTCCGTCGGCGCGGACGGTGCCCCCGTCCACCTGAACCTTCACGCCCTGCGGGATGGGGATGGGTTTCCGGCCGATCCGTGACATCAGCGACCTCTCACCACACGTAGGCGAGGACTTCCCCGCCCATCCTCTGCTTGCGCGCGTCACGGTCCGTCACGACGCCCTTCGACGTGGACAGCAGGGCGACCCCCATGCCGCCAAGGATCGACGGGATCCGCTCGTGGGTGACGTAGACGCGCCGCCCCGGCGTCGATACGCGCACGAGCCCCGAGATCATCTTCTCGTTGGCCGTGCCGTACCTAAGGTAGACGCGCAGCATGCCCTGCTTTCGGTCCTCCAGCAGCCGGAAGTTCTTGATGAATCCCTCGTCCTTGAGAAGCTCCGCGATGCGCACCTTGAGCCGGGAGGCCGGGATGTCCACCTTCTCGTGCTCCGCCCGGCTCGCGTTGCGGATGCGGGTCAGCATGTCGGCGATCGGATCGCTGCGCATGGGCCTACCAGCTCGCCTTCACGATGCCCGGCACCTCGCCCTTGAGTGCAAGCTCGCGAAAGCACAGCCGGCACATCTCGAACTTCCGGAGATAGGCGCGCGGGCGCCCGCAGAGCTTGCACCGGTGGTAGGCGCGCGTCGAGAACTTCGGCGTGCGCTGCGACTTCATGATGAGAGCGGTCTTCGCCATATGCCTGCTACTCCCTGAACGGCATGCCGAGGTGCGTCAGGAGCGCTTTCGCGTCCTCGTCCGTCCGCGCCGTCGTGACGATGTTGACGTCCATCCCGCGAACCTTGTCGATCTTGTCATAGACGATCTCCGGGAAGATCAGCTGCTCCCGGAGCCCCAGGGCGTAGTTGCCCCGGCCGTCGAACCCCTTCGGCGGCACGCCCTTGAAGTCGCGGACGCGCGGCAGCGCAACGTTGACCAGCCGGTCGAGGAACTCGTACATCCGCGCGCCCCGCAGCGTCACCTTCGCCCCGATGGGCACACCCTCGCGCAGCTTGAAATTCGCGATGGACTTCTTCGCGCGCGTGACGATTGGCTTCTGGCCGGTGATCACCTGGAGCTCGGCCGTCGCGAAGTCGAGCACCTTCGCGTTCTCGCGCCCCTCACCCACGCCCATGTTGATGACGATCTTCTCGAGGCGCGGCACCTGCCACGGGTTCGTGTAGCCGCGCGCCTTCATGAGGGCCGGGAGGAGCGTCTTCTGGAACGTCTCCTTGAGCCGCGCCGGGACCGCCCCGGTGCCCTTCGGGCGTCCCTTCGCGACGGCCGGGGCCGGCGACGCGCCCTCGCCCTTCTTCCGCTGGGCCTTGTCTCCGGCCGGCTTGGCGGCCGCCTGCGGCTTCGGCGCCGGCTTCGGCGCGTCCTTCGTGGCGTCTTTGGCCATGTCCCTAACCCTTGTCGATCGACTCGCCGCAGCGCCGGCACACTCGGAGCTTGCGGCCGTCGGCGAGCGTCTTGATGCCCGTGCGCACGGGCCTGTCGCACCGGCCGCACACGAGCAGGACGTTCGAGAGCGCGAGCGCGCCCTCCCGCTCGATGATGCCGCCCTGCCGCAGCTTCTGCGTGGGCCGCTGGTGCTTCTTCACCATGTTGACCTTCTCGACGAGCACCCGCTCGTCGGCTCGGAGCACGCGCAGCACCTTGCCGCGCTTGCCCCGCTCCTTGCCGGCGATGATGGCGACGGTGTCGCCGCGTCGCACGTGGGCGTCAGCCATCAGAGCACCTCCGGCGCCAGCGAGATGATCTTCGTGAACTGGCGCTCGCGCAGCTCCCGCGCGACCGGGCCGAAGATACGGGTGCCGACCGGGTTTTCGTCCGGCTTGATCAGCACGACGGCGTTCCGGTCGAAGCGGATGTACGAGCCGTCCTTCCGCCGCACCTCCTTCACGGTGCGCACGACCACGGCGCGGGCGACCTCGCCCTTCTTCACCGTGCCGTCCGGCGCGGCCTCCTTCACCGCGACGATCACCGTGTCCCCGAGCGAGGCGTAGCGCTTGTTGGCTCCGCCCATCACGCGGATGCACTGCACCCGCTTGGCCCCGGAGTTGTCCGCCACATCCAGCATCGAGCGCGGCTGAATCATCGGCTAGGAGGCGCGGCTCAGGATCTTGCGGATCCGCCAGCGCTTCTCCCTCGACAGCGGCCGGGTCTCCTCGATCAGCACCCGGTCGCCGACACGGCTCTCGTTGGTCTCGTCGTGCGCCTTCAACTTTTTCGACGCCCTGACGACGCGCTCGTACTTCGGGTGCCGGAACACGCGCTCGATCCGAACCACGCGCGTCTTCTGCATCGTGTCGCTCACCACCACACCTTCGCGGCTCTTCCGATCACCCACGCGCCTATCCCTTCCTCTCGCGCAGCACCGTGTACGCTCGCGCGAGGTCCCTACGGGCCTGGCTCAGGCGCGACGGATTCTTGGCCACCCCCATCGACAGCTGGAAGCGCAGGTTGAAGACCTCCTCGCTGAGCTCGCGCGCCTTCTGCCGGAGCTCGTCGTCCGACAGATCGCGCCACTTCGCAGCCTTCATGCTCCGTCCCCCGCTCGCCTCGCCGCCCGACGCGCCTCGGCTCGCACGCCCCCGCCCCGTGTCACTGCTCGCCTCGCCGCCCGACGCGCCTCGGCTCGCACTACAACGCTCGGGTGCGCATCACGAACCTCGTCGCGATGCCCATCTTCTGCGCGGCGGTGCGGAACGCCTCGCGCGCGACGTCCTCCGGCACACCCTGCATCTCGTAGATAATGCGGCCCGGCTTCACCACGGCCACCCACTCTTCGGGGTTCCCCTTGCCCTTGCCCATCCGGGTCTCGGCCGGCTTCTTCGTCACCGGCTTATCGGGGAAGATCCGGATCCAGATCTTGCCGCCGCGCTTGAGGCTCCGCGACAGCGCGACACGCGCGGCCTCGATCTGGCGATTCGTGACCCACCCGGGCTCGAGCGCCTTCAGGCCGTACTCGCCGAACGCGAGCGTCGCACCGCGCTGCGCGGTGCCCTTCATCCGCCCGCGCTGGGCCTTCCGGTACTTGACGCGCTTGGGCATCAGCATGGCCGCCCCGCCTCACGCCTCCGCCGGCGAGGCGCGGAGCACCTCGCCCTTGAAGATCCACACCTTCACCCCGATCGTGCCGTACGTCGTGTGCGCGGTCGCGAGCCCGTAGTCGATGTCGGCCCGGATCGTGTGGAGCGGCACACGGCCGTCGCGGTACCACTCCTTGCGCGCGATCTCCCCGCCGCCCAGCCGGCCGGCGCACGCGATCCGGATGCCGTCGGCGCCGAGTCGCAGCGCGGACGTCACGGCCTTTTTCATCGCCCGCCGGAACGCGACGCGCTTCTGGAGCTGGAGGGCCACGTTCTCGGCCACGAGCTGAGCGTCGAGCTCTGGGTGGATGACCTCCTCGATGTTGAGGTAGATCTCCTTCCCGGTCCGCGCCTGCAGCTCATTCTTGAGCTTCTCGACCTCCGAGCCCTTGCGGCCGATGATGATGCCGGGCCGGGCGGTCGCGATCGTGATCCGGGCGCGATTCGCCGAGCGCTCGATGTCGATCTTCGCGATGCCTGCGTGGTAGAGCTGGTCCTTGATGTAGCGCCGGATTTTCACGTCCTCGTGCAGCAACTTCGCGTAGTTCTTCGTGGCGAACCAGCGCGAGCTCCACGTCCGCGTGGATCCCAGGCGGAAGCCGATCGGATGCGTCTTTTGGCCCATCGCCTATTTCTTCTCCTTGGTCTTGCCCTTGGCCGGGGCTTTCGCCGCCGGCTTCGCCTTGCCTTTAGCCGCCACACGCTCCTTCTTCGCCGGCGCCGCCTTGGTTTGCGTCGCGCTCGTGGCCGCCGGCGCCGGCGGCTCGGCCGGCCGCGGGGGTGCGGGCGCGCGTGAGTGCCGCGGCGCCGGGGCGCGCTGGACGCCGTTCGCCTCGTCGCTCACGCCGATCGTGAGGTGGCTCGTCCGGTGCTTGATGAAGAACGCGCGCCCCATCGCCCGCGGCTGCACGCGTTTCATGGACGGGCCGCCGTCGGCGATCGCCAGAACGACACGTAGGTCGTCGAGGTTACGAACCTGGTGGTTGTGCTCGGCGTTGGCCACCGCCGAGCGCAGCACCTTCTCGATGAGCCGGGCGGCGGCACGCGGCGTGTACTCGAGCGTCGCCAGCGCCTCGCCCACCGGCTTGCCGCGGATCCTGTCGAGCACGAGCCGTGCTTTCCGGGCCGACACGCGGACGAACCGGGCCCTCGCGGTCGTTTTCATCGCGCTACGACTTCCCCGTCGGCGACGTCGTCGCCTTCTCGGCCGCGCCGTGTGCCTTGAACGTCCGGGTGAGCGCGAACTCGCCCAGACGGTGGCCCACCATGTTTTCCGTGACGTACACGGGGATGAACTTCTTGCCGTTGTGGACGGCGAGCGTGTGACCGACGAACTCGGGCGCGATCGTCGAGCGGCGCGACCAGGTCTTGAGCACCTTCTTCTGCCGGGTCCGGTTCAGCTCGTCCACCCGCGCGAGCAGCGTCTCATCGATGAACGGCCCCTTCTTCGTCGAACGTCCCATCGCCGGCTCCTATCGACCCCTGCGCGTCACGATGTCGCGATCGGACGGCCTGGCCCCGCGCCGCGTCTTGTAGCCCTTCGTCGGCTTGCCCCAGGGCGTCATCGGGTGGTTGCCCTTGCCCTTGCCCTCGCCGCCACCCATCGGATGGTCCACCGGGTTCATCACGGTGCCGCGCACCGTCGGGCGGAAGCCCAGCCAGCGAACGCGCCCCGCCTTGCCGACGGACACGTTCTCGTGGTCGAGATTGCCCACCTGGCCGACCGTGGCCATGCAGTCGATCGAGATCAGCCGCACCTCGCCCGACGGCATCTTGAGGGTGGCGCGAGTGCCCTCCTTCGCGAGCAGCTGCGCCTGGGCGCCGGCGCTCCGGCACAGCTGCGCGCCCTTCCCGGGCTGCAGCTCGATCGCGTGGATCAGCGTGCCGACCGGAATATTCCGTACGGCCAGCGCGTTGCCCGGCAGGATGTCGGCCTGCGGCCCGGACATGAGCGTGTCCCCGACCTTGAGCCCGTGCGGTGCGATGATGTAGCGCTTCTCGCCGTCACGGTAGTGGAGCAGCGCGAGCCGCGCCGAGCGGTTCGGATCGTATTCGATCGCCGCGACGCGGGCCGGGATGCCGAACTTCTCGCGCCGGAAGTCGACCTTCCGCAGCATGCGCTTGGCCCCGCCGCCCCGGTGGCGCACCGTGATGCGGCCGTAGACATTGCGGCCGTTCGTCCTCCGCTTCGGCTCGAGGAGGCTCTTCTCGGGCCCCTTCCTGGTGATCTCCTCGTACGTGACGTACGTGAGGTAGCGGCGGGCCGCGGACGTCGGCTTGACGGTTCGGATCCCCATGACCCTCAGGCCCCCTCGACGAGCTCGATCTTGTGCCCCGGCTGGAGCGTCACGATCGCCTTCTTCCAGTCCGGGCGGCGTCCCTGGAAGCGGCCCATCCGCTTCAGCTTCCCCTCGAACGACGCGGTCCGGACCGAGGCGACCTTGACGTTGAAGACCTCCTCGACCGCGGCCCGGATCTCCACCTTGTTCGCGTCCGGCCGCACCCTGAACGCGACCGTGTTCTGCTCTTCCTTCTGCCGCATGCTCTTCTCGGTCATGAGCGGGCGGATCAGGATCATCCGGGCGGGCCGGCTCATGGCGCGAGGGCCTCCTCGAGCGCCTGGAGGCCCCCGCGCTCGAACACCACCTGCCGCGCGCGCAGGAGCTGGTAGACGGAGACGTGCGCCGGTGTCTCCACCTCGAGCCACGGCACGTTGCGCGACGCGCGCTTCACGCTGCCGCTCAGCTCCTTCACCACCACAAGCGTCGGTGTCGCGGCAAACCCGAGCGCGCCGAGCCGGGTGACGAGCGACTTGGTCTTCCCGTCGGCGACGTCGAGCGCTTCGATCACGGCGAGCTTGCCGTCGGCGATCCGCGCCGCGACGGCCGCACGCAGCGCCCCGCGGCGCATTTCGCGTGGTAGATCCTGCTCGTAGCTGCGTGGCGTCGGGCCGAACGGCTTGCCGCCGCCCTTCCACTGCGGCGCCCGGATCGAGCCCTGCCGGGCCCGGCCGGTCCCCTTCTGCTTCCACGGCTTCCGGCCGCCGCCCGAGACCTCGCTCCGCCCTTTCGTGTCGTGGGTCCCCGCGCGCCGGTCGGCGAGCTCGCGCGTCACGGCCTGGTGGAGGAGCGGCGAGCGGATCTCGACCCCGAAGACCTCGGGCCGGAGCTCCAGCGTGCCCGCCTTCTTTCCCTTCGCGTCCAGCACGGGTACGGTCGGCACGGCTATTTCTTTTCCGCGGCCTTCTGCTGCTGCGCCTTGGTCAGCTTCACGGACTTCCTGATCATCACGAGCGAACCGTTGGCGCCCGGCACCGCTCCGCGCACCAGGACGAGGTTCTGCTCGGGCAGCACTCGCACCACGGACAGGTTCAGCGTGGTGCGCCGGTCGCCACCCATGCGCCCCGGCAGGTGGTGGCCCGGCCAGACACGCGACGGGTCCGACGACGCACCGATGGAGCCCGGGGCGCGGTGGAACATCGAGCCGTGCGTCGCGTCGCCGCCGTACCAACCGTACCGCTTGACGCCGCCCTGGAAGCCCTTGCCCTTCGTGACGCCGACGACGTCCACGAGCTCACCCGGCTGGAACATTTCCACCGTGAGCGCCTGGCCGACCTCGTAGCCCTCGAGCCTCTCGGTCTTCTCGAGCCGCACCTCGCGGACAACCCGCATCGGCGTCACGTTCAGCTTCTTGAACACGCCGGCCACCGGCTTCGAGACCTTCTTCTTGACGCCGAAGCCCAGCTGGAGCGCGTCGTAGCCGTGGCTGTCCTTCTTCCGGATACCCAGGACCGTGCAGGGTCCGGCCTCGATCACGGTCACGGGCACGTGACTCCCGTCGTCACCGAAGACCTGGGTCATGCCGACCTTGCGACCGATGAGTCCCTCTTTGCGTGCCATCAACGCACCTTGCCGTGCGACGTCGAGGGCGAAGTCAATCGGCGTCGCATCACAGCTTGATCTCCACATCGACCCCGGCGGGCAGGTCCAGCTTCATGAGGGAATCGACCGTCTGGGGCGTCGGGTCGATGATGTCGAGCAGGCGCTTGTGGGTGCGCATCTCGAATTGCTCGCGCGAGGTCTTGTCCACGTGCGGGCTCCGCAACACGGTCCAACGGTTGATCATCGTCGGGAGCAACACCGGGCCCGAGACGCGCGCGCCGGTTCGCCGCACGGTCTCGACGATCTCCTTGACCGACCGATCGAGCAGCTGGTGGTCGTACGCCTTGAGGCGGATCCGGATCTTCTGATCGGCGGCCAGGGTCACCATGCGCTACTCCGTGATCTCCGTGACGACGCCCGCTCCCACCGTCCGCCCACCCTCCCGGATCGCGAACCGCAGCTCCTTCTCCATCGCCACCGGCTGGATCAGCTCGATCGTCATCGTCACGTTGTCGCCG
>Ga0137396_10000418_pt1 | contig 20113 bp, 20 predicted proteins | sample czc16metaG_FD_108284 | JGI IMG/M metagenome (GOLD analysis project Ga0137396, IMG submission 108284) | Vadose zone soil microbial communities from Angelo Coast Range Reserve, California, USA - czcobulk3.16 metaG | ecosystem: Environmental > Terrestrial > Soil > Vadose zone | place: USA...
AACGACCCTGCTCACGTGACGACACGATGATCTCCCCCATAGTGCCCGTGGATTTCCGCCTGGCCAGGGGGAGGACATTTTCACTGAGCAGTTAGGGGAGGACAGAATCACTGAGCATCCACAAAGTCAGATCGTGCGCTTGACGCCACCAGGGGGATGGGCTATACTCCGACCCACTGAGGGCGAGCAAGAGCCCTCAGTTTTGTTGCAGATCGAGTACAGAGAGGCGGGGGCGCTGTAGGTCGAAATCGGCCTACGGTGTTTTGTCTTCAAGCCCCTTCATGTGGGAGTCTGACGATGGCGAAGGCCGAGAAGGCGACAATCCTCACACCGGAGGGGTTGCGCCGGCTGGTAGAGGAGCTTGAACACCTCAAGACGGTGCGCCGCAAGGAAGTCGCGGCGCGGATTAAACAGGCTAAAGAGTTTGGCGACCTCATGGAAAACTCCGAGTACGAGGATGCGAAGAACGAGCAGGCGTTCGTGGAAGGGCGCATCTTGCAGCTGGAAGCGATGTTGCGCAACCCCCAGGTCATTGATAACCAGAACACTCACTCCGACCGGATCACGGTTGGCTGCACCGTCCGGGTGAAGGAGCTCGCCTCCGGAGATGAAATCACCTACATGATTGTCGGGTCCGCGGAAGCCGACCCGGCCAAAGATAAGATCAGCGACGAGTCTCCTGTAGGCCGCGCACTATTGGGCAAGCGCAAGGGCGAGGCTGTGGAAGTTTCCGCTCCGGCGGGCAAGATGCGGTATACTGTCCTGCACATCAAGTAGCTCGGGGGTACCTCGCTCCTCCCAGAGCGGGGTTGTTCGTCGCGTGAAGGTCCCCTGTCTTGTTTTCTCCCTCCCGGGTACAATGGAGGCAGGAGATGGTCGCGGGTGGGAATGCCACTCGCAAGCCCGTGCGTTCACCTAGGTACTTCATTCTTTCGTTTTGGGGAAGCAGGAGGCCCGAGCAGGAGGGACCTCCGCCGGAGCAGAACTCGTAGGGCAACTTAAGCCTCTACCGCCTGACACCTTCGCCCCGCGAAGTGGTCGGGAACTACGACAAACCAATATACGCTCTGGCGGAGAGGGGGACGTTATCGCGATGTTTGAGCGGTTTACAGAACGAGCCCGGCGCGTCATCATCCTCGCCCAGGAAGAAGCCAAGCGCCTCAACCACAGCGCCGTCGGCACCGAGCACATCCTGCTGGGGATCATCCGCGAAGGTGAGGGTGTCGCGAGCAAAGTCCTCGAGAGTCTGAACATCTCTCCCGACCGCGTCCGCGCTGAGATCGAGAGCGCGATTGGCCGCGGCGAGCGGACCCCGTACGAGGAAGTCGCCTTTACACCCCGCGCGAAGAAAGTCTTAGAACTCGCCTTAGACGAGGCCCGCCGGCTCGGCCACAACTACATTGGGACCGAGCACCTGTTGCTGGGCCTGATCCGCGAAGGCGAAGGCGTGGCCGCGCGGGTGCTCGAGGCGATGGGGGCCGACCTGGAGCGCGTTCGAGCCCAGGTAGTCTACCTGCTGGGGGAAGAAGGCACGACCGGCTACACAAAGCAATCGAGCAAGACCCCCACGCTGGATGAGTTTGGCCGGGACCTCACCAAACTGGCGCGCGAAAACAAGCTCGACCCGGTAGTCGGCCGGGAGCGCGAGATCGAGCGGGTCATTCAGGTCCTCTCCCGCCGCACCAAGAATAACCCCGCCCTCATTGGCGAACCTGGCGTAGGCAAGACCGCGATCACCGAGGGGCTCGCCCAGCGCATCGTGCGCGGCGACGTCCCCGAGATCCTGCGCAACAAGCGCGTCGTGCAGCTGGATCTGGCCGCGCTGGTGGCCGGGACCAAGTACCGCGGTGAGTTTGAAGAGCGCATGAAGAAGGTGATGGACGAGATTCGCAAGGCGCAGAGCGAGGTAGTGCTGTTCGTGGACGAGCTGCACACCCTCGTCGGCGCCGGGGCGGCCGAAGGCGCCATCGACGCGAGTAACATCCTCAAGCCCGCGCTGGCTCGCGGAGAGTTGCAGTGCATCGGGGCCACGACGCTGGACGAGTACCGCAAGTACGTGGAACGTGACGCCGCTTTGGAACGCCGCTTCCAGCCCATTCTGGTGAGCGAGCCCTCGGTCGAACAGACCATCGAAATCCTGAAAGGGCTGCGGGAGCGCTACGAGGCGCACCACGGCGTCACCATCAGCGATGAAGCCCTCGCGGCCGCGTCGACGCTGGCCGAGAAGTACATCGCCGACCGGTTCCTACCTGATAAGGCCATCGACCTGATGGACGAAGCCTCCAGCAAGATCCGGCTGGCGGCGTCGTTCCTGCCTCAGGAGGTCCGTCAGGCTGTCGAGAAAGTCGATCGCGTCCGCCGAGAGAAGGAAGAATCGATCAAGAACCAGGACTTCGAGAAGGCGGCGCAACTGCGCGACAAAGAGCGCGTGCTGCGCCAGAAACTGGAAGAGCTGGAGTCCTCCTGGAAGCGCGAAAAAGGTCGCGACATCAGCACCGTCACTGCGGACGACATTGCCGATGTCGTGTCGTCGTGGACCGGAATCCCCGTCACGCGACTGGTCGAAGAGGAGACCCAGCGGCTGCTCAAGATGGAGGACTCCATTCACGAGCGCATCATTGGCCAGGAAGAGGCGGTCAGCGCCGTCGCCAAGGCCGTGCGGCGCGCCCGCACCGGCCTGAAGGATCCTCGACGGCCGGTTGGCTCGTTCATCTTCTTGGGGCCCACCGGAGTCGGGAAGACCGAGCTTGCCCGCGCGCTCGCCGAATTCTTGTTCGGTGATGAGAACGCTCTGATTCGTATCGACATGTCAGAGTACAGCGAGCGTCACACCATCAGCCGGCTGGTCGGCTCTCCGCCGGGCTACGTCGGCTACGAGGAGGGGGGCCAGCTCACCGAGCAGGTGCGCCGGCGGCCCTTTTCGGTTGTGCTCTTTGACGAGATCGAAAAGGCGCATCCGGAGATCTTCAACGCGCTGTTGCAGATTCTCGATGACGGCCGTCTGACGGATGCCCAAGGCCGCACTGTGGACTTCAAGAACACCGTCATCATCATGACGAGCAACGTCGGCGCACCGCTGTTGGAGAGGGAAGTCGCCATCGGCTTCAAGCCGACCCCGGATGAGCGGCAGGCCGTCGAGGGCGCCTACGCGCGCATGAAAGAGCATATCACCGAGGAACTGCGGCGCACGTTCCGGCCGGAATTTCTCAACCGGATCGATGAGGTGATAATCTTCCGCCCCCTGACTAGCGACCAGCTCAAGGCGATCGTGGACATCCTGATCGCCCGCGTGCAACGCGAGCTGCGCGGACAGAGCATGTCCCTCGAGCTGACAGCGGCGGCCAAGGACTTGCTGGCCAAGGAGGGGTTCGATCCTACGTTCGGCGCGCGGCCGCTGCGGCGGACGATTCAGCGCTTCATTGAGGATCAACTATCCGATGAGTTGCTGCGGGGGAACTTCACCACCGGGGACACGGTCGTCGTCGACGCCCGAGACGGACGGATCGTCTTTGAGCGGAAGCGACAGCCCGAACCGGCATTGAAGGGAGACTAGCCAGCGCGGACGTGGAGGAGAGTAGTCCCTCAGATGCGGATGCATACGATCGGCCCGGTGGAGAGCCGGGCTTTTCTGTTGGCTAGACGGGTGCGATGACCAAAGCGCGACTCCAATATGTGTGCCAAGCCTGCGGGTATGCCTCCCCGAAATGGTTGGGGCGGTGCCCTGCCTGTGAGGCGTGGAATTCCCTCGTGGAGGAAGCGGCGGGTGACGTCAGCTCACCACCGCCTGCCCCGCCCGCGGTGCCGGTCGCGATGACGGAGGTTGTGTCGACCTCACAGCCGCGCATGGCGACCGGGTCGGCAGAACTGGATCGGGTGTTGGGGGGCGGGCTGGTGCCCGGGTCGCTGGTGCTCATCGGCGGCGATCCCGGGATCGGGAAAACCACTTTGCTCACGCAGGCCTGCCGGAACCTGGCAGAGGCCGGGCACCTAGTGCTGTACGTCAGTGGCGAGGAATCCGCCGCCCAGGTCAAACTCCGCGCCGATCGGTTGGGTGTGGCCACAACGAACCTGTTGCTCCTGGCAGAGGCCAACCTGGAGGCGATTCTCGGAGCCTGCAAGCAGGAACATCCGCAGGTCGTCGTCGTGGACTCCATCCAGACCGTCGTCAAGCCAGGGCTGTCGTCGGCGCCGGGCAGTGTCGGGCAAGTACGCGAGTGCACCGCCGACCTCATGCGGATGGCGAAGGACCAGACGATCTGCGTGCTCATCGTGGGGCATGTGACCAAAGAGGGTCAACTAGCAGGTCCGCGGGTCCTCGAACACATCGTGGACACCGTTTTGTACTTCGAAGGCGATCGTCACCACGCGTACCGTATCATCCGCGCGACCAAGAACCGCTTTGGATCCACGAACGAGATTGGAGTCTTTGAGATGCGCGAGACGGGCCTGCGCGATGTCCTCAACCCGTCGGCGGCCTTTCTCTCCGAACGCGCCGCCGAGGCGCCGGGATCCGCCGTCGTGTGTGCCATGGAAGGGACGCGGCCGCTGTTGGTTGAGGTGCAGGCGCTGGTGACGCCCACGGTCTTCGGCATGCCGCGGCGCACTGTCGCAGGCGTGGACTACAATCGCACCGTTGTCTTGTTGGCGGTTTTAGAAAAGCGAGCGGGCACGGCGCTCGCGAGTCACGACGTGTATGTCAGCGTGGCAGGGGGGGTCAACGTGGACGAGCCCGCGATCGATTTGGGCGTGGCCGCGGCGGTGGCCAGCAGCCTGCGCGGCCGGCCGGTCGATCCGACGGCAGTAGCGATTGGCGAGATCGGGCTCGGTGGCGAACTCCGCATGGTCCCGCAACTGGAGAAACGAGCGCTCGAAGCGGCGCGGCTGGGGTTTCGTCGCTGTATCGTCCCGGCACAAGCGGCCGAACTGCAAGTAGCTGGGATCGAACTAATCCCGGTTTCGCAGGTCGCTTCTGCCCTCCAGCACCTGATCCCCTGAGCCCGCGTAGTTTGGAAAACCTGCGGTTAGGTGAGGTTGAAGACGCCCAAGGCACTGACCCGGGCGTGTTCTTTCTGGAGGACGTCCTTGAGGTTGAGGTCCAGCAGGCTGCACATCGCGGCAAGATAGAAAAGCGTGGTGCCGATTTCAGTTTCCAAGACCTCGCGGCACTTCTCGCACATCTGCCCCGCGAGGTGCGTGGCCATGAACTGATTCAGTTCCCGCAGGCCGATATCGATGGGGAACGTCTGCTTCGCCGCGCTGATGGAGATGCACCCACAGGTGGTTACGGATTTGGCGATGGCGCGATTGACGCGCGCGGTTGCTTCGCTGAGTTTGGACTGGACATCAAGGATACTGCGGTGTCGGAGCAGGAATTCGGAAACCGTGGCCTGGAATTGCGCTTCGTCGGTGTCCTTCATGGTTTCCCCCCGGACCTTCTGGCGACTTCCTTCACGCTCGCCCTCGACGGAACACCGCACGGACCGATCATCAGTAGGCCGCCACAACGAGGGGCTGAGTCGCGATCATTATAGGGAGCGCCGCGAATCATTGTCAAGGAATGTGATGTCGCTGACGTATCGAGAGACCGAGCGGGTATAGATGAGATGTGACCTGCCTAGAGTGAATCGGCTATAGTAGGGGTAGGCTCCTCGAAGGTGTGAACGCGTATGACAATCATCGTCCGAATCGCCGGGTTCATCCTCGGTGCTGCGGTTGGTTATCAGGTCACGGCATGGGTCGCAACGCAACTCGAGCCGTTGCGTCACGTCCGCATCGAAGCAGTCGTAGGCGGCTTGCTGGTCGGGGCCCTCCTAGGATTGGTCTTCGCAGGGTGGATCTGGCGCTGGTTTGAACGGGTGATGGGGTGGGTGCTGAATCGCTTGGCGAATGTATCGCTCCGCGATGTGGCGCTCGGCGTGTTGGGCTTGGGGTCCGGATTGGTCTTGGCGTTTCTTGTCGGCTACCCCCTGGCGCGGATCCCCGGCGTCGGCAACTACTTGGCCCTGGCAGCCGCGATTGCCCTTGCTTATCTCGGCTATCACCTGGTGATGCAGCGGCGCGACGAGGTCACCAGCACCCTCTCCCGCGTGGACCGCTCCAGTCGGGGCGGGGTCAAGGGACGCGGTGTGCCGAAGGTCCTCGATACCAGCGTCATCATCGACGGCCGCGTCGCCGACGTGGTCACCTCCGGCTTCTTGGAAGGACCGCTACTGGTCACGCGCGCGGTGTTGTCCGAGTTGCAGCGCATTGCTGATTCCTCCGACACGCTCCGCCGCAATCGCGGGCGGCGGGGGTTGGATGTGTTGCGCAGGTTGCAACAGGAGTTGCAGGCAGTCCAAATTGTCGAGGATGCCAAAGACAGTGGTCCCGAGGTCGACGGTTCCCTGGTGGCGTTGGCGAAGAGCGTGCGAGGCTGGATTGTGACCAACGACTTCAACCTCAACAAGGTCGCCGAACTGCAAGGCATCCGCGTCCTCAACATCAACGAGCTGTCGCAGGCCCTGCGACCGGTGGTCCTGCCCGGCGAAGAGTTGACGGTGCAGGTAATCAAAGACGGTAAAGAGGCGGGCCAGGGTGTGGGGTACCTCGACGACGGCACGATGGTCGTCGTCGAGGGTGGCAAGAAGTACATCGGCGATACCCCCGACGTCGTAGTGACCAGCGTCCTCCAAACGGTGGCCGGCCGGATGATCTTCGGGCGGCCGAAGGAAGCCCAAGGCGTCTCCTCGGAGCGGCGATGAGCTCGGCCGCGTCGGCGGCTGCCGTTATCGTCGCGGCAGGGCGGGGGGAGCGTCTGGGGGGAACGCTTCCCAAAGCCTTCATCCCCCTAGCCGGCGTGCCAATGGTTGTCCACGCCGCGCAACGTGTGGCGCAGTCCCCCGCCGTCGACCGCATCATCGTGGTCGTCCGCGGGGAGGATATCGACCTCGCACGCACCCTGCTGACGACGTACGCCACTCCCAAAGTGAGCTCGGTTGTGGCAGGAGGAGACCACCGGCAGGCGTCCGTGTTGGCAGGACTCGCCCACGTGGGCCCCGCCCCCGTCGCCGTCATCCATGACGGCGCACGCCCCCTGGTCAGTCCGGAGGTTGTCACCGCAGTGATCATGACCGCATCACAGACCGGCGCCGCAACCGCGGCGGTGCCTCTCCGCGAAACGGTCAAGCGCGTCGAGGGCGCGACCGTCGCGGAGACGTTGGACCGGGATCGACTCTGGATCGCCCGCACGCCGCAGGCCTTTCGAACGGATCTCTTGGTACAGGCGCACAACCGGGCAAATGCGGAGGGCTTCGTCGGCACCGACGACGCTGTGTTGGTGGAGCGTCTGGGCCAGGGGGTGCGCATCGTCGAAGATGCCCCTCAGAACCTGAAGGTGACTGTGCCCTCGGACCGTGATCTCGCCGAGATGTATTTACGCCCCAGCCCGCTGCGCGTCATGCGGACAGGTCTCGGATACGATGCCCACCGACTCGTGCCTGATCGGACTTTGCGGTTAGGCGGCGTGTCGATCCCGTCTCCGCGCGGACTGCTGGGTCATTCGGATGCGGACGTGCTGGCGCACGCCGTGATGGACGCGTTACTCGGCGCTGCCGGATTGGGCGATATCGGACAGCACTTCCCCTCCACGGATATCGCGTGGAAGGATGCGGACAGCGTCGAGCTGCTGCGCCGCGTGACTGCCATGGTCAGCGCAGCGGGGTGGCGGATCGTCCACGTGGATTCGGTGGTGCTCGCCGAGGCTCCCCAGCTGGCACCATTCTTTGCCTCAATGCGCGAGCGGTTGGCTGCGGCGATGGGCGTCGATCCATCATCGATCAGCATCAAAGCCACCACCACCGAGGGGCTGGGTGCGATTGGACGCCACGAAGGGATTGCGGCGCACGCCGTGGCAACGCTGGCGGCGACGTCCTGATGTTGTCGAGAGTACGAAGCCCTGTCCCACCCCCCTCGCGTTGGCGGCGACGAACCTGCCTTCAATGAGAGGTAGCAGGTTTGGACCATAGAACAAAGCCGCTGCCGGAGCTGCTCTTCGTCGAGCGCGCGGTCGTGGCGGACCCTGTCTCTGTAGAAGTTGATCGACCTGCCGCGGTGCACCCGCGGGTGACGGGGTTTTGGCGGAACGGGGACTACGTGCGCGTCGTGAAGATCGTCGAGACGCGTTACGAGGCCGGGGAACGATTCTACCGCATCGTCACCGACCACGGCTGCTTTGACTTGCGCCGCTATCGGCGCGCCGACCCGCGCAGCCTCCGTTCCTCCGCGGCGTGGGAGGTCTGTGCCGAGCTCGATGCGATCGAGGCCCTGCGGTCGACCTAAGCCGACGCCCGCCCCACGAATTGTCGCGCCCCGCGCCGCCCGCCACGCCCGAGGTGGCTCAAGGCCGGGGCGATGTGTTTTTGATACACTCGGGGCATGAGCTTTCGGCTTCATAACACCGCGAGGCGGACTGTCGAAGAATTTGTCCCGCTCGAGCGGGGAGTCGTGCGGATGTACGTGTGCGGGCCCAACCTCTACGGCCCCGCCCACGTGGGGCACGGATTCAGTTACGCGTTCTTCGACGTCTTACGGCGCTACCTCGAATACCGGGGCTATCGAGTCCTCCACGTCCAGAACTTCACTGATATCGAGGACCGGATTATCGAGCGCGCCACGCGGGAAGGCCGAGGAGTCGCCGAGATTGCCCAAGAGTACGTCGATCGGTTCTTGCGCGAGATCGATGCCCTGGGGGTCCGGCGGGCCGACCGTTACCCTCGGGCCTCAGAAACCATCCCGAAGATCGTCGAGGTGATTGGGGGCCTCATCGCGCGGGGGAACGCGTATCGTGTGAACGGGGATGTCTACTTCCGAGTGTCGTCGTTTCCCCGCTACCTGCAGCTGTCGGGGCGATCGCTAGAAGAGATGCAGGCCGGGGCGCGGATCGACCCTGATCCGCGCAAGGAACATCCCATGGACTTTGCCCTCTGGAAGGCCGCCAAGGCGGGCGAGCCGTCCTGGCCCAGTCCATGGGGGCCGGGGCGTCCCGGCTGGCACATCGAGTGCTCGGCGATGATTCTGCAGGACTTGGGGGAGCAGATCGATATCCACGGGGGCGGTGAGGACCTCGTCTTTCCTCACCACGAAAACGAAATCGCGCAGAGTGAGGCATTCACCGGCCGAATGCCGTTTGTCCGCTACTGGCTGCACCATGCCCTGATGAAGCCACCGGTGGGCGAAGAGATGCACCGGCACCTCGGAAACTTTGTCTCGCTCCAAGATGCGCTGACGCAGTACTCCGCCGACGCGATTCGGCTCTTCTACCTCAGCGCGCACTACCGCACCCCGGTGCGGTGGACAGATGAGGCCGTCCGCGCCTCGACCCGCGGGTTAGAACGGCTCCGCACCGCTCTCACGAATGCGGAGGAAGCGATCGCCCGCACAAGCGACCGAGAGGACGCCGGGCTAACTGAGGCCGCGCGGCGGGCCCGCGGGGCGTTTGAGGCAGCTATGGATGACGACGTGAACACCCCCCAGGCGGTCGCTGCACTCTTCATGCTGGCGGGGGAGATCAACCGGGTGGCCGATGGGGCTATCAAGGGCTCGGGGCAGGGGCGGGCGGGGCTGTGGGTGGCCTCCGACACCCTGCGCGACTTGGCGCAGGTACTGGGGCTGTCCTTGCAGCGTCCGGGTGTGACGGCACGATTGGTCCCCGCCCTGCAGGCCGTGCTGGCCGATGTCCGCATGCACTCAGCTGAGCTCTTCCCTGAGCCTGTGTTAACTGCGGATCCCGAGCATTTGATCCGCACCCTGCTGGCCGGACGCGAACGGGCGCGCGCACAGCGTGCCTATGATGTGGCGGACCGCGTTCGGACCCGGCTGGGAGAGCTAGGGATCCTCGTCGAGGATTTGCCCACCGGTCCCCGGTGGCGCGTGGCGCCGTCTGACGGGCGCCAGCCCCCTCCTGATGCCCGACAGCCGCGACCATAGTGAAGCCGAAGGGGACCAGGACATCCTGCCCGGGCGGCGGGCGGTGCTGGAAGCGCTGCGAGCCGACCGGCCCTTGCGCAAGATTCTCCTAACCCGGGCGGCCCACGGCGGCACGATTCGCGCCATCCTGCAAGAAGCCAAGCACCACGACATTTTTGTGCAGTTTGTCGACGAGCGCCGTCTCGACCACCTGGCGCAGGGCGCGTCCCATCAGGGTGTCATCGCGCTGACATCGGCGAAATCACTGGTGAGCATGGACGAGATCCTCGCCAGCGCGCGCCACCGCAACCAAGCCCCCTTTGTCCTCGTGGTCGAGGGCGTGGAAGATCCGGCGAACCTCGGCGCCCTCATCCGGACCGCGGAGGGGGCCGGGGTGCACGGCATCATCATCCCCCGCCACCGGGCCGTCGGGTTGACGCCGACCGTCGCGCGGACGTCCGCGGGGGCGTTAGAGCACCTGCCCGTCGCCCAAGTGACTAACATCTCGCGCGCGTTGGACGCACTAAAGGACGCCAGACTATGGGTGGTGGGCGCTGATCCTGCCGCAACGACCGTGCACTATGAGGCGCGGTTACTCCCACCCATAGCACTCGTCTTGGGTGGAGAAGGGAGAGGGCTCAGCCGGTTGGTGCGCGAGCGCTGCGATGTCCTCGTGCGTCTCCCGATGCACGGCCGTCTCGGCTCGCTCAACGTCTCCGTTGCCGGCGGCATCTTGTTGTACGAAGTCGTGCGACAACTGCACACGCGGTCGACGGTCGATACCTCACGGTGAGGTCGCGCTCCACACTCCGGGCGCGCACCTTTTCCTTGACGTGGTGTGGACCGGTTCGTATAATGAGCCTCGAATCATCACGGTGGAGGCAAACAGAGTGGCGCTGGCGCGGCGGGAAGCACCGACCTATGCCGAAATGGGTGATGAAGACCTCGTCGCCTCAGCAAAATCCGGCGACGACCACGCAAGTGAATACCTCATCAATAAGTACCGCAATTTCGTCCGAGTCAAAGCCAAAGCGTACTTCCTGATCGGGGCCGATCGCGAGGATATCATCCAGGAGGGCATGATTGGCCTCTACAAAGCGATACGCGATTTCCGGGCCGATAAGCTCTCCTCATTCCGCGCGTTCGCCGAGCTGTGCATCACCCGTCAGATCATCACCGCGATCAAAACTGCTACACGCCAGAAGCACATCCCGCTCAATTCCTACATCTCGCTGAACAAGCCGATCTATGACGAGGACTCGGACCGCACGCTGCTGGACGTGATCAGTAGCATCAAGGTCAGCGACCCTGAGGAACTTGTCATTAACCAGGAAGCGTCCGCTACCATGCGGGAGCGCATCCGCAAGAACCTCAGCGAACTGGAGTGTAAAGTGCTCACGGCCTACCTGGAAGGCAAGTCCTACCAGGAGATGGCCAACGAACTGAACCGCCACGTCAAATCCATCGACAACGCCCTCCAGCGCGTCAAGCGCAAGCTGGAACGGAACCTGGAAGGTGAAGAAGGGTAGGCATTAAGTACGCTGAGCCGGTGTCGGGGGATGAGGTGTAACCTCATCCCCCTTTTGTTTGGAGTGACCTGGTGCTTCGGATTTTGTGTCCCACCTGCCGTTTGGTCTTCTTACAGCTGGCCCCCGCGACGGATGATGGTGTGGTCTGCCCGCGGTGCGGAGCGAAGTTCACCCCCGACGAAGAGGAGCTTCTAGACCCCGAAGATGACTGAGTCCGGCCAGACGCCTTCGCCTGCCACTGTGCCCTCAGGCCGCCTGATCCTGGCCCGCGTCCGGACCCCGATCGGCGAGTGGCAGCTGCAGCGCCGGGACGGCCATTACGAGATCATCTGCAATGGCGTCTTCCTGATGGCCTCCTACAACCGAGCCTCCGACAGGAGCCTGGCCACGGTCGCGCTGGCTCGCGTGCGAGGGGAGGGGCTACGGGTCCTCGTGGGCGGGCTGGGCATCGGGTTCACAGCTCAGGCGGTGCTGGAGGATAAGCGGGTAGCGGCCCTGGAGGTCGTGGAGATCGAGCCCACCGTCGTCGGCTGGCACCGCGAGCATTTTGCCACCCTGTGCGGGCAGCCACTGGACGATCCGCGCACTGTGTTGGTCCAGGTTGATCTCGCCCATCTCCGCCTGGCGGCGGGGACCTACGACGCTATCTTGCTCGACACGGACAACGGGCCTGACTGGCTGATCCGCGACACAAACGCTCACTTGTACACGCGGGAGGCGGTGGCGCGCTTCCTTGCGGCCCTGCGCCCCGGCGGAGTGCTAGCGTACTGGTCCGCATCGCTCTCGTCATCACTGTCGGCAGCGCTGGGGGCAGGTGGGAGGGCTGTCGAGGTCGTGGCTACCGAGGACGCAATTTCCCCCGGACGTCCGAGCACGGCGTGGCTCTACTTGGTTACGACCAACGGCGCGACCCGGCCAGCAGGACCGGGGCGGTCCGTTTAACCCCCGATCTGAATCATCGCCCGAGCTTGAGGGAACATTTTTTCGGCTAAGGCGTGGCCGAACGGGCGGCGGAAGGCTCCGGCTCTGAAAATCTCCGTAAGGACCGCGTAAGTTGCCCCCGCGCGGAGCGGGGTGAGCAGATCGACTTCGTCATCGCGCAACAGACACAAGCGTAGGCGGCCATCGGCAGTGAGACGCAGCCGTCCGCATTTCGCGCAGAACGGCTGGCTGACTGGGCTAATGAACCCCAGCGTCCCGGATGCCCGCGGCAGCCGGTACGTGCGGGCGGGATCACTGCCCGAGAGATCCACGGGTTCGAGAGCCCCCAAGGCGCCTTCGATCGCCGTCATGGTTTCTTCTGACTTCACCACCGCGGCCTCTGCAAAATCGCCGACGCTGCTGAACGGCATCATCTCGATGAACCGGATCTCCCAAGGGTGCTCGAGCGTCAGCGCGGCCAGCGGCACCACGTCATCTTCGTTGAAGCCGCGGACCACCACGCTGTTGAGCTTAATCGGGGTGAGTCCGACCGCCTCGGCGGCCGCGAGGCCGGCGAGGACTTTCTCAACGTGGCCCCCACGGGTAATCCGGGAGAATTTCTGTGGGTCGAGCGTATCCAAACTGATATTCACGCGGCGCAGCCCGGCCGATGCCATGGGCGCTGCGAGCTCTTTCAGCAGCACGCCGTTGGTGGTCATCGCCATGTCCTCGATGCCGGGGATCGCGGCGAGCTGGCGGACCAGGTCGACGACGCGAGGGCGCACTGTCGGCTCGCCTCCGGTGAGCCGGAGATGGCGCACGCCGAGGTCAGCGGCGATGCGCACCAGCAGCACGAGCTCGTCGTCTTGGACGAGGTCTTCTGGAGGGCGAAAGTCGATCCCCTCGGCCGGCATGCAGTAGACGCACCGCAGGTTACAGCGGTCGGTCAGGGAGATGCGCAGATCAGTGAGGGGGCGCCCGTATTGATCTTTCATCGATGTGCTGTTGGCCCGATTATAGCACTCGGCTTCTCCAACGCAGCAGGCGAACCGATTTGTTCCGGTCTTGCCCTGCAAAACCGCAGTGCTAGCGCGAGACAGGCGTAGCCTCATCTGGACGGCGCGGCGCGCTCTGTGGGGCCGGGTGGAGCCGCGATTGTATCAGCCGTTGTAGGGTTCCCACAATGCCTTGGCGGAACACCAGGATGACCGCGACGAAGATGGCTCCGGTCGCGACGCCCCACGCATCGGTCCACGTGGAGAGAATGTCTCGCAGGAAGAGGACAAGGGCGGCCCCCACCGCCGGGCCCAGCGTGGTTTCCATCCCCCCGAGGAGGACCATCATCACCACGGTCCCCGACGTGATCCAGTGGACGGTTTCCAAAGCCACGAATCGATGGGCGATGACGTACATGCCGCCGGCAAATCCGGACAGTGTGCAGGACAGCACCGCCGACAGCAATTTGTATCGGTCGACCGGATAGCCAAGGCTTCGGGCGCGCACTTCATTTTCTCGAATGGCCATCAGCACCCGCCCGAACGGCGAGTGGACGATCCTCCAGCACATCCAGATTCCCAGCACCACCAGCGGGACGGTCACATAATAAAAGAGGGTGAGGTTGCTGAGGTCGAGCCCTCCCACTAGGACGCGGGGCACGCCCTGCACCCCGTTCTCTCCCCCCGTCAGACTGCGCCACTCATTGATGATGTAGTAGATCATTTGCGCAAAGGCGAGCGTGATCATCGCGAAGTAGATCCCTCGCCGCCGTACGGCGAGGTAGAGGAGGGGCACGGAGAGCGCTCCGGCAACCAGCGCCCCGGCCACCGCATTGACGGGATAGGGCACGCCGCCCCGCAACGCCAACAGACCCGAGGCATACGCGCCGGCGCCGAAGAAGGCCGCATGTCCGAAGGACAGCAACCCGGTATGCCCCAACAAGATGTCGACAGAAGTGGCAAACAGCGCCCAGGTGAGGATGTCGAGGGCGAGTCCTTCATAGACGAGGCGGGGCAGCAGAAGCACCAGACCTCCCAACGCCACCCAACCAATGCGCCGGACGGTCATTCCAGACTCCCAAACAATCCGGCCGGACGGAGCAGTAGGATGATTGCCATCAAGACAAAGACCAGGGTGTTCGAGACCGGCGGATAGTACACGGCGCCCAGGGCAACGATCACCCCCACGAGAAAACCGGTGATCACGGATCCCAGGATGGATCCCAGCCCTCCAATCACCACGATGGCAAACGTGGTGACGATCAGATCGGCCCCCATCAACGGGGACACGTTCCGCATTGGGGCGGCGAGCACGCCGGCCAGCGCCGCGAGGGCCACGCCAAATCCGAAGACCGGGGGCACCCACCGGTCGACATCAATGCCTAGCGCGCGGGTCAATCCAGGGTTTTCGGTCGCCGCGCGAATGATCATGCCCACACGCGTTCGCTCGATGACCCACCATGTGAGGAGACAGATCATCACCGAGAAGCCTAAGACGAACAGCCTATAGGTTGGGAAGAGCAGATTCCCCCAGACGACGGCACCCTTCAAGAGGGGCGGCGCGCCATACGGGACGCCTTGGATCCCGAAACGCAGGCGCATGGTGTCTTGGAGCACAAGGGTGAGGCCGAAGGTGAGCAGGAGGTTATAGAGGGGATCCACGTCGTACAGGCGCCGCAAGAACAGGCGCTCCAGGACAATCCCGAGCGCCGCGACGGCCAGGGGGGCGAGCAACAGCGCCCACCAAAACGAGACTCCCGCACTGGTGCCTAGCAGGTAGGTGGCAAACGCCCCCAGCATGTACAGGGCACCATGCATGAAGTTCACAACGCGGAGCATGCCAAAGATTACGGCCAGTCCTAGGCTGAGCAGGGCAAAAAACGCGCCATTGATGAGACCATTGAAGACTTGCAGGAGGAGACTTTCCATGGCAGAGGCGGCAGGGACGGCAGGCCGAGTGCCGCCCCCGCGCGCCCGCTATCTCGTTACATCTTGCACTTCGACGCGCTCAGCGGCTGGAATGCCTCGCCCGCCGGGATCGTGCTGAGGATCTCCACGTAGTCCCACGGCTCCTTGACTTCGCCCGCGGCTTTGACGCGGGCCAGGTACGCGTCGTGGATGACGCGATGGTCTTGCCGACGGATCTCGGCGTTGCGGGCGAAGAAGTCGGAGAATCGGAACCCCTCCAGCGCCGCGACGACCGCGTCCGGCTGATCGGTCCCCGCCCGACGCACCGCGGACAGGTACTGCCAGGTGGCCGAGTAGTTACCGGCATGGGCAAATGTGGGGCGCACTTTGGTGCGCGCGAGGAACCGGTCCGCCCACTCGCGTGATTGCTTGTCCAGCACCCACTCCCAGGGCGTCGTGTATAGGGTGCCCTCAAAGGCCTGCACCCCCAGGGCGTGCACATCACTTAAGAACAACAATCCGATCGCCAAATTCACTCCCTTGCTGCGCAGCCCGAATTCGTTGTACTGCTTGACGAAGTTAACCAGATCGCCCCCGGCCTGCATGACACCCAGCACATGCATGGTCGGTCGCAGCGTGCGCGCCTTGATCAGATACGTCGAGAAGTCATCGTTGGGAAAGGGAGTGCCATCCGAGAGCAACACCTTTCCTCCGCTGCGTTCGATCGCCGCCCGAAACGAGCGTTCCATGTCCTGGCCAAACGCGTAGTTAGGATAGACGATGTACCAGTTCTTACCGATCTTCTTCGTCACTTCGGTCGCGGTGCCGTTGGCCAACATGTAAGTGTCGTACGCGTAGTGGAAGGTGTACTTGTTACAGTTGTCGTTGGTGAGCTGGGTGGTGGCGGCGGTGATATTGATGTACAGCCGTTTGAGTTCCTTCGCCGCCTCTGCCACCGCTAGCGCCGCCGAGGAGGTCGGCACATCCAGGATGATGTTGGCCCCATACCGCTCATAGAACTCGCGGGCCTTCACATTGGCGAGGTCCGGTTTGTTCTGGTGGTCGGCGCTGATGATCTCCACCGGACCCGGGAACTTCCCGAACTGCTGCTCGAAGTCCGCCACGGCCATGCGGACAGCCTCGACGGAAGTGGGACCCGACAGGTCTTTGTAGACGCCTGACTGGTCATTGAGGACAGCGATCACGATCTTTCCACTCGTGAGCCGGACTTGGCCCTGACTTGGAGCAGGCGCGACGAAGGCTATCGTCAGCACAGCTGCGCCCACTAGCACACCCCATCGTTTCATTTGCTATCCCTCCCGCATAAGAGCGATCCTCAGTTTCTACACGCCAAGGTACTCCAACAACTCTTGTTCGCGACGCTCCACCTCCTCGTTGGACAGGCTTTCGACCGTCCGGCCGTTCACGATCAGGTAGTGGTGATCCGCGACGGTCACCGCAAACCGTAAATTTTGCTCAACCAGCAAGACGGTCAAGCGGTGCGCCTTGATCTCCTGGAGGATCTCTCCGACCCGCCGCACCAAGATCGGCGCCAGCCCTTCGGTTGGTTCATCCAGGAGCAGCAGCTTCGCGCCCATGCGCAGGACTCGCGCGATCGCCAGCATTTGCTGCTCCCCCCCGGAGAGTTTGGTTCCGGGCTGGCGCGCCCGCGCCCTAAGCGGAGGGAACGCGTCGTAGATCTTGTCCAGGTCCCAGCCGTCGGGGGAGACGACCGGAGGGAGCACGAGGTTTTCGTGCACCGTGAGGCTGCTGTAGATGCCGCGGTCGTCCTGCACATAGCCGACGCCGAGTCGGGCAATTCGCTGAGGCGGGAGGGAGGCGATGTCCACGCCGTCCAGGGTCATCCGCCCCCGCTTTTGGCGGTGGATCCCCATGATGGAGCGGATGGTGGTGGTTTTCCCCGCTCCGTTGCGGCCGATCAACGTGACGATCTGGCCATCGTGAATCTCGAGGTCCACTCCGTGGAGGACTTGGCTTTCGCCATACCACGCCTGCAGGCCTTCCACTTGGAGCATTAGCTGGCGCCGCCCAGATACGCCTCGATGACCGCAGGGTCTTTACGCAGGGTGTGGTAGGTGCCCTCGGCCAGCACCCGTCCCCGTTGGAGCACCGTGATGCGGTCGGACAGGGCCGCGACCACGCCCATGTTGTGTTCCACCAACACCACCGTGCGCGTGCGGGCCACCTGCCGGATGAGCGCCACCACACGTGAGATGTCTTCGACCCCCAGCCCCGCCGTTGGTTCATCCAGCAGAAGCATCCGCGGCTGCAAGGCAAGCGTGAGCGCAATCTCCAGCGCCCGCTTTTGGCCGTAGGATAGCTCATGCGCAGGCTTCATCGCCGCTTCCGCGAGTCCCACGGACTCGAGAATCGTTCGGGCGTCCTGGTCGAACCGATGCAGTGCGGCCTCGGGAAGCCAAAAGTAGTAGCCCAACGGCGTCCCAGACTGGCGGGCCAGTCGGATATTGTCCAACAGACTGAGGTGGGGGAAGATGCTGGTGATTTGAAACGATCGCGCGAGGCCCAGGTGCACGATCGCGTGCGCAGGCCAGCCAGTGATCTCCCGATTCTCAAACAGGATGTGGCCTTCCGTCGGGCGCAGCAGGCCGCTCAGGAGGTTGAACAACGTGGTCTTACCCGCGCCGTTGGGGCCAATGATCGCGTGGATAACACCGGCCTCCACGCGCAGATCTACCCCCGCCAGGGCCCGGAATCCCCGGAAGTCTATCGCAAGTCCCTGCGTTTGGAGGACGGGCATCGGTGGCTGCACCTATCGATTGGCCACCTGATCGTGCCCCCCCTGCCGCGGAGGTAGCATCGGGCCATCAGGTGCCACGGCCGATGTGTCGAAACCCACTAATCGTATGTAGAGAGAATAGATCGGGTGATTCAGCGGGAGGGGGAGACGGGATGTCTTTGAAGGGCAAAGTTGCTGTGGTTACAGGCGCGGGCTCGGGCATCGGCCGGGCCATCGCCCTTGCGCTCGCCCGAGAAGGGGCGGCGGTGTGTATTGCTGATATGGACGAAACAGCTGGACGCCGGGTGCTCGGTGAGGTGGGGGCGGCGGGGGTCCGCGGGCACTTCGTTCGGACGGACGTATCGCAAAGCGGCCCCGTCCGCGCGATGGTCGAGGAAACGGTCAAGACGCTGGGTCGACTCGATATCCTGGTCAACAACGCGGGCGTGCAATACGTCGCGCCGATCGTCGATTACCCCGAAGATCGCTGGAACCTGCTGATCGGCGTGATGCTCACCGGCACCTTTCTGTGCACGAAATACGCGCTGCCCCCCATGCGAGCCAACAAGTGGGGCCGGGTTGTGAACATCGCCTCCGCACACGGACTCGTCGCCTCCCCGTTCAAGTCCGCCTATGTCGCTGCCAAGCACGGGATCGTGGGATTTACCAAGGTGGCAGCGTGGGAGGTGGCGGATGCCGGGATTACCGTGAACGCCATCTGCCCGGGGTATGTGCGCACCCCGCTTGTAGAAAAGCAGATTGCCGATCAGGCTCGGGTGCACAGCATTCCAGAGTCCGAGGTGGTGGGGCGCATTATGCTCGAGCCCCACGCGATTAAGCGTCTGCTCGAGCCAGGCGAAATCGCGGGGATGGCAGTCTACCTCTGCTCCGATGCCGCGGCCATGGTGACGGGCGCCGCCTTGTCAATTGATGGCGGCTGGACCGCGCACTGATCCCCACCGCTTGCCGCATTCGGGGGATCCTTGAGAGGGAGACCGACTCGTGGTCCGGTTTTTGGTCGTTAATGGCCGGGTTGTCGCCGAGTCCTGCGGTGGATTGGTAAGGGTATGTTAACTCTGATGGGGGGTTGCACAAGCGACGAAGATCAGTAAAATAAGACAATGCAAGACGCGCCACGAGGCGCCCCGGTCCCACGAACAGACGTTTGGGGTATGGGGTGGGACCAGATGACGACCAAGGTGGTGAAGTACGTTGGCACGAACAGCAACGGCACGTACGGCAGTCAGGGCCACGCGCACCTCCCATCGGCGCGCGCGTACACGGGGCGCAACAGCGCGTTGCCCCCACGACCTCCTGGTAGGCACCTGCGCAATCTGCCTGCGGATCGAGGAGACGACGGCTGTTGACCTCCATCCCAGTCGGCTGGCGCCTGAGGAGCGTCCCGCCAGGGCTCGGGCCGAAGACGAGGAACCCGCAGAGGAAGCGGAAGAAGAGGAGTAGTTAGACCGATGGCGAGGCTGTGGCGGGTAATAGCAGGAGCGTTTGGGGCGATTCGTCTTGGAGTGCGGAGGGTCCTGGAAGTTCAGATCGGCCCATCACGCAAGGAAGACCCCATGGCGACCTTGTACCACCAGCCTCTCCCGCCGAGATTGAGCTTCAACTGGTGGGCGCTTGCCCTCGGACCGTTCTGGTATCTGGTCCGCGGGCTGTGGGTTCACGCTTCGATACTCTTCGTGCTCGTGTTCCTCAGTGGCGGGACGCTGTTTCCTTTCGTATGGCTGTACGCGGGCTTGAAGGCGAATGAGGATCTGTTGGAGGTCCGCATCGCTCAGAAGAGCTTCTACTAGTTCGCGAGATTCACGGGGGATTAGGAGAAGCACGACCTGATCCCCCGTCTTTTCTTGCTGTCTCTCCCCGCAAGGGGCAACCATCTTTCACCAACAGCTCTCACCAAGGGTCTTTCCAGACTTCGGATCAGTGTCTCAGTGTATAATCCCCCCAGCGGGCCGCTGTAGCTCAACTGGCAGAGCGCCTGATTTGTAATCAGGAGGTTAGGGGTTCGACTCCCCTCGGCGGCTCCAGGATTGATGTGGGTTTCG
>Ga0137396_10000419_pt1 | contig 20109 bp, 19 predicted proteins | sample czc16metaG_FD_108284 | JGI IMG/M metagenome (GOLD analysis project Ga0137396, IMG submission 108284) | Vadose zone soil microbial communities from Angelo Coast Range Reserve, California, USA - czcobulk3.16 metaG | ecosystem: Environmental > Terrestrial > Soil > Vadose zone | place: USA...
GTCGCCGACGCAAACTATCAGGCCGCGCTGCCGCGCGACGTCTTCAACGCGGCGACCCTCGGAGGATGCAAGTTCCTGGCGCGCCCGGACCTCGGCCGACTGGCGCCCGGCGCGAAGGCCGACCTCCTGCTCATCAACCTCGATCACCTCGGGATGACCGTCTACGCAGACCCGATCAAGGCGCTCGTCGACGGCGCCTCGGGCCGCGACGTGGACACCGTCATCGTGGACGGCAAGGTCCTCGTGCAGGGCGGCCGCACGACGCGCGTGAACGAGGACGACATCTATGCGAAGGCGCGGCGCGCGACCGAGCAGTACTGGAGTCACGTCGCCGGCTGGCGCTGGGACGGCGCGACGGTCGAGCGCATCGTCCCTCCGGCCTTCCCCATGCACCGCGCGTAGGCGGCCTTCCTCGGCGTCAGCGCTGCGAGCCGGGCAGGACCAGCTCCGTCACGATCACCCGGATCGGCGTCGGCTTGAAGCCGTTGCAGGGATTGCGGGTCTGCGGGCAGTTCGAGATCACGGCCAGCACGTCCATCTCCGCGCGCAGGTCCACGTAGTCTCCAGGCTTCGAGAGCCCATCGACGATCCCCATGGTCCCGTCGGCCTCCACCGGGACGTTCATGAAGAAGTTGAGATTGGCGACGATGTCCTTCGGGCCCAGGCCGAAATCGGCCAGTGCCTTGCGGAAGTTCGCCCGGCAGCTCGGCGTGTCCTTGACGCCGTAACGGACCTCGTTGCTCTCGGCGCTGCAGCAGCCCCCGATCGTGTCGTGGCGACCGCAGGTGTCCTCGACGATCGTGAGGAGACGGCGGCCGAGGTCCGAGTAGATGCCGTGCCCCTTGGTGAGGAAGATCGTCTTCGCGTACTTCATCGTGTCAGCCGCGTTGTAGCGCTCCTCCGGGTTGGCGGCGTTGTAGCAGAGGAAATCCACGGCCTGCTTACCCTCGAGATCGACGATCCGGAGCAGCTGCCCGCGCGTGAGCACGCGCCCCCAGAACTGACCGGGCGGGATCACCCGATCTTCGACCACGGTCGCCAGCGCGCCTCCCGCCGTCCCCCCGCTCATCGCCGCCGAGTATACCCGACTCCGCGACGGTCCTCGGCTCTGGGGCCGATACCGGCGGTTGTCGCGGCGCGCCTGTGGTTCAGCGCGTCGACGCCGCGGCTGCGGCCGCGGGCGCGGAGGCGGGAGCCGAGATACGGCCGGGCAGCAGCGCCACGAAGAGCGTGGTGAACGCGGAGATCACCGCCATCACCGTCAGGAGCGTCCCGAAGCCGGCGGCCTTCACCGTGGGCCCGAGCAGGTACACCGCGAGCGAGCTCACGCCGAAGGACACGGCCAGCCGGATTCCCGCGACGCGCGAGCGCATCCGGTCGTCCACGTACTGCACGATCATGGCGTCGACGAATGGGATGGCTCCGAACACGAAGATCATGAAGGCGACGACCACCGCGTAGAGCGGCCAGCCGCCGGCGCGCGCGGCGAGGAGGAACAGCGGCACCTGCAGGGTGACGACCGGCAGGTACACCCACTTGAGCGGGTAGCGGTCGATGAGCTTGCCGACGACGAGCTGGGCGAAGGACGCGACGGTGTAGACCACCGCGAGCAGCACGCCGAGCGTCGCGGGATCGTCGATCACCCCGCTGAGGCGCTCGGCCAGCAGCTGGCCGTTGCCGTTCGTCGTGAAGTTGAAGATGAGGCTGCTGGAGATCGCCGCCAGCGTCATCACCAAGAGGATGCGCGCCATCACGGCGCGCGGCAGGTCGACCGACCGCTTCGGCCGCTTGGCCGGCGGTGCCTCCTCGCGCGGCACGAGCGCGAGGAACAGAGCTCCGCAGACGAGGGCGATGCCTCCCGGGACGGCGAACGCGGCGCGCCACCCGACGTACTTCACGAGGAAGCCGGTCAGCACCGCCGCGAGCGCGATGCCGAGGTTTCCGGCGAGACCGTTGACGCCGATCGTGAACCCCGGGTTCCTTGTCTGCTGCACGAGCATGGGGATGCCCACCGGATGGTAGATCGACGAGAAGACGCCCATCAGGGTCAGCGCCGCCGCGAGCGACCACACTCCCGAGGTCAGCGCGATCAACAGCCCGCAGGCGCCGATTCCGAGGAAGAACACCACCATCATCGCACGCCGGCCCCACAGGTCGCCGAGGCGGCCCGCCGGCAGGGACCCGAGCCCGAACATCACGAACGCGCCCACCGTGTAGGGCATCAGGTCTTGCCAGGCCATTCCCCACTCGGCTGCGATGGCGGCCACCGCGGTGGCGAAGATGAGCAGGAAGAGGTGGTCCAGCGCGTGACCCACGTTGAGGAGCAGCGCGGTCGGCCTGCCGTTGGCCATGGCGAAAATTCTATACGATGGGTGCCCCGTCCGCGCGGTGGATCGACTAGAGCCTCGTCTCGTCGACCGAGAGCCCCAGCCAGTGTCGTCCCACCATCTCGTAGTGGGCGAGGCGACCCTGCATGTGCTGCGTGATCACGTGGATGTCCTGGAAGTGGCGCTGGAGTGGATTCGCGTCGTAGATCGCCGTGGCGCCCGCGGCGTTGTAGACGGTGTCCACGACCTGGGCCGCCAGGCGGATCGCGTGCGTCGTGGCCAGGCGCAGGGTCGCGCGCTGGTCCAGGGTCACCGTGCCCGACGTCGCAGCGGTCCAGATCTCACGGACCGCCTCGATCAGGAACGCCCGGCCGGATCGGAGATGGGCTTCGGCCTGGCCGACGTTGACCTGGATCATCGACTGATCGCGTAGCAGGGCCTCCATGGCCCGCGGGGTCTTGGCGCCCGCCAGCTCGACGAACGTGGCCAGGCAGGTGCGGGCCATTCCGAGAGCAACCGCGGCGTCGCCCGAGGCGAACTGCAGCGTGCGGGGAATCTTGTAGAGCGGTCCGGGCTCGAGCAGGGGCGCCGTGACGGACAGCACGGTGCGCTCGGCCGGCACGAAGACGTCGTTCACGGCGAAGTGGTGGGTCCCGGTGCCGCGCATGCCGCGGACGTGCCAGGTGTCGAGGAGCTGGGCTTCGGCGGCCGGGACGAAGAAGTAGCGCCTCTCCTGCTGTCCGTCCGTGTCCGGTCTCGGCCGGCCGTTCTCGACGACCTGCCCGTGCGCGGCCAGCCAGGCGGCATGCCGGCAGCCGGTGCTGAAGCCCTGGCGGCCGGTGACGCGGTAACCGCCCGGCACAACGACCGCCTGGGCGGTCGGGGCCGGTGTGTTGGCGACGACGCTGCGTGGCGTGTCGATCCAGATCGCGCGCGCGACGTCGCGCGGCATCCGTGCCGCGTAGGTGGCGAAGATCGCGCCTTGATTGACGGTCCAGCCGGTGCTGGCGTCGGCCTTCCCGAGCTCCTCGATCACCTGGATATACGTCGGCAAGTCGAGCTCCGCGCCGCCAATGGCGCGGGGAAGCGCCAGACGGAACAAGCCGGCATCGGCCAGCGCCTCGAAGAGCGGCCGCGGGAGCTCCCGCGCCGCGTCGATCTCATCGGCGCAGGACCGGATCAGGGGAACCAGCTTCCGTGCGGCGTCGAGCGGCGGTGGGGCCTCGGTGGCTGTCATAGGTAGCGAGATCCGCGTGAACCGTGGGTGGCCTGAGCCAGGCGCGCGTCGCTCATCAGTCGCAAGGGTACATGAGAGTGTATGATCCTGTCCCAAGGATGCGGATCGAGATCATCTGCACGGGCGACGAGGTCCTGACGGGGAGGATCGTCAACACCAACTTCGCCTACATCAGCCAGAAGCTCGAGGACGTCGGGCTCTCGGTCCGGTGGGAGACCACGGTCGGCGACGACCGGGAGAGCCTGCTGCGGGCGTTCCAGCTGGCGGGAGAACGCGCCGACGCCGTCATCGTCAATGGCGGCCTCGGTCCCACTGTCGACGACCTCTCCCAGGAGGTCGCGGCCCAGGCCGCGGGCGTCGAGCTCCAGCTCGACGAAGCGTGGCTCAGGCGGATGGAGGAGTTCTTCCATCGCCGCAGCCGCGTGATGCCGCCCAACAACAGGAAGCAAGCCATGCTGCCGGTCACCGCCGAGGTGATCGACAATCCGATCGGCACCGCCTGCGGCTTCGCGCTCGATATCGGCCGCGCCCGCTTCTTCTTCACCCCGGGAGTGCCGCGCGAGCTCCGCCGCATGCTCGAGGAGCAGATCGTTCCGCGACTCCTGGCGAAGAGCGGTCTCCAGACGGCGATTCATCTGAAGCGGTTCCATTCGTACGGGCTCGGCGAATCGCACGTCGACGCCCTGCTGGCGGGTGTGGACGAGCTCGTGCCGGACGGGAGCGTGAAGCTCGGCTTCCGTGCCCACTATCCGCAGCTCGAAACCAAGCTGACCGTACGCGGCACCGACATGGACGATATCCGGGCGAAGCTCGGGCCGGTGGAGCGGGAGGTGCGCAAGCGGCTCGGCAACTTCATCCTCGGCGAGGACGATGCGACGCTGGAGGGCGTCGTCCTCGGAGAGCTCGCCGGCCGTGAGGCGTCGCTCTCGACGGTGGAGACCTTCACGAGCGGACAGATCGCCGCCCGCGTCGCCCACCTCCCGGGCGCGGAGAAGGTCTTTCGCCGGGGCATCGTGGGCCGCGCGCTCGCCGAGGTCTACGCGGCCGTCGGCCTCGAGGGCGCGCCGGCGACCGGCGAGGTCACGCGCGAAGCCGCCGAGGCCGTGGCGCGGGCCGCGCGACGTCACACCGGCTCGACGCACGCGCTGGCGGTGCTGGTCGATCTCGACGAAGGCCCGGACAGGATCGAGTTCGGCGGGACCATCTGCCTGGCGATCGCGACCGAGCACGAGGTCGCGTCCCGTCGCAGCCGCATCGTCGGTGGTCGCGAGTGGGTGCGCCTGGGAGCGGTCGAGATGGGGCTCGACTGCCTGCGCCGCCACCTTCAGAAACTGCCCGTGTCCGAGCGGATCGATTTCGAGAAGGCGTGAGGCCTCTGAGCGGAGGGCAATCATGGCACGGCTGACTCCCATCACGAGCAGGGACCAGGTGGCCGCCAAGGATCGCGCCATCGTGGACGCCATCGTCAAGAGCCGGGGCGCGCTCCAGGGGCCGTTCACGATGTTCCTCCACTGTCCTGAGCTGGCGGGGCGCGTCGCGCATCTCGGCGCCTTCGTCCGCTTCGAAGGAGCGCTCGATATGCGGGTGCGGGTGCTCGCAGCGATGACGGTCGCGCGGGAGCTCGATGCGGTGTATGTGTGGGGTGCGCAGACGGCGGGCGCCCGGCGGCTGGGCGTGCCCGAAGCGACGATCACGGCAATCCGCGAGAAGCACGCCCGCGGCCTCCCGCCGGAGGACGCGCAGATCGTGGAGTTCACGCAGCAGCTCATCAGGAGGCATCGGGTCGGCGACGCGAGCGTGAAGACGCTGCAGACGCGACTCGGCGCCGAAGGACTCCTCCAGCTGACGGGAACGATCGGGTACTACAGCATGCTCGCCATGACGGTGAACGCCTGCGAGCTCCCGGCGGGCGACGGCGCCGAGGTCTTGAAGGTCTAGGGAGGGCGCCATGCTGATCGTCGACGCGCAGGTCCACATCTGGGCGAATGGCAAACCCACGAATCCGAACCACCGACAGGTCGCGAGCTTCTCGAAGGACGAGCTGCTGAAGGAGATGGACGAGGCGGGCGTCGACGCGGCCGTGATCCATCCGCCGTCGTCGTGGGATCCCAACGCCAACGAGCTCGCCGTCGAGGCGGCGCGCCGGCACCCCGACCGGCTCGCGATCCTCGGGAACTTCCCGCTCGATCGCCCGGAGAGCCGCGCCTTGGTCGGCGGCTGGAAGCGCCGGCCCGGGATGCTCGGGCTGCGCTTCGCGTTGCTGCAGCCGCATCAGCGGACATGGTGGACGGACGGAACGATGGACTGGCTGTGGCCCGCGGCCGAGCGCGCGGGGCTGCCCGTCGCGCTGCTCGCGGCGAATGTCATGCCGGTCGTCGGGACGGTGGCGGAACGCCATCCGCGACTCAAGTTGATCATCGATCACTTGGGGCGACCTTCGGGCACGAAGGACGAGGCGGCCTGGGCGAGCCTTCCGGAGATGCTTGCGCTGGCGAAGTATCCGAACGTCGCGATCAAGGCGACGGGCGCGCCGAGTTACTCGAGCCAGGCCTATCCGTATCGCAACATCCACGGCCACCTTCGTCGGATCTACGACGCCTTCGGACCCGAGCGCATGTTCTGGGGCACCGACATCACGCGCATGCCGTGCTCGTGGCGGCAGTGCGTGACGATGTTCACGGAAGAGCTGCCGTGGCTCTCGGCCCGTGACGCGGAGCTGGTCATGGGCCGCGCCCTCTGCGCCTGGCTCGACTGGAAGCTGGGAGGTGAGCCGTGAGTGACAATCACGCCGTCGTGGTCAGTCCCGAAGCGCAGGGCCGGCTCGTCATCCGTGGGGTCGCCGACCCGGTTCCCGACCGGGGCGAGGCTCTCGTGCGCGTCCGCGCGATCTCGCTCAACCGAGGCGAGGTGAGGCGTTCCGGCATGGCTACGGCCGGCTGGCGCCCGGGCTGGGACCTGGCCGGCGAGGTCGAGCGCGCCGCCGCCGACGGCTCGGGCCCACGCGTCGGGGCGCGCGTCGTCGGGCTCCTGCCCGAAGGGGCGTGGGCCGAGCGCGTGGCGGTGCCGACGCAGGCCCTGGCCGAGCTGCCCGCCGCGGTGACCTTTTCCCAGGCCGCGACCTTGCCCGTGGCCGGGCTCACCGCGCTCCACGCGCTCGAGAAGCGGGGGCTGCTCCTCGGTCGCCGCGTGCTCGTCACGGGCGCGACGGGTGGTGTCGGTGACTTCGCGGTACAGCTCGCGCGGCGCGCCGGCGCTCACGTGACGGCGAACGCCCGACGCGCCGACCAGGCGCCGGCGCTGCGCCAGCGGGGCGCGCACGAGGTGACGGTGGGCGACGCGATCTCGTCTTCGCCCAGATACGACCTCGTCATCGAGTCCGTGGGCGGACGCACGCTCGGAACGGCCTTGGCGGCGCTCGAGCGCGGCGGCGTGTGCGTCACGCTCGGCGTCTCCGCCAGTCCGGAGGTCACGTTCGACGCGCGGCAGTTTTTCGCCACGGGGCGCACGACGCTGTACGGCTTCTACCTCTTCACGGAGCTCGGCACCGAGCTGCCGTCGTTCGGTCTCCGCCGGCTCGCCGAACTCGTGGCGGCGGGCCAGCTCGTACCGCACATCAGCCTGGAGCGGCCGTGGGGGGAGGTCGGCCGGGTCGCGCAGGATCTGATGAACCGACGCTTTCCGGGCAAGGCCGTGCTGACACTCGACTGATCGGCCCGCGAGGCCGACCGTATGAGCCCGCCCCAGGCGTCGGAGGGCTGGCAGCGCAACGTCTGGGCGCTGGCTCTCTGCGTCTTCATCGCGTTCGTCGGCTTCCAGTTCTTCTCGCCCTTTCTCCCGCTCTACGTCCGCGAGCTCGGCGTCACCGATCGGGCCCAGATCGCGCTCTGGTCGGGCCTGCTCGCGGCGGTCACGCCCGCGGTCTCGGGGTTCCTGTCGCCGCTCTTCGGGCGCCTCGCCGATCGTTTCGGACGGAAGCTGATGCTCATTCGATCGCTCGCCGGGTTCACGGTCATCATCGCGGCGATGGGTCTGGTGACGTCGGTCGAGCAGCTCTTCGTCGCCCGGCTCCTCCAGGGCCTGTTCGCCGGGTTCTCGCCGATGGCGATGGCCGTGGCCAGCGTCTCGGCCCCGCGCGACAAGATGTCGGTGGCGATCGCGCGCGTCCAGGGCGCTCAGCTGCTCAGCGCCGCGGTGGGGCCGGTCGTGGGCGGCGTCGTCGCCTCGCATCTCGGGACTCGCGCGGCGTTCTTCGTCACCGCCGGCATGTGCGCGCTGTCATTGATCGCGCTGATCTTCCTCTTCCATGAGGCCAGGCCGCTCGAGCCCGGCGAGGCGCGCGCGGCCAGAGCGACGCCGCTGCGCGAATGCTTGCGCTACCGTCACTTCGCGCCGGTGATGATCCTCCTGCTGATCGCGCAGTTCATCGACCGCGGTCTGGTCTTGCTGATCCCGCTCCAGGTCGCCCACCTGCCAGACGTCGAGGCGAGCGCCGCGACGTCCGGCGTCATCATCTCCGTGGCCGCGGTGGGCGCCGCCGTCTCGGCGAGCATCGTCGGCCGCCTGTCCGGGATCGTCCCCGTGGGACGGCTCCTGCTCGTCCAATTCGTCGTGGGCGGCGCGCTCTGTGGTGCGCTGGCTCTGGCCGGGAACTGGATCGCGCTGCTGATCTTGCGCACGATGGTCGCGCTCTGCCTGGGCGGCGCGCTCACGCTGGCGTACGCGCTGGGCGGCATGATCGTGCCCTTCGAGACGCGCGGCGCGGCCTTCGGCTGGCTCGCGCTCGGTGTCCAGCTCGGGACGGCTGCGAGTCCGTTGCTGACCGGCGCCCTGGCCGCGGTCAGCCTCTCGCACGCTTTCTTGATGGACGCGGGCCTGGCCTGGGTCGCCGCGGCCGTGCTCGTCTTCGGCGCGCGGGATTTGCTGAACCGGCACGAACCCCGGCCGTGACGGGTCCAGGCAGTCGAGGCTACGCCGTCGGGGTCGGCTTCCCCGCCGCGGCCGCGGCGTCGGCCCTCTGAAAGTCCGCCTGCGTGAAGCCGTAGAGCGAGGCGCCCCCCGTGAGGATCTGCGCGGCGATGTCGCGCGGGACATTCTTGAGCAAGTTCTCCGCCACGTGGGGAAAGTTCGAGTCGAAGTGCGGGTAATCCGTCGAGACGCACATCCGATCGGCGCCGATCAGCCCGGCCGTCGCTTCGATCTCGGGCTCGCTGCCCTCGACCGCCGCCCAGCAGTTGCGCCGGAAGTACTCCCTCGGCGTGAGGGAGAGGTAGGGGGCGTGGGAGTCACGGTACTGGGGATAGTCCCACTCGATGCGGGACAGGAGCCCGGGCACCCAGGAGTTCTGGGCCTCGAGGAAGCCCACCCGCAGCTTCGGGTGGAACTCGAACACGCCGCCGATGATCATCGCGATCAGCGCCTGCTGCATCTCGATCCAGTGGCTGGCCACGTGGCGGTAGAAACGGTTCTCGCCGTAGAGCTCGATCATGCGAGAGTAGAGCGCGCTCACGCCCTCGTGAAATCCCCAGGTCACGTCCAGCTCTTCGTGCGCGGCGTAGAGCGGATCCCAGTAGTTCGAGTGCCAGTAGTGGCCGTCCACCAGATTCGGACGAACGAACGACCCGACCGCGCCGAGCTCGCGCACGCACCTCACCAGCTCCCGGCACGCCAGGTGCACGTCGTGCACCGGCAGCATCGCCACGAACTTCAACCGGTCCGGGCTGTACTGGCAGAAGTCGTGGATCCAGTTGTTGTGCGCCTGGCAGAGAGCCAAGGAGAGCCGCGGATCCATACCGTTGCGGCCCATCAGGGCGAGGCCGGCGGTGGGATAGAGCACCGCGACATCGACCCCTTCCATCTCCATGCCCATCACCTGGGCCTCGGCGTTGTAGTCGCGGTCGATGGCGAAATCCAGTCGGCCCGTATCGTAAATGCGGGAGCCGGACAGGAGCTGCGTGCTCTGCGTCTGACGTGGACGGACCCGCTTCCGGTACTGCTGCAGGTCCATGTCGGACGTGGGCAGTCCGTCGATGATGATCAGTCCGGACGGGCCGCGATTGGGGCGGCCGTCGGCTCCCACCGGCACGCTGACGCGGTCCTTGAACTTCGGGTCCAGATAGCGGTCGAACAGGTCCGGGGGTTCCATGACGTGCATGTCGGAGTCGACGAACCGGATCCCGTCCTTCATGGCATCCTCCTGCGGCGTGACCGCAATTCTCGAGTCGACCCTTCGATGGGGATTGGCCGGACTATATCGGGCTGGAGCGGGGAGTCAAGGGCCCGCTAGAGGCCTCGCCAGTAGCGGCGCCCGTCGAGACGCACGATCCGCCCGAATCCAGGCGCCTGGAAGTGTCCTGCCGCCACGAGGATCTCTTCGCGCTCCAGACGTTCCAGCAGGGCCCGCCGAGTCTGGCGGGTCAGATCCGGATCCATGTCGGCCCGTGAGACCCAGTCGGGCTCGTGCAGCTGCACGGGGCTGTGGGCCGCATCCCCCAGGACGAGCGCCCGCTCGCCCCGCGAGGTGATCAGGATGCTCACGTGCCCGGGCGTATGGCCGGGCGTCGGCAGCGCCGTCAGCTCACGCGTGATGCTGTGCTCGCCGCGCATCAGCTCGACGAGACCGAGCTCGGCCAGCGGCCAGACACACGCGGGCGCGTTGGGAAAGCGCGCCGGCTGGACCTCGGGCTGGTGACACACGTCCCAGTCTTTCGCGCTCATCCAGTAGCGCGCATTCGGAAACGTCGGCACGTACTTCCCGCCCTGGGCCAGCAAGTTCCAACCCACGTGGTCTCGGTGCAGGTGGGTCATCACCACCGCGTCCACCTCGTCCGGCCGGACGCCGTTGGCCTGGAAGTCGTGCAGGAGCCGGCCCCACGGAGCGTCCGGGGCGTCCTGCGGTCTCGGGCCGAGACCGGTGTCGACGAGGATCGTTCGCCCGTCCGACCGGATCAGATAGGACCCGAGGTTGAAGCGGACCTTGTGTTCCTCGGTCAGGTGGGACTCGTATCGCCGCCAGTGTTCGTCCGGGATGGTCGGGAAGAAGTTACAGAGATCGAACTCGAGCATCCCGTCCGACAACGCCATGATCTCCACGTTGCCGACCCTGACGACGTTGCTCGCCATGCTCGTCTCCTCAGAGCTGAAACGTCTTGACGTAGATACCGGGAGAGCCGACGGCGTGCCGCATGTGTGGCCGGATACGCTGCGTCACCGGCGAGATGTCCCGCTGCGCCGCCCACGGAGCGCTTTCGGAGACCTTCGGGTGCTCGAACTCGTAAAGGGTGAGATAGGTGGGCGCACCGGTGACCGCCCGATAGCGTCGGCCGCGAATCACGCCCGGAACTTTTTCGTAGTTGGGCACGTAGATGGTGTCGTACCACGCGTTGAAATCGTCCTCGACCTCGGGCGGCACATCCATCCGCCCGATCTGGAGGGCCGGCGCCATCTCGCTGCGCGCCACCTCCGGCGCCACGGTCTTGGGATGGATCAGCGTGTAGACGTTCCGGATGTAGGTGGTGCCGATCACTTCTGGAGAGCAACGCCGGGTCCATTCCGTGGGGTGCGCCTGGACGCGCTTGTACGCCTCGCTCTGCAGCACCGCGGCGTTCTCTAGCTCGTAGCACGCGAGATGCCTCGGCCCACCTTTCACCGCTTCGTAGCGGGCGGCGCTCAGAAACCCGGGCACCGAGAGCCGCTCCGCGAGGTGCTCCTCGTTGTACCAGCGGTTGAACTCGCGCTCCTTGTCCGACGGAACGTCGACCCAGACCATCAGGAGCCCCGTGCCCTTCTTCTTCGCCATGTCGCGCTCCTTCACCTCGAGCGTCAGGTCATCCACCGCTCTCCACGCGCGGCAGATCACGGCGCGCGCATGGCCCGGGGCTCCTCCTCATCGGCCGGGACGCTCGGCGAGTTAGGCGTCGCTCGGGACGGGGACGGGCTCGGCGATGTCGAGGGTCGTCACGCGACGGAGCTCACGGCGATACTTCGCGTCGTCGAAGGGCCGCGCGCGATGCATCGTCGCGCGGTTGTCCCAGATCACGAGGTCTCCGGCGCGCCACGCGTGGCGGTAGACGAACTCGCGTCGGGTCGCGTGCTCGATGAGGTCCCGCAGGAGGAGCCGCCCCTCGGGGACCGGCCAGTCGATGATCCTCGACGCATGCGAGGCGACGTAGAGTGACCGGCGGCCGGAGCGCGGGATCGTGCGGACGAGCGGGTGGACCGCGCCCTTCAGCTTCTCCTGCTCTCCCTCGGAGAACTCGAACCCGAGCGTCTGACGCGAGTACGCGATGGAGTGATGGACCCGCAGGCCCTCGAGCTGCGCCTTGATCTCCGTGGACAGCGCGTCGTACGCGGCGCGCATGTCGGCGAACTCCGTGTCCGCCCCGACGGGTGGGACGATCCTCGCCGAGAGCATCGAGTACCGTCCCGGCGGATCCTGGAACGAGGCGTCGGTGTGCCATAGCCGGTTGCCGAGCCCGTACATGCGGCGACGGTCGCCGGATTTGAGAAGCTCGCCGTCCTCGTCGACGTTCGAGATGTCGGAGAGCGCCTCGTGGCCGAGACGGCTCTTGCCGAGGACGGCGCTCCCCGTCCTCGCGTGCAGCCGGCCGTCGAGTCGCTGGGCGAACGCGAGCTGCTCGTCGTCGGTGAACGGCTGGTCACGGAACACGAGGACGGCGTATTCGTCCATCCCCGCCCGGATCCGGGCGAGCGTCTCGCGATCGTGAGCCCGTCGAAGCTCGACCGTGCTCACCTCGGCGACGAAGAGCGGGTGCAGCGCTCGGAATGTCAGCCCCATGCGAGTGAGCCTAGGACGACCACAGGCGGAGAGTCAAGCGCGGCCCACGCCGGCCTTCTCGCTGTCGCGTGGCGACCAGAACTCGCCCGTCGCGCGACGCGCGCCCTCGGCCATCGAGGCGAGCTTCGCCCAGGCGATGTCCGGGTCCACCGCCGCCTGGCCGACCCACGTCCCGAACCCGCAATCGGTGCCGGCGATGACGTGCTCCCGCCCGACCAGGCGCGCGGAGCGGCCGCTGCGCTCCGCGACGAGGTCCGGGTGCTCGATGAAATTTGTGGTCGAGTCGAGCACTCCCGGGATGAGGACCTTGCCCTCCGGGAGCTTGACGCGCTCGAACAGCCTCCACTCGTGGGCGTGGCGGGGATTCGAGGCCTCGAAGGAGATGCCACAGGGGCGCGCCATGAAGACGATGTCGATGATGTCCGCGAGGGCCACGTCGTGGTGGTGCGGCCCTTCGTAGTTGCCCCAGCACAGGTGCAGGCGCGCCTGCTCGGGTGGGACGCGGGCGAGCGCGTGGTTCAGCGCCTCGACGTGCAGGCGCGCCACCCTGCGGAACTCGTCGAGGCTCAGGTCGGCGAACTGGATGTGCCGCCCCATGCCCAGGTCCGGGCAATCGACCTGCAACAGAAGGCCCGCGCGTGCGACCGCCTCGTATTCGTGCCGCATGGCATCGGCGATCGCGAACAGGTACGCCTCGTGGCTCGGGTAGTGCTCGTTCCGGAAGAACAGCGAGATGACGCCCGGCGACGCGGCGCTCAAGAAGACGCGCTCCACCTTCACGGCGCGCGCGGCGGCGACGAGGTTCTCCACGTCGGTCTCCGACGCGCGCGGATCGCGCACGCTGATCGGACCGTTGCACGCCGGCGTCCGGCGCCGTGACCGGCCGGGGTCGCCGAAGACGCGCTTGGCCATCTCCGGGAAGTCGACGAGATCTCGGTACTGCAGCGGGTGGCTCGCGCCGCCGAAGCCGTTCAGTCGGTCCTTCACGTAAGTGGCGTAGCTCGGCTTGCTCATCTCTCCGTCATTGACGATGGCGACGCCGGCCTCGACCTGCTTGCGCACGGTCTCCGCCACGGCCGAGCGGACGCGGCCGCCGAGGGCCGCCGGGTCGACGGGGACGCCCTCCTCCTTGGCGAACATCATTCGGATCAGGTCGGGAGGGCGGGGAAGACTGCCCGTGTGCGTGGTGAGGAAACGATCCGTGCTCCGTTGCATCGTCACGAGCCGGCCACCCCCTCGTCTGGCGCCGGCGTCCGAGCACACGCCGGGCTCGCCTTTCCGTTGCGCCGGCAGGAGTGTATCATCGGCGCGCCGCGCGGCGCCCGAAGTGACGCGGGGCTCGCGAACGCCGAGCGCGGTCCCGATCAAGGAGACGGAACATGCTCTTCACGTGTCCCGGCGCCGTCGCCCGCGGTGGCAGGTCGCCGAGGACCGGCGGTGGACGACGGCACTTCGGTGTCGACATCCATTGCCACGTCCACCACCCGGCGGTGGACGAGATGGTGAGGCACGTGTTCTCGCCCGACCGGGAACCCTCGATGCGGTATTCGAACGACCTCTCGCGCGCGACGAACCACAGACAGCGCGAAAACGTCTGGACCTGCCTCACGTCGGTCGAGCAGCGGCTGCGCGACATGGACAAGATGGGTATCGACGTCCAGGCGATCTCCCCCTCGCCGGCCCACTTCATGTACTGGCTCCCGCCGGAGCTCGGGCGGAAGGTGAGCCGCTCGGTGAACGAGCATCTCGCCTCCATCGTGAAGGCGCGGCCGGACCGGTTCGTCGCGCTCGCGCACGTCCCCCTGCAATCGCCCGACGCGGCCGCCGACGAGCTCGCGTACTGCGTGACCCGGCTCGGCTTCCGGGGCGTGGAGATCGGCACCAACGTCGCCGGGACCGAGATCTCGCGTGGTCGTGACCAGTTCTGGGGGAAGGCCCAGGAGCTCGACGTCGTCGTGTTCATGCATCCGAACGGGTTCACCGGGGGCGAGCGCCTGTCGGATCATTACTTCAACAACGTCATCGGCAATCCGCTCGACACGACGGTCGCCGTGGGACATCTCGTCTTCGATGGTGTGCTCGAACGGTTTCCGAAGCTCAAGATCGTGGCGGCCCACGGTGGCGGCTACGTCGCGCACTACCCCGCCCGGATGGACCACGTCTGGGGCGCGCGCGCGGACGCGCGGTCCGTGCTCAAGCGGCTGCCACGCCGCTCGCTGGCCAAGCTCTATTTCGACACGATCGTCTTCGATCGCCAGCAGCTCAAGCATCTGGTGAATCTGTGGGGGGCCGACCATGTTCTCGTCGGCACCGACTATCCCTACGACATGGGGATGTACGATCCGCGCGGGTTCGTCGACGGCTGCGACTTCCTGACGGCCGCCGACAAGGCGAAGATCGAGGGCCTGAATGCGGCGAAGCTCCTCAAGATCACCGGGCGGTTGAAATCGATGGGCATCCGCGCGCGGTGACCTCCGATCGGAGTATTCTCGGGGGGCCCTCGGGGCCGAGGTCCCCGGACGCTCGGCGCGCGGCAACGGAGGACGCGCTGTCCGCGGCACTCACCCGTCGCACGTCCCTGGTCGGCACGGCTCTGGCGGCGACACTGCCGCTGCCGGCGGTCGCGCAGCAGAAGCCGGTCAAGATCGGCCTGCTCACGGTCAAGACCGGCCCGCTCGCCCAGGGCGGCATCCAGATGGAGCAGGGCCTCACGCGCTTCCTCAAGGACCGGAACTACACTCTCGCCGGCCGCAGGGCCGAGCTCGTCGTCGCCGACACGGGCGGCAACCCCGCGGGCACCAAGACCAAGACCCAGGAGCTCGTCGAGCGTGACAACGTCGATCTGATCCTCGGGCCGCTCGCCGCCTTCGAGCTGCTCGCGATCAGCGAGTACGCCGCGCAGGCGAAGGTGGCGATCCTGAGCCTCGCCGCCGCCGAGGACATGACGCAGCGCCGGCCCAACCCCTATTTCGTCCGTGCGTCCGCGACCTCGGCGCAGACGATGCACCCCTTGGCCAACTACGCCGCGAAAGAGCTGAAGCTCAAGCGGGTGATCACCGTCTCCGAAGACTTCGCCTACGGCCACGAGCAGATGGGCGGCTTCCAGCGCGTCTTCGAGGATGCGGGCGGCAGGGTCGTGAGGAAGCTGTGGCCGCCGATCGTGACGCCCGACTACACACCCTATCTCGCCCAGATCAGTGGCACCGATGCGGTCGTCCAGGGCTTCGCCGGATCGAATCCACTGAAGTTCGTGAAGCAGTACAAGGACCAGGGGCTCAGGTTTCCGGTCGTCGGCAGCAGCACCGGCTGCGACGATGCGCTGCTGAAGTCCTTCGGCGACGAGGCGATCGGCATGATCTCGTGCTCCTTTTATACGAGCGACCTCGACACGCCGAGCAACAGACGCCTCGTCGAGGGGATGGTGCGCGACTACGGCAACATCCCCGGGCTCTATGCCGCCGGCCTCTACATCAACGGCATGGTCGCGGAGGCGGCGCTCGAGAAGACGGGCGGAAAGACCGACGACAAGGAGGCGCTGATCGGGGCGCTGCGCGGCGTGTCGCTCACCGACTCCCCGCGCGGGCCGTTCCACTTCGACCACCTCGGTAACGTCGTCGGCAACTTCTATATCCGACGCTGCGAGCGGAAGGGCGACAAGCTCGTCAACACCACGCTCAAGACCTATCCCAACGTGAGCCAGTTCTGGACCTATGACGAAAAGTGGTTTCTGTCCCAGCCGGTCTATTCGCGCGACTACCCGCCGCTGAAGAGCTGAGCCGACCCGCGCCGCGGCAGGAGGCGAGACACCGGTGGACATGAGCCTCACGGTGGTGCTGGCGGTCAACAGCGTCACGCTGGGCGGGCTCCTCTTCCTCCTGTCCGCCGGCTTCTCGTTGATCTTCGGGCTGATGAAGATCCCGAACCTGACGCACGGCTCGTTCTTCATGCTGGGCGGTTATTTCGCGGCGAGCCTGATCGGGTGGGGCGTCGACTTCTGGTCGGCCGCGTTTCTCAGCGGGCTCCTCGTCGCCGCATTCGGCGGCATCGTCGAGCGTCTCATCCTGCGCCGGCTGCCCGGCGCCGAGCTCGCGCAGGTGCTGGTGACCCTGGGCCTCTCGTTCATGGTCGCCGACGTGTGTCTCAGGGTGTGGACGGGTGATCCGATCCGGATCGACACGCCGAGCGCGCTGCGCGGCGCGACCTCCGTCCTCGGCGTGGCCTTTCCCACCTATCGCCTCGCCATCAGCGTCATCGCCGTGATCTTCGCCGTTGCGCTCTGGGCGCTGCTCGATCGGACGCGCCTCGGCGCGATGATTCGCGCCGGCGTGGACGACCCGGCGATGGCGCGGGTCGTCGGCATCCGGGTCTCGCGGCTCTTCACGATCGTCTTCTGTCTGGGCGCATGGCTCGCCGGCTTTGCGGGCGTCATCGGCGGGCCGATCCTCTCGGTCTATCCCGGGCTCGACCAGGAGATGCTGCCCCTGGCCCTCGTCGTCGTCATCCTCGGCGGCAGCGGCAGCCTGCTCGGCTCGCTCGTCGGCAGCTTCATCGTCGGCTTCCTCTACAATTTCGGCCAGGCGCTGTTTCCCGAGCTGGCGTACGTCGTGCTGTTCCTGCCCATGCTCTTCGTGCTGGTGCTGCGGCCCCAGGGTCTCTTCGGACGGCAGGCGGGGTGAAGCGGCTCGTCGTCGCCGCCGCCCTCGCGATCCTGGCGACGGTGCCGGTCTGGGTCGGCGGCACCTACTACGTCAACATCGCGAGCCAGATCTTGATCGCCGCCATCTTCGCCCTCGGCATCAACGTGCTGGTCGGCTACGCCGGCCTCGTCACGCTCGGCCACGCCGGACTGTTCGGCATCGCCGCCTATGCGGGGGCGCGGCTCATGAACAACGGCCACGGCCATGTCGCGGTCGCCGCGGGGGCCCTCGCCGTGACGCTCCTCGGGGCGGCGGTCTTCGCGGCGCTGGCGCTGCGCGGCACCGGGCTCGGCTTCGTCATGATCACCGTGGCGCTCGGCCAGATCGTCTGGGGCGTCGCCTATCGCTGGATCAGCCTCACCAACGGAGACAACGGGATCTCCGTGAGCGGGCGGCCGAGCCCACTCGGGCTGTCGCTCGCCTCGGCGGCGAGCTTCTACTGGGCGACGTTCGTCATCTTCCTCCTGGCCGTCGCCTCGATGGCGATCTTCGTCGCCTCGCCGTTCGGCGCGAGCGTGCGCGGCACCCGCGACCAGCCGCGGCGCATGAACGCGCTGGGCTACCACGTCTGGATGATCCGCTTCCTCGCGTTTCTCTTCTCGGGCTTCTGGAGCGGCGTGGCCGGGCTGCTCTACCTCTACTACAACCAGTTCGTGGGCCCGCAGGTGGTCGCGCTCACCGCCTCGGCCGAGGCGCTGCTGATGGTGATCTCGGGCGGCGCGGCGACGCTGCTCGGGCCAATCGCCGGCGCCGCGCTGGTCGTCATCATGAAGAATGTCGCGAGCGCCTACATCGAGCGCTGGAACTTCGTCCTCGGCGCCATCTTCGTCGCCATCGTCGTCTTCATGCCCGAAGGGCTGGTGCCGGGGACCGCGCGACGCTGGCGCGGGGCGATGGCGGCGCTGCGGCAGCGGGCGGCGCCGCCGGTGGCGGCACGATGACCGCGCTGGCCGTGCGCGACCTCGACAAGTCGTTCGGCGGCCTGTGCGTCACCGCGGGCGTGAGCCTGAGCGTCGAACCGGGCGAGCGCCGCCTCATCATCGGCCCGAACGGCGCCGGCAAGACGACCCTGTTCAACCTCATCACGGGCGAGCTCCGGCCCGACCGCGGCGCGATCATGCTCTTCGGTCGCGATATCACGCGGGTCCCGAGCCACCGGCGCTTCCACCTCGGCATCGCCCGCACCTATCAGATCATCACGCTCTTCCAGGGCGAGACGCTGTTGCGCAACGTCATGCTGTCGTTGCTCGGCCTGTCGCGGCTGCGCTGGAACCCGTTCGTGAGGCTCGCGCGGCAGGGGGCGCTCATCGCCCGGGCGCGCGAGACGCTCGCGCGGGTCGCGCTCGACCATCTGGCCGAGCGGCCGCTGGCCCAGACCTCCTACGGCGAGCGCCGCCGGGTCGAGATCGCGATGGCGCTCGCCCAGAACCCCCGAATCCTGCTGCTCGACGAGCCCTTCGCCGGGCTCGCGATCGACGAGCGTCGCGACGTGCTGAGGCTGGTCACCGGCATCCCGCGCGACGTGACGATCGTGATGATCGAGCACGACATGGACGTGGCGCTCGACTTCGCCGAGCGCATCACCGTCCTGCATTTCGGTGAGGTGGTCGTCGAAGGCACGCGCGGGGAGGTGGTCGCCCACCCGCGCACCAAGGAGATCTACCTTGGCGAGTGACGCGCTCGCGCTGAGCGAGATCGACGCCTTCTACGGCGACAGCCACGTGCTGCACCGCGTGTCGCTGCGTCTGGGCGAGGGCCGTCTCCTCGGCCTGCTCGGCCGCAACGGCGCGGGCAAGTCGACCTCCATGAGCGTGGCCGTCGGCCTCGTGGCGCCGCGGCACGGCGCGGTCACCGTCTACGGACGCGAGGTCACCGGTCGCGCGCCCGAGGCCATCGCCGCACACGGCGTCGCGCTGGTGCCGCAGGGGCGCCGCGTCTTCAAGAGCCTCACCGTGCGCGAGAACCTCGCGGTGGCGGGACGCAGGCCGCGCGGCGGCCTGGCGATGCTGTGGACGCTCGACAGCGTCGCCGCCCTCTTCCCGCGCCTCCGCGAGCGCGGCAGGCAGATCGCCGGCTCGCTCTCCGGCGGCGAGCAGCAGATGCTCGCGATCGGCCGCGCCCTGATGTCGAACCCGCGCGTGCTCCTGATGGACGAGCCGTCGGAGGGCTTGGCGCCGCAGGTCGTCGCCGAGGTCATGTCGACCATCCGCCGCCTCAAGGCCGAGGGGCTCTCCATCGTGCTCGTCGAGCAGAACGCCAAGCTGGTCTCGGACGTGGCCGACGACATCGTCATCCTCAACAGCGGGCGCGTGGTCGTCGAAGGGTCCGCGGCGGAGCTCCGGCTCCGCGGCATCGACCTGCGCCAGCACCTGGGCATCCACTGACGGCGGCGCGCGCCCACTTGAGTTCTCGAACGCGCTCATCTACGCTGCCGCCCAAGAGCGCCGAGCGCACGCGGAGGGGACGACACCATGGGTGAGATCCTGGGCCTGGGTCTGACGCACTACCCGCCGCTCATCGGCCTGGACCAGAACATGGCCGGCATCCTGCGCACGGTCCTCGAGGACCCTGGCCTGCCGGAGCGCTACCGTGACCCCGGCGGCTGGCCCGGGCCGATGCGCCGCGAGTACGGGAACGACGGCGGCACGGCGGCCGCGTCCGCGCACCGCGAGAGCCTGGTGCGCCACTTCCGCCACGCCCGTAGGACCCTCGACGAGTTCCGGCCGGATGTGATCGTCATCTGGGGCGACGACCAGCACGAGAACTTCACGGATGACATCATCCCGCCCTTCTGCATCCTCGCCTACGACGAGATCGAGGCGCGGCACCGGCAGCGAGACACGGCCGCACCCAACGTCTGGGGTGAGGGGCCGGACAAGGTCTTCCGGATCACCGGCCACCGCGAGGCCGGCAAATATCTGACGCGCCGGCTACTGGAGCAGGGCGTCGACGTCGCCTATGCCTACAAGCCGCTCCACCACGCCGGGCTGGCGCACGCCTTCCTGACGGACAAGAACCATCAGCTCTACCCGGACGTCGAGGCGGACCGGCGAC
>Ga0137396_10000420_pt1 | contig 20090 bp, 17 predicted proteins | sample czc16metaG_FD_108284 | JGI IMG/M metagenome (GOLD analysis project Ga0137396, IMG submission 108284) | Vadose zone soil microbial communities from Angelo Coast Range Reserve, California, USA - czcobulk3.16 metaG | ecosystem: Environmental > Terrestrial > Soil > Vadose zone | place: USA...
AATAGCGGGATACTTCCGGGCCCCAGCTTCGGCAGCTTGACGCGACCAGCCGACACTGATGACTCGCTCTGAGCCGGCAAACCTTAGGGAATAATCCTGCTGATGGAGACTTGCCCCCAAGTCTTCATCTTTGTAGCTAGCTGCTTGAGTGTCGCAACTTCGTTGCGAAGAGCGATTCCAGCTCCGGCAACAGCACCAGCGCAAGCCCCAACTGCGATGCTATATAGATGAATTCCCATTTTGATTTCCCCTTTCGCATATCCTAAGTGCAAATTGAGCGCCAATTGAGGAAAATGTGTGCACTCTTTCGGCACTTCCAGTGCAATTTGCTCTGAATCAGTAACTTACAGAGCCTCCTCCAAGGGAGATACGCGCCCCCAGCGTTGCGGCCCGCGTCCGCAGCTTTGAAAAGTGAGAAAACACATCACTCTGAAGTAGCGAAATTCCAAAACTCACCTTTCACGCAACGTCATATTCCCTTCCCTCGGATGTATCGCCAGAACCCAAGCCACCAAGGCATGCCAAAGGATCTACCCACGCAGATTGGGTGGGGATCGGCTCGCTCGGCGAGGGAAGTCGGGACGGTTGTTAGTCACAGTTTCCTGGTGGGCAAGATACGCGACACCGTGGACCCGATCCGCGCTACCTAATTGGGTCACAAACCGGGTCGAAAGGGAGCTATTGGTTCTGGCGACAGGCTCCGAAGACGCCGCAGCGATCCAGTGGATGTTTAAAGTTTAGACGCAAGTTGCGCGTGGATTCCGAGCGGCTGCTGGAATTCTGCCCTCAACTGCGGGGGCGCTTTCTTGCGTAGTACGAACTTTACGGGGGCGGGTCTGGCCCGCCCCCGCGGACTAAGGCTTTTATTGACTTCAGGCTGTGGCGCGGGCGGAGATCCTGTGGAAGGTGGAGTTAGAAACCTCATAGGTTTGAACCCGAGGAGTTCCCTCAATCACCTTCGCCAGGAGCTTCTGCACTTCGGGGTAAGTTTCTCGGCTATAGGCATCCGCGTTTTCTTTCTGATCCCAGAGACTGATTCCAACTGCTTCCGTTCCGCCGGGGACGACCAACACGATTTCGTCCCGGAAGCCCCTCTGTTTTTGGAGTAAGGGAATGACTTCGTTCTCGAGCGTTCTGGTAAATTCAGCTAAGGTATTGGGCTTGAGACGCATCGAAACATGTCGAGCAAACATTCCAACCTCCTTGATGATCGCGGCGAAGGCCGCTGCTTGGGGTGCCTGCAGGGGGCTGGGAGCGCAGGTTGGTGATCCAGAGGGTTGGGGAGGAATCCTGGGCTCTCCCCGCCTTTCTGGACTTGCTGAGAAGAGTGAACCGCTCGCGATCAAATTTCAAGCCAAACTTTGTGCGACTGTGGATATCTAAGAAACCCAGAGCCTAAGAAAACCCTTTGGGGCCGGTTGGGATTTGGCGCAAAGCCGCGCAAGTAACAACGGTTCCGAGCGCGCCAGGCGGCGGCCAGCCGCGCAGGAGTATTTGCACCGGCGATCTTTATGAGGTTCTCTTACCCCTTCTGAGCGCCGCCAGGGCACACTTTCTTGGGAGAAGCTTGTCAGGTGTCCGAACCACGCAAGAATAGAGAGGTAAGCTAAAAAAGTGAGGGGCACGGTGATTTTCATCGCCGTGCCCCTCTCCCCAGCCTGCTAGCGGCTGGGTCAAGGCTTTCCCGGCAGGGCCGGAACCCCGCACCATCTTCCAGCTCTGCCAGCGGTTTCCAGCCGCCTTTACTACCCACTATAGGGTGGAGATGACGCCCGGAAAATATACGCCGCCGGAGTATTTAGCGGGCACAGGGCAGGCGTAACTGTCTTCCCAAGGGCACGCCAGGAGAATCGACCGTTACCCTCACTGCGCATAAACATCGCGCAACACTATGGGGAGTTCCGACCGCGCGGGGGGTGGCGCCCTAGCGCGCGCAATCGTGCGTTAGGAAAACTACAGAATCGTGCAGGGACCCTACCTGGCACGATCCACGACACCAAAGCAGGTGCGGCCGCCAGTGGGACTTGCCTTTGGCCCGGGCGTCCAGCAGCACCTCTTTGTGTGCTCGCCGCTCCTGAGATCCACCTCGAAGACCCGAAAGCAGAGCAAGAAGCTTGTGGAAGCACCCGCGGCAGGGTGGGGAAAATTAGCTGGCGCCCAGCGCCTGACCCAAGTCGCGCCGTCGGATCACGCCTCTGATCCGCGCATAAGCCCAGCCGGCCAATACCTCTCGTACTGATGCCCATCTACCTTCCTGCCTAAGTCCGGAGAAGCCCCACCATTTCCTCGCCGAGGTACAACCGATCTTTCCCGGTTTGAGCACCAAGCAAGACGACCCCCCTCGACAAAGCGTGGGTCGTAGCGCAGGGGATCGAGAACGTTCTCTCAGCAGTTTCACTTAGTACTTCTACAACCAGGGTACCGAAGTATTTGGCGCTTTCAGCCCATGGAACATTTTCGTGGTCCTTCCTATGCTCAGGAGAGTCAGGGGCGCGCGAATGTTCAATAAAGTCGTTGAGTGTCTACAAGCGAATTGGAACGACGCCCTTGGATCGGGGACCAACGCCATTTCCGATCGCGTGCAGGAGCGGGAATGCAGAAATCGCTCCATCATCGTGATCCCATTGATCGCCCTAATATTTAGCCTCGCGCCGCTAGGGCGAGGCTGTCCGCACGAAGGTTCAGACCATAGGCTTCTGGGTTGGACTGGATGCTGGATTCAGCGTCAGTTGACAATCGAGAGCGCTCAGCCACCGAGCAAGATATGGTCATTCAATCTTGGGAAAGTTTCAGTCAAGATTGATCCGAAGCATCCCCATCTGCTGATGGAGTGGCCCACGAGTTCAGGGAAGTTGTGGAGGTTCCGCGCGGGCTACCGTTGGGATGCGAACGCAAGAGCCTATATCTTTCCGGCGATTGCGTTTAAGAAAGTCGACGAACAGATGAAGGAGTATCAGTTATAAGAAAGCTTCTGTTCCGACGGATTGAGACCGAGCCGGGCGGGAAATTGAATCTCTGGGGTTCTCCAGGCTTGTTCGCCCGCCGTACCGCTTTTGCCTCGCTGCCGCCCCTACCACTTCCTTGACAGCACCGCCTTCAGTTCTAGATTGTCCGCCGTCAGGGGCGGCCAGGATTATTTGAGCTGTCCGCACTCCTGTTGCCGCAGCCGCTTGGCTGCGCGAAACCAGTCAGCACGTCTGAGGTCCGGAGCGAGGGAGAGTTCCGGATGGTGTCCCTCGCGGCATTCCTGATAGGCGTCGAAGCGCTTGAGGGCCAGGGCCACTTATTTCCGCCGTTGTGTTTTCCTCTTTGGGAAATAACCGGGATGCGGCTGGACCCGAATAATGGCCATCATGCCGTTGTCCTCATGCCCGAGGATGTGGCAATGATAGACGAAGTCGCCTATATCCGGCCCGCGGAAGTCCATGCGAACTTTGACGCTTGGGTAGAGCCCCGTCCCGGACCAGAAGGGAACCTGAATCATATCGAGGAACTGCCTATCTTGCGGGTGCACAGGCGCGCCGTTCTGTTCCAGGAGCAGGAAATGAATCTGATGGAAGTGGAATTCATGATTTTCCAAGGACCGGTTCTCGATAGTCCAGTCCTCCGTCGATCCCTGCGTGGTGACGATGGCCGGAGGATTGTTGGCATCGAAAAGCACAGGAGTTGCTCCGTCAACGGTGATGAAAAAGTTCGTGGGGCTGAGCGGGTTGTTAGGGTCTGAAAGCACCTCAGAAAAATGCAACTTGCGGTGCTTGACCGGCTCCTCGGTCTCGAGCCCCTCAAAACGCTGCGCGTGCGCCTTCCTAAAAACGGCAGGTATCCTCAAAGGCGGCTCGGGCGCGTCTTGGCTTGTTTGGATCGTAGCCAAAGGCCGTGTTGGATCATTGTCCCCAACCGGTCCAGTATTCACATTCAGGGTCAGGAAAGTGGCATTTTTCACGCTTTCTCCAGGTCCTGTTACGATGAACTCCGCTCGCGCAGCAGGTGCAAGCAGAATGTCACTCTTCGTAACAATCTTTCCCCGCCTGGTGCCGTCTTGGGACCCGGTCGGCACGCCGTCGAGACCCACCACAGCCAGCGGTTGCGGCTTCCCATCGAATTGCAATTGCAGATCGATAATAGTGTCGGCCGAGGCGTTCACAACCCGCCAGAGGTGCTTCTCGTTAGGCTTCATCGGGATTACAGCGGGCGTAAAATTCGGGAAAGGAACCGGAATGTAGTTCAGTGACACGTCCCACGATGGGACATCATTTGGGCCACCAGGGGTTGGGTTGCCAGGCACGGGATTGTCCCGAATGAGCAAGGTCCGCTGGGGCAATCCAGCCACGGCCGGCTGCAGGTTTTCAATTCCCTCGACGATGATCGCCCCGGAAGCGCCGCCGAGCAAGGCTGCCTCAGCGAGGCCGTGGACATGGGGGTGGTACCAGTAGAGCCCTGGCGGCTCGTCTTTCGGAAACGCCAGGTCGTACTTGAAGGTCTCCCCGGAATTAATAAGCGTGTGGATCACCTCATCCGAGTGGCATGTCGGCGAAACGTTCGCACCGTGATAATGAACGTTGACGGAGGAAGAATTCATCGTGGCTGCCCCGCACACCGTTCCAGACATTGTCATTGCCACGGAAGCGGTGGATGGCGCCGGGACACTGTTCGTCAAATTCAAAATGAGGTGGTCGCCTGGATACACGTGGAGAGTCGGAGACTGCTTGCCGTCTGGGGTCATGAAGCAAAACCGAGTGTTGCCGTCCTGATCGACGGTAGTTTCGTAGGTTAAATTCACTTTCAGCACCCCGTGCTGGCTGAAAAGACTTGGCGGCTCGGTTATGGTGCTGCCCACGGGGAAACGAGGGCAGGGGGCGTTACTCTGAGCAATGGCGCACAGCTGCGCGAGGGCGAATATGAGTGCGCCAAACAAAATCCTTGAAATCACATCTGGCATCTTTCTTGTCTTCACGGATTCTTCTCCCAGCATTCACTTTGGCCGGCATGTACAAACGCCGAAGCAAATAGGCGAATGGATGAAAATGTTCGACCCCGAGGGAATGTTGGTCTGACCCATTGTGAGGGATGAGATCGCAAGGGTGAATATCGCGACTTCAAGAATGTGTCTCATGGGCTCCGCCTGCCGTTGGCATTTGCCTGCCAGGGTAAATGCCACAGGTGTTTCGCGTCATCGGTATTATTGGTTTTTCGCTCTTAACGGATAATAACGAAGCAGCGGTTAGAACTTTGCAGACGCTCCGCGCTTTTGTGCTCAGGGTCCAGCGTGGCGACCGCATGGTCGCAACGAGTCGCGATGAAACTACCTGTGTGATGTGACGCACCTGGGTCTTGAGGCAAGCGGGAAGGTGCCGGGGGCCCGCCTAGGCGAGGCCGCCGTTACGGGTGCTTGGAAGAGGATATCGATCGCATCAATCAGGCTTCCTGCAGACGGGCAAGAATCCTGCCCTACTTTGACTGTTGACAGAACGTGGGAACTGCGAGAGTTTGCAGGTGCTCGCCAGCATCGCGCTCCACTGCCGGCCCTGCGACCCGGGAGACTTTGATCTCTAGCGAGGAGGATTGAGAGGCGCATGCAAGAAACGCCACACCAATACACCAAACGGATTCTGAGCTATGTCCAGGGCCAAAAGCCTCTGCGCGTGCAGCAGGCCACCGTGAAGAAGATCGAACGGCTGATCCGGCCTCTCACGCCGCAGCAACTCCGCAAGCGGCCTGCGCCGGGGAAATGGTCCATCGGCGAGATCTTGGCTCATCTGGCGGAGACGGAGCTCGTAGGCGGCTACCGCATCCGCATGATTCTGAGCTCGAACGGGACGCCCATTCAGGCTTTCGATCAGAACGTCTGGGCGGAGAACTCGAACTACGCCCGGCAGGACCCGCGCCGGTCGCTGGAGACATTCCGCATCCTGCGCGGGGCCAATCTGGCCCTGCTGAAGTCGCTGCCCCGGAAAAAGTGGCGCAACTACGGCATGCACGCAGAGCGCGGCAAGGAAACCATCGCGCGGGTGGCCGCCATGTACGCCGGGCACGATCTCAACCACCTCGAACAGATTGCGCGGCTTGCCAAGCAGAGCCGGCGCCGCGGGAAATAGGGCGGACCAAGCAGATTCTTCCTTGGACTACGAAGCCGATCAAGGGGTGCACCAGCGGCAGAGGTCCTTCCCGAAAGATTGGCGCGCAGGGCCTTCCAGCACGGTTTACAGCATCCAGTCACACCTGTAAACGCTGGCGCTGTCTTTCCAGCGTAGCGAGGAATCTCTCTGAGAGATTCCTCGGCCCGACAGAACGTCGGGCTCGGAATGACGAGCCCGAAGGGTGGCGTGACACCAGGGGCGATGAAAGGCGTGGCATAGCCAGCAACTGCATGCGGCCAAGCGCATGCGTTCCGCAAGTTAAGCAGTTTGTAGACGCCGGGCATGTCGAGTAGAATGGACGTTGCAGTTCCCGAGGAGCGCTATCTTGCTCAGAGATAAAGATTATTCCGATATTTTGCGTGGCGCGCGCACCGGCACCAGCGGCGCTGCTGCGCAGCCTGCCCGGAACAAGTCGGAGACAAAGACAGTGGCGACACCAGAGCAGCATTTCCTAGGGGAGATCGAGAGCATTTTGCGGGCCGAACATGGGGAGCCGTTTGCAATCCTGGGGCGGCACCCCGTCCAGGTGGGCGCTGAAAGAGCGATTGCGGTCCGTGCCTTCCTGCCGCGGGCGAACGAGGTCACCGTGGTGTTGGAGAATGGCGGCGCTTCATATCCTGCCCGGCGCATTCATCCGGACGGTTTCTTCGAGGCCGTAATTCCCTACTCCGATGGGATCCTGGCCTCCCCGACTTCGTATCGCCTGCACCTCGGCTACTGGGACGGCTCGAACGAAGGAGTCTACGATCCTTATGCCTTCCCGCCGCTGCTGACCGACTTCGACCTGCACCTGATCACAGAGGGCACGCATTACCTGAAGTACGAAAAGCTGGGCGCGCACGTCCGAGAGGTGGCAGGCGTGCGAGGGGTACACTTCGCCGTTTGGGCGCCCAACGCGCAGCGGGTCAGCGTCGTGGGCGATTTCAACCATTGGGACGGGCGTGTGCACCCCATGCGCAACCGCGGCACGTCAGGGTTGTGGGAAGTTTTCATCCCCGGCTTGGACGAGGGCATGATCTACAAGTTTGAAATTCGCTCGAACAATCAGGACCACCCTTTGCTCAAGGCCGACCCGTATGCCTTCTATGCTGAGGTGCGGCCGAAGTCCGGCTCGATTGTTGCCAACATCGATCGCTACGCCTGGAACGACCAGGGCTGGATGGCCGCGCGCAAGCAGTGGAATTGGATTGAGTCGCCCATTTCGATCTACGAGGTGCACCTGAGCTCCTGGCAACGCGTCTGGGAGGAAGGCGGGCGTTGGCTGAGCTACCGCGAACTGGCCGACCGGCTGATTCCCTACGTCAAGAAGATGGGCTACACGCACATTGAGTTGCTGCCGGTGATGGAGCATCCCTATGACGCCTCGTGGGGCTACCAGACCGTTGGCTACTACGCGGTGACCAGCCGGTTCGGCACGCCTGACGATTTCATGCACTTTGTGGACCGCTGCCACCAGGAAGGCATCGGCGTGCTCCTGGACTGGACGCCGGCGCATTTCCCACGCGACGGGCATGGGCTGGCCAACTTTGACGGCACGCACCTCTATGAACACGCCGATCCGCGCCAGGGCGCGCATCCCGACTGGGGCACGTTGGTCTTCAATTACAACCGCACCGAAGTGCAGAATTTTCTGCTTTCCAACGCGCTGTTCTGGCTGGACAAATATCACCTCGATGGGTTGCGTGTGGACGCGGTGGCCTCCATGCTCTACCTCGATTATTCACGCAAGAGCGGCGAGTGGATTCCCAATGAGTACGGCGGCCGGGAAAACTTGGCCGCCATTGCATTGCTGAAGCGCATGAACGAGCTGGTTCACTCGCGCCACCCCGGCGTGCTCACCATTGCCGAGGAGTCCACGGCGTGGCCGATGGTTTCGCGACCCACCTATGTGGGCGGCCTGGGCTTCAGCCTGAAGTGGAACATGGGCTGGATGAACGATACGCTGCAATACATGTCGCAAGACCCCATTCACCGCAGGTATCATCACAACCGCATGACCTTTTCCATGCTTTACGCCTTCACCGAAAACTTCGTCCTGCCGCTCTCCCACGACGAAGTAGTGCACGGCAAGCGCGCGCTGCTGCGGAAGATGCCCGGTGACGAATGGCAACAGTTCGCCAACCTCCGGCTGCTGTACGGCTATATGTATGGCCACCCCGGCAAGAAGCTGCTCTTTATGGGCGGGGAAATCGCTCAGGGGGTGGAATGGTACCACGAGACTGGTCTCGACTGGTACGTGCTCGACTACGAGCCGCACCGCGGGGTCCAGCGGTTGGTGGTTGATCTGAACCGGCTTTACAAATCCGAGCGAGCCCTGCATGAGGTGGACTTCGACTGGCATGGCTTTGAGTGGGTGGACTGCAACGACGCCGACTCGAGCGTGCTCTCGTTTATTCGCCGCGCAAGAGACCCGAATGATTTCGTGGTTGTGATCGCCAACTTTACGCCAGTGGTGCGCGAAGGCTATCGCCTGGGGGTGCCTGAGCTCGGCTACTATCGCGAACTGTTCAACACCGATGCGGCCGTATATGGCGGCAGCAACTCCGGCAACGCCGGCGGCCTGATGGCGGAGCCAGTCCCGTGGATGGGCCGCCCCTGCTCGCTTAACCTGCGCCTGCCGCCGCTCGGTGTCCTCTTCCTCAAACTTCAACGCGGCTGACGGATCGATATCTCCCTAGGTGCGGACCGCGCCCGGCCGGAGATCCGTGGCCTGACTGCCACATGCACTACAGGGAAGGCGGAGCATACTTTTTGAGCAAGCTTCGCTCGGCCGAACTCCCGTATCCGGCTGAACTGTCGCAAAATAAAACCGCATTGAAACGACGCTGACCTTCTCAAAGAAGCGATGGTCCTTCCGATTACAATTTTAGCGCTGACCCTGGGCATCTGCTTTGTGGCGCCCGCCCACGCCCAGAACGCGAGACGCGCAAGGGCTCCGCTCAAAGAAAAGACTATGCGCGTGCATTCCCTGCGCGTGCCCGGTCAGTGGGGAGCGGATATCTCCCCCGATGGCAGCTCGGTAGCCGTTGCCGTTCTCCGCAAGGTCGTTGCGCCGGAAACCAACAATGAGGAAGCGTTTGTCGATGTGGAGATCTGGGATTTTCGCGCGAACAAACGAATGGCGCAACGCACACTAGAGCATCGGCCCGCCTCCGCCCCCGTGACCGCTGAATGGGGCCAAGTCCGCTACTCCGGCGATGGCCGCGTCTTGCTGGTCTATGACGGCGAGCTGCTGAGCGTCTTGCAGGCCGACACCCTGGAAGAAATCACACGGATTGATCTGGGGTTGCCCGCCTGGCCGCGCGATTCGCAAGTGGTGGATTTGGCCATGCCGCGCGAGGCGGCTCGCGAGGTGGCGGTGCTGCTGAGTTGGGGCGGCGGCCGCGGCGGCGCAGTTCGACTCTACGACTTGCAAACCGGGGCACTGGGCCGTCAGTGGGAGTTCGACCACGGTTATCCGGAGCTCGGCGCACGCGTGGCTTGGAAGCCCGACGGCCGGAAGCTCGCGGTGTCATTGCTGCCTGTTGTGCCGGGAGTCCAGCTTCCGAAGGACGAGAAAACCTTGCAAGTGATGGATGCGGAGTCCGGTAAAATCCTCGCCCGCATCAATACCGGATACCTGGCCGGACCGATCTGCTTTACAGCCGACGACAAGCTGGTTACGGCCACGGCCGAATCTGCCTGGGCCCTTGTGTTGGGCACGCACAAGATCAAGATCTGGAACGCTACGTCGGAGCGCTTGCTGCGCGAAATCGAAAGCGCGCCGTCCGGGGTACGAGAAAGCCTTGCGCTTTCTGCGGATGGCAAGAGGCTCCTGGGCTACGTGGGATCGGAAAAGGCCACCTTGAACCTCGGCGCCAGCGACCCCACAGAAATCCTCGAACAGAAGTTTCGCCTGTGGGATTTGCCCTCCGGCAGGATCGTCACCACCTCCCCGAAGATCCTCCCCCCTGCGGATAAACGCGCGCAGTTGCGGCTCAACGCCAAAGGCGACTTCGTGCTTGTCTTCTGGAATTCTGTGGACAAGCCTGTCCTGGTTTACGAAATCGAGTAACGCTTCCCAACCGAATCCCCCGGAGACGCAGCACAACTGGCGGTAGTGCACAGACTCGCGCCGACCAAGGAGGCATAAAACGAGGGAATGCCTGTCCTCCATAGTTGAGCAACGCGGTGGAACATTTCGGCGGGGTGACGCGTAGTATAACCAGGAGTCACCCAAGATAGGAGGAACTTCCGCATGATATCCCCACTTGAACAGAGGCGAATGTTCGCCCTTGTGGCTGCGTTGCTGCTGGCGAGCACGGCCGCGCTGGTCCCGATCGCAGCGGGACGCGCGGCGCAGGGGACACAGCCCGACCGCTGGCTGCATGTCCGCGTAGACAACCAGGAAGCCAAGGGCGAACTGGTGCGGATCAACCTGCCACTTTCCTTCGCCGAGAAAGTCCTCCCGACGATCAAGCACGACAAGCTGCGCAACGGCAAGATTACAGTTGACCAGGCCAACGGAGTGGACCTTCGCGCGCTGCTTGAGGCTGTGCGCACTACCAAGGACGGCGAATTTATCACGGTCCAGGGTACTACAGGCGACGTGCGTGTGGCGAAGCAGGGAGGCTACCTCCTGGTGCACGCGAGAGAGAACAAGGATGGATCCAAGAAGAGGGTAGAGGTGCGCGTGCCGCTGACCGTGGTTGATGCGTTGCTCTCCGCCGGAAACAACGAACTCGACCTGGTGGCCGGTCTCCGCGCCCTGGGCTCGCAGGGCGACACTGAGCTGGTCACCGTGAAGGACGAGAAGAGCACAGTGCGGATCTGGTTGGACTCGAGAAGCACTTCAGATTGATCGCGCAATCGCCCGCCGGAGAGCAGCCATGCTGGGGAAAGTGATGCTGGGGTTGGCGGGAACAACGGCGCTGGCCGGAGCCTATCTGGTCCAGCAGGGGACGGTGCGAGTCTCCTTGGATGAGCATCGCGCGAACGGCAGACACGTCCACTTGCTTGTGCCGGCAGCGCTGGTCCCGATGGGCATGAGGTTTGTGCCCGAGGAAAACTTGCTCGATGCTGCCAGGCAGGCGCGGCCGTTTCTTCTGACCATCCGCGTAGCGAGCGGCGAGCTCGCGCGGCTGCCGGACTGTGACCTCGTCGAAGTTCAGGACGTCAATAAGTATGTGAAGATCACCAAGCGTGGAGGCTCGCTGGTGATTGACGTCCAATCCCCGGAAGAGACGGTGCACGTCTCCTTCCCGCTGCGTCTGGCGGACCGCATCGCGGCCCAGCTTGAATCGCTGGGCCCGAGCGCCTAACGGCAGCGCACGAGCAGTGAGTCAGTCCTTGGCTTCTTTGGCGACGATGAAATAAACCTCTTCCTTCATCGCTTCTTTCGTCCAGCCGCGGCGATAGAGGATGCCCTTCCCGTTTTCGATCATGGTGGGGTGACCACAGAGGTAGGCGGTGGTGTTCTGTCCGGTCAGACCCCACATATCGGTGTACTTGCGGACCAGGTCGTCCACCCGGCCAGTTTCGCCCTTCCAGTTGGGATCTTCCCATGGCCGGCTGATGGTGGGGATGTAAATCAGCCAGGGGACTTCGGCGGCGTATTTCATCATTTCGTCGTGATACCCAAACTCCCAGGAGCGGCTCGCTCCCTCAATGAGGAACAGTTTGTGCTCGCCGGCGAACTTCCCGTCTTTCCAATCCTTGTAAAGCGTGCGGGTGTAGCTGACGTATGGGGCGATGCCGGTGACGGTGCATAGCAGCAGGTGATTGGTGCGGCCGCTCTTAATGTCGAGCGTAAAGCGACCTTTCGCGACCTTGCGAAAAGTGAACTCATCGCCCACATGGAGTTTGTAGAGCAGCGGCGTGAGTTCCCCATGAGGCACAAGCTCAAGGAAAAATTCGACCTCCTTCTCGTAGGGCGAGGAGACAATCGAGTACGGCCGCTCCACAAGCTTTTGCGGGGTCTGGACGCCGAGCGTGGCGTACTGCCCGGCGATAAAGTGGAACTCCCCGCCGGGATCCACGCGGATCATCCAGAGGTCTTCAGAGAAATCGGCGCGCTGAGTGATCCGGGCGCGGAAGAACTTGTCTTGGGCAGTGTTCATCGGCGGTTTCTCTCCCTGCGGAGTTGCGCGAGCCGAACGCTGGGAATGTTTCTCCCCGGCGAAAAGAAGGCGCCCCAATTCAGCCATCGGGGCGCCTGCTCCATCTCTCCATTGTAAAGGCCAGCGGTCATGCGCGAGAGCCTAGGGAATTACTGATTTTTCCTCTGCCGCATCATCTCCATGGGGTCAAAGTTCTGCGGGGTTCCGGTGATATGGGTCTTGGCTCCGGTGATGATACGCACCAGCGTCATATTGCTCTCGCGTCCAGTCATTTTCACAAGGCCCCAGGGCGCTACCTTGTCCGAGACCCAGACGTCGCCGGAGCCGTCCTTCAGTCGCCAGTGCTCGCAGGTGAAGGTGCCAGCGGGTGTGGTGACCGACTCGCTGCCCACGCGGTCGGCTCGGTCGCGCGCGTCAGCCGACTGCTCGCTGGGCTGGCCGCCTCGGTTCACCATTTGCATGGGAAACTCCATCGGCGGCTGGCCGGGCGCCTGAAGGATCATTCGCTTCATTCCCGTCCGCTTGCCGTCGAGCACGATCAATTGCTTCATGTAGGCCTGTCCTCCCGAGCGCGGGTCCTGCATGGTCCACTCCAGCCAATAGCCCGTCTTGCCCTCGTAGGTTTCGCTGCCAACCACCGCCATCTCCAGCTCGGTCTTCCGATCGCCCTTGGATTCCACTTGGTAGGCAGCCCCGGAGCCCACGACCGGATTCCACACCCCTTGTATTTGCGGCGAGCGCATACCCAGGCCCATCTGCGCGCCGCTTCCGATTACAGTCCCGAGAATGATCGCCGCCGCGAATAAAAACGTCCTGCGCACGATTTGCATACGTTCTCCCTCCGGGCAAAGCAATTTTCTGGGTGCCGGACAGCCCCGAAACCTTGGGCCCACTCTCCCACCTCCGGCCACCCAAGGTTGTACCAGCTTACCGGCCGTGGTGCAAAGCCCGCTCAATACAAAGTGAGCTACAAGTCCGGCCTCCTGCTGAGCATCTGTCAGGGATCAAAGCGTGCCTTGGACATTCCGTGAGCGACCTGGGTTCCCTTTGAGGCCCTCAACCTTGGCAATTCTCACCGGGCTAAATTGAACCTCTTAGTGGTGGAACTACTTGAATGCATCACCCGCCGCAGAGCCTTGCGCTCGCCGCAACCCGAGCAAGCGGGCGATGTCCTGCTGACCTGGGAGGAGACCTCCAAGTCCGGCCGGTTGCTCGGTTAGCGTCCCGTCATGTGCCTAGAAGAAGGCCTGAGCAGTGGTGTTGCGTGGCCCGGCCCGGCCGGCCAGCGAGCAGGCGTCGGTGTAGTGCAAGCGTTTAGTTTGCTGACCGGGCGAGGCGCGTGGCCTTCACCACGCGCTCGACGCGATAAATCGGCTCTCTCTGCCCCTCGAAGTGACTGCGCACGAGCAACTCACCAACCAATCCTATACTGAAAAATTGCAGTCCCGCCAGAAGCAGAAGAACTCCAAGGATCACCGCGCCGATAGATTGCGGAAAAATCCCCGGCCAATGGAAGACACGCTTGGCCAGCCAGGACAACAGAATCGCCGAGCCGGCAGTGAAGCTGATCAGGCCCGCCGGGCCGAATAGACGCATCGGGTGCATCCGATAGTGCTGCAGGAACTTGAGGGTTATCAGGTCGAAAGGCACGCGCAAAGTCCGGCCCAAGCCATAGTGAGACTTACCGAACTTCCGCGGGGAATCGGTTACAGGAACCTCTGCGATCCGTGCCCCTAGCCAGTTCGCGAGCACGGGGATAAAGCGGTGTTGCTCGCCGGACAGCCGGAGGCCACGCACCAACTCGCGCCGGTAGACCTTGAATGTGGTGCCGAAATCGCGCAGCGGCACACCGGAGATCTTGGCCAGCAACCAACTGGCGACGCCCGAAGGCCAGGTGCGGAAGAGGCCCTCGTGCCGGCGGTCCCTGCGCCATCCGCTCACCAGGTCATAACCTTCGGCCAGCTTGTCGAGCAAGACAGGAATTTCTGCCGGGCTGTTGCGCAGATCGGCGTCCATGGCGATCAAAATCTCGCCGGCGGCATGATCGAAACCGGCCGTCAAAGCCGCCGTCTGCCCGAAATTCCTCTTGAGCTGGATCGCGCACACGCGCGGGTCTGTTTCGGCGAGCCGAGTGAGCAGGGCGAAGGTGCGATCGGTCGAGCCATCGTCCACAAAGAGGAGCTCATAGGATTGGCGCAGGCCGTCCATGGCCACAGCGAGTTGCTTGTACAGCGGCTCAACGTGCGCTTCCTCGTTGTGCATGGGCACGACGACAGAGTAGCGACACGCGCCGCGGGGAGGCTCCGGGGAAATCGGCATACACAGGCAAGATACGACGGATAGCGAAAAGAATCAAAGCCGACAGAAGGACAGGGGTTCCTCACGCCGGCCCGCAGTACTATTCATAGGCAAGCGCGTCAACCGGGTCGGACTGTGCCGCGCGATAGGCGGGATACAGCGCACCGGCCACAGCGCCCACGATTCCCAGGAACATGCTGCGGAAAATCCAGTCCCCGGGAATCTTGATCGCCAGGGTGGGCACCGCGTGCTTCAACACAGCAGACACCCCATAGGTGCAGGTTAGGCCCAGGGCGATGCCGAGGGCGGCTATCAGCAGCGTCTCTCCCACGATGAGCCGGAGAATGTCGAAACGCGACGATCCCAGTGCTTTCAGGATGCCGATCTCGCGCGTGCGTTCCAGTACCATGGTGTGCATCGTGAGCAGCACTACCAGGAAACTGATTGTGACTCCCAAGCCCATCATCGAGCGAATGAAGGGTTTCAGCTCCGGCAGATTCGACGAGCTCATCAGCGTCAGATATTCGGCGGTGGAGCGAATGCGGTAGTTGGGCAGCCGTTTGACGATCTTCGCGCGGGTGCGTTCCGTATCTCCCGTGCTCCGCACATAAAAAATGGAAACCCGCTTGTCTGCGCCGGCATGATCCTGCGCGCTGCGCAGGGGCACGAAGAATCGCGCGCCTTTGCCGTGCTCGACGATGCCGGAGATGGTGAATTCGTGGCCGATCAGCGTTACCTTGGATCCCACGCGCAGCCCCCCGGCTTGGGCCACCAGATCATCGGCCAAGGCTTCATCCGGCTTCTCGAAGGGGCGTCCGCGACGAAAGATAAAGCCTTTGCTCAGCGCGTTGAAACGCGGATAGTCAATGCCGTAGACGAGGAGAAAGTTCTGCGTGTCCATCACAATCAGTACCGGCGCGACTTCATCCACGCCCTCGATGCGGGCAATGGTTTCACCCACCGATTCCTGCATGACCGCGCTGGAGACAGCGAAGAAAATCGAGGAGTTGGGCGACTGCACCATGATATCCGCACCGACGCCCTCCACGCGGTTAGCCCACTCGGCCATAACCCCTGTGGTTAACCCGACAATCAAGAGGATCAGAAAGACTTGCAAGGCAATGGCTACCACGCTGAGCGTGGAGCGTAGCGGCCGCGCGCCCAGGTTATTCCAGAGCAATCTCCAGATCGAGAAACCGTAGGAAAACTTTTCCGGCATGCGGCCTATCTCCGCCTCGTTAATCTAGCATCCCTATCGATTGCGGTCAAAGGAGCGTGGCGCTGAGGATTCGCCCATCGCAAGCGCGTTTCTCCAGAGCTTGCTCCCGGGTTCGATTCACATGTCTCGCCTCAGAGCTGGAGCTATAGGCGAACGCGCTCTGACCTCGGCGCCTGATAAGCCCGAGTGGGTACCATTTCCAATAATTTGTGCGCGGGCTAGCGGAGAGCTTTGGAAAATCTCGCGCTCCTGCATGCGAGAGGCCTTTTACGAAGCGTCACGGCACACCCTCGGCGGCCGGTTTTCAACAGTTGTGTTGAAAAGTTTGTGGAAAAAGGCTTCACGCCTTCTCTAAACACTGGCGAATGGAGAGGCTTGCTCCGGTTTGCACTGTTCCAAGGCAAAATAGAGGGGCAGCGTTGCCGGCAACATTGTTTTTTTCCTAAGACGCGCAATTGGAGGAGATGCGAGCGCGTGCGAAAGGATTTCGGACTCGGGGAGAGGCGCAGCAATTAGCAAGACAGCGGCCCGGGCGCTTCAGTGCCGTTCCAACTATTTGGAGCTATCCCCGGGAATGAGAACGCGTATCGCTTCGATGCGGCATGGGCGCGAACTGTTGGCGAGTCAAGTTCGGACGGCACTAGTACCAACGCGGGGGTTTTTCCAGCCGCACCTTGATCGTCTCCGCTTCTTCCTCGAGGTTATACCAGCGGCCAAACGGCTTCCATCCCTCGGCGATTACTTGGATCAGCACCTTGCCGCGCGGGAGGTCGGGCACGCGCGCGGTGCCCTCCCGATTGGTCTTCACATTCATTTCGATCTTCTTATCCTTGGCCAGAGTTCGCGGCCGTTCGTACTTGACGTACACGCTGGCGCCTTCGATCGCGCGGCCGTCCGGGCCGCCCGTCACTTCAATGCGCAACTTGGTGCTTCCACTGGCCTTATCTGCCTTCTCCTTGAAAGGAGGAGGAGTGGACTGCCCTGTGGCTGCGGCCGGCAACAACAACGCCAGGGCCGCAGCGAGGGTAGAAATCTCGGCGATTCGATTCACCATGCTAGTACTAGAGGCGCGCATTCTTCTTTCCAGTCTCTGGAGGATGCTCTGTTACTCTGCCCTTCCGCAACCTCGGCCAAGGGATCGCTTCCTGCCGGTTGCGCTCGTCCAGCAGCTCTTCCAGATGTGCGCGGACGTCGTCATGCTTCGAGGTTGTGACCACATACTCATCGCGCGCCGGCAACAATGCCTGGATGGTGCGTTGCGCGGCCGCAATCCGCCTCTTTGTCATCAGATGCCCCGAGAAGGCTTTGGCGATGCCCCCTGTGCGGCTCTTTTCCCTCTGTTTCATCCGTTCAAAAAAGTCCAAGAAAGCGACCGGGTCGTAACCGCTCGCGTAATGATACTGCAGGCCGAGGAAATCGGCCTCGTGCTCCGCATTGTGGCTGAACTGCAGAAACGCCAGAGGACCGGCTAGCTGCAGTCCCTGGCTGACCGTATAAGCGATCGGGCCGCCGACCAAGGCCAGCGGGATGGACATCCACGTCCACATCTCCCGTTTGGTCAGCTGCTTAGTGACATGGCGCGCCGCCACATGCGCAACCTCGTGCGCGATGACGCTTGCCAGTTCGGCTTCACTCTGCGTGTCCTGAATCAGGCCGGTGGTAATGAAGAAATGCCCGCCCGGCAGAGCAATGGCATTGACCTCGTCAGATACGATCACGCGCACTCGCAGCGGCATGCGCAGGTCAGAATGCCGCACCACGCGCTCGGCCACCTCGTCAACGTAATCGGTTACCAGGGGGTCTTTCAGCCGTTGTGTCGTGAGCTCGAAGTTCCGGGCAAGCCAGTCCCCCAAAGCAATCTCGCGCTCCGTGGAATACAAGTTCCAGGAACCCTTATTGATGTCGCGTTTTCCGATATTTTCTACGTCCCCGTGCTTTTTCTTCTTTGCGGCTGTGGCGACTCCCGCAAAACTGCTCAGAAGCAAGAGAGCCAGAACAGAGGCGATTCCTGGACGCACACCCCAACGCAAACCCAAGAGATGACCCCAACGCATGGCTGCCCCCTTAAGTTTTCCTCGTCCGGCGGGACTTGGATGTAGATTGACCTGGCGCGCATTCCTGCGCTAACGTCAATCGACACTTAGAAGGTGCCGGAACTGAGAGGGACGCAAGAATATTCTTATACCTTCGGCGAAATTTCTGCAATCAAAAAGCGCTGGTGGGACATTTCTGACGAGAGAATCTTTGTGCCGGTGCACCGCCGGTTGGCCAAGGAGGCCCAAAATGGGATTTTCGACGGACGCCATCCACGTCGGCCAGGAGCCGGACCCGTCCACGGGGTCCATTGTGCCGCCTATCTACCAGACCTCGACCTATGTTCAAGAGGAGCTGGGGAAGAACAAGGGCTACGACTACGCGCGGACAGCGCATCCGAACCGGCGCGGGCTTGAGCGGTGTGTGGCGAAACTCGAGGGCGGCCGGGCTGCTTTCGTCTTTTCTTCGGGGATGGCGGGAATTGATGCGGTGTTCCGGCTGTTGCGGCCGGGCGACCACGTGATCGTCTCGCAGGCGGTGTATGGCGGGGTATTCCGGCTGGCCACGCAGCTCCTGGCGCACTTCGGCCTCGAGTTCAGCTTTGTCGATACCTCATGCCTAGAGAACGTGGCAAAAGCAATTCAGGCCAGCACGAAAATGATCTACGTGGAGACGCCCACCAACCCGACGATGATCATCACCGACATTGCCGGCGTGGCCAAGCTCGCCGCGGAACACAAACTGACCCTGGTCGTGGACAACACTTTCCTGAGCCCCTACTTCCAGCAACCGCTGGCGCTGGGCGCGCACATCGTGGTGCACTCAATGACAAAATATTTGAACGGGCACAGCGACGCCGTAGGCGGCGCTGTCATTCTCGCGCGCCAGGAAGATGCCGAGCAGATCTACTTCCTGCAACGCTCAGCCGGCTCGGGACTGGCGCCGATGGATTGCTTTCTGGTGGCCCGGGGCATCAAGACGCTAGCGGTGCGCATGGCGCAGCACAACACAAACGGCATGGCCATCGCGAGGTATCTCGAAGCGCACCCCAAGGTGAAGCGGGTGCTCTACCCGGGCCTGCCTTCGCACCCACAGCACGAAATTGCCAAACGCCAGCAGCGCGGCTTCGGGGCCATGCTTTGCTTCGATCTCGACGGGCTGGAAGCCGCGCGGCGGCTGCTCAACAGCGTCAACCTCTGCTCGCTGGCGGAAAGCCTCGGCGGGGTTGAGACGCTGATCTCGCTGCCGGCGCTGATGACGCATGCCTCGATGCCTCCTGCGGTGCGCCAGCAAATCGGCATCACCGAGGGCCTAGTGCGTCTGTCCGTAGGTCTCGAAGACGCCGAGGATTTAATCGCGGACCTGGACCAGGCGCTTGACAAAGTCTAGGGGAAGACCTGCGCCCGAGCAGTCGGTGATTTTAGTTTCGCGGAAGTCGCATTCTCACGAGGGGAGCGCAAGATGAGGATAAGAAGGATCTTGAGTCTTGGCGCAGTGGCAGTTTTTCTGTTTTTCGGCCTGGCAGCGCGCCTAGCTGGGCAGGCACCTGAAAAAGAGTCGAAAGCGGCGGAAGCGAAAGCCACAAGCGAGGTCGCCCTGCCGAAAGAGGAATCCTCGATTACCGAGCATACTGTTCGCATCGGCGGCCAGACAATTCCCTACAAGGCGACTGCCGCGACGATTCTCCTGAAGGACGAAAAAGGCGAGGCAAACGCCAGCATTTTCTACATGGCGTACACCCGGAACGATGTGAAGGACGTCAGCCAGCGGCCGTTGGCATTCCTATACAACGGCGGGCCGGGGTCTTCGTCCATCTGGCTGCACATGGGCTCCTTCGGCCCCAAGCGGGTGGTGACTACCGACGCTGAAGCGACGCCGCCTCCGCCTTATAGGCTGGTGGATAACTCGAACTCCCTGCTGGACAAGGCGGACCTGATATTCATTGATCCGGTCGGCACCGGCTTCAGTCGTGCCCTTGGGAAAGCCAAGAACCAGGATTTCTGGGGAGTGGATGAAGACGTTAAATCGCTGGCGCAATTCATCGGCTCTTTCGTGAGCCGCAACAACCGCTGGAATTCGCCGAAGTTCCTGATCGGGGAAAGCTACGGGACATTCCGCTCGGTCGCCCTGGTCAATTACCTACAGGAACACGATCACATGGACTTCAACGGCGTGGTCCTAATCTCCTCGGTGCTGGACCTGGGCACGATCTCGTTCCATCCAGGTCAGGACTTGCCGTACATCCTCTACGTTCCGAGCTATGCGGCGACCGCGTGGTATCACAAAGTTCTGCAGAGCCAGCCT
>Ga0137396_10000422_pt1 | contig 20062 bp, 24 predicted proteins | sample czc16metaG_FD_108284 | JGI IMG/M metagenome (GOLD analysis project Ga0137396, IMG submission 108284) | Vadose zone soil microbial communities from Angelo Coast Range Reserve, California, USA - czcobulk3.16 metaG | ecosystem: Environmental > Terrestrial > Soil > Vadose zone | place: USA...
AAGGCCGCCGAAGGATGCAGCGTCGTGATTCACGTGGCGACCGCGATCCCGACAAAACTCCGAACGAGTCCGAAGGATTGGGCGAAGAACGATCGGATTCGGCGCGAGGGCACGAAATGTTTGACGACCGCCGCGGCTCGCGTGGGGGCCAGTGCATATCTCCAGCAAAGCATCGTGTGGGCGGTGCGCGGTCCGATCGGAGTGACGTTCGATGAGGACGCACACCCCGTGAACGATCCCATCCTCGCATCCTCCCTCGACGGGGAACGCATCGCCCGAGAAGCCGGCGTCGCCCACGGTTTCCGAGCCGCGATCCTTCGCTGCGGTGGATTCTACTCCTCGGACGGGTGGCACACCCGGATTCTCGGCGAATCGCTCGTTCGAGGTCGGCCCGTCCTGGTCGACCGGGGCGCGTCGGTCTGGTCCTGGATCCATGCCGAAGATGCGGCAGGCGCCTTCCTGGCAGCATCCGAATGGCCGAAGTCCGGCGTATGGCATATCGTCGACGATCGGCCTGTCTCGCTGTCCGAATATCTCGGCGCGCTTGCGCGGAGATTGGGAACCCGGCCGCCGCGCCACTTGCCGCGTTCTCTCGCGCGCCTCGTCCTCGGTCGGTATACGGCGGGCCTCTTGGCATCGTCCTTCGCGACGTCGAATGCCCGGTTCCGTTCGGACTTCCGCTGGCAGCCTGCATATCCAACGTTCGCGGAAGGTCTCGACGAGGTCGTTGCAGCCTGGCAATGCGAAGGATTTCCACGCCGGAAGGCAAGCGCCCATGAACCGTCTTGAAACCTACTTCATCGGCGTCGTCTTCGCCCACCTGGGTGTGGTCCTGGTCCACACGATCGCTCACCTGTGGTTGCAGATCCTCCCGAGGCCCTCCGACACCGCGTTCATCCTCGCGGTTATCTTGATCGGGCCGGTGGCCACGCTGCCCATTCTTCGGTTCAACCGAACACTCGCCGCCGCCCTTCTTGCGATCGTTATGGCCGCTGCGTTCGCCTACGGATTCCAGAGCCACTTCCTCATTGCGGGACCGGATCAGGTGGCGATTGTTGGTTCCATTCCATGGACCCTGGTATTCGTCGCGACGGCCGTCGGAATCGGCGTCCTTGAACTCGCGTCCCTCGCCGTCGCGGTGACCCTCTTTGGCCGCGCGATCAGAAATCCTTCGGGATATCCCGAGCAACCACGGTGATGCGGGTCAGGACTCCCATCAGGGCCATGATCTTCGGCATGGAGCCTCGGAACCGAATCTTGCCGCCCATCACGAGGCTCTGGAAATCCTTCTCGCCTTTCCCGAGCTGAGTCCATGCCTCGTAAGTCCCTTCGAACTTGAAGTCCGCCGGTACGTCCGCGGCGACTTCCGACGACGAGACCTTACCATTCGCGACATCAAGCAGGAAGTATGCGTTGCGGTCGACGCACGTGAGGACCACTTTCGCGGTGATAGCCGCGGCTTTCTTGGACCACTCGGGATCCGCGTTCAAACGATTCACCACTTCTTCGAAAAACTCCTTCGTGAAGTATCGGGTCATGAGCGCCGCTCGCGACCGCGAGACGGGTCGGGACTCGATAAGGCTTTGCGGATTGCGTGTTGGGGAAGAGGGACGGGAAAGATTTTACGCCGTCGGGTATGTCGCGGCTCGCGCGTGGGTAGCCAAGCCCGGTCAAAGGCGAGGGACTCAAGATCCCTTCCCGAAGGGGTTCCCAGGTTCGAATCCTGGCCCACGCATCGAATTCGCCCTACATGCGGGCGAGTGCAGAATGAACTCATCGCGAGCGAGGGGTGAGTGAGCCCGTGGCACGGAATGGCAAGGTTTCTTGAAAGACCTCGATGATGCGGAGGCAGGGCCTGCCATGAAACCAGAAAAAGAGCTAATCGACTTGATGACGACGCTGGACGATGCTTGGAATGCAGGACCAGGAAGTCCGCTTTGGGAGACTTTTAGGAACCGTCACACCGAAAATGTTGCTGTGTACTGGCCCGGTGGGGCCCCACCCACGAGGGGACGGCACAACCATGACGTGGAAGCCACTGAGTTCTTCAAGACCTTCCCGGACAACCACCTCATCAACCGCCCGTACAAGATCCTCCTCGCGGACGGCAACCACACGTGCTCCATCGCGGAATTCTCCGGCACGATGAAGGGACCAATGAAGACCGCGGAGGGGAAGGTTATCCCGCCGACCAGGAAAAGTTTCCATGTGGAGTTCTGTACGGTGGCCACATGGAATGAGAAGGGGGAGATCACAGAGGAGCGGCTCTTCTACGACCTCGTCGGCCTGATGAGGCAGATTGGACTGGCTTGAGCGCCACATGGCTGAAGGCGATTCCCGGGGGCGGGCATTGGGTACCCGAAATTGAGGTTCGCTTCTCGTCCGCAAGTCATTGGATGCACTCGCCCAGAACGTGGTCGAGTCCTGGCCCACGCATCGAATCCGCCCTTTCATGAGTGAGTTCGACCAAGCTCACCCCACCTCCGCGTTGTTTAGCCCCTCGAGGCAAGGCGGCGCGACCTGCAAGCGGTGACGTGTCTCGGGCCGCGGCTTGACTCCGATCGCCGACCACGCCTGAAACGAGACTGTCACAACGCGTGGGCCACGATCACCGACAATCTCAATCCCGAGTTGAGATTACAGCCGTAATTTTGAGGCTCTTCCTTCGGAGGGCGACGCATCCCAACGTGAGAATCAATCCGTGAGAACGAGGACGCAAGAGATAAGAAAGCCTCGCCGCCATCGCCCGGCTCTCAGGTGGCAAAATGAAACAAGTACTGGAAACCCAGAATCGTCCTGCGAAGCGATCGCCGTTCGCGATGCAGTGCACAGTCAATCGCGCACACCTGAAGCCGAATTCGGGCACATCTGTGTACGTGGCCGTGGACCTGACCCCGTCCGCCGCCGCCATCGCCGGCAAGAACCGAAGCATCTCCCTCGCCATCGATTCGAGCGGGTCCATGGACGGCGAGAAGATCGACCAGGCCAAGGCGGCGGCGCTCGGCCTGCTCAAGCAGCTCCGTCCGACCGACCAGATCTCGATTGTTTCATTCTCCGATACCGTGACGGTCCAACTGCCCATGTCACGAGTCGGCAACTCCCGAGAGATCGCGGCGGCCGTGAAGGCCATCTCGGTTAACGGCCTCACCTCGATGTACAGCGGATTGGAGGCCGCTTTCGAACAGGCGCGCCATACCACGCAGGAACCTGGTACCGTGAACCGGGTCCTCCTCCTGACCGACGGCAATCCCACGGTGGGCAAGACCGACGGCCGGGAGTTCGTGACCCTCGCCCAGAACATGCGAGAGGCCGGCATCACGGTTACCGCGATCGGGATTGGAACCGACTACAACGAATCCTTGCTTCAGAAAATCGCCGAGTCGGCCGGAGGGTTGTGGCACCACATCGAGGCGGGGAAGGGAGATCTCCCCCAGATCTTCCAGGAGCAGGCGGCGCAGATGGCGGGAACCCTGGTCGCGAATCCGGAACTGAAGGTTTCGATCATGCCCGGTTCGGAGCTGGCCGATGCCTACACCGTCAGGCCCGTCCTGAACCGACTGCCCCGACCTCGGCTTGAGGGAGGCTCCTTCACGGTCCCGCTGAGAGACTTGATCGCGGGCGAGCAGCAGACCCTCGTGTTCCGCATGGGCGTCCCGGCGAGGCCGGCGGGGAGGGCCAACTTGGTTCGATTCTCACTGGTCGAAGTCGTGCAGGACGTGGAACTGAACTTCACGGACGACCCCCGGTTGTCCGGCGTAGAGACAAACCCGTATCCGCGGACCCTGTTGAGTTCGGCCGAGGCCACCGTCCTCATGCAGAGGGCGGTTCAGACGAGGGAGGTGTCGGCGATGCAGAAGGCGGAGACGATCATGAGGACCCTCGCGGCGGATGCCGGCACTGCGGCCGCGGTCCGAGCGAACCCCGCCCTGAGTGAGGTCGTGACGACGATGCGCGATGCGCAGGCGACGGTCGCACGCAGCGGGCTCCAGCTGAGCGAGTCCGCCAAGAAAGATTTCCTCCAGGCGACGACGATCATCGGCAAGAAGAAACCGAGGAAGTGAGGCCATGGCGAGCTGTCCGGCTTGCGGGAGCGAGAATCGGGAGGGCGCCCGATTCTGCGATGGGTGCGGCGGGAAGATTGATCTCGAGATTTCGGAAGCGGGACCACAGCCCATCTCGACGCCCATCGAGGAACAGGACCCTGCCTTCTCGTCGAGCACGGACGAGGGTGCGGTCGATTCGATGTTCACGGGGGACGAAGGAATCTCCGATGCGACGGCGGGATCCGAGCCTGAGATCGATGTGACGGAACCCGAGCCCGAAATCGACGTGACGGAACCCGCGGCTGAAGCCTTGTCCGAACCACTCGAGACGGAGGAGGAGCCCCCGGCCCCGGAGCCGAAAGCGGGCTTCTTGGTCTTTCCCGACGAGACGGAGCAATCGATTCCGCCGTCCCAGTGGCTCATCGGCCGCGCGGACGTGTCCAAGTTCCTTCCCGACCCGGAAAAGGCGAATGAGATTTCTCGCGGGCACCTCACCGTTTTCCAAGAAGGAGAGAAGTTTTTCGTCGAAGACGGGAAGACGATGGTGCAACGGAAAGCCAGCACCAACAAGACCTGGCTGATCCGAGGGAGCGATCGAATCCTCGTCACTGGTACGGGTCGCAACGAACTCCAAGACGCTGATGAAATCGACATTGCGGAATTGGTGAAGCTCCAGTTCGTGGTGAGATAGGTCCGCGGACCGTATGACCCTCTCCCTTCCGTGTACCTTGAAAGGTCGGAGGGGTCGCTATGAGGTCGTCAGCAAGTTGGCCGAGGGCGGGATGTCGACCGTCTATGCGGGCAAGTCCAGCCGCGGACAGGCTATCGTCGTCAAGGAGGCGAGCGGGCCTGATCTCGAACAGGCCAAAGAACGGCTTCGGATCGAGGCCGATATCCTGCGCGTCCTGGCTTCTCCGGGCCATCCGCGGGTCGTACGGTATGTGGACGAAGGCAACAACTTGGGCCCCTTCTGTCTCGTCGAGGAACGACTCGAAGGCGATACGCTGGCCGAGCGATTCCGAGATCAGTCGGCCGATGCGGCCACCGCCACTCGATATGTCCTGCAGTTGCTCGAGGCTCTGTCGTACCTTCACGGGCGGAACGTCATCCATCGGGACGTCAAGCCCAAGAACATCATCCTCGACGCCAGCCGAGAGGTGGTGCTGATCGATTTCGGCGCGGCGAAGAAGGAATTCCATCAGTTCCGAGGATCCGGCACCGTCATCTACACCCCGGGCTGGGGGGCCCCAGAGCAGAACCTCGGAGAGGCGACGCCGGCGAGCGACCTGTACAGTGTGGGCGCAGTCCTCTTTTTTCTCCTGACGACTCAGGACCCTCAGGGCTCCATGAAGCAACTCGCGCAAGGGCGGACGGAACTGTACCGATCCCCTCGCGATCTCGTGCCCAGCGTCCCGAGGGAGCTTTCTGACGTGGTGACCCGAGCGATGGCGTTCGATCCGAAGCAGCGCTTCGCGACCGCCAAGGACATGGCCGGAGCGATCGGCGGAGGTGCCCCCGAGTCCCTTGCCTTTCCTCATCTCGTGGTGCTCGGACAGAAGTGCAAGGTCAAGAAGGAGATGGAGATCGGCAGGGAGCACAAGGCGTGCGACCAAGGCTGCACGAAGCGAGGGTTTGGACGACCGCCTGACATCGGCATCCTGGACACGGAGCGGTACCTCTCCAAGCATCACGCTCGGATCCTGAAGGACCCAAAGGGCCGCTGTTGGGTGGAGGACCTCGGAAGCCTCAATGGCACGGCGATGTCGCACGACGGCGGGAGGACCTACCAACGGCTGCCCAAGTTCAAACGGCAACCCCTCACGGACGGCGACGTCGTCGCCCTCGTGTACAAGCCGGGGAGAGGGCCATACATGACGATCGCATTCAAGGGCGGCCGACGGCAAGGGGGCCGATGACCTTGGCGCGAACGGTCGCTGCCAAGGGCGCGCGCCCGGGGACCGGGGATACGATCATTCGCGCCCCTCATGGGAAGATGGGGTTTGCCTCCAACGTCGGGAGGGTTCGACCCGTCGACGAGGACAGCATCCTGGCGATCGAGATCCGGACGGCATTCCGGTCCGAGGCACGGACCCGATTGCTCTTGATGGTGGCCGACGGCATGGGAGGACATCGTCGAGGGGATGTCGCGAGCCGGATCGCTGTACAAAGCGTCTCCCGCACGCTCTTGCCGCTGCTGACGAGCGAGACCGACATCCCGCGCGCGATCTACCACGACGAGCTCCGAGCCGCCATCGGCCTCGCTAATCAGGCCATTATCGCGGAGGCCCAACGGCATCCGGAATGCGAAGGGATGGGGACGACCCTGAGCCTTGCGGTCGCCGATGGTCGCACGCTCCATGTCGCCAACGCCGGCGACTCCCGCGCGTACATCGTCAATAAGCGAGAGATTTACCAGGTGACACGGGACCACTCCCTCGTTCAAGAGATGGTCGACCGAGGGGAGCTCTCGCCCGAGGACGCGAGGCACCACCCGAGGAAGAACGTGATCACGATGGCCCTCGGAGTCTACGACGAGGTGACGCCGGACATCGGATGTCTCACCATGGAGCCGAGCGACAGCATCTTGCTGTGCTGCGACGGCCTGATCAACCACGTGGAAGACGAGGATATTCAACGCGTCGTCGTCGAAACGAGCGATCCGCAGACCGCGTGCGACATCCTGGTCGCCCTCGCGAACAAGGGCGGCGGGACGGACAACATTTCGGTCATCATCGCGCGGGCACCCGATCAAGTTCCATGAGAGGAGGGACATGTCCGCGTTGGAACGAAGGAGGGTCTGGTTCCCCGTTTCGAAAGCAACGGGCCTGCGAAGCCCTTCGCCCACGGATGGGGGTCCCGCGCGCGGCCGAGGGGTTCGATGAAGCGAGACAACTGTGACAAGGAGGCGGTCCCTTGAAACGTGTCTACTTCCTCGTCGCGATCGCAGTCCTGCAAATCATCGCCGGATCGCTCCTGCTCCTGGGTGCCGCCCAGCCCGTTCGGATGTCCCCCGACGTCCTCGTCCCTTCCGGGACCTACTACCACGTCGATTTTGGCATTCTGGGGACGGGACAGATGAGCGGAAACCTTTCCGAACTTCAGAGTCGGTCCTTCGACCTCTTCGTTTTCGATGACCCCGGCTACGCGTCGTTCCGCGATGGCTCCAATTCGTTGCCTCCGCTCTTCGAAAAGAGTGGAACGCACATTGTCTTTGATCTGGGTCTTGCCGGACCAGCAAACTATCATGTCGTGGTCGTCGGTTCTCCAACCCGGCAACAACTTCAGGTTCATTTCGACTTGACCGTCGTGGGCTTGAAAACAGGCGACACGCTGCTCGCCCTCGTCGTGCTCGTGGGCGGATTGGCGCTCATGGCCGCCTCCCTGATGTTGAGCGTGTGGGCGTGGCGCCGTGCCCTCTCGGCCCCCGCTCCTACTTCGGAACCGGCCCCTGATCCGGCCTCCGATCCGGTCGCCGATCCCGCCCCCGATCCGTCCCCCGACCCTCCGGAAGTCCCGCAGAATCCCCCCGACGACAACACCCGAATCTACTGAGCCATCAGTTGATCAAGGTGACGGAACCCGTTGTATGTGTTTGGCAGTTGTTGTCCTGCATGCGCTTGCCCGTTCACCTTTCACAGGCATGATCGCGGGGCCTACCGGAGCGTAGATAAGGGTCGGGGGAGACGCGGGTATCGGGCCCGCGAATCCCCTTCTCGGTGGATACGCTTAGCCCGCGAGGAATTCGACCAGCTTGTCGAACATTTCATTCCAACCCTGCGTCGCTCCGTCGCGATCCGGACCCACCGGAATCCCCGCGTGATGCAGGCTGACCTTCGTCTTGCCGTCCTGTTCTTCGAAGGCGATCGTGACAAGCATCTCGAGCGGCATGTCGGCGTTCATTCCGTAGTATGTCGCAGGGACCACGTTGCCCTTCTCGTCCGTGAAGCTGTCGGTATAGACGATTCGCTTGCCGGGGACAATCTCGCGGTAGACACCGATGCCCCAGTAATCCTTCCCTTCGGGCGATCGCATGCAGTACCGGAAGGCTCCACCGAGGCGCAGGTCCACCGAGAGGAAGGGCGTCGCAAATCCTTTCGGGCCCCACCATCGCTTCATCTGTTGCGGTTCCGTACACGCGTTCCAAACGCATTCGCGCGATGCGTCGAATATCCGCGTGATGACGAGCTCCCTCTTCGACGCTCGACCTTTCGTTTGGTCAGTCACGAGGTCGCGACCGACGGCCCGCGAGCGCTCGGCTCCTTTCTTCCTCTCCTGCACCAGTTCCGTGAAGCGCTCGATCGTTTCGCGAGCCCCTTCCTCCATTCCCGATGCGACCATTCCTTCGAGGTCCTCGACCGTCGCGAAGAGGGCCTTTTGGGTGACTTTCGTCTTCTGGCCGATCTCCTCGAATACGGTGCTCTCGACCAAAATGTGCCCTGGCATTCCCTCGAACTCGAAGGTGTCGACGATCCGCTCCGGCGGAACGACTTCCCGGTACTCGCCGTGGAAGCCGTACTCGTTCCCGTCATCGTCACGCTGGACGAACCGCCAGGTACCGCCCTGTCGCAGGTCCATTTTCAAAACGGTCGTCGTGTACTTCTTCGGACCCCACCATCGAGGGATGAGTTTCGGATCCGTCCACGTTCTCCACACGAGATCGCGCGGTGCATCGAAGACGTGCGTCGTTACGATCTCTCGGTCCGACGTTCTGGCAGGCTTACTTTTTGCGGGCATGTTTTGTTTCCTCCCTGGTTTCTGTCTTGCGTGTTTCCTCTAAGTGTCTGGCCAATCGGTCAAAGCGATCCTCCCACAGGACGCGGTAGCGCGTGAGCCAGCCGAACGCCGCGCTGAGTGGCGCGGCGTCAAGCTGGCAGCGGTGCACGCGGCCCTCGGGTTCGACCTGCAGCAAGCCCGCGGCTTCGAGCACCCGGAGGTGCTTCGAGATGGCGGGCAGGCTCACTTTGTGGGGCTTCGCGAGTTCGCCGACTGTGGCGTCACCACCAGCCAGCTGCTCGACGATGGCCCGCCGGATCGGGTGTGCCAATGCGGCAAAGACGGGACCCAGGTCGACGGATGCCTTGGCTCGGTTAACCATCTGGTTAAGGGATACGCAGATCAATATTTAACGTTTTGGTTAAATGAAAGTAAGCCGGACACCTCGAACAAGACCGCCTGGGAAGCGCGGATCCGTTCGAGCGTTTTCATTGCGCTGCGATTTCCTCGCGTCGAAAAAAAGGTTCCGCGGTAGTCTCGCTTCGACGCTCTTGGTCAGGCAAACACTATCATGTTTGAGAATAGGCCTGCTGCGAAATGTTCCGTTTTGGATATCCTTAAGTGGCATCGCTCCTCTTCCTTCGCGTGGCGCGCGGTTACCGGAGGAAGCGATTCTATTCGACGCCGATTCGCGTCCTGACGCACCTTTCTTCGACCGCGGCACACGAACCTGGAATGTTGAGTGCACTCACGCAGGAAGGCATCGCCTCCGCGACCCACTCCGGTCGAACGACGGCGACAAAGTGGCTTGCGCGCATGGAGTCAACGGGGCTCATCGCCGGAGAACGGGCCCACGTGCCCGGCCATCGAGTGCGGAAGACCGTGTACCGTCTGACCCACGAGGGCTGGGTCGAGGCGATGAAGCTGCGGACCCGCCTTCAGGGGGACATCGTGGAGGTGTTGGCCCCAGGCCTCGACCCGACACCGATGCGGGTCGCGGAGATCCCGGAGATTTTCCCCGCCTATGTGAACCTGACCGCCGCCGTGTCTCTCGTCCGTGGAGGTCGACTCGACTTCACGCGACTTCACGGGATCGGATCGGGGGCCGTCGCACCGGTCCTCTGGGGCGATACCTTACGCCGTTTGGGCCGCGTCTTCGGCCGTGTGGAGGAGTTTCGCGCCCTCGATGCGTGGTCCGAATCGCCCGCTGCCCTCCTGGTCGTCACCGGCATCGCGGGGATCGGGAAGAGCACGCTCGTCGCGAGTTGGCTCGTCCGCCAACGACCGCGACCATACATCTACTGGTTCGAAATCCACGACGGCACAACGCGTGCCGTGTTCCTACGCGACCTCGCCTCGTTCCTGGCGCGTCTTGGGCGACGCGGGCTCACGAATCTCCTGGCGGAGCGACGCGTGGAAGATCCAGAGGTGACGGCGCGCGTGCTCGCACATGAGTTGCACGACGTGCCGATCCTCTTCGTCCTAGACAATTTCCAGGGGGCGACCCCCGATCTGGCCCGGTTTATCGGAGGTCCGGTCCTCGACCTCGGCTCAAAGGCGTTCGCGAAGATCCTCCTCATCTCGCGCACGATTCCGTCGGCCCTCGTACACCGCAAGGGAACCAAGGGATTGCGAGTCGAGGTGATGCGCGTGGAGGGCCTGGATCCAACCGCGGCTCTTGGCCTCCTCCGTTCGAAGGGTTTCGCCGGGAACGAAGCCGCCTTGGATCGTGCAGCGAGTTCGACGAGAGGGCACCCCATCCTCCTGTCGTTCGCGGCCCAGACCGGTTCCACGGTCAGCGGCGAGATGACCCGGTACCTGGAGCGGGAGATCTGGCGGACGTTGACGAAGGACGAGCGGACGATCCTCGAAGCGGCCTCTCTGTTCCGCGGACTCGTTCCCCTTGACGCACTTCATTGTTTCTCGAAAGGGTGGCAGGCCGCGATTCACGGACTGCAGGCGAAGAACCTCCTAGCTCCCACCATTTCCGCGGGCGTTGTCGTGCACGATACGATTCGCGATTACATCCGGGAACGTCTCCCGGACGGCCGTCGACGGTCGTTCCACTCCCTCGCGGCGGTCTACTTTCTCGACGGAGCCGAGATGCGGGACCGGCTCGAGGGAATGCACCACCTCCTCGAGGCGGGAGACACGAAGGCCTTCGGAGCGTATCTCGTCTCCCATGGGACCGCCCTCCTCGACTCCGTTCCTGCCTCCGAGCTGCTCCGCGTCCTGCGCCCAATCGACGGCACCGCCCTCGAACCGCTGCCGGCCTGCATCCTGCCCGAGGTGATGGGCGACGCACTGCGAGCCTCCGGTGATCTGCAGCCGGCCTTGCTCGAGTATCGACATGCGGTCCAGCGATCGGAGTCCAATCATCGACCCGAGCGTGTCCCGCGTTTGCTTCGCAAGGTCGCGACCATCGAACGTTGCCGCGACGAATTTCCGAAAGCCCTGGGGCACTTGGTCGAAGCCCAAGCCCGGCTCGAGGCCCACTCGGATGCGGGGGAGCGCGGCGAGATCCTCCGAGAAATGGCGCTTCTGGAGCAGGCGAAGGGAGAGCTCACCCAGGCCGCTACTCACATGAACGAATCCGTGGACCTGGCGACCGAGGTCTCCGAGCCCGGTGCTCTGGCCCGGAGCCTCACCGCCCTCGGCACGATCGAAGGGCGTCGCGGGAACGCGGAGCGAGGCCTGGAATTCAAGATCGAGGGTTTGAGGGTCGCCGAGCGGGGCGGCAATCTCACGGAGACGGCACGCGCGTCGATCTCGGTCGGCGTCTCTCTCCATGACCTTGAGCGTCATGAGGAGGCCCTGAAGTACTACGACCGCGCCTTGCAGATCGCGCGGCTCGTGGGGAACATCCGTCTCCAGGGATACGCCTTGATGAACCGGTCTGCCGCCATGGTGGACCTGGGTCTCTATGCGGACGCCGGCGCGATCCTCGAGGAGGCGAAGCGATTTGTGCACATGATGGAGGAGCGGAGTACGATCGCTTTGCTCGACATCACGGATGGACAGAGAGAGATGGGACTGGGCCGCTGGAATCGCGCGGTCCGTCTGTGGGAGCAAGGTCTCCGCGAGCTAAAGCAGCGAGGCGACCTCTCCGATTATGTCCGATCGCTCGTCTATGTGGGTCGTTTCTACCTTGAAAGAGGGGACATCGAACATAGCAGGAAACTTCTCGCAGAGGCCGATACGATCGCTCAGAGTCTCGGCGGGAGCCGGTTGATCGGAACGATTGGAGGGCTCCTCAAACGCGTCGAGGCCCAGAGCGTCGGCCCCTCGCCTTCGCCCCGACCCGAGACCTAGTTCGGTTCCTTCGGCGGCCCGTCCACCCTCTCACCTCTCCGCCGCCAGTTCTGGCGCTATCGGATTTAAGAATAACGCGATTTGTTCCGTTTTGGGGAAGACCCGGGGCCGCGCGCCCGATTTATGGCCGGACGGCTATCTCCGCGCATGGTCTCCTTTCCGGACCCGAAGTCGCGACACCCATTCCACATGCACTCGATGATTCTCGGGCAACCGTCATACACGGAGGAGGCGATCAACCGCGTTCGGGCAAGTGACTTCAGGAAAGCTCTCTCCGGAGCGCAGCGTCTCGTTCTGACCGGATGCGGAACCTCCTTTCATGCGGCCATGTACGGGGCGAAACTCCTGCAAGCTGCGTTGGGGGCCGAGTGCGTGGTCGAAGCGATTCATGCGTATGATCTGGTATATGGCCCGCTTCCTCCCAGGAAGTCGACGATCCTCGGCGTCAGTCACAGTGGATCGACTCCGATGACGAACCGCGCCCTCGCACGAGCGAAGCGCGCCCGTCTGCGTGTCTTGGGCGTCTGCGGTCTCCCCGACTCGAACATGGGCAAAATCGTCGATCAAAACCTCGTCATCGGCTCAACTCATGATCGGTCTTGGGCGAACACGATGAGCTACACGACCCAATTGACTGCCTTCGCGACCCTCGCATCACAGCAACGGCGGGATTGGGTCGATGTGACCCGCGGCATCACGAGGATGCCACAGGTCATACGCACCGCGTTGCAGACCGAACGCGCGGTCCGGGGAGCCGCGCGAGGTGTTGCGCGTCATGAACGGGTCACATTCCTCGGGGCGGGGTTCGATGAGATCACGGCGTTCGAGGCCGCCTTGAAAATTCGCGAGACTTGCGGGTTGACCGCAAGCGCGTATCATCCGGAGCAGTTCCTTCATGGTCCCTTCCTCTCCCTTGACCGAAGCGAGTCGATTGTGTTTCTCCGGAACCGAGAGGATGGGGCGCGGGCCGATGTCGCGCGAGGGGCGCTCTTGAAAACCGGGGCGGCCGTCACGGTGATCGGAGAACATCCACGAGCGTCGATTCGGCTCCCTGGCACACATCCCTACCTGCGGCCGATCATTTCGGTGATCCCGATGCAATTCCTCGCCTACTACGCGGCCCTCACACGGCACGCGAACCCGGACATCATGCGGACCGATATTCCCCGACTTCGTGCGGGAGTGGCGGCGCTGTTCCACTGACCGCGACATCGGGAGGGATTCCGACCAAGGTCTTCGTTTCCGTCCCGTTTCGAAGCATCAGAAGGAGAAGCATCTTGCCACTGCCGTAGGTGATCTGGAAGCGGTCGACCTCCGACTTGTATAGCCGCGCGGGCCGCCGACGGCCTTCCGTGACGAAACCCGCCTCCGAGATGAGCCCGAGCGACGTGAGTCGACGGACCCGCCTGTAGCAAGCGGCGATTGGAACGCGGTATCGGCTCGCGATCTGCTGGGCGGTCAGGCTCTCCTGGTGCAGGGCGATTAGAATTCGGAGGGCGTGGTCGTCCAACAGGGACTGGCCGTCTTTGTCGTAGAGGAGCAGATCCTCGGCCACCAAGCGAGGTCGAGGGGCCGGACTACCGCCATTTGTCGGTCCGACAAAGGCCACGGGCCGGATTCGCGCTCGTTGGCTTAAAAGGGCTGGGCTCCCGTTATCATGATTGAGCGAGACCGACACGATTCCTTCCCGGTACCGGCCGGTCTTCAGCCTTCGAGAGCCCGCTTCACGTTCGCGGCGAATTCCTCGGTTTGCGATTTCAGTTTGGTCCGCATGAAATTGTCCATGATTCGCGCCAACGGACCCTTCGCGTTTACGACCATCGTGTATACGATTTTCGTCCCGTTCCCGGCGGGCGTGAGTTCGGTCGTCCCCATCATGTCGATGTTTTCCGCCTCAGCGCGGAAGCGACCCCGACGAAGAGGCACCTGTTCCAAAGTTTCCGTCAAGACCTTGATCGTCTGGGAGAGCGGCCCGATTTTCACGGTCAGAGTCCATCGCGCATGCGTCGCGTCGAGGACATCGACGCTCTCCACGCCGGGCACACACCGACCGATCTGGCGCATGTCGCTCAAGAAGGACCATACTTTTTCTACGGGTGCCTTCACGTCGAACGCCACGGTCCCTTCCGGCATCGCGCGTGCATCGTGAGGCGCGGCAAATAGGTTCTCGTCAAGGATGGAGCACGACGAACTACTTGGGGTTCGAATCGACGGACGCACGTCCGTCAAAGAAGGAAAGGGCCGAGGGCCTCCCCCGAGATGCCTCGGCGTATGGGGTCGCGAGGGCGGACTCAGCCTTTTCGCAGGAACGGAAGGCCGGTGCGCTTGTTCACACCGATCTTACGGTTCTTGGGCATTTCGTCCATCGGTTTGCCGCTTTTCGGTTTCCGCTTGCTGAAGAAGTAGATCGTCACTTTCGGTCCCTTCTTCAGTTTCACATCTCGCGAGTACAGCGTCCATCCCTGGTACGTGTACGGCATGTTTGACCTCGTTCCTCCATACGCTAGGGTGTAAAAAGCGTTTCCCTCCCGGAGAACTGTCTGACGGTCCAGTCAGAATAGCTGTTTTGCAGCGGGAATATAGCCCATCCCGGTCCCTCTGGAGGGCCCGCGAGACCGAAACGGAACCGATCAATTCCTCGACCCCGGTACACGCGGCTTGAACGTAGACGGTACCTTGCGCTGTCGACCGCCTGAAAGATCCGACCGAAGGGTGAGTCTTTCAGGAATCACCGGCGAGAACCGGCTCGAAAGGCCTTTCATATGCGCCGCACACAGACGAACGATCCCCCATGAAAGCCAAGCTCCACACGATTGAGTGCGACGAGGAAGACCTCATCGAACTTCCGGACGATTGGATTCCCGTGCGCCTCGACCACAACGTCTACTCGACTCCGTCCCGCAAGGCCTACACGTTGTACTGCCTCGAGCGCGCATGAGACGTCGGTCGCTTTGAATACGACCGCGGTGTTGCCGCTCCCGTGGGAACGGATTTCTCCTGGCTCGCGGAACGTCTCGGTCCACACCGGGTCCTGACCGGCCGGTCGATCCCGCCACGCTATCAGACGGACGCATTCCGCGCGCATCGGGGTTCTCTCCTAGAAGAACGAGGCCCGTCCCCCGCCGCGGTCGTCCTGCCGCGATCGGCCGCCGAGGTTGCGACGGTCCTGCGTTTCGCAATCGACGAGGGACTGAAACTGGTCGCCTGGGGCGGCGGGACCGGTCTCATGGGAGGCGCCCGTCCGACATCCGATTCCATCGTTCTCGACCTTCGGAACATGCGTCGAGTTCGCGCGATCGATGCCACCTCCGGTACGGCGACGGTAGAGGCCGGGATCATGCTGGAGACGCTGGACGCGCGGCTTCGGAGGCGTGGGCTCACCCTTGGACACGATCCCTGGTCCAGGCCCCGCGCGACCGTTGGCGGGGCGATCGGGACGAATGGCATGGGCTATGCCGGCTATCTTCGCGGAACGATGGGAGACCAGGTGTTGGGCCTCGAGGCCGTCCTCGCAGACGGGAGCGTGGTCCGAACTCGGTCCGTGCCACGGTCCACGACGGGCTTGGACCTGAAACGCCTCTTCATCGGTACGGAAGGGACGCTCGGCATCGTGACCGCTGCCACTCTTCGCGTGTTCCCCGTTCCCGAGAAGGAGGAATCCGCGCGTTCCGCATGAGGGATTTCTCGACCGGTTTCTCCGCGCTCTCTCGCCTCTATGATGACGGACTGACGCCGAGTGTCATGGATTTCGAAGAGACGTTCGAGGCGCCGGCGCTCCCTTGGGGAGGCGAGGCGGGTCCACCCACGCTGTATTTGGGATTCGCGGGGGCCAAGGAGATCGTCGACGCGTCATGGAGGATCGCGCGCCGTCGCATGAAGTCGGTCCACGCGAGCGTCTTGCCGGATCGCGAGGCGCGCGATTACTGGAGGACCCGCCACGACATCATCTACATGCACGACGAAATTTCTCCCGGCTTGACGCGCGCCGACGTCGCGCTGACGGACACCATCTTCGACTACGTTCACGTCGCCCTCCCGCGGTCGAGGATCTTGGCGTACCGGCGCGCGGCCTTGGCGATTCTCGGCCGCCATGGGGTCCATCCGATCGGCTTCGGCTTGTGGACTCAGCCTGAGTTGGTCTCCTTAGAAGTTGTGAAGCCGGTTCTCGAGGACCGGCCCGCGGCAAAGGCCGCGGTCGCGGCGGCGCTCGATGCGTTGATCCGGAAAGCCCACGCACTCGGCGGCTCCATGGAATACGTCCACGGAATCGGGGTGAAACTTGCGCATCTCATCGACGAGGAGCTCGGGACTGGGGCCGACCTCGCCCGCCGAGTCAAAGAGGCACTCGATCCGTCGGGCGTTCTAAATCCGGGGAAACTGGGACTGTAAACATCCACCGAGGCGCGAATCCGTGCCCCCATGGAAAAGAGGTTGCGAAACCTATATTAGTCGCCTATTCAGCGGAATATATATTAATCCGAACATAACTTCGCCCTCAAGGCAGGGATTGGATGCAACCACCACCCCCGATGATGCGTGGGCCGATGATGATGGATCGACGACGGCTCGTGGGCCTGGCAATCGTGCTCGGGCTGGTCTTCCTATTGGCGGGAGCGATCCTCGTGGATGAGAGTCACGCCCGGCCGAACCCTGGAGAGACTCAGGAGGCCGCCATCGCCCGGGAGAATCTGGGCCTCGTCTGGGGTCCCGCCGTGGCCCACATCGGAATATTCCTGTTCGTCATCGGTCTGATCAGCGCTGCCGTGTTCTTCGAGGAGCTGGATGTCTTCGTCCGACTGTTCCTCGTGATCCTCTCCTTCCTGGCGGTCCTTCTGATCTTGGCGGGCTCGACGACCATCTTCGGCGTGCCGTAATCGCGGGGGGACAAGAATGCCAGGATTCGGCGAGAAAATCTGGGACGTGGGCAGGTCGCCCTCGCAGCATCTGGGCCTCCTGGTCTTCGGTCTCGTCGCCCTCCTGACCGGCCTCATCAGCCGATCGATGGTGGCCGTTGTGGGAAGCGGCGCGGCCGTCGCGGCGATCACGTTGACGGCCTTGGTCCTCGTCGGAGTGGGCGGGTTCTTCGTGACCTTGGCGCTCTTCCTTGGTGCCTACACGGCCAGCGGGGACTCGTGGACTACGACGGTGTGGCGGATCGCTCAACTCCTTGCGGCGGTCCTGATCCTCATCTTCGTGTTCTGATCTGGACGACTTCGAGGCCGCGGGTTTGACCCGCCCCGCCGCCTCCCATTTCGACCCCGTGGGTCGCCCGACACGATGGGCTTTCGTCCGCACCTATCGCGCCATGCCGGCGCTGACCGACAGGATTGGCGGGAGGAAGTCGGCGATCATCTTCCACGACTCCCCTTCGTCGCGGCTCGCGAACAATTGTCCGGTGTTCGTGCCGGCATAGATGCCAAGCGGATCTTCCGTGTCCGTCGACAGTCCTTCCCGAAGGACACCCAAGTACGCATTCGGACCCGGCAGGCCCTTCGTGGTCTTGCGCCACGTCTTGCCCGCGTTCCCCGTCTTCCAAACGGCCATCTGTCCTTTGTGGAACACGCGATTCATCGCGCCGATGAGCGGGGTGACGAAAGCCGTGTTCTTCCGATCCGGATGAGCCGTAATCGGGAATCCGAAATCCGAGGGCAGGCCCTTGGTGATCTCCGCCCACGAACCGCCGTCCGGACCCCGGTGGTACGTGCCGCTGTGGTTCTGTTGGAAGATCGAACCGTCGCCGGAGGCGTCCCACGCGAGCTTGTGCACGCATTGACCGTATTCCGGATACTTGTTCGGGAGGAACTCCGCGCGCACGCCGCGGTTTTCCATCGTCCACGAGCGACCGGCGTCCCGTGACTCGAAGGCACCGACCGCGCTGATCCCGATGACGAGATGCTTGGGTTTCCGCGGATCGACCAGAATCGAATGGAGGCAGAGGCCGCCGCCCCCCGGTTGCCAGTTCTTCCGCGTGGAGTGGTAGTTCAAGGACGCGATGTCCTCCCATGTGTCGCCGCGATCCGCACTTCGGAAGAGGGCCGCGGGTTCCACCCCCGCGTAGAGGGTTTCCGGCTGATCCGAGGGACCGGGCTCGATGTGCCACACCCGAGTCACGGCGAGGTCCGACCCCTCTTTGAATTTCGGCGAGGACGAGGTCGGCTTCGGTTCGTTCCCGATTCGCCCGCGGTAGACGGCGGGCCCCCAGGGTTCCGCGGAGTGCGGTGCGGCCGCGTACACCGTCCGCCCATCCCTCGGGTCGAGGAGGATGTGATAGACGCCTGCGCCCGCCAAGAACGGGCCCGCCACGGACCACTTCCTCCGGTCCGCGGAATGGAAAAGGAATCCGCCTTTCTTCGTCCCTACCGCCACGACGACACTGTCTTTCTTGATCGCACCTGCCATGTCAACCACCGGCCACGCTGGGCAAGATATGCACGACGTCCCCCCGCTTCAACGCCACACTGGGAAGCGGCGTCATCACGAGGTCCTCGTTCAGGAACAGGTTCACGTACGGACGCCGGCGGCCAGCCTCGTCGACCACCCGATCCCAGATTCCCGGGAACGAGGCCTCGAGCGCCTTCAGGAGGCCCGCGAGGTCCGATGCATCGAGGACGACTTCGTCCTCTCCGCCCGTGTATGATCGAAGGGCCGGCGGGATCCGCACGAGGACGCCGACGCGGGCGATCTCTTCGGCCGACGCGCGGGACGTGATACCTCCTCCCGACCCGGGAATCCAGCGCGAGACGAAAAGCCTTTGGCCGACGTGTGCGAACCCGGCGAAGGTCAAAGCGCGAAGGCCTTATCCCGCGTCATTCACTCCCGGCGTCCGATGGATGCCCAAGAGATCTTGGACGTCGCCCTCCATCTCGCGAAACAGACAGAAATACCCGCCGATACGACAATCAATGTGCCGGCGAAGGACGTACGGCGAGTGCTGTTCGGCATCGATGTCGACGCGGCGGACCTGCTCGTGGCGAAGGAGAAGGGCTACGACCTCGTGATCGCGCACCATCCGACCGGAGGAGGCGCGATCCTGGACTTCCCGAAGGTCCTCGCGAAACACGGGGAGATCCTGACGCGTCACGGAGTGCCGAGCGACGCCGCATCGTCCGCGGTCCGAGAGCTGCAGGAGGAGCGCGAGCCGCGAGCTCATGCCGAGAACTACGACCACCTGCCGTCCGTCGCGCGGTTGATTGGGATCGGCCTCATGTGCATCCACAACCCATGTGATGAGATCGGGAGACGTGTCATGGACGAAACCTTGCGATCTCGTCTCCCGCCGGATGCCCATGTGCGTGACGCGATCGCGGCTCTCGAAACGATTCCGGAATTCCGAGCGGCCCAGACTCGCATCGTCCTCCGGATGGGGAAGACGGAGAATCCGCTCGGAAAATGGGCCGTTCATCACGGTGCCGGGACGAACGGAGGTGTTCCGGTCGCCCGCGCGGCCTTCGACCACGGCATCGACACAGTTTTCTACATCCACATCGATGCGGGGGCCCTCCGACGGTTGTGGGAGGTCTATGGCCGCGAGGGCCCGAAGAACCTCGTGGTCACGGGGCACTTGGCCTCGGACAGCATCGGCATCAATGTGCTCGTCCGGGAACTCCGTGCGCGCGGTCTGCGCATCGATACGTACAGTGGAATTATCGACGTCTGAGCATGATTATTATCATGATATATGATATAATTAAATGGTAAACCTTAACTACGCCCTCCCGATACCGACGCGAAGGGTTCCTTCTGCCGTTTGAAATCGTCATCGTGAGCAACACTCCCCTCACGCCGCTGAAGGACATCGACGATGTCTCCCTCCTGTTCCTCGCGCAGATCGGGTACATCCCAAAAGGGTACGATCCGAAGACGGACGCGTCGAGCGTGCGGGATTCGGTGCCTTACCGGCTGTTCGTCGAATGCCTTCTCGGCCGGATGGACAAAGGGTGGACGGTGGAGCAGCTCGCGGCGAAGCTGAAAACGACGAAGGCGACGATCTACCG
>Ga0137396_10000423_pt1 | contig 20055 bp, 17 predicted proteins | sample czc16metaG_FD_108284 | JGI IMG/M metagenome (GOLD analysis project Ga0137396, IMG submission 108284) | Vadose zone soil microbial communities from Angelo Coast Range Reserve, California, USA - czcobulk3.16 metaG | ecosystem: Environmental > Terrestrial > Soil > Vadose zone | place: USA...
GACCACTCGTCGATGCGGCGCGCGCCTTCCATGAGCAGCGCCTCCGTCGGGATGCGGACCGTCGCTTCTGTCGCCACGTCCGTGAGCGGGCCTTCGGTGAACGAGAAGTAGCCTTCACGCCAGCTCATCAGCTCGAACACGACCTCCTCGATCTGGAAGCGGACCTGGCGCTCGAGCTCGCGCGGCGTGATGGCGCCGAGCCCCACGAGGATCTCGCCGATGCGGCGCTTGTCGCCCTGGCGCTGCTGCATGTCGCGCCCGCGCTCCAGGTCGGCCTCGGTGATCTTGCCGGTGCGGAGCAGCAGGGCGCCGAGCGGGTGCGGGTTGGAGCGGATCTCCGCGAAGATGATGGTGCCGCCGTCGAAGTACACCGTGCCCGCGTTGTGACGCAGCTCGGAGGTGACGCGCAGCACCCCCGTCTTGCGGCTCAGGTCGAGCAGCTGGAAGACGTCGTGGATGCCGAGCTCGCGAAGCGGTCCCTCGATCGCCATGGGCTACGCCGCGTCCGACGTGAAGATGTGCTGTAGATCGAGCGCGGTGCGCGCGTGCACGCGGGCGCGCTGCGCGAACGGCCCGCTGGGGTCGAGCCGCGTGACCTTTTCCCACGCCTGCACGGCCTCGCCGTAGCGATGCAGCCGGGCCAGCACCACGCCCTGCTGGAACAGCGCCTCGACCTGATCCGGGTCGAACTTGAGGGCGCGGCGAAACGCCTCGAGGGCCTGCTCGTCGCGCTTGTCGTCGAGCAGCGCGCGCCCGAGCAGCAGGAGGGCCGGCAGGTCGTACGGGTCCTGCTCGAGCATCTCGGCGAGCCGCGTGACGGCGGCCCGCGGGCGCCCGCTGCGGCGCAACAGGTCCGCCAGCGCCAGCGCCGCCTCGTTGAACGTGGGCAGGGTGTCGAGCGCGCGCTCGTACGCCGCCTGCGCGTCGGCCCATTCTTCTTTGGCTTCGTGCAGCCGGCCCAGGTCGAGCCACACCTGCACGTAACCGCGATCGAGCTCGAGCGCGGCCCGGTAGGCCGCGAGCGCGCCGCTCTTGTCGCCGATCTTCAGGGCCACGTCGCCCTGCAGCTTGCGGAGGTCGGCGCGGGCCGGCGCGCGGGTCTGGGCCTGGTGCAGCACGGTGAGCGCCCCCGCCGCGTCCCCCGCCGCGGCCCGCCCCTTCGCCACCGCGACCAGCGCCTCGACGTCATCGGGGGTGAGCGCCAGCAGCTGCTCGGCGAGCCCGTGCGCCTCCTGGGCGCGGGCCCCGCCCAGCGCGAACAGCGCCTTCACCTCGCCGAGCAGCGCGTCGGCGCGTTGGGGGGCGAGCGCGCGCGCCTCGCGGTAGCGATCCAGCGCCTCGCCGTGCAGGCCCCGCCTGGCGAAGATGTCCCCCAGCAGCACCGCCGCGTCGCCCCGGTCCGCGCCGCGCTGCACGGCGCGCACCGCCTCGGCGGCCGCCACGTCCATCAACCCCTTGCTCACGTAGTCGCGCGCCAGCGCGAGCGGGTCGTCGGCGGACTTCGCGACCGGCGCTTCGGCCGCCGGGGCAGGCGCGAGCTCCTGGAAAATGTTGTCGAGCAGCCGCTCGTCGAACGCAAAGTCCTCGCCGATCGTCTCCGCCATCACGTCGGCAGAGATCTCCGGCGCAATGCCGATGGTCGAGCGCTCGTATTGCAGGTCGATCGTGAGCGCGAATTTCTGAGAGACGTAGTACGGGTCGAGCTCGAGCGCCCGCTTGGTCGCGCGCAGCGCGCCGTCGAAGTCGCCCAGGTTCGACAACGTGAAGCTCAGGTTGTAGTGCGCCCCGGCGTGCTCGGGGTCCGCTTCGACCGCGCGGACGAACGCGTTGCGCGCGTCCGGGAAGCGCTTCAGCTCCACCAGCACGAGGCCGACGCCGTTCCAGGCGGCGGCCGAGGCCGGCTCGGTCTGCAGCACCTGGCGATACGCCTCGAGCGAGAGCTGGAAGCGGCGCAGCTGATACAAGAGCAGCGCCAGGTTCAGCCGCGCGGAACTGAAGGCGTTCTGCAGCTGGAGCCCGGTGCGGAACGATTCGATCGCGGCTTCGCTGTCGCCCTGGTGCGCCTGCAGCACGCCGAGGTTGTTCCACGCGAGCGTGTACTTCCCGTCGATCTCGACCGCCTGGCGGTAGGAGGCGAGCGCGTCGTCAGGGCGGCCGGCCTGGTGCAGCACGACGCCCCGCTCGTTCCACAGCTTGGGCGAGTCGGGGACCTCCCGGAGCAGCGTGTCGTACAGCTCCAAGGCGGCGGGGAAGTCGTGCTTGAGGAGGTGGATCTCGGCCATCGCCTGCAGGGTGAGGCGGCGGTCTTCGCCGCGCTCGAGGGCCAGGCGGTACTCCCGCAGGGCCTCGTTGTAGTAACCCTTCTGGCGGAACGCGAGCCCCAGGTTGTAATGCGCCAGCGCGTTGCCTTCGACGACCTGCGGCTCCGGCACCCGCGCCCGCTGCTGCTGGCTCTTGCGCTCCGCGTTGTAGCGCTCGAGCGAGAGATTGGTCTGGGCCCGGGCGAGCGGCGGATTGAGCTGAATGGCCCGCTTCGACGCGGCGCGGGCGTCCTGATGGCGGCCCAGGTCGCCGAGCACGAACGCCATGAGGTAGTGGGCGTTCGCGTTGTCGGGGTTCAGCTGCACCGCGCGCTCCAGCGCGGCGAGGGCGTCGGCGTTCAGGCCCCGGTTGTAATAGATCTCGCCCAGGTAAAACTGCACCACGCTCGAGTCCGGCTCGACCTCCCGGGCCCGCAGGAACCACTCGGTCGCAGCCTCGGGGCGACCGCGGGCCTTCTCGGCGAGCCCGAGCTGGATGATGGCGGCGACGTCATCCGACTTCTGGGCGACCAGCTGCTCGAACTCTTCGATCGCCTCCTCGGATTGCCCCAGGATCGCGTAGGCGCGCCCCAGCTCCCAGCGGGCGTCGCGGGCGTCGGGCGCGTGGCGCAGCCGCTCCCGCAGCTGGGCGACCCGCTGATCGTAGTAGCCCGTGTCGTGGTAGGCGATCTCGAGGTTGCGCTGGGCGACCTGCATCTTCGGGTCGAGCTCCAGCGCACGCGTGAACGCGCCGATCGCGTCCTCGGCCAGCCCCTTCTGATAGTACAGGACGCCGAGGTTGTTGTGCGCGCCCGCGTCGGAAGGATCGATCCGGCGGGCGAAGGATCGGAGAACGGCGAGGTCGCGTTCCGAAAGCGCCGGCGCCGTCACGGGTCAGGTCAGGCGGATGGCGTCAAAGATGGCCCTGAGCGACGCCAGATCGGGGAGCAGCAGGAAGTGGCCCCGCAGCCCCTCCGCCGAGTCGATGGTGAACTCGGTCTCGACGCAGAACACAAAATCGCGCTCGTGCCCGAAGTTCAGATACGTGGTCGTGAGCACCGCGGCCGAGAGGTCCACCACGAGGCTCGGCACCGACGGGAGGAGCAGCATGCCCATGAAATCCGACAGCGCGTTCATGTACGCGCCCGACAGGATGTTGCCGGCCTCCTTGAGGCACGACTGCTCCAGCACGTCGAACACCACGGTCGTCCCCGCGGGGCGGCGCAACAGCATGTCGCACACCTTGCGCCCCATGGATTCGGGGAACAGCAGCAGCGTGCGGCCGGTCAAGTCGCCCAGCATGTGCATCAGCACGGCGGCCACCACCTCCTGCGGATCGCCCAGCAGGTCCGGCACCTCCTCCAGGCGCACGATGTTGATCTGGGGAACGCTGATCATGATGCGGCGGTTGGTGAGCTGCGACAGCGCCGTCGCCGCGTGTCCCGCGCCGATGTTGGCCACCTCGCGCAAGGCGTCGATCTGCAGCGCCTTCAGGTCCCGCACGTCCTCCATCGCGCCTCCCTACACGAGCCCGCCGGCGTCCAGAATCAACGCCGGGACCCCGTCGCCCATGATGGTCGCCCCGCTGAACACGGGCAGCGTGCCCTGCGGCGCGTCGAATCCCTTCACCACGATTTCCTGCTGCCCCAGCATCCCGTCCACCACGACGCCCGCGCGCCGGTCACCCAGCTCGAGCACGATGATCGGCGCCCGGGCGGGCGCCCGGTCGCCCGTGACGCCGAGCAGCCGACGCAGATGCACCAGCGGCACCACGCGGTCCCGCAGCACGATCGCCTCCCGGCCTTCGACCATGGTCGTCGTCACCGCGCCGAACTCGACCGTCTCGGCCACGTAGGTGAGCGGCAGGGCGTAGCGCTCCGGCCCGACGCTCGCCATGATGGCGCGCACGATCGCGAGCGTCACGGGGAGCCGCAGCACGAACGTCGTGCCCTTCCCCAGCTCGGAGCGGATGTCGATCGTACCGCCGAGCGCCCGGATGCGCGTCATGGCGACGTCGATACCCACGCCCCGCCCGGACACGCTCGTCACCGCCTCCGCCGTGGAGAAGCCGGGACGGGCGAGCACCCGTAAGAGCTGCTCGTCGGTGAGCGCGTCCGCGTGCGCGTCCACCACCCCCTCGCGCTGCGCCCGCTCCAGGATCCTGCGACGGTCGACGCCGCGGCCGTCGTCCGCGACGGTGATCGTCACGCTGGCGCGCTCGCGCAGCGCCGTCAGCACGACTTCGCCTTCGGGCGCCTTGCCGTGGCGGCGGCGCTCGGCCGGCGGCTCGATCCCGTGATCCACGGCGTTGCGCAGCAGGTGCATCAACGGATCGCCCAGCTCGTCCAGAATCGCCCGGTCGAGCTCGATCTCCTTGCCCTCGACGCGGAACGCGACCTGTTTGCCGAGCTCGCGCGCCACGTCGCGCACCAGCCGCGGAAACCGGTCGAACACCTGCCACACCGGCGTCATACGCGCCTGGAGGATCTCCGCCTGCAGATCGGCCGAGAGGCGCGACACCTGGATGGCGACGTCGTCGATCGCCGGATCGCGCCGCTCGGCCGCGAACTGATTCAGGCGCCCGCGCACCGTGATCAGCTCGCCGATCAGATCCATGAGCCCGTCCAGCCGCCGCAGGTCGACCCGGATGTGTCGGGTGGGCCCGCCCACCGCCGCGCCCGTTTCACCGGGAGCGGCGGCGCCGGCCTCGAGCACGGGTCCGTGCGCCTCGGCGCCGCCCACCGTCACATGGGCGATGTCGCCCGCGCCCTTGAGCGCGGCCTCGATCTGCTCCGCGGGGGCCGCGCCGTCGAGCCGGAAGCTGAAGCGCCCGTCGAAGTCGTCGGCCTCGAATGCCGTCACGGGCGGCGTGACCGCATGGACCGCGCCCAGTACCTGCGCCCGCTTGAGCACCAGCGCGGCCCGGCCGCCCTTGAGCGGCGCCTCCGGGCGCAGCGTCACCTGCACCAGGCGGCCCGCTGCTTCCGGCTCGGGCTCCGCCGGGACCGGCGCGGGGGCCGGTGTGGGGCGCGCGCCGGGTCGAGCCGGCGCCATGCGCGCCGCCGCCTGCTCCAGATCGGCGACGATCTCGGTCACGTCGAGCTCACGCTCCCGGCCGACCACCGACAGCTCGACGGCACGCTCCAGGGCATCGCGCGCACGGAACAACAGCTGCAACAGCTCGTCGGTCGCGGGGTGTGCGCCCCGGCGCTGCACGTCGAGCAGATTTTCCATCCGATGAGCGAGGTCGGTGACGCGGGCGTAGCCCATCGTCGCCGCCATCCCCTTGACCGTATGCACCGCACGGAACAGCCCGCTCACCGGCGTGAGACCGGCCGGGTGCCGCTCCCACTCGAGCAGCAGCTGGTTGCAGGCGCTCAAGTGTTCCCGGCTCTCGGCCAGGAACAGCTCGGCGTACTGCGACAGGTCCATGCTCAGCCCAGCACGCGCTGCACCGCTTCGAGCACGCGCGAGGGTTGGAACGGCTTCACCACGAAATCCTTCGCGCCCGCCTGGATCGCCTCCACCACCAGCGCCTGCTGTCCCATGGCGCTGCACATCAGGATTTTCGCGTCCGGATCGTGCTTCACGATCTCGCGCACCGCGTCGATCCCGCCCATGTCGGGCATGACGATGTCCATCGTGACGAGGTCGGGCCTGAGCTGCTTGTACTTCTCCACGGCCTGCGTCCCGGTCTCGGCCTCACCTACGATCTCGAAGCCGGCCTGCGCCAGGATGTCCGAGATCATCGTCCGCATGAAAATGGCGTCGTCGCAGACGAGGACAGTGTGACTCACACACCCTCCCTAGGAAGACAAGATGGGGGTCAGAAGTGCGTCGGTATCGAGAACCACGAAGAGTTGGCCGGCGCGGCGCCCGACGGCGCGTACCAGCGTCGGATCGACACCGGGGAGTGCCGCCCGGCGCTCGAGCGCCGCGCCGTCGGCCGCGAGGAGGTCGACGACTTCGTCCACCGTGAAGCCCAGGAGCTTCCTCCCCTCGCCGACCTCGAGGAGCACGGTCGTGCCGCCCTGGGTCCCGTTGGACGCGGGCGGCTCCGGCTGGCGGAGCGCCCGCCAACCCTCCACCACCGTCACGAGGGTGCCCCGCACGTTGACGAGACCGGCCACCGCCGGCGGCGCCCCGGGGATGCGGGTCGTCGCGAGCCGCGGCAGGATCTCGCGCACCCGCTCCGCCTCGGCGGCACACAGGAGTGCGCCCACGCGAAACACGAGCAGGCGAACCACCCCGGCGTCATTCATCCGATGCGAAGAAGCCAAGATACTGCAAGGGGTTGCGTTGAGCAAGCAAAGTCGCGTCGTCCGCCGCGCGGGCCAGTGCGGGCGCGAGCTCGGCGGGCCATTCGGAGCGCAACGCCACCCGCGCGCCGGTGATCGGGTGGTCGAACGCCAGCCGGGCCGCGTGCAGCAACTGACGTGGTGCGAGTGCTTCGATCTGCTCCGCCGCCTGCCGCTCCGACGGCGTGATGCGTCGACTGCCGCCCAGCGCGTACTCGGGGTCGCCCACGACGGGGTGACCGACGTACGCCAGGTGCACGCGGATCTGGTGCGTGCGTCCGGTGCCGAGCGTGAGACGCAGCAGGTCGGTCTGGGCGAAGCGCGCCACGCGGGCGGCGTGGGTCACGGCGTGTCGGCCACCCGCCAGCACCGTCATCCGCTTACGGTCTGTCGGGTGCCGCGTGATCGGCGCCTCGATGTCGACGGGGCTGGTGGCGAGATGCCCCCAGGTGAGGGCCGCGTAGACGCGCTCCACCTTGCGCTGCTCGATTAGCCGCGCGAGCCGCTGGTGTGCGCGGTCGGTCTTCGCGACGAGCAACAGCCCCGAGGTATCGCGGTCGAGCCGGTGCACGATCCCCGGACGCCCTTGTGTGGCGCCCTGAGAGAGCGCCGTGCCCCGTTCGACCAGGACGTTCACGAGCGTGTCGTCCCAGTGGCCGGGGCCCGGGTGCACCACGAGACCCGCCGGCTTGTCGAGCACAGCGAGGTGCTCGTCTTCGAACACGAAGCTCAGGTCCGGGTGCGTGGAGGCGGGGGCGTAGGTGCGCGGCCGCTCCTCGCCGGGGAGCTCCACGGTCACCACCGCGCCGCGCTCCAGCCGGGCCGAGGCGCGGAGCGGCGTGCCGTCACGGGTGACGCGTTTATCGGCGATGAGGCGGGCGGCGACGGTGCGGGACAACGCGAGCTGATCGGCCACGAAGCGGTCGAGCCGCTCGGTTTCGGAGGCGACGACGCAGAACGTGACTCTGCAGGACTGCGCGACGGCGGCGGCCATCAGGGCTCGGCCGCCCTGGCCTCCTTCGCCCGCTCCTGCGCCCGGCCCTCGAGCCAGAGAGAGACCGCCAGCGCGATCGCCCCCACGGTGATGGCGGAGTCGGCGACGTTGAAGGTGGGCCAGCGTGCCGAGCCGATCCCGACGTCCACAAAGTCCACGACGCCCTGGGCGCTGCGCAGCCGGTCCACGACGTTGCCCACTGCGCCGGCGCATACCAGCGCCAGCGAGAAGATGCGGAACCGATCGCCCGGCCGCGTCGAGCGCACCATGGAGCGGAGCACGAACAGTGCCGCGACGGCGAGTCCAAAGAAGATCCAGCGCGAGTACGCGCCGAGGCACAGACCGAAGGCGGCGCACTGGTTGTAGACGAGGCGCAGCTGCACGTAATCGCCCAGCACCGGCACCGGGAGATGACGGGCGAGCAGCGATTCGGCGAGCAGCTTGGTGGCCAGGTCGGCGATCACGACGGCCGCGGCCGTCCCCCAAAAAAGCCGGCGGTCAGCGCCGCTTACCATCTTCCTCCTTCGCCTTGCACTTGATGCACAGCCGGGCGTGCGGCAGCGCGTCGAGTCGATCGAATCCGATGTCCTCACCGCACTGCTCACACCGACCAAACCGCTCGGGCGTCTGGTAGAGGCGTCGCAGCGCCTGGTTCACGTGCCAAAGGTAGCGGCCTTCCTGGGACGCGAACAGGAAGGCCTTCTCGCGCTCCATCGCGTCGGTGCCCTGGTCGGCCATGTGGAACGAGTAGCTCGAGAGGTCGCCGTCGGACGCCTGGAGGCTCGAGTTGAAGGACTCGCCGTAGTGCCCGAGCTCCTTCATGACCCGTCCCCGCTCCTCCTGCAGCCGCTTTTCGAGATGCGCCAGCTGCTTCTTGTTGAGGCCCTTGGACGACTTCGGTTTGGATTTCGTCGGCATTATCTGGTTCCGCCCTTTCGTCCGTCGTGACGCCGTAGCGCGATAATCACGCGGCGTCCATCGATGTCGACTTCACTGGTCACGTCCGCCTCGTCGAGGACGGCGCCGAGCACCGTCTTGCGCGCCAGCGTTTCGCCCTCGACGTAGCTCTGGAACGTAGCGATCGCGGAGACCACGTCGTCCGGCCCCGCGACGCTCAGCTCGATGCGGGTGGTGTATTGATACCCCGCTTCCTTGCGCAGCCGCTGCACCCGGTTGACGAGCTCCCGGGCCAGACCCTCCTGAATCAAATCCTCGCTGAGTCGGGGATCGACCGCGGCGACGTATGGCCCGTCGGCCTGCACCGCCCAGTCGCTCACCACCTCACGCGTCAACGTCACATCCGCGGGCTGGAACTCGAATTCCCCCGCCCGCACGGGGTCCCCATGTTCAAGCAGTTGGAGCGCTTCTGCCGTGAGCTGGGACACGGCCGCTGCGGCGCGGGGCGTGTCCTTTCCGAAGCGCTTTCCCAGGCTGCGGAAGTCGGGCTTTCCCTTGAGGTTGACGAGCTCGTGGTCGGACGTCACGACCTCCACGTCCTTGGCGTTGACCTCGTCTTTGAGCACGTCGAGTAGCTCCGCGAACGCCCGACCCTTTACCGCCGCGGGCACCGCGACCTGCAGTCTTGCGACGGGCTGACGCACGTGCAGCTGCTTCGTCTCGCGCGCCGCGCGCGCCAGCGACGCCAGCTTGCGGATCGCCCCCATGGCACCGAGCAGGTCGGGCTCCCGGCGCCCCTGGTCGGACGGAAACGAGGCGAGGTGCACGGAGGTTCCCGCGAGGGCGCGGTGCAGCCAGTCCGCGAGAAACGGGGCCGCCGGCGCCAGCAGGCGGGCCGTCGTGAGCAGCACGTCGTACAGCGTGCGCAAGGCGGCCTCATCCGCCGCCCGGTCCGGCGCCCAGAAACGCGGCCGGTTGGTGCGGACGTACCAGTTGGAGAGATCGTCCACCACGAAGTCCATGATCGCCCGGGTCCCCGCCGTCACGTCATAGCCGTTCCACGCCTCGCGCACCGCCGCCACGACCTCGTCGAGCCGGGCCAGCACCCAGCGGTCGGCGAGCGATCGCTCGGCCGCGGGGGGCGCCCCCCGCTCGGGCGTCCAGTCGCCCGCGTAGTCCGCGAAGAACTTGTAGGAGTGCCGCAGCGTGTTCAGGAAGCCCCCCGCCACCTCGGGGATCTGGCGCCGATCGAACCGCTTGGGAAACCACACCTGGCTCTGCCCCAGCAGGTAGAGCCGCACGGCGTCGGCGCCTTGCTCCTCGATCACCTGCCACGGGTTGACGACGTTCCCCCGGCTCTTGGACATCTTCTGGCCCTGGGCGTCGAGCACGAGCTCGTTGACGATCACGTGCTTGTACACGGGTGCATCGAGCACCGCGACGCCGATCGCGAGTAGCGAGTAGAACCAGCCGCGCGTCTGGTCCACCCCTTCGCAAATGAAGTCCGCCGGGAAGTGCGCCTTGAAGTCCGCCTGATGCTCGAACGGATAGTGCCATTGCCCGTACGGCATCGCGCCCGAGTCGAACCACGCGTCGATCACCTCGGGGACCCGCCGCATCGTGCCGCCGCACTGGCGGCACGGCCACACGTACGCGTCGATATGCGGCTTGTGGGGATCAAAGCCACCGGGCAGGGGTTTTCCCACCCGCTCCGCCAGCTCGGCGTACGAGCCGATCATCTCGCGGTGCTCCCGCTCGGTCTCACACTCCCACACGTTGAGCGGCGTGCCCCAGTAGCGGTCGCGCGACAGCGCCCAGTCGACGTTGTTCTCGAGCCACTCGCCGAACCGCCCGCTCCCGACCTCGGGTGGGTGCCACACCACCTGCGCATTCACTTCGAGCATGCGCGCCTTGACCGCCGTGGTGCGCACGAACCACGAGCTGCGCGCGTAATAGATGAGGGCCGAGTCGCAGCGCCAGCAGAACGGATACTGGTGCTCGTGAGCCCTAGTCTCGAGCCACCGGCCGTCGTGCTTGAGGCGGTCGATGATCAGGCGGTTCGTCTCCTTGTCGGTGACGAGCCGGCCGTTGATCTCCGGCCAGCGTGTGTCCTGGAACGTCCCGTCCGGGGCGACCGGGTTCACGAAGGCGAGACCATATTGTTGGGCCGCGGTGTAGTCGTCCGCGCCGAACGCGGGGGCCATGTGGACGAGTCCCGTCCCCTCGTCCGCCGACACGAATCCGCCCGCCACGACGATCGCCCGCTGCCCCTCCTGCGGCAGTGGCACGACATCGAGCGGTCGCACGTACTTCTGACCGACCAGATCGCGCCCCCGGTAGCCCGCGACTCGGGGCCAGGTGGCGAGCGGCTTGCCCGCCACGTGCACGTCGCCGGCGCGCGCGTCGGCGACGATGTAGCGGGTGCCGTTCACCTCGTACTCGCCGTATTCGAGATCCGGATGCACCGCCACGGCGACGTTCGACAACAGCGTCCACGGCGTCGTGGTCCAGATGACGAGCTGGCGCGTGCCGTCGTCCGCGAGCGGGAACGTCACGTACACCGAATTCGTCTGGACCTTGTCGTAGCCCTGGGCCAGCTCGTGCGAGGAGAGCGCGGTGCCGCAGCGCGGGCAGTACGGCAGCACCTTGTGCCCGCGGTACAGGAGCGCCTTCTCGTGCAGCCGCTTGAGCAACCACCACACCGTCTCGATGTACTCGTTGGTGTAGGTGATGTAGGGGTGCTCGTAGTCGAGCCAGTACGCGATCCGCTCCGACAGGGATTCCCAGTCGGTCTTGTAGGTGAACACGCTCTCGCGACACAGTTTGTTGAACTTCTCGACGCCGTAGGCTTCGATCTGCTTCTTGCCCGAGATGCCGAGGGTTTTCTCGACCTCGATCTCGACCGGCAGCCCATGAGTGTCCCATCCGGCGATACGGGTCACGCCCTGGCCGAGCATCGTGTGGTAGCGGCACACCAGGTCCTTGATGGTGCGGGCGAACACGTGATGGATCCCGGGCCGGCCGTTCGCGGTCGGGGGCCCTTCGAAGAAGACGAACGGCGGCCCGTAGCGCATCGCCTCGCGCGTCTTCTCGAACAGCCGCTCGTGCTTCCACGTGGCGAGCAGCTGCTTCTCGAGCGCGTCGACCGTCAACTTGGGATCGAAGATCGGATACATCAGTTGAGCCGCTCCAGCACGCCCCGGACGAGCGCGGTGAGCCGCGGCTCCGCCGCGCGCGCCACGGCGATGATCTGCTCCACCGACGCGGGCGCGAGCGCGTCCGGCAGGCATTGGTCGGTGATGATCGACACGCCCAGCACGCGCATGCCCATGTGCCGCGCGGTGATCACCTCCGGCACCGTGCTCATCCCGACCACATCCGCTCCGATGGCGCGCAGCATGCGGTACTCGGCGCGCGTCTCCAGGTTCGGTCCCGCCACGGCGACATAGACTCCTTCGCGCAGCGTGATGCCCTGCGCCAGCGCGACGGCGCGCGCCAGCGCCCGCAGCCCCGCGTCGTACGGCTCCGACATGTCGGGAAAGCGCGGGCCGAGCCGGTCGTCGTTCGGGCCCACCAGCGGGTTGTCGCCGAGCAGGTTGATGTGGTCGGCGATGAGCATCAGCTCGCCGGGGCTCCAGAGGGGATGCATGCCGCCGCACGCGTTCGACACCATCAGGGTCGTCGCCCCCAACGCGTGCAGCACGCGGACCGGGAAGGCGATCTGCGCCAGCGTGTACCCCTCGTAGCGGTGGAACCGTCCCTGCATCGCGACGACGCGCTTCCCCGACAGCGAGCCGATGAGCAGCTGCCCGGCGTGACTCTCCACCGTGGACAGCGGGAACCCGGGAATCTCCCCGTAGGGGATCCGCGCTTCCACGCTCACCTCTTCCGCCAGGCCTCCGAGGCCGGTGCCGAGGATGATCGCGATGTCGGGGACGAGCCTCGTCCGCGCGCGGACGGCGCGGAGCGCCGCGTCGATCATCCGCCTCGCTGGCCGTCCAGCGCCCGGAGCTCGGCGAGCTGCCGCTCGAGCAGCGCGCGGAATCCGCCCACGTACTGCTGGTACTGCCGCTGCACCTCGGCGGCCTGGCGCTCGACGTCGGTCTTCGCCGCGCCCGCCGCGTCGAGCACCCGCCGCGCCTCCGCCTCGGCTTCGCGCAGGACCACCTGCGCCTCCCGCTGCGCCGCCGCGTGCGTCGCCTCGCGGAGCTGCTGCGCCGCCACCAGCGCTTCGTTCATCGCGCGCTCCCGCTCGCGGTAGGCGCGCAGTTGCTCGCCCAGCGCCGCCACCCGCTCTTCCAGCACCGACTTCTCGCGCAGGATGCGCTCCAGCTCGTCCGCCACGCGGACCCGGAAATCCTCCACGCCCATCGGCTCGTAGCCGCGCAGGCTTTTGCGAAACTCCTGCTTGCGCACGTCAAGCGGCGTCAGATGAAACGCGCTGCCGGTCACGCGCCCCTCCCCCTCCCCCTCTCGTCCCCCCTCGCCCGCTCCACCTCCCGCGCCTCGGGATCCGCTCCCGTCGCTCTCGGCCCGAACAGGACGGTACCCAAGCGGATCACCGTTGCCCCCTCCTCGACCGCTATACCGTAGTCGGCGGACATCCCCATCGAGAGCGTCGCCAGCCATAGCCCGTCCTCCTTCAGTGCGTCGCGCAGCGACCTGAGCCCGCGGAACGTGCGGCGCTGCAGCTCTTCGTCCTCGGTAAACGGCGCGATCGTCATGAGCCCCTCGAGCGCGAGCTGCGGCAGCGCCGCCACCCGCTGCGCCAGCGCCGCAGCTTCGGCCGGCGGGCAGCCGTTCTTCTGTTCCTCTCCGGCCACGTTCACCTGCAGCAGCACCCGCACCCGCACCCCGAGAACGGCCGCACGCTTGTCCAGCTCCTCCGCGAGGGCGAGCGAGTCGAGCGAATGCACCAGCGCGAATCGCCCGGGCACGTGCTTCGCCTTGTTGCGCTGGAGGTGCCCGATCAGGTGCCAGGTCGCGCCGCGCCCGGCCGGCGCGTCGATTTTCTCGAGCGCCTCCTGCACCCGGTTTTCGCCCAGGTCGGTGAGTCCCGCCGCGCGCGCCGCCGCGACGGCGTCCAGCCCGAAGCCCTTGGTGACGGCGACGACCGTCACCGGGTGCGTCCGGCCGGCCGCCGCCTGCCGCCGCGCGATCTCGGCCCGCACGTGGGCCAGCCGCTCGGGCAGGGCCCCAAAATTCATAACCGCGGAAGCTAGCGCCGCACCCCAGCCGAAACAATCGGGGGTGCGGGGAAACGACGGCGTGGTGTGGGGTTAGGCCGGCGCGGTGACGCGCTCGCCGCCCTCCAGATGCGAGATCGCTCCGGACAGGAGATCCCGCACCTGTTGCGGCGTCAGGTGGCGATGCAAGAGGCCGTGACTCGCCACCGAAATGGTGGATGTCTCCTCGGACACGACGAACACGGTGGCGTCGGTCTCTTCCGACAGCCCGAGCGCGGCACGGTGGCGCGTGCCGAGCGACTTGTCGGCGACCTTGAACTGGGTGAGCGGCAGCACGCACCCCGCGCCGATGATGCGGTCGCCGCGCACCAGCACGGCGCCGTCGTGCAGCGGCGAGTACGGCGTGAAGATCGTGGTGAGCAGGTCCGCCGAGACCTTCGCCTCCATCGGCACACCCGAGGAGATGAACTCCTCGAGCCCGATGTCGCCCTCCACCGCGATGATCGCGCCCGTCCCGCCCCGCGCCAGCCGGTCCATCGCTTCCGCGATCTCCTCGGCCACCGACTGGCGATCCCCCTGCGAGAAGCGCCGCATCAGGCGCGACTGCCCGAGCCGCGCCAGCGCGTTGCGCAGCTCGGGCTGGAATACGACCACGGCCGCGAACGCGCCGTAGGTGAAGACGACGCTCAAGAGGAAGCTGATCATCTGGAACTTGGCGAGCAGCGCCGCGAAGTACGCGACCGAGAGGATCATCACGCCCACCACGATCTGCATCGCCCGCGTGCCCACGAGGAACAGCAGGAAGCGGTAGATCACGAACGCGACCAGGACGATCTCGACGACGTCCGGCCAGAAGCGCGGGATGAGGAAGCGGTAGGCTTCGAAGTTCACCGTGAGCTCGTCGTGGCGCACGCCACCTGCAGCGCTTCGCGCGCCACGGCGGCGTCGTGGACCCGAAACACCCGCGCCCCCCGCTCCCAAGCGAGGGCGCACGCAACCGCCGTCGCCCGGTCCCGATCGTCCACCGGCCGGCCGGTGGCGTGCCCCAGGAACCGTTTGCGCGACGGCCCGACCGCTACAGGATAGCCCAACGCCACCACGGTTGCCAGCTCGTCGAGCAGCCGGAAGTTCTGCGCGGGGGTCTTGGCGAAGCCGAACCCCGGATCGACGACGATGCGCGCGCGCTCCACGCCGCCCTGCTCCGCCCGGGCCGCGGCCTGCCCGAGCTCGGCGGCGACCTCGGCCGCCACGTGCCGATAGGTGGCGAGCGAGTCCATGGTCTCGGGCGTGCCGCGCATGTGCATGAGAATCACGCCCACGCCCGCGTCCGCCACGACCGGCGTGAGCTCGGGGTCGAACGCGAGCCCCGCGACGTCGTTCACGATCGCGGCCCCCGCCGCGATGGCGGCGCGCGCCACCGGGGCCCGGCGCGTGTCGACCGAGATCGGACCGAGCCGGCGCTGCGCCAGCTGCTCGATCACCGGCACGACCCGGGCGATCTCGTCGTCCACCGCGACCGTCGCCGCCCCGGGCCGCGTGGACTCACCGCCCACGTCGAGCAGCTCGCAGCCGTCCGCGATCAGCCGCTCCGCCTGGGCGATGGCCCGATCGACCGCGACGAACCGCCCGCCGTCCGAGAACGAGTCGGGAGTAACGTTGATGATGCCGATGATGACGGGATGGTCGAGCGCCACCCGCTGGCCGGCGATCTCCCAGGCCTGTGGCGGCTCCGCGTGCGCCGCGAGCAAGCGGCCGAGGTCGGGACCGAGGCGCTCGAGGCCGGCGGGCACGCGGTCGGGCCGCGCCAGCGGGGCGAGCCGGCTCGCCGCGGCGACGACGAGTCCCCACCCGTCACCCGTGAGCACGTCGGCGCCGGCCTTCACGCCCCAGTGCACCAGCGCTTCGCGCTCGGCGTCGGTGATGTCTTCGAGCAGCACGGCGAGGGGTTGCACGCCGGTGGCGGCGAACCAGGCGGGCTGGGCGTCCCAGCCGCGGGCCACGAGCGCCGCGCGCACCGCCTCGGGGGTATGGGCGGCGAGCGCGGTGACCTTCACGCCCCGGCGGGCTCGGGCGGCGGGCTCCCCAGCACGGGACCCCGGGCCGGGGTCTTTTCCTTGGTCGCGGCGCCGTCGGGCGCCAGCTGCGGCGTCGCGGGCGCCGGCGGGACGACCGGCGGCAGCGGCCGGCCGGCGACCACCAACTCCACCTCCTCGCGATCGAGCGTCTCGCGCTCGAGCAGCGCGCTCGCCAGCCGGTCGAGCGCCGCGCGATGGTCGGCCACGATGGTGCGCGCGCGCTCGTACGCCTCGGAGAGGATGCGCTTGAGCTCGGTATCCACGATCTCGGCGGTGCGATCGGAGATCTCGCGTCGCTGCACCACCTCGCGCCCGAGGAAGATTTCGGCCTCGCGATCGCCCACGGCGATCGGACCGACGACGTCGCTCATGCCGAACTGCGTCACCATGCGGCGAGCCATTTCGGTCGCCTGCTGGATGTCCTGCGCGGCGCCGGTGGTGACCTTCTCGGGCCCGAACACGAGCTCCTCGGCCACCCGGCCACCGTACGCCATGGCGAGCCGGCCGACGATGTACTGCTTGGTGTAGTTGTGCCGGTCCTCCTCGGGGAGCGAGAACGTGATGCCCAGCGCGCGGCCGCGCGGCACGATCGTCACCTTGTGGAGCGGGTCGAGACCGGGGACCTTGAGGCTCACGAGCGCATGGCCCGCCTCGTGGTACGCGGTGAGACGGCGCTCCTCGTCCGAGAGCACCATGCTCTTGCGCTCGAGGCCGAGCATCACCTTGTCCTTGGCGTCCTCGAGGTCGTTCATGTCCACCGCGGCTTTGTTGCGGCGTGCGGCGAGGAGGGCCGCCTCGTTGACGATGTTCGACAGCTCGGCGCCGGAGAGACCGGGCGTGCCCTTGGCAATGCGCTCGAGGTTCACCCCGGAGGCGAGCGGAATCTTGCGGGTATGGACCCGCAAGATCTGCTCCCGGCCCTTCACGTCGGGCATGTCGACGACGATCTGCCGGTCGAACCGGCCCGGGCGCAGCAGCGCCGGGTCGAGGATGTCCGGCCGGTTGGTGGCGGCGAGCAGAATCACACCGTCGTTCGACTCGAAGCCGTCCATTTCGACGAGCAGCTGATTCAGCGTCTGCTCGCGCTCGTCGTGGCCTCCGCCCAGCCCCGCGCCGCGGTGGCGCCCGACGGCGTCGATCTCGTCGATGAAGATGATGCAGGGCGCGTGGGCCTTGCCCTGCTCGAACAGGTCGCGCACCCGCGAGGCGCCGACGCCCACGAACATCTCCACGAAATCGGACCCCGACATCGAGAAGAACGGCCGCCCCGCCTCGCCCGCCACGGCCTTCGCGAGCAGCGTCTTGCCCGTCCCGGGTGGCCCGACGAGCAGCGCGCCTTTGGGAAGCCGGCCGCCCAGGCGCTGAAATTTCTGGGGGTCCTTGAGGAAGTCGATGATCTCCTCGAGCTCCTGCTTCGCCTCGTCGCACCCCGCCACGTCGGCGAAGGTGATCTTCGGCGTATCCCCCGAGAGCAGCTTCGCCTTGGACTTTCCGAACGCGAACGCTCGATTCCCGCCCTGCTGCATCTGCCGCAGCATGAAGATAATGAGGCCGAGGATGAACAGGTACGGCAGGAAGCTGAAGAGGAACACGCCGAACGACTGCTTCTCTTCCCGCGCCCGCACATCCACGCCCTTCTGCTGGAGCGTCTGCACCCACTCGGAGCGGGCCTCGAACGGCAGCAGGGTCGTGAAATGCTCCGCCGAGCGCCGCCCGACGGCGACGGCGTGCTTGAAGTCGCCTTTGATCTGCTGCCGCTCGGTGATCTCGACGGCGGCGACGTTGGCGGCGTCGAGCTGCTCGGTGAACTGCGTGTAGGAGATCTCCACGGCCTCCTGGCGGCGGCTCGACGCGAATTGCACCAGCGCGATCGAGCCCACGACCAGCAGCGCCCAGAACGACAGCGTGCGGAGCGTGCGGGCCCAGTTGAACTCGCGCGGTGGCGGGACGCGGTTCGGCATCTAGGCGAGGCTCGCGATGTAGGGCAGGTGCCGGAAGTTCTCGGCGTGATCGAGCCCGTAGCCGACGAGGAACGCACGCGGTGCGTCGAATCCGACGAACTTGGGCTCGAGCACGAGGTGCTGGGCCAGATGCTTGTGCAGCAACGCGCAAATCTCCAGACTCTGCGGGTCCCGCTCCCGCAGCAGCGTCACCAGTCGGTTCAGCGTCTTCCCGGTATCGACGATGTCCTCGACCAGCAAGATATGCTTACCCCGTAACTCCGTCTCCGGATCATACAACAATCGCACGTCGCCGCTCGAGATCGTGGCGGCGCCGTAGCTCGCGGCGACCAGGAAATCCACCTGCAGCGGGCGGTCGAGACGCCGCACCAAATCGCTCAAGAAGATGAAGCTGCCCTTGAGCAGCCCGAGCACGACCAACTCACCGTCGGGATAGGCCGCCGTGATTTCGCGGCCCAGCTCCCGCACCCGCCGCGCGATCGTCTCCTCATCGAGGACGATGCCGGCGAGCTTACGACCGCCCGTCTGTTTGAGGCTCGTCGCACTCGGTAACATGCAACCGCACCGCCCGAGTTCCGGGCCGCGGGAGGTCGGCTGCGCTCCGGCAGATTCCGGGAACCCAAAGAATGGTTTCGCCGCGGGCGACGACCGGGTAGCTCGCGCGCGAGCTGCGCGGCACGCGTGCCTCCATCAGCAACCGCCGCACGGGCCGATGCCCCACGCCGCCCACCGGCACCAGCCGATCGCCGGGGCGCGGCGCACGCACCTCCCAGCTCGATCCGGCGATCCACGTCGTCCAGTCCGAGCGCGGCAACCGCGCCGGCGCGGGCCCGGGCGCCCACTCCACGCGAAAGCCGCCGAACATCGCGCTGCCCCGCTCCCCGCTCGCCCTGACCTGGGTCGCCGCGCTCGGCGAGCCGCGGTACACGCGCAGCCGATCGAACGCCACCTCGGCCGTCCACCCGAGACCGAGCGAGAGGCGGCGCCCCGAAGGGTGACCCGCGAGGGCCAGGAGCCGCCGGGCCCGACGGGTACCCAGTACCAACCCCACCCGCCGCGCTGCGGCCCGCAAAAGCGCCGCCGACAATGTCTTATCATAGCGGGACAGGGGGGCTCGAGCAACGTCGAAGCCGGCGGCGGAGCGCTGAAGCCGAAGCTCCGGAACGAGTTCCAGCGCGCGATCCCACGCGCGCCGTTCGACCGCGGCCGCCCGGCCGAGCCGCAACACGTCGGCGCGCAGGTTGCCCCCGAGGCGCGTCGCGAGCTGCGGCATGAGCGTGACGCGGAGCCACGAGCGCAGGTGCCGAGGATCGCGGTTGGCCGGATCGTCGTGGAACGCAAGACGGCAATCCGCGACGTGCGCCGCGAGCTCGGCGTGGCTGAACGGGAGCAACGGACGCACGATGCCGCCGCGCCCACGCGCCGGCATGCCGGCGAGCCCGGCGGGCCCGCTCCCCTTGAGCACACGCAGCAGGATGGTCTCAACTTGATCGTCGGCGTGATGCGCGGTGACGAGGTAACGCGCGGCGTGGCGGCGCTGGACTTCCGTGAACCAGGCGTAGCGCGCACGCCGCGCCGCGGTCTCGGTTGCGTCGGGGCCGAGGTGGAGCTCCCCCAGCTCGAACGCGATAGCGCGGGCCTGCGCGAGCTCTCTGACCGCCTGACCGACCAACCGACTATCCGTCTGAATCCCGTGATCCGCGTGTGCCACCACGAGCGAGAGCCCGCGCTCGAGCGCGAGCAAGTGCATCAGGTCGAGCAGCGCCACCGAGTCGGGACCACCGGACACGGCCAGCACGGCGGGGCCCGGGACCGGGAAGAGCCGGGCCCGATCGAGGTGCGCGCGCAGCCGCTCGAGCAGCGGAGCCATATGCATAATGATATCTTGCCGGCATGCGGCCGGACGAGACCTACCAGTTGCTGCGGAACCTCACGTCCCCTGTCGTCGCGATCACGTGCGAGCGGGGTGGAAAGCGCAACGGCATGGTCTCCGATTCGGCCGTACGGGCGTCCATCGTCCCGGCGATTCCGCGGGTCTCAGTCTACATCCACAAGTTCAACTTGAGTCACGACCTGATCTTCGATACCGGGCGCTTCGCGATGCACTTGCTCCGGAACGACCAGTTCGAGCTGATCCACCGTCTCGGGTTCACGAGCGGGCGCGGGCGCGACAAGCTCGCCGATGTGCCGCACCACCTCGGCACGCTGGGCGTGCCGGTGCTGGACGAGTGTTACGCGCACTTCGAGTGTCGCGTCGCCAACGTGATGGATACCGGGAGCTCGACATGCTTTCTGGGCGACGTCGTCGACGTCGGGTACGGCGCGAGCAAGGGCCCGAAGGGAA
>Ga0137396_10000424_pt1 | contig 20043 bp, 19 predicted proteins | sample czc16metaG_FD_108284 | JGI IMG/M metagenome (GOLD analysis project Ga0137396, IMG submission 108284) | Vadose zone soil microbial communities from Angelo Coast Range Reserve, California, USA - czcobulk3.16 metaG | ecosystem: Environmental > Terrestrial > Soil > Vadose zone | place: USA...
GCCCGCGCTGTTCAGCAGCGGGACGAGCTTGCGAAAGCCGAACTCCGAGCCGAACAGCCCGGGGATGAGGACGACCGGCGGGCCCGCTCCGGAAGTCTCGACCTGCAGAGACTCCGTCGCAGCCAGGGGAACCTTGAAACTGTGGCGACCGGCGGTGTCGGCGAGCAGCGCCACCGCGATGAGCCAGACGATAAGTCCCTTCCGCGTTCGAACCGAGGCAGGAAATCTATGTCGAGATCCCCAGCTCGCTTCAACCGTTCAGGGAGCTCTGGAGGATGACCTGGGAGGCTGCGGCAGTGGCGGCGGTACCGGGAGCTTGTGAAGCAATTGGTCCAGCACCTGTTGCTCATGCTTCAGAAACCGGTCGTCGCCGTACACGAGCAGCGCGGCGGGGCCCCACTCGGGGTCGGTTGGATGACCGATCTCGTGGTGGTCGAGTCCGATCGAAGGGCCGAGCGCCAGCATGGTCCGGATGACGCGCTCGTAATGCTCGGCGACCGTCGCAAAACCGGCCCGCAACGCGGCGAGCTCGCGCGCCAACCGGATACGCTCCCGGAGGCATTGCCGAAACGCGTCGGGCGCGTTTTGCGCGGCGGTGTCTCTGCTGCTGGCGGTGGCCAAGTCTGTCGCACCGGTTGCGGGTGCCAACGGTTGCTTCCTCGTCGAAGCATAGACTCGGGTACTGAACTGCACAAGATGCACACCGCGTCGCGGCTGTCGCCGGCGCGACAGTCACCGGTCGACGACTACCGCGCGGGGACGCGACCCGCAGCCAGCTCTCGCAACCGCCCAGGCTCGCGCACGTATACCACGCCCCGCTCCAGTCCCACGAAGCCGGCACGCGCCAATCGACGCAACTGCTTGTTGGTGGTCTGGCGACTCAAGTTCGCGAACGCGGCGATCAGCTGTTGACTCACGTCCAGGCGCGCATTCGCCGCCGAGCCAGTCGCTCCATCCAACCGTTCGAGGAGCAAGAGGAGCGTCTCGGGCACGCGCCGCGATGGGTCACGCAGCGCCACCATGGCGAGATGGTCCAGCACCTGCGCGTATTGGTGCGCGTGCCATGAGGCCACCGCGGCAGCGAGCGACGGATCCGCCGCGAGTTGCCGGCCGAATGCGTCGGCCCCGACCTCCAGCGTCGTCGTGGGCAGCAGCGCCGCGGCGTGCCTCGTCTCGGGAGTCGGCTTGGACTCCCACAACGGGGGACTGAGCAGCCAACCGGGGCCGAACACCTCGAGAATGGCATCAGTCGCGCGCCCGACCGCCACGTGCAGCCCGACGGCGCCTTTCCGGATGCAGATGTGCAGCTGCCTGAGGCGCTCGGCGGGGTGCAACAGTTCGCCCGGGCGATACTCGCGGGTCTCGACTCCGGGTAGCCTGGCGATGTGACTCGCAACCGACTCCAACGATGCAGCCCCTGAGAAGGCGGTGTCGGGGAATCCCCCTAGCGAGGACAATCAAGATTGGGGCCACGCGACCGCTACGTGTCGACGCCATGAGCGCGCGGCCCCCGGCACGATTTGCCGCGCCGTCGACACAACATGTAGAGGAGCAACGACGTGGCACGTCCGCTCCGACACGACGCGATCGCGTGTGTCACGGGCGCGACAGACCACGATCCTGCTTCAGCGCACGACGTCAGGCGGGCTGGGCGTCGGAGCGGGCGGGGGTCGTACCGGCAGGCGTCCCGTCGCCGGGGGTGCGGCGTGCGCCATCAAGTCGAATTCATCCCAACCGACCGAGTACACGCCACCGCACCGTGCGCACCGCAGCGCGAGCGGATGCCCCCGCGTCGGCGCGCGGTTGCGGCAGCCGGGACACGTGAGGTAGCGATCACCCCAGTCTTTTGGGAGGCGCACCGCATCGCGGGGGCGGGGCACGACGGACCAACGCCGCGGCGGGACGGTGACGGTTTCCAGCAGTCGTCGCGGCACCGTGACCGGCGTTCGGTTCACGTCGAGCATGACTCCCTCGTCGGTGATCCGAATGACGCGGTACCACGCGCCGCGGCGCAGCCCGCGATTTACGTCACGTTGGAGACGAGCCCACTGCAGCTCGTCCGGAATTGCCCCATGTTGCGCCCCTGGTGCCGTTGACGAGAGGATTCCCTTCCGAGCGGCAGGAGTCAAGTGTCGAGCGCGCGCGACATCTACACCCGGTCATTCGACCAGCGTGGCGAGCGGCGATCGCGGGTGGGCGAATGGCCAGGGGCGGAATCGAACCGCCGACACGCGGATTTTCAGTCCGCTGCTCTACCAACTGAGCTACCTGGCCGGTTTGTGCAGCAGAACAACTTAGCGGGAGGAATGGTGCGGTGGGAGTGTGAGGCTTGTCGTTTTATCGAAGGCACGCACGCCACGTCCTTGATTCCGCCTTGAGCGTCCGGGCCCATCTTACGACCTCTCACCCTGAAGGCGCTATGCGCCATCGACCTCCGTTGTTCGCACTGCTCGTGCTGATCACCCCCGCACCGGCGGACGCTCAGGGCGACTCGCTCGCCCCTCGCTCGCCGGCGGCCACCGCTGCGCAGCTCGCAGCCCTGGCGCGCCTGCAGCCGAATAGCACCGTCCGAGTCCACCTCCTCGGACAAGACTGGCGGAACCAGTCCGAGAGCCTGGTGCTCGTGTCGGACAATCGCGAGCGCGCCGTTCCAGTTGCGGCCATCGACTCGGCGTTGGAGCGGCACGGACACGTCAGGATCGGAGCCGGTCTCGGCGCGCTGGCCGGCCTCATCGTCGGTGCCGGCGCAGGGGGGTGCGGACAACCACCCGCGAAGAGCTCGGGGGACGCGGCGGCGGCCCTTGGACCTCAAGTTGACTGCGGCATCCGACACGCAATGGCTGGCCTCGCCGTCGGGACGCTCGTCGGTGCCATCCTCGACGCGGCGATTCCCAGTTGGGAGCATCGCGTGCCCGTACCGGCGCCGCTCCCCGACGCGCCGTTCCCGCTCGCGACGCATTAGTCATGTAGCGGCGCCCCGCTCCCCGATGTCGCACGCCCACCCCACCTGTGGGCGAAAGACCCGCGAAACCGGTCGCCTCCCGCGATGCCCTCGCACGGCACGGCACGTGCTGCCCAACCTCTCCTTTGGTGTACGGACGCAATCATCCCGGGACGGCCGTTTTCACAGGGGGTGTCCGATGCCTGCCTCGCCGAGCTTCCGCCGTGCGTTGCTCCTGCCCGCGACCCTCGCCTTCATCGCCTGTTCGGAGCGCCGCGACGCCGGCGGGCCCGCTGCACCGGCCGCGCTGATCAGCGATGCGGGCCACGACGGCGGCACACCCGGCTTCTTTTTCCTGCCGCCGCTGGTCACCCAGGTCAGCCCGAGCGGCACGTTCGACGCCGACATCGCCACCCTCGCTCCAGCAATCGCCATCTGCGACGTCACCGACCGGCCGGACACCGACTGCGGTGGCGCGAGCGTCGGAGCGACCGCCGCAGTCGTCGTGTTCACCACGACGACTGCGCCGGCGATTACGCTCGATCTCTCCGCCCCGCAGTACCAGGTGAACTGGGATACCAAGGCCACGGGATTCGTGACGGGTCACGTCTATCGCGCGCACGTCACGGCCGGCGCCCGAGCGGCGCGACGCGAGCTGGGATTCGCCGATGTGCTGCTCACGGACATTCCCGGGCAGGCGAGACACGAGGAGACAGGCGACCTCATCGTGATGAACGACGGCCGCACCATCCCCATCCACCTGCGCATCGAGACCGCCATCCTGGGCGGTCTGGCGGTGAGCGCGGCGATGGCGACGGTCGCGCCCGCCAGCACCGACGTCATCACCGCCAGCCTGAGCGATCTGCACGGGCTCCCGCTCCCGGGCGTCACGGTCGCGTGGAGCGTGATCACGACACCGGCTGACGGCGTCGCCGACCCCAATCAACCGCTCAACCCGGCAGTGGGGCAGACCGACGCCGGCGGCATCACCGCAACCACGTTCAGAGCGGGGACGTCCGCCGGCGTGGCCACGGTGACCGCCACGAGCGCCGGCCTCTCGGCGACCGCTGGTGTGACGGTGCGCTCGGCGCTCCGGCCCGGCGCGCTCAGCGCCGGCCGCGCCCACACCTGTCGGCTCACGACCGGGGGCGTGGCGTCGTGCTGGGGCTTGAACAGCGTCGGCGAGCTGGGGGATGGGACGGCGGCGTTCGAGCGCCTGAACCCGGTGGCAGTGACGGGCGGGCTGACGTTTGCCGCACTCACGGCGACCAGTGATCACACCTGCGGACTCACGACCAGCGGCGCGGCGTACTGCTGGGGATTCAACAGCGCGGGACAAGTGGGCGACGGCTCGACCACCTCCCGCGTGAGCCCGACGGCGGTGTCCGGGGGCTTGACGTTCGTCGCGCTCGCCGCCGGTGGCCAGCACTCGTGCGGGCTCGCAAGCGACGGGACGGCGTATTGCTGGGGAGCGAACGGCTCCGGTCAGCTGGGAGACGGCACGACGATCGACCGCTTGACCCCCGTGTCCGTGAGCGCGGGCCCCGCCTTCGTCGCGCTCGCCGCGAGCGGCGATCACACCTGTGCGCTCGCCCGGGACGGCGCGGCCTACTGCTGGGGAGCGAACGTGCTGGGCCAACTGGGCGACGGGACGACGTCCAACCGCCCGACCCCGGTGGCCGTGACCGGCGGCCTCGCGTTCGTCGCGCTCGCCGCGGGTCGCGACCACACCTGCGGGCTCGTCGGGGGTGGCGCTGCCTACTGCTGGGGGCTGAACGGCTCCGGCCAGCTGGGCGACGCAACGGCCACCAACCGCTCGAGCCCCGCCGCCGTGACGGGCGGCGTCGCGTTCGTCGCTCTCAGTGGGGGCGGAGATCACACCTGTGGCCTAGCGGGCAACGGCGCGGCGTACTGCTGGGGACGAAACGCCTCGGGCCAGCTGGGCGACGGGACCGGCGTCGATCGCTCGACACCGACGGCGGCGACGGGAACGGTGCCACTTGTGGCGCTCGCTGCCGGCGGCGATCACACCTGCGGGCTCACCAGCGACGGCGCCGCCTACTGCTGGGGATTCAACTTCTACGGCGAGTTGGGCGACGGTACCACGATCGACCGTTTGAGCCTGGTGCTGGTGATAGGGGCGTTAGGCTTCTGAGAGCGGCGCTAGGGCGGGACCTGGTACAGGTCGGGAAGCTCGTCCTCGAAGAGGATGAGGGAGTCGCGGCGGAAGCGCACGAAGTCCGCCACGCTCGCCTGACCGGGGTAGGGCGCAAAGAAGTGGTAGCGATGCTCGCGCTCGAAGGTCGCGTTGCGCCACACCAGCGCCCAGGCAATGCGCCGCCCCACCGAGTCGGCCGTGATGCCGGCCAGCAAGGTCCCGGTCCACCAGGTCGAGTCCGGGACCGCCTCCACCCCGGTTTCCGTCAGCGCCGGAATCTTCCCGCGCGCCTCCGCCAGCTCCACCACGTCGCGCAGCCGGCGCGCGAACACCGCTCGCGTTGCGGGAGTGCGCACGCTCTGGTAGTCGTCGAAACCGAGCACATCGACCCAGGCATCACCGGGGTAGCGCGCGAGATACTGCGCCGGTGAGTCGAACACGTCGGTCGAGTACGCCCACAGCAGGTTGTGCACGCCTTTGCGGTCGCGCAGGTATTCCACCGTAAAGCGCCACAGCCGGCGGTACTCGTCCGGCGTAGCGTGCCGCGCCCCCCACCAGAACCAGCCGCCGCTCGTCTCATGGAACGGCCGGAACACCACCGGCACCAACACGTCGCCCCCGGCGCGCTGCCGCATCGGGGCCCGCAGGCTCTTCACGTAATCGGCGAACCGGTCGAGCCACTGCGTGTAGCGCTCGTGCTGGGGGCCACCCGGCAAGATCGCACCCGCCGCGGCGGTCGTATCCCAGGCGTTGCCGCCCGTCACCGGATTGCGCATGTGCCAGCTCAAGGTGACCACGCCCCCGCGCGCAAAGCCCTCCGCGATCCAGACGCGCTGTCGCTCGAACGCGACGCCGTCCAGGTTCGCGCTCACGTCCCGCTCCAGGCCGCCCGCGTCCCAGCCGTACACGGCGGGGTAGGAGCCCGCGGTCTCCTTCACATCGGATCGTCCCGGGTCGCCGGACCACAGCACGCCGTACGCCAGATCGTCTTGGTGGCCGAACAGGACGTGCTCGCGCGCGAGGCGCCGCAGGTTCACGAACAGGGCGCGCGTCTCGGCCGTCGCGGCGTGATCGATCGGCGCCGAACCGGCGGGCTCCACCCGGGGCGCCGCCCCCCGGCACGCGGCGACGAGCAGCGCCGCGGAAATCAGGCGCACTCAGTACCCCGGATTCTGGGTGATCAGCCGGTTCGCCCCGATCTCCGCCGCAGGGATCGGCAGGAGCAGCTGATACGGCTGCCGCCCCTGCTGGCAAATCGACGCGCTCGGCCTGCTCGAGCCGGGGTACCCCGCGATCTGGTTGTTCATGATGCCCAGCCAGCGGCCCTGGCGCTTCAAGTCGAACCACTCCTGAAACTCGGCGTAGAGCTCGTGGCGACGCTCCAGCCACACGGCATCGCGGAACTGGGCCTGCGTCAGCCCGGCCGTCAGGTTCGCCAAGCCGGCGCGGGTACGCACCTGATCGATCGCGTCATACGCCGCCGCCGCGGGCCCGTTCACCTCGTTCTCCGCTTCGGCGAGCACCAGCAGCACGTCCGCGTACCGCAGGATGATCGGGTTGTTCGAGTTCTGGCTCTTGGTCAGCGCCGTGCGGTCGACGTACTTCATGGTGAAGATCTGGGGCGATACCTCCACGAAGCGGCCGCCGCCCAGATTATACCTGGACCACCCCACCGTATCGCAGGCGTTGTCGCCCATCCAGGCCCAGCCGACCTGCGTTGCCGTCGCGATCTGGGTCTTGATGCTGTCGGGGACGGAGCCCTCGTACCAGGTGGGCGTGCCCGGATCGGACGCCGAGCCCGACCGTTTCCACGCGGCGAACACCGCGTAGCCCGGCGCGATGCGTCGGTCGGCGGGCTCGAACGTCTCATAGAAGACCCGGCGCATGCTGAGGAATCCCGCGCCCCCGCCCCCGCCGGTCGAATAGTCCGGCGGGTCAAAGAACGTCACCAGCTCCGGGCCGGTGTTCTCCTGGTGCGTGGCCCCGATCTGGAACAGGACCTCGTTGCTGTTGACCTGCTGCTGCCAGTCGAACAGGCGCATGTAGTCGGTCTCGAGGGTCACCCAGCCGCTCTGCGCGACGTGCTGCGCGGCCACCCGGGCCGAATCGTTGTACTGCTGCTTGGCGGCGGCGACCGGAGTGCCCGCCAGCTCCGCACCCGCCATCGTGAGGTACACCTTGGAGAGCAGCCCCCACGCCGACGGCGCCGTGGGCCGGCCGCGGTCGGCGCTGGTGTACGTCTTCGACGCGAAGTCCGCCGGAAGCTCCTGGGCCGCCGCCTTCAGGTCGTTCACGATGGTCGCGTACACGGCCTCGAGCGGAGCGCGCGGCGCGTCGCCGTAGGTACCGTCCGACACGTACGGCGCGACTCGGAGCGGAACCGCGCCGTACCGGCGCGCCAGCTCGAAGTAGGCGTAGCCGCGCAGGAAGTGCGCCTCGCCCCGCAGCCGCTCCTCCAGGGCTGGATCGAGGCTCACCTTGTCGAGCTGGCCCAGGACGTCGTTGGCCCGCCGGATCACCAGATAGTTGGCGGACCAGGTGCGGCCGGCAAACCAGGTACCGGCGCTCGCGCCCCGGTAGCCGAACGCCCACCAGCTGGGGCAGTAGATATCGGGCCCCTCGCACGTCAGCTCCTGCCACGCCGGGTCGATCCAGTCGTCCCACGTCATGAGCGCGTTGTAGATGCCGTTCACGGCGTCGATCGCCTGGGCTCCGGTCTTGAAATAGCTCGCGGGGTCGACGAACGTCTGCGGCTGCTCGGCGAGATTCACGAGGTCGTGGCACGCGGCGACGCCGGCCGCGAGGCACAGCGGCCCGATGAGGCGGGTCACGATTCGTTGGGCTTGGTTCATAGCTCGCATCCTCAAAAAGTGACGCTCATGCCAACGGTGAACAGCCGCGCTTGCGGATAACTCCCCAGGTCCACACCGCGCATATCGGTGTTGCTGAACGCGCTCACCTCGGGGTCGTATCCGGTATAGTCGGTGAACGTGAGGAGGTTGATGACATTGACGTAGAAGCGCGCCGACCGCACCCCCCGGACGAGCGCGGATGGCAGCTCGTAGCCGAGCTGCACGTTCTTCAAGCGGATGTACGAGCCGTCCTCGAGGAAGGCGTCGGAAAACCGTCCGAACCCCTGGCGGGTGCCATCGATGCGCGGGTACGTCCCAGTGGGGTTCGTCACCGGGTCGAACGCGTTCTCCACGTACCCGCGTGGCAGGTTCCCGCTCCCGTTGAGCCGCAGGTATACCAGGCGGCTGCTGTTGACGATCGTATTGCCGATCACGCCCGTGACGAGGGCGCTCAGGTCGAATCGTCCGACCGTCACGCGGTTGGTGATGCCCCAGGTGTAGCGGGGATTCGCGTCGCCGATCATTGTCTCGTCGGCCGCGGTGAGTTTGCCGTCGCCGTTCAAGTCGCTGTAGCGATAGTCGCCGAGCTTGGCATCGGGCTGGACGCTCTTGTAGGCGTCGACCTCGCCCTGCGACCGGAAGATCCCGTCGGTGCGGTAGCCCCAGATCGCCCCGATCGGAAGCCCTGCCTTCTCGATGAAGGGATTGACCTCGAGCCCGCCGCCCGCGCCGAGCCGGTTGGCAAACTGCTGCTCGGTGGCGCCGAGGCTCACGATCTTGTTCACGTTCCGCGCCACGTTCGCCGAGATCTGCCACGACGGGCCACCGGCGCTCCCGGTCAGCACGCGCAAATCTCCCTGCAGCTCGAACCCCGTGTTCGTCACCTCCCCGGAGTTGAACGTGGCGCTGGGATAACCCGTGTTCGGCGCGAGGTTCACGCTCTGCAGCAGGCCGTCGGTGCGCTTGCGGTACACGTCGCCAGTCATCATCAGGCGGTCGCCCCATGCGGAGAGGTCGAGCCCCACGTCGTACTGCGTCGTCGTCTCCCACCGCAAATTCGGGTTCGCCAGCCGCCCGAAATACACGGCCGACACGAGCTGCTCGCCGATCACCGTGGTGGTGCCTTCGACGGTGGCGAGCGACTGATACGTCCCGATGGCCTGGTTCCCCGACTGTCCGTAACTGCCGCGCAGCTTCAGATCGGAGAGGAAGCCCACGTCGCGGAGGAAGGGCTCCTGCTTCGCCCGCCAGGCGAGGCCCAGCGAGGAGAAGGTGGCCCACTTGTTGTTGGCGGCGAACTTGGACGAGCCATCCGAGCGCACGGTGCCGGTAGCGAGGTAGCGGTCGCGGAAACTGTAATTCACGCGCGCGAGCCACGACGCTGTCTTCCAGACGTCGACGCCGCTTTGCGGGGCCGCCCAGGCGAGGCCGTTCTGCAACCGGTTCGAGCCGAGCACGTCGTCGGGGAACTTGCTGACCTGATTATTGATCCAGTTGCTGCGGTTCCAGTCGTAGGTGAACCCGGCCACCGCGTCGAGACGGTGATCGCTGCCGAACCCGCTCCCGAACCGCAGCAGATTCTCGTTGAGCAGGTTCACGTACTCGGAGGCGCTCACGATCGCCAGGCCTCCCGTGTTGTTCCCCTCGTAGACGGTGCGCGGGAAGTAGGAGTCGACCCCTTTGCGCTCGTAGTTCCCGCCGAGGCTGCTCTCGAGCGACCACGACGACCCGATCTGCGCGATGACCCGGACGCCTCCGATCCCGCGGGTGACCGTCTCGCTCTCCTGTACCTCGTCGGTGTAGCGCAGCGGATTGGCGCCGAATTGCTGGCGGTACGCCTGGTTCTCGGCACGCGGGTCGCTCGCCAGCCGCGTCGTGTCGAACGCCTCGCTCGGAAGCGGGCTGTAGCGGATCGCGCTCCGCACGATCCCTGCGGCGGTCGTTCCTTCCGTGCCAGAGGACCGCACCAGGTGATCCTTCGAGCGGGTGACGGCCAGGTTCGTCGCGAGACGGACGATCCCGTTGAGCTTGCGGTCCAGGTTCGCGCGGACGCCGCCGCGTCCGAACCCCGAACCGCGGATCACGCCGTTCTGGTCGAAATAGTTGCCGCTCACCGCGTAGCTACCGTCACCGTCTCCGCCCGTGAAGGCGAGCTGGAGATCGCGCGTGGCGGCGCTCCGGAAGATTGAGTTCTGCCAGTCGATGCCCGCGCCGTACAGCGCCCGGACGCTGTCCGGGCTGAGGCGCCCGAGCCGGCCGTTGTACGGGAGGGCCGAGGAATCGGCGTACACGTTCCAGCTGGCCTGGTTCACGTACAGGGCGTAGTCGCGCGCGGCGAGCACGTCGAGCTCGCGTACCACCTGCGACATCCCCGTGGCGTAGTTGAAGCTGACCTGCCCCGGCTGGCCGCGGCGCCCCCGCTTGGTCGTGACGATCACCACGCCGTTGGCGCCGCGGCTGCCGTAGATCGCCGTCGCCGAGGCATCCTTGAGGACGTCGATCGACTCGATGTCGGAGGGCGCGAGCGTCGAGAGCGGATTGGTCGTGGTCATGGTCGTGAAGCTCGGCTCCGACGGCCCGAGCGTGAACTTGGAAACCCCGGCGGTCCCCACCGGCACGCCGTCGATCACGTACAGCGGCTGGTTGTCGCCCGTGGGGGAAGTGACGCCGCGGATCTGCACCGCGATGGCGCCGCCCGGAGCGGCGTCACCCTGCGTCACGGTCGCGCCGGGTACGCTTCCCTGGAGCGCCTGCTGCAAGCTGACCACCGCCGTCCTCTGCAGCTGGTCCGGTGGCACCGACGCCACGGCGCCCGTCACGTCGGCTCGCCGTTGGGTGCCGTACCCCACCACCACGACGTCCGACAGCGTGACGGCGATCGGCTGGATCGCGAAGTTCAGGGTGACGATCTGCCCCGCCGTCACGGCGACGGTCTGCTCCCGGGCGGAAAAGCCGATGCGGCCGGCGCGCACCCGCTGCACTCCCTCCGGCACAGCGGCCAGCACGAAGCCGCCGTCCTCGGCGGTGACCGCGGCCCGGTCCGTGCCTACGACGCTCAGCCGCACCGCCACGACTGGGCGACCAGTCGCCGAGTCGGTGACGTGCCCCGTGATAGTGCCGATCGCGGTCTGGGCGCTCGACCCAGCCGCCCCACATAGCACTCCGATCAGCCCGAGTCCGAGTGCACGACGTGTCATGGCATGCGCCCTCCGTGATGGTGAGGACCTCCTCATCATCTAGTGAGACGCGCAAGGCCGTCCCGATCCCCACCGCGTCCGCCCGCCTGCCACGTGGCGGCGTCGCGGAGTGCGACATACCTTCCCGGCCATGCCGAACCCTGAGTTCCCCAACCTCACCGTGCTCGATCATCCCCTGATCCGGCACAAGCTTACGATTCTGCGGGACAAGCACACCACGACCCGCGATTTCAAGCAGCTCGTCAATGAAATCGCGATGCTGATGGCGTACGAGGTGACGAAAGACCTGCCGCTCGAGCCGGTCGAGGTCGAGACCCCGCTCGAGCCGATGCGGGGCGTGCGGGTGGCGGGGAAGAAGCTCGCGCTGGTGCCGATCCTCCGGGCCGGCCTCGGGATGGTGGAAGGGATCGCCCAGCTCATCCCCTCGGCGCGCGTGGGCCACATCGGGATCTACCGCGAGCACGACACGCTCCAGCCCGTCGACTACTACTTCAAGATTCCCGAAGGGCGCGACGCGCGCGACTTCTTCGTGCTCGATCCGATGCTCGCGACCGGCGGGTCCGCCGTGGATGCCGTGGGAGCGCTCAAGCACGCCGGTGCCCAGCGCATCCGGTTCCTCTGCCTCGTCGCCGCCCCCGAGGGTGTGCGCCACATGCTCCAGGCTCACCCCGACGTCCCGGTCTTTGCCGCGGCGCTCGATCGCGAGTTGAACGCGCACGGCTACATCCTGCCGGGGCTGGGGGACGCGGGAGACCGGCTGTTCGGCACCCGCTAGCCCCGCCGCCCGATTGACACTTATCGTCACTTCGATATATTATGACGTAATTCGTCACATGGGCAAAATGTGACGTAAAATGTCCCCTACCTATATCGCCCTTATCGGGGACGCCACCGCGTCCCGCGCCCTGCCGCCGCCCCGCCGGGCGCGCCTGCAACACGCGCTCCGCAGCGCGATCCCCCAGTTCAACCGGCGCTGGCGCACGGCCCTCGCCGCGCGCTTCGCCGTCACACTGGGCGACGAGTTCCAGGCCCTCCTCACCACCGCTCGGCCCGTGTGGGAAATCCTGCACGAGGTGCACTTCCGCTTTCCCGAGGTCGCATGGGTCGTCGCCTGCGGTCTCGGGGGCATCGCCACCCGCCTCGAGCCGCGCGTCGCCGCCCCCGAGGTCGACGGACCCTGCTTCCACGCCGCGCGGGCGGCGCTGGAGCACGCCAAGCGCCGCCGCCAGCTCATCGCGTTCGGCGGATTTCCACGCGGCCTCGATCCGCTCGCGAGCTACTACTCCGCCCTGTACTGGAGCTGGACGCCCCGGCAGCGCCGCGCCGCCATCCTGCTGCGGCTCGGGCCCCCCGCCTTCGCCGCCAGCGAGCTCAAGGTCGATCGCAGCGCGATTTCCCATCTCGCGCGCCGCATGGCCTGGCCCCTCGTCGCGGCCGGGGATAAGATGTTCCAGGCTGCCTTGCTGGAGGCGCTGTGAACCCGCTGTTTGTCGTCCCGCTGCTGGTGTACACGCTCGCCGCGGCGCTGTGGCCGGCGCAGGTGGACGGCCGTCGCCGCGGAGCGTCCGTGCTGCTCGTCGAAGTGGCAATCGTGATCGTCGCCCTCACCATCGGAACGTTCCTCGCACCGCTCGCCGTGCCGTTGCCGAAGGGGTTGTTCTGGGGACGCATCGGGCTCCTCGCCACCGGCTACCTGTACGTGTGCGGGCGGGGGATGATCCTCATCCGGGCGGTGCTCGAGCTGCCCACGCTGCAGATGCGCCGCGACGAGGACCGCACGGCAGGGGCGATCGAGATCTCCCGCGGTCGAGCCATCGGTGCTCTCGAGCGCGCCCTGGCGCTCACCCTCGTGCTGCTCGGCGAGTACACCGCCATCGGCTGGATCATCGCCGCCAAGTCGCTCGCCCGCTTTAGAGCGCTGGAGGACCGGGAGTTCGCCGAGTACTTCCTGATCGGCACGCTCGCCTCGTTGCTGCTCGCTCTCGGGGCCGGCATCGGCATACGGATCCTGATGCGGTAACGGAAAGCGAGCGCCCGCCCCCCCCGCTGGCCCCTCCCCCCGCGCAACCCTTTCAAGCCCCCCTGTGTCACAGGGTTAACCGTCACCCCCGCTGCGGAGCCCGGTGGACGAACGCGAACTGATTGCCAGAGTCCGCGCCGGGGACGGCGCCGCAGAACGGGCACTGTACGACTCGCATGTCGATCGCGTGTACCGACTGGCGTATCGGCTCGCGGGTGACGACGAGCTGGCTCGGGAATTCACGCAGGACACGTTCGTGCGCGCGTTCGAGCGGCTCGGCTCTTTCCGGGGTGAGGCGCGGCTCTCCACCTGGCTGCACGCGATCACCACCTCGGTGGTGCTCAACGGGCTCCGCAAGGTGAAGCGGTTCCGACGGCGCGAGACGGACCTCACGGAGGCGAACGAGGTGTCGCGCCCCGGGCGGCAGGCGGAACCGGACTTGAAGCGGCGGCTGGCGGGGGCGATCGACGGCTTGCCGGACGGGTACCGCACCGTGTTCGTGATGCACGACGTCGAGGGCTTTACGCACGAGGAGATCGGGGCGGCACTCGGCATCGAGACGGGGACTTCGAAGGCGCAGTTGTCGCGTGCCCGCGCCAGGTTGCGCGAGGCGCTCGCGGACTTCGCAGGAGAATGGGTGTCATGACTGAAGACCGGTTCGAACGGCTGTTGCGGGAGGCGGCGCGGGACTATCACCGGCCTCCGGAGACGCCGCGCGAGGAGCTGTGGCGGCGGATCGCGGCGGTGCGCGAGGTACGGCGACGCCGCCTGGTGTTCGTCACCAGTCCCTGGCTCCGCTGGGGCGTCGGCATCGCCGCCGTGCTCGCGCTGGGCGTCGGGATCGGGCGCTGGACGGCGCGGCCGCCCAGTGTGAGCCAGCCGGCCGTGGCGGCGGCCGGTGGCGACGAGGGCGCGCTCGCGTACCGCGTCGCGGCGGCGCAGTACTTGACGCGCACCGAAGCCCTGCTGACGGGGTTCCGCTCGGAAGCTCGCTCGGGCATGTCGGACGCGCAGTTCGCGCGGCAAGCCCGCGACCTCCTGGGCACGACGCGATTGATGCTCGACTCGCCGGCAGCGCAGGACGCGCGGTTGAAGGGCCTGCTCGAGGACCTGGAGCTGGTGCTGGCGCAGATCGCTCAGCTCCCGGCGAGCAGTGATAGGGACGACGTGCAGTCGATCAACCAGGGACTCGAACAACGCAGCGTGTTGCTGCGGCTGCGGACGGCGAACCCCGCCGGCCCCGGCCCCGTGCGCACGCAGGGAGCACTGTGATGCACGCGATGCAGCTCGTGGTGGCGGCCGTCATGGGAATGCAGCAGCCGGTGGTGCCCGTGCCGCCGGTTCTCGTCCGGCCTCCGGTTGTCCTTCAATTCGACGGGCTGGAGGCCCTGCAGGGGCTCGAAGGGCTCGCGGGGCTCGCAGGACTCCAGGGGCTCGCCGCGCTCGAGAGTATCGATGCGCTACCAGGCTTCGATGCCCTGCAGGGCTTCGAAGCGTTACAAGGATTCGATGCGCTGAAGGGGATCGCGGGGATCACCGGGCTCGACGCGCTCGACGGCGTGAGCGCCGCACAAGACGACCCGCAGGATCCCGCCGACTCGCTGTGGCGGGCTGCCCGGCAAGCGTTTAACCGCGGAGACTACTCCAGCGCCGCGAATCTGTACGGCGATCTCACCCGCCGTTACCCCAACTCGACCCGCGCGGGTGACGCCCTCTACTGGGCGGCGTTCGCACTGTACAAGAACGACGACTTGAGCCGCGCGCGCAGCCTGCTCGTTACCCAGCAGCGGCGCTATCCCAAGGCGGCCACGCTGCGGGATGGAGACGCGCTGCTCGCGCGCATCCAGACGGCGCTCGCCAAACAGGGCGACGAGGAAGCGCACCGTTGGATCAGCACGCACGCCGAGCCGCCCGGGACGGATACCGCGCGCACCAAGGGCTGCCTGAGCGATGACGATGACGACGACATGCGCGTCGCGGCGCTCAACGGCCTGCTGCAGATGGACGCTACCAATGCGCTGCCGATTTTGCGCAAGGTGCTGGCCCGCCGCGACGCATGCTCCACGGTGCTGCGCCGCAAGGCGGTGTTCCTCGTGTCGCAGAAGCGAAGCCCCGAGACCGAGGACATCCTGCTCGACGCCGCCCAGCACGACCCCGACTCCGAGGTGCGCCAGCAGGCGGTGTTCTGGCTCTCGCAAGTGCCCACCGAGCGCGCCGTGGAGATGCTCGACTCGATACTCAGGACGTCCAAGGATCAGGAGCTGCAGGAGAAGGCGGTCTTCGCGCTGTCGCAGCAGCACAGCCCCAAGGCCGCCGAAATCCTCCGCGCCTACGCCGAGCGCTCGGACGCACCCTCCGAGGTGCGGGAGAAAGCCATCTTCTGGCTGGGCCAGCGCCATTCGGCCGAGAACGCCGCTTTCTTGCGCGGCCTGTACGCGAAGCTCACCGAGGACGACTTGAAGGAGAAGGTGATCTTCTCGATCGCGCAGATGAAAGGTGCGGAGAACATGCGCTGGATGATGGACATCGCGGTGAACGAGCGCGAGCCGATCGAGCAGCGCAAGAAGGCGCTCTTCTGGGCCGGTCAGACCGGGGTCGACTTGGCCCAGCTGGCGGGGCTGTACGACCGGATGCAGAACCGCGACATGAAAGAGCAGCTGATTTTCGTGTACTCGCAGCGACACGAAGCGGCGGCGTTGGACGCGCTGATCAAGATCGCCAAGACCGAGCAGGACAAGGACCTTCGCAAAAAGGCGATCTTCTGGCTCGGCCAGTCGCACGACCCGCGCGCCGCGCAGGTCCTCCTGGAGATCATCAACCAATGATCACCGCGGTGGCCCTGGCACTCGCCCTGCAGGGCGGCCTGCCGGACCGCGTCGCGGCCGCGCCCGACGGCGAAGTCCGGCTTTCCTATGCCACCCGCCCCGGCGTGTGCGGCAACGGCCGCAACACCATCTCGTTCGATTGCGAGGACGGCTGGTGCGGCCGGCATCGGATGTCGTTCGGCAGAAACGACGACGACGACGCGGGCTGCCCGTGCGAGCCAGGGCCCGCGCGGGTCGCGCTCCGCAAGCGCGGTGGCCAGGTCACACGGCTGCGGGTGTACGTGGGGGGCGCCTGGCGGTCCACCGCCGACGGCGTCACGGACCTGGGAACGGTCTCTGCACCCGCCGCTGCCCGGTACTTCCTCGACCTCGCGGCGCGCACGCCCGGCGACGCCGGACACGACGCCGTCTTCCCCGCCGTCCTGGCGGACAGCGTGACGGTGTGGCCCGATCTGCTGCGCCTCGCGCGCTCGGCCATTGTGGCGCGCGAGACGCGGCGCTCGGCGGTCTTCTGGCTCGGCCAGGCGGCCGGCGAGGCGGCGACGCGCGGGCTCACGGAGCTGTTGGACGACACGACCGTGGCGCTAGACGTAAAGGAAAGCGCCGTGTTCGCGTTGTCCCAGCAGCCGCACGACGAAGGCGTCCCGGCGCTGATCCGCGTCGCACGAACCCACCCCAGCCCGGGAGTGCGCAAGAAGGCCTTGTTCTGGCTGGGCCAGTCCGAGGATCCGCGCGCCCTCGCGCTGTTTGAGGAGCTCCTGACCAAGCCGTAACGGGGGCGTCGGGGGCCGCGGCCCTTCCCTCTTTCCCCTTCCCCTGTTGTCTTTCCCCGCATGCCCTTCTGGACCCTGCCCCGGAAGCTCGCGGGGGCCCTCGTGCTGGCGATCGCGCTGGCCCTGGGCTGGGCCGCCGTCGTCGTGGCCGCCGCCTTGGCCGCATCCCACGACCAGGCGACGACCTCCGACGCGATCGTCGTGCTCGGGGCCGCGCAGTACAACGGTCGGCCCTCGCCCGTGTTCCGGGCGCGGCTGGATCACGCCGCCGCCCTGTACCAACGCGGGCTCGCGCCCGTAGTGCTGGTGACGGGGGGCGTCGGGACCGGCGACACGGTGAGCGAATCCGAGGTGGGTCGCCGGTATCTGGTCAAAGCGGGCCTCCCGGACGCGGCGGTGCTGGCCCTCTCCGCCGGCACGAGCACCTCCAGCTCGCTCGACAGCGTGGCGCATTGGTTCAGTGGCCGGGACAGCCGTCGCGTGCTGCTCGTCTCGGACGGGTTTCACATGCTCCGGCTCCAGATCATCGCGACCCGGCTCGGGCTCGTGCCATTCACGTCCCCTGCGCCCAATTCGCCGATTCGCGCCAACCCGCGTCGCAACGCGGCGTACTTCTTCGCCGAAGGATTCAAGGTCCCCGTCACCTGGCTCTTCGACCGCTGAGGGCACTCCATGCAACTCGCTACCCGCCGGGTTTACGCAGGCAGGGTCGTGCGGCTCGACGTGGACACCGTACGCTTTCCCGACGGCTCCACGGGGGAACTCGAGCTGATTCGCCATCCCGGTGCCGCGGCGGTGGTCCCATGTCTCACGGACCCGAAGGGCTCCGATCCCACGATCCTGATGATCAAGCAGTACCGCTACGCCGCAGGCGGTCTCTTGTGGGAGGTCCCGGCCGGAACCCTCGACTCGGGCGAAGCGCCCGAAGCCTGTGCGCGGCGCGAGCTGCTCGAGGAAACCGGCGTCACAGCCGAGCGACTCGAGCCGCTCAGCGCGATCCTGACGACGCCGGGGTTCACCGATGAGGTCATCCACCTCTTCATGGCCAGCGGGTTGGGCCGGGGCACGGCGGCGCCGGAGCGCGACGAGTTCATCGAGGTGGTGCCCAGGCCCCTCTCCGAAGTCCTTGCAGGAATTCGCGATGGCGAAATCCGTGACGCCAAGACGATGGTGGCTATCCTTTATATGGCGCGGTTTCGGTTGAACCCGTGACGCAGAATCGTCACGTTGCGATGTCACCTCAGGTGGACGATATTCACTACGTGGCGCCGGGCCGACGTCGAGTGCGAAGGCCTTGCCGCCCTGAGGGTTGATGTAATGACGCTAGAACGGGTACGGTTCGTGCCGTAAACCCGAGGACAACCGAGCCATCCTCGCGCAGGTCCGGGACGTTTCCAGTTGGAACAACGGAGCCAGCGTCATGCGAGTAGCCATCAAACAGCAGGCCCCAGCCGCCACCACCCCACGCGCGCGGGAGCGCCAGGCGCTCCACGAGCTGGACGACGGCCGGCTGGTGCTCGAGCACCTGGCGGGCGATACCCAGGCATTCGGCGCGCTCGTCGACCGCTACCAGACCCGACTGCTCAACTTTATCAACCGCACGATCGGGGACCGGGAGCGAGCCGAGGACCTGGTGCAGGAGGTGTTCATCCGCGTATTCCGGCATCTGCACCGGTTCGACCAGACGAAGAAGTTCTCGACCTGGATCTATACGATCGCCTCGAACCTGGCCAAAAACGAGCTCCGCAACCGCAGTCGCAACCCGCTCGTCCTGTTCCAGACGATCAAGAAGCACTGGGAAGCCGACCACCGGCCGCTCCAGTTCGAGGACGCGACCGCACGGCCGGACGATCTGTACCGCAAGCGCTACCTTAAGGAAGCGGTAGATCAGTGCGTGGGGCAGCTCCCCACCCACCACCGCGCCGTGTTCGTGTTGCGCGAGCTCGAAGGGAAGAGCTACGCCGAGATCGCCGACATCACCGGTTGCAACCTGGGCACGGTGAAGAGCCGGCTCAACCGGGCACGCAACAGCTTCGCACAGCTGATCGAGCCGCTGCTGGAATAGTCCGGCGGAACTCGCCGGTGCCTGCCACGGTACAACATAGCCGCCATGACGTGCGCTGAATTGCTCGAGCGTTACACCGACTTTCGCGACGGGTTGATCACCGCCCCGCGAGAGGTGCGGCGTTTCGAGCGCCATCTCGCATGTTGCCCGGCCTGTCGCCGCTACGACGCTGCGGTGCGCCGGGGCGTGCGCGCCCTCCAGACGGTGGAGACGATCGAGCCGTCGCCTGAGTTCCGGCGCCGGCTCGACGCGCGTCTGGCGCAGGAGCGCCGCGCGCTGGTCCAGGTTCCGGCGAGCGCTGGGATCGCCGCCGCACTGTTCGTCGCGGCCGCTCTGGCGTTGCTGGCGCTAGAGGGGGTGCAACGGCCGCCGATCGCACGAGCGCCGGTCCTGCCCCCGGTTCCGTTCCCCAAGCCGGTCGCCCATGCGGGCGTACCGTTCGTGTCGTTCCAGGACCCGCGCGCGAGCGTGGTTACGGGCAATCCGAGCCCGTACGGCACCGCGCTCGTCGAGCCAGCCAGCGCGGGCCGTTAGGCGTTTTTTCGATCTGCTGCATTCGGGGCACGGCACGCCGTGCCCCGACCTTTCTCCTGGCCCCTGCGCACGGTAACTTCCGCCCGATATGGGGGCTCTTACCTTCGATGCGCTGCTCCGGAGCCTCAAGCAGGGGGGGGCGGGGAAGGGCGAAGGGGCGCCCGAGGCGGCGTACTATCTCCACGGCGACGAGGACGTCCTCAAGGACGAAGCCATCCGGGCGCTCGTCGACCGCGTGCTCGACCCGGGCGCGCGGGACTTCAACTTCGACCAACGCAGCGCGGGCGATCTCGACCCCGAAGCGTTCGACAGCCTGGTGAACACCCCACCGCTGCTCGCCGCCGCCCGGGTCGTGGTGCTTCGTGGAGTCGAAGATGTCCGGAAAACCTCCAAGGTCCGCCACGCGCTGGTGCGCTATCTTCAGACCCCCAACCCGACGACGCTGCTGATCCTCGTGCAGGGGGCGGGCGAGCCTCCGGATGCCGAGCTGGCGCGATCGGCCACGACCGTGGCGATCGAGCCGCTGCCGGCTCCGCGCGTGCACAAATGGGTGGCGCACCGGGCGAGACACCTCCAGCTCACCCTCGAGCCGGACGCCGCGGAGCTGCTGGTCCAGACGGTCGGCAACGACCTCGGAGCGCTCGCCGGGGAGCTCGAGAAGCTGGCCGCGGTCGCAGC
>Ga0137396_10000427_pt1 | contig 20014 bp, 6 predicted proteins | sample czc16metaG_FD_108284 | JGI IMG/M metagenome (GOLD analysis project Ga0137396, IMG submission 108284) | Vadose zone soil microbial communities from Angelo Coast Range Reserve, California, USA - czcobulk3.16 metaG | ecosystem: Environmental > Terrestrial > Soil > Vadose zone | place: USA...
TCGAAAGGCTTCCTCCGTCGCGACGATCCGGGTTTCCCGCTCCGAAAGGTCCCGTGCCTTGGCTTCCAGGTCCTGAGCATTCTTCTGAAGGTCGGCGTCCATCTGATGGATCCGCTGGGTTTGCGTAACCCGGTCCTTCTCCAGCTCAGTGCGCCGCGCCCCGATCTCTGCTTCGAGGGCGTTCAAGGCATCGCTCCGCTTCGAGAGTTCCGTCGCATGGCGTGCGATCTCCTCCCGCAGGCTCCGTTCTCTCGAGTCGATTTCGAGGGCTCGCTCTTCGACTTCGCTCTTCCGTTGTTCCGTTTCCTCCTTCAACAAGGAGGCGGATCGCGAGGCCTCTTGGGCCGCCTTCTCACGGCGCGTGACTTCCTCTTCGTTCTGCGCGACCCACTCGACGTCCTGATGGACCTTTTCCTCCTGGTCCTTCACCTCGATCTCGCGGCGCTCGAGGCGCATCACGCGGGCTGCCCAGGCTTCCCGCTGCGAGACGCTCTCCTCATCGAACGTTTCTCGTTGCTCCTTGAGCAGCGCCTGTTGGGACTCAAGAGTCGTCTGCCAGGTCCGGAGTTCCTCCGCGCGCGTGGCCTCCGTCTCCCGGAACCGAACCGCCTTCCCGTCGAGATCCTGCGCGAGGTCCGCCAATTCTCCGGTCCGCGCATCGAGTTCCTTTCGGACTTTTTCCATTTTCTCGGTCTCAATTTCTAAGGACTCCTCGCGCGTGGCCAGGTCGGTCAGTCGTCGGGCGTTGTCTTCCGCCTGCGCGCGGATCGCTTCCTCTTTCTCCTCCAGGGATTGTTCCCTGGCCTCAACCTCGATTTCGCGAGAAAGGATTGCCTGGTTCTTTTCGTTCCGTGTCGCCTCAAATGACTCCTTGTCCTGGGCGATCCCCAGCTGATGGTCCCCGATCTCTTTCGCCTGCGCATCGAGGTCCTCCCGGCGACGGCGCAGTTCGTCCTCGTACTGAGCCGTCCGGTCCTGGAACTCTCGCCGGTCGGAGTCGTATGCCCCACGGGCCTCTTCGAGGACGACGCGGTCTTCCTTTAATCCGGTCTCTCGGGCTTCGAGGTCCTGTGTCCGATCGGAGACCTCCTGGAGTATGGCCTCGGCGCGTGTCCTCTCTTGACGAGCCACCTCTTCGGCTCCATGGATCTGGCCTTCGCGAGCCGCGAGCTCCGCCTCGAACGGCGCAAGGCGGGCCTCTCGGGCCGTCAGTTCCTCCGTTTTCGCCGCTGCCGCTGCCTCTAACTGCTCGGCATTCGCGACCCGCGTGTCGACAGAGCGTTTGAATTCCAAGAGATCCTTCTGATCGATCTCGAACTGCGCCCGACCTCCCGCGAGATCCTCGAGGTCCCTACGGACCGCTGCCTCGCGGGTTTCCAGCCCTTGCGCTTGGACCTGGATCCCGGTGGCCTCTGCGACCACACGTTCCCGCTCCGTTCCGAGACGTCCTTCTTCCTTCGCGATCCCTTGCTCGCGTTCGTTGAGTTGCGCCTCGATCGTTCCAACCGAGGTCTCGCGTTCACGGATGCTGTTCGATTTCTCGGCCAGCTCCGTCTCTCCGGACTGTACCTGTCCCGTCCGCGTGTCGAGGTCCGTGCGGAGGGTCTCGAGCTCCCTTGCCAGATCATCGATCGCCTTCCGGTTCTCCGCGACCTGGGCTTCGCGGCTCTTCAGGTCTTCCTCCTTCGCATCGATCGCCGCTTGGTCGGATCCGATGCGGCTCCGCTCCTCGTCGATTTGGTGCTGCACCGCGTCCAGTTCGCCGGTCCTCGTCTCGACGCCCACCCGCCGTTCCTCGAGTTCCTTCGTCTGTGCCTCGAGCTCGGTTTCCCGGAGACGGGCTTCTTCGAGTCGCTGTTTGACAGCGTCCTCGAACTTGTCTTGGACCTGGACGAGCATCTCCCTCGCGAACTCGACCTGCTCGAGCGTGATCGGTCCGTATGCGAGCAGCACCACCGCGAGGGCATCCCCGCGGACGGTCTGGCCGTGATATTTCGAGACCTTGATCGGCTTCTCGACCGCATCGAGAACGCCCGCCTGCACCGCTTGGTCATACGTGACCTGGCACGACGGGTCCAGGGTAAATTCCCTGAGCATGTTTCCACGTTCGTCCACAAGGAAGGCCTTTGCGGGCCTCCAGCGCTGTCTTTGCGCGAACATTGCTACACCCAAGAAGATTCCAGGGAGGATCAGGAACAGGTACGGTGTTTGCCACCAGCCGCCGCTGGGCGGGATGACGACGGGAACTTGGACGGTCACCCGCATGTTGGGGTCCGAGCCCAGCATCGTGAAGACGACCTGTCCCGCGTCGTCGACCGTGCCCGCCGAGAACTGCGATCCGTCCTTCGTCACCGTGTAAGGGACCCGAGCGGTGTTCCCGCCAATGGTCCAGGTGATGGTCTGGGTCGTTTCACTGGAGGAATGCGTCCATGCGTACGAGGATCCCGGGGTCCAATCGCCGAACGCGGTGATCGAGATCAGGGCGGTCCCGTCGCTGTTCGTGACGGTCAGGTTTGAGACGTTCACGGACCCGTCCGCGATCGTCCCGTTTACCGAGAGTTGGTTGAACGCGATGCCTTGGCTCGTTTTGGTAAGTGTGGCCGACGCGGCCACGGTCAGGTTCGTGGCCGTCAAGTTCGACGTGAGGACAAGGGTTCCCGCAATCGTGAGCGCCGCGAATGACTGGCTGGCCGCCAACGCGATCGTTTGGTTCGTGCCGGTGAACGTCACCGAAGAGCCGGCGGACGAAAAGGTGGTCGCAGACGACGTGTCCCAAGAGCCAGCGATGGAAATCGAAGCCAGGCCGAAGGTCAGGACCGCAGGGCCCGTGGAGCTTAGGTTGCCACTGAAAATGATCGTTGTGCCGGTTAGGGTCAGCGTGCCCGACCACGTCACGTTTGACGAGAAGGTCGTGCTGATCCCTGGGATCACCGTGAGGCTGAAGATCGGTTGCGTGATCCGGATCGACCCGCCCGATGCACTTACTACGATGGTAGAACTCGCTGCTGCGAAGGCGCCCGCCGAGGTGTCCATCGCGCGGACCGTGATGCTGCTTCCACCCGCCGTCAGCGCGCCACCGCTTCCGACTGTGAGGTTCGCTCCCCCCGTGATGTTGTTCCCTGACGTGGTCAGGGTCCCAGTGATAAGCAGATTCCCGCCCACGTCCGTCGCATTGTTCTGCGTAACGGTTCCGGAAATCGTCAGGTTGTGGAACCCGTTGGAAGCGTCCCGGGTCCGGACGGTCTTGACTGCGCCAGACATGATGATCGTGCTTGTACCCTTCGTGAACGTCGCGCCAACACCGGACGTGTCCCAGTTGCCTCCGACGGTCCAGGCCCCGGTAGTGAGCGTGATGGTTCCAGACGTGCCGCCGCTCATCGTCACGTTTACGGCCGATACGGTCGAGCCATTCGCGATGAGGATTCCCGAGTCACCAACGGCGATCGAGCCGCCCGTCAGAGAGAGATTCGCCGTGGCGAGCGAGGTCGTCGATCCCGCCGGATCCTGAATCGTCAGGGTGTTGCTCCACCGAAGAGCGTTCGTGGACATGGTGAAGGTCACGGCGCCGCTACCCGCCGTGGACCGGAAGGTCACGTCATGGAACTCGTTGCCCGCGGCGGCGGAGAAGGTCATCGTTTGTGAGGTCGTCGAATTGAAGACGACGGTCCCGCTGCCGGTGGCCCAGTTCGCCGAGGTGCTGTTGTTCGTCCACGACCCGCCGAAGGTCCACGTTCCGCTGCCCATCTTGAAGTAGGCGGCCGCTCCGGAAATGGAGGTGTCTCCCGCGATGCTCACCATGGACGGAGCCCCAGACCCGTCAAGGACGGCGGACCCCGAGAGCGTGAGTCCGCCCGTCGCGGTGAGTCCAATTGCCGCAGACGCACCGATCGTAAGGACTCCTGCGGCGTGGATGATTCCACCACTCACCGCGAAGTCGAACGCACCGATGGCGACCGTCCCTGCCCACCCGGTCGTGTTGAACGAGGACATCGCCGCATTCAGATCGACCGTGACCGTCCCGCCCCCGGAGTTCGCGTCGAAGAACACCGCGTTGGACGCGTTCGGGACCGAGCAGCCATTCGCTCCGCCGGACGAAGAGGACCAGTGCGTCGTTTGCGACCAGTTGCCTGTGCCGCCGATCCAATATCGGTTGCCTGCGCCACAAGGAGCGGAGAGCGTGACGTCGACCACGGGGTCGGAACCGAGCATCGTGAAGACGACTTGACCGGACCCGTTCACGATGCCGTTCGTGAATGCGGCTGCGTCCTTGGTCACGTTGAACCGGTAACCGATCGTGTTCCCTCCGACCGTGAAGGTAATCGTGGAGGTCCCGACGCTCGAGGAGTCCGTCCACGTGTATTGGGTGTCGACCGTCCATATCGTGAACACGCTGATCGTGATGAGGTTCGTCGGGTCGCTGTTCGTGACGGAGAAGCTGCCGACACTGATTGCTCCGTCCGCGATGCTCCCGGATCCGTTCTCGGTGAGGCTGTTGAAGACAATGCTTTGGCCCGTCTTCGTGAGGACGGCCCCGTTGTTCACGGTCAAGGCGCTGGCGGCAGTTACCGCCGACGCGATTGTGATCGTCCCCGCGATCGTCAGATTGTAGAACATCTGACCGACAGCGAGGGCAAGGATGCTCGACGCACCGGTGAATGTGACCGTCGACGTTCCGGCCACGAACGAGGAACCCGCACCAGTCGTGTCCCAGTTCCCACTGATGGTCCAGGTGCCGCTCGTCAGCGTCATGGTCCCAGACGTGCCCCCGTTCATCGTCATATTCGAGACCGTGATCGACGACGCGTTCGCTACCAGGAGGCCGGCATTGCCGATCATTAACGCTCCGCCCGCCAGAGCGAGGTTGCTCGTCGCTAGGGTCGTCGTCCCACCTCCACCCTGAACGGTGAGGGTCCCGGACCAACGAAGCGCGTTCGCGGCCATGGTAAAGGACACGGTCGACGCCCCCGAATTGAACGTCACATTGCCGCCGAACTCGGGCGTCAGGTTGCCAAAGGTCATCGTCTGTGAGGACGACGCGTTGAATGTAATGGAGCCGGCGAAGCTCCACGTGGCTGATGTGGACGCGTTCGTCCAGGAGCCAGAAACGGTCCACGAGCCCAGCCCCGCGGAGGTGACGTACCCCGCGGCGTTGTTGATGTTCACATTCCCGACCACGAAGACGGAGGACGCGTTCGACCGGAGGATACCTGCGGCGCCGTTGACCGTGAGGCCGCCGCCGATCGACAGAGAGTAGTTGGTGGCGGTTGTGTCGAGGGTGCCGCTCACCGTGAGCAGGCCCGCGGTTACGATAAGAGATGCGGCGGATATCGTCCCGCTGATCGTGAGCGCACCAAACCCGTTCGACGCATCGAGAATCCTGATCGTCCGGGCCGCCCCGTTCATAGTCACGGTGCTTGACGCCGCAGAGAAGGTCGATCCCGCACCCGACGTATTCCAGTTACCGGCGACGGTCCACGCGCCGGAGGATGTGATCGCGCCGGATGTCCCGCCCGTCATCGTGACATCCGTGACGCTGACCGTCGAGGTCCCCGCGGTCAGGATGGCCCCGTTGTTCACGGTCAAATTTCCCCCGGTGCCGGTCAATGCAAGGTTTGCCGTTGACAAGGTCGCGGCGTTGTTCAGTGTGAGGGTCGCGGCCCAACGAAGCCCGTTCGTCGCCATCGTGAAGGTCGCCGGAGCGGTCGGGCTGAATTGGACGTTGTTGAATTCGGCGGCGCCGAGGTTCCCGAAGGTCATCACCCGAGAAACGGCCGAATTGAAAACGACCGTCCCCGTGCCGGCGGACCACGACCCGCTGGTCGACGAGTTCGCCCAGGAGCCGTTGAAGGTCCATGTCGCGGCTCCGAAGGCAAAGTATCCCGCGGCTGCAATGCTAACGTTGCCGCTGATGGTCTTCGCGCCGGCCGCTCCGCCTGAAATGCCTCCGGCCATGTTCGCCGCAAGACTGGCCACGGTCAATGCGAAGGTGCTGCTCGCGAGAACCGCCCCGACGTTCACCGTCAGAGTCCCACCCACGTCCACAAGGCCGGTCTGCGTGACGGTTCCTGCGGAGATCGTCAGGTTGTTGAAGTTGTTCGCGGCGTTCAGGATCGCGATGTTGCTCAGGCCGCTCATCGTGACCGTGCTGGTCCCCTTTGTGAAGACCGAACCAGCCCCGCTGGTGTCCCAGTTCCCCGAATTGGTCAACGATCCTGTCGTGAGCGTGATCGTGCCGCTCGTTCCGCCGGTCATCGTCACACTCGAGACGGCGATCGTGGACGCATTTGCCGTCAGGACTCCGCCGTTGCCCGCGTTCAACGCACCACCGGTCAGTCCCAGGCTGGCCGTGGCGAGGGCAGTGGTCGACGATCCATCGGAGACGAGCATCGTTCCGGCCCAGTTCAAGGCCCTCGTGGACATCGTGAAGGTCTGCGCCGTTCCGGCGGTCGAACTGAACGTGATGTTGTTGAACTCACTGCCCGAGAGATTCGCACCGGCGAACGTCATGGTTCCGCCGGTCGCACTGTTGAAAGTGACTGTCCCGGTTCCGGCACCCCACGACGCCGACGTGGAAGCGTTCGTCCATGTTCCCGTGACCGTCCACGCGGAAGAATTCAGGACGAGGTAGCCGTTCGCCGCACTGATGCTTACGTTCCCGTTGATTGAGACCGCGGATGCGTTCGATGTGAGGGCTCCGAAGGTCGACACTGTCAGCCCACCTGCGGTAATGCCCAAGTTGGCGCCCGACGTCGTGAGGATCGTTGATCCGGTCGCCCCGCCGGTCGAATTCCGGATCGTGAGCGTCCCGCCCATTCGGAGCGCATTCGTCGCCATCGTGTAGGTGATGCTCGGCGTCACGCTCGCGTCGAGTGTGAGGTTGTTGAACTCGTTGACCGCCCCACCGAGCGCGGCGAAGGTCAGGGTCACACTGGAGGCATCCTGAATCGTCACGCTACTCGTCCCTGCGACCCAGGAGGCAGAGGTGGACAGGTTCGCCCACGTCCCGTTCACAATCCAAACGGATGCGCCAAGGTCGACGAAGGACGTCGCCGTCAAACTAGCAACATTCCCGGCCACGGTGACGGACGAGTTATGGGCCAAGAGCGTGCTCTGAATGCTGAATCCACCATTGACCGTGAGGGACCAGTTCGACGCTGTGGTGTCGAGCGTTCCCGTGAAGCCGGTCATGTCGATACTCGCGATGGTCGTCGCGCCCGCAAGCGTCGTAGTTCCCGTGGGGCTCCCGTTGAAGATTGCATTGTTCGTCGCGATGGGAGTGCATCCACAGGCCGCCCCGCCAGATGTGTTCGACCATCTCCCTCCGGTATTCCACGCACCGCCCGCCCCGACTCGATAGCAATTCCCTCCCGCGACACTACAGTTCGCCGCGGGAACAACTCGGACCGCCGATACCACCCAATCGGTGTTGTTTCCGTCGGTCCAGGTGATGGCGGTCCCGGGGCTCGGCATGCTCGCCCCCGCGCCGCAGAGATTGAAGCCGGAGGCCGTGCACTGCGTCGGCGCGATACCATAAAGACTCGTCGCCGCAGCCCCCGTTCCGGTCACGGCGGTCGGTGCGGTATTCAATCGGATGGCGAGTACCGCGAAGGCGAGCTCGCCCCCGACGGGCGAGATGTTGATCGTCGGATTCGTCGACGTCGCATTATTCGACGTTCCCCCCGTCGTTGGAGCAGTCGTCGAAACGCCGCGCAAGAGCACGGTCGCACAGATGTGCTTCGCCGTGCCGGCCGACAGAGTGGCCGTCATGGTTTGGGTCCCCGCGGGAAGCATGCCTTGATAGAACCACATCTCCGCACGGACGAACCCGGTCCCGCTCGACGCGGTGCCCGCGATGAGGCTCAGGTTCGCGGATCCGTACGTGACGGTGGCGTAGGAAACGGGGCCTCCCGCCCCAACGGAGTCTCGGTTGCTGAGCATCACGAGTACAGCGTTGTCTCCCGCCGTCGCCGCCTGAGACGTCGTGCACGTTGCAGCCGGTGGATCAACGAGGGTGACGTTGGTCGAGTCAACGGAGACGACATCGGCTCGAGCATTCACGGTGAAGAGGTCGAAGAACCATCCAATCCCGCTTCGAATCGAGCCAAGGAGCTGCGCTCCTACCTCATTCCAATCGACGGGAGGGAACCACTCCCGGATGCGATGACCGATTGCATTTCCCGCGGTGCCCTCCGATGCGCTGCGATGCACGAACACATTGAGGTTTGGCACGTCAAACGAGAACGGGACGAGATGCGCCGTGGGATACGAAGATGGTTCCGGGAAGAGGAAGGTGATGACGTGGTAAGGCCTCAGGTCGTTGCCGCGGAACAGAAGTCGTTGAAGTTCCTGCGTCAGGGCTTGACCCGGGATCGTGAGCTGTCCATCCGGCCCACGGAATTGGTCGAGCGGGTCGGGTACCAGCTGACTTTCGATTACCAGCGTCGCCGTTGCAAGGAGGACGAAGCCGAGGAGCAGTCCGATCCCCATTTTCATAGGGGTGTCCCCGCATCGAAACCCGACGAGATCGTTGCACTCAATCCGGGTGGGAAGAACAGGAGGGTGTGGGTCGCACACCTCTGTCGCCTATTATTCCGTCCGAGGACCCTCGGCGGGCGGATAGGGGGGCCGCGGTTGACGCTGCGGCCGATTGGCGGAGGCAACGAGCGCGAAGTCTCTCGGGTGGAGGCGGCGTCGCCGCTGACGGGGAACTGGGTCGGCAGGCTTGCACGTGCTACGATCAAATTCGTCACGACGGAAACGTTGTCCGTGCGGGTGTGAGTCGGACTTCGGCTGGGACCTATTTAAGCGCCGGTCAGTGGTTATCGACCCTGATTTCATGGAGAGAATTGGGCTGGTCACTCGATAGTTACACGGCCGGACAGACGGGCTTCCATCGCTTCAAGCTCGGCAGCTCTGCGGCGGAGTTTCTCTTCGCGGTCGAGGAGCTCAAGGGCCTTTTCCTGGATGATCTTCACCCTCCGTTCGATGTCCTTCTTCGCTTCGTCGGCTTGGGTGCGGACATCCGGAATTGGCGTTTTCGCCTGCACAATGAGGGTCTTCTGCCTTGCGACGTCCTGTTCCTTCGTCGAGAGCTCATCCATTCGACGGGCGAGTTCGTGTTCCCGCTCGTCGGATTTCGCCTCCCGGTCGCGCACGCGTTCCTCGCGGTCCAGGAGTTCGATTGCTCGCCGCTGGAGGAACTTCCGTTCTCGCGCGAGTTCCCCCTTCTCGCCCTCCATCGTTTTCCGTACTTCCTCTGACTCACCCGGCCCGCGGTGGGACGCGACGAGGCGTTCCTTCGCCATCGCGGCGAACCGCTGACTCATTTCGGTGACTCGCGTTTCAATCTCTTTCCGAGTCTTTTCCTCCTCGGCTACGCGCGCCGCGCCGCTTACGCGTTCCTTCTCGAGATTGGCGACAGCTTCTCTCGTTTCCCTTTCGAACTTCGCAATTTGCGAGGTGGCTTCGCGATATCGGGCGTCTAGTTCATTCTTCGCCGCCAAGAGCGCGTTCCGTTCCTGTTCGAATGCCTGTCGGGCATCGGATGTCGCTTTCGAGTCGGTCTTCTTGGATTCGAGATTCCGGCTCGCCGCGAGTTGCTCCGTCACCTCGAGTGTCTTCATCGCGCGCGACACGCCACGGGTCACGGAGTCCTGCATGCGGGCGGCGTAATCCGCGAGCGCCGTCAAGCCCGCCTTCTGCCGGTTCAACTCTTCTTGTCGACCGAGGAGGTTCGCGGACTCGCCTTGGAGTTTTGCCTCCTGCTCGGCGAGCGTCTTCTCCTTCGCCTTGAGCCGGACTTCGCGCTCCGCGGGCGCTTTGTCGAGATCCGGTTTCGCCTCCGTCGTTCGAGGAGGTGCCGCGCGGTTCGCCGGGGCAAGATGCGAATCGGCTGCCGTCAGTAGGAGGGCTGTCCAGTCAACGTCTTCCGACGCGAGATGGCCGCGCGACAGGAGGACGAAGACCAGCTTGCCACTTTGGAAAGCGGTGAACACGTATTCTCCGACGAAGAGCGAGTCGCGGTCGCCGATTCCTTCCGGTGGCAACACCTTCAAGAAATCATCGTAATCGATGGGGCAATCCGCGTCGAGGATGTATTCCCCAGTCATCTCTCCGTGGTCATCGAGCACGTAGATTTTCTTGAGCTGCGCCCGCACGGTTTTCCTGGAAGGCGCGGCCATCAGGACCGCGGTGAGGGCCGGGCTGAGACCTCGCATTATGATGCCCGACACCAGGGCTTCCATCGGCCCTTGCATACGCTGCCTGCCTCGATGCGCGAGGGTGTTCCCTCACGTGACTTGTCGGAGGATTCGAGCGGGCTGCACCGTATTTAAGGGCCGGGTTTTGGTTATCGGACGTGAGAAGGGGCCGTCATGGAGGCGGTGGACCGGAGGATTCTCGTCTCGTCGTCAGGTCGGCCTCGATCGGGTCCTCGGCTTTCGCCTTCGCCTGTCGGAACCCACGCTGCATCTGCAACGCGTAGTCCCGCAACGCGGTCAGCCGCGTCTCTCTCGTCCGGACCTCGCCTTCCAGATCGCGGAGGGTGATTGCTGCACTCCGGAGTTCCGCTTCGAGGAGTGCGAGCCGCTGCTCCCGTCGGGCCAGACGGGACTCGCGGGCATCGGCCTCGCGGTCTCGTTCTCGCAACGCATCTTCCCGGGCCGCGATCGCCGGCGACAAGCTGGGCGGTAGATGCATCCGCATGGCCGCGAGGAGCGTGCCGATGGACCCCCGCTCCTCAATCCGCGGGACGCCGTGGCTCAACACGACGAACCATAGGTCTTCGACCCGAAACGGAGTGAAGGCATATTCCCCCTGGTGGAACGCAACCAGATGCCGCATCCCGTTCGCGGGAATCAATCGGCGGAGATCGTCGTACTCGAGCGGGCAATCGTCGCGAAGGGCGTACTCGCCGAGCAACCGAGCATCCTCGCCAAGGACGAAGATTCGTTCATAGTCGATCCGGGGGACCATCCTCGGGGCGTGGACCGCGGACCGTGTGGCGACCTCAATGCCCTCTCGCGAGATGGCCCCCTCCTCCACAACGACATCTTTCATTTACGCGTCCGCCCCCCCGAAAGTCCGCGGATGCAAATGAGATAGGAATGCTCGGTCTCTTGAGGGTTTCTGTCCCTCGTGCTTCGTTATCACATCCGACATTGAGACCGAGGCGCCGCCTCCGCGCCGCTAGACGAGGGAGCGGGCCTTCTCCAGATTGTCGACTCCGAGCGCCAGTTGCGCGTGCCCGCCGACGGTACCCAGGTGAATCGCGCTCATCACGTTGACCCCGGCATCCCCGAGTTTTTTCGCGAGAGCCCCAAGCGCTCCCGGTTTGTCGTCGAGTCGGACAACGAGCACGGTCCGAGTCGAACAAACGTAACCGTGTTTCATCAGGGCCTCTCGGGCCTGGACCGGCTGTTTCACGATCAAGCTGACGTAGGACCGGCCACTCGCCGACTCTGCACTAATCGCTTCAATGTTGATCTCCCCGGCTCCGAGGATCGCGGCGAGTTTCGCCAGCTCGCCGGGACGGTCCGGGACCTCGACGTCGATTTGGATCATGGCTCCCCTCTCACGATGTAGATAGTGTTCCATGGCTACAAGGGTTGTGAACCCCCGCCGGTCGGCGAATCGCTGATGCGGGCGATTCCGCTGTCGGCGGGTCCATGCGCTTTCGACTCGCCTACGTTGGAATCCAGGTCCGCGACCTGGCCCGTTCACTCTCGTTCTATCAGGACTCGCTCGGCATGCAGATCGTTCGCCGCGAGCGAGTTCCCGAAACAGGGCGAGAATGGGCCGAACTTCGGAGTCCCGGTTCAGATTGGATCCTGGAACTGAACTGGTATCCGGAGGCTCCGCGTTCTTCCACGGCCCCTACCGCAACGGCGATGAGCTGGATCACATCGCCTTTGAATGCGAGGACGTGGAACGCGCGTATCGAGGGTTGCTTGGGCGGGGTGCGGCGGCGGGCCATGCCCCTTGCGTCGAAGGAGGGAGTCTCCTGGCTTTCGCCAAGGACCCGGACGGAATTTGGATTGAACTCACGGGTCCGAACGACCCGAGTTAGGATTCTCCAAGTCGGCTTCTAAGCGGGGGCGGTCGACCAGAATGATCCGTGCATCGACCGCGCGGTATCCGTGCCCCTCTTCCAACACTAGGACCGGGTTGAGGTCCATTTCCTGAATCGAGTCGAAGTCGGACACGAGTGCCCCGAGTCGCAAGATCGCATCCTGGAGCGCCGTCACATCGCGCGGCGGTTCTCCGCGAACGCCGCGAAGGATCGGATACGTCCGGATCGATTCGATCATTCTCCTCGCGTCGCGGTCCGTCAACGGAGGCAAGCCGAACGAGACGTCCTTCAGATATTCGACGTAGATTCCGCCGAGGCCGAACACCAAGAAAGGTCCGTACACCTTGTCCCGCGCCATCCCGAGGATGACCTCCAGCCCTCCTTCCACGAACTCCTGCACCAGGAAGCCCTCAATGTCCATACGACGATCCCGGAGCCGACGATCCATGACCCTGGCCGCGTCGACGAGATCTTTCTCGCTTCGGAGGCCGACTTGGACGGCTTGCAATTCCGACTTATGAACGATCTCCGGACCCAGGGCCTTGAGGACCACCGGATAACCAATCTGCTCGGCGGCTCGGCCTAGGTCCTCGATGCCTCGCACGATCCGTGTTTTCGCCGTTCGGATGCCGTAGGCTTCCAGCAGGGCGTCCGCCTCATCGCTCCGCAGTTGCACGCGACCTTCATCCCGAGCGCGGGTCAGAATCGTTTCCGCCTTGGTCCGATTCACCGCGAAGGTGCGCAGCTCTCCCTCGTCCCGGTTCCGGTACTGCGCATAGCGGTACATCGCGGCGAGCGACCGAGCTGCGCTCTCGGGAAACAGGTACGACGGAACGCTGTGGGTCACGAGTTCCACGAATCCCGGGCTGTTCTCCGACCGGCCGAGGAAGTTGCACAAGACCGGTTTCGAATGGTCCTTTGCCGTCTGCCATACCGCACGGGCGACTTCCACTTCGTCAACGCGGACCGGGGGCACGTAGATCGCGATCGCTGCGTCGACCCCGTCGTCCGAGAGGACCGCGTCAAGGGCTTTGCGATAGTCTTCGAGACTACCCTGTGGCGTCAGGTCGATCGGGTTGCGGAGGGACGCCTCGGGGGGCGCCCAGGTGCGCAGGAAGGCCTGCGTCGACGGTGCCAGGTCCGCCAGCCGCATGCCGTGCGCGACGAGCTCGTCGACGCACATGATCGCGGGACCTCCCGCATCGGACACGATCGCGACGCGATTTCCGCGGGGGAGGGGCTGTAGCGAGAAGGCCATCGCGAGGTCGAACAGCTCCTCGATGGAAGCCGCCCGAAGGACACCGGTCTGGGCGAACACGGCCTCGGCCGCCAGGTCCGACCCTCCAAGAGAACCCGTATGGGACGCGGCCGCGCGGCTCCCGGCTTCCGAGCGGCCGGACTTCACCGCGATGACGGGCTTCTCCTTCGTCGTCGCCCGCGCGATCCGGACGAAGTTCTTCGGATTGCCGAAGTTCTCGATATAGGCCAGGATGATCTTGGTATCCGGGTCGCCACGCCACATCTGTAACAGGTCGTTCAGGCTCACCTGCGCCTTGTTCCCGAGGGAACAGAATTTTGCGAACCCGACCCCCAAGGTTTTCGCGTGCTCGAGGATCGCGATGCCCAGCGCCCCGCTCTGGGTGACGAGGGAGATTCCGCCGCGGAGCGGGGGCGTGGGCGCGAAGGTCGCATCCATCCGGACGTCCGGTTGGGTGTTGATGACCCCCATGCAGTTCGGACCAATCATCGTGAGGTGGTATTGCCGGCACAGAGCGGTGAGTCGGGCTTCTCGCTCGATACCGACGCCTCCGACCTCCCGAAATCCGGCCGTAATCACGACGAGCCCTTTCACGCCCTTCTTCCCACACGCTTCGGCGGCTTCCAACGCGAGGTCGGCCGGAACGGTGATCACGGCGAGGTCGACCGGTTCCGGGATCGCGAGGATGCTCGGGTACGCCCGGATGCCATGGATGCCGATCGCGTTCGGATTGACCGGATAAAGGATCCCTTGGTATTCGTTGACGATCAGGTTCCGCAGGATCTCGTAGCCGATTTTCCCTGGGTGGCGCGATGCCCCCACGACGGCGATGGACCGCGGAGAGAAAATGGCCTCGAGTCCATCCCCGCTCATCTCCGCGGCCAAGCTCCCCCGCGGTAATGAACATTGCCGGGGACGCCTCCGGAGAGAGTTATCAGGCGCGGTAACTACGCCCTTCGTCTAATATATCGTGAGGAGAAACCGGGGAGTCACCCGAACTCGGTTCGGTCCCTCTTCGGAGCACGAACCCCGATGGAACTCCTCGGTCACCGCCCCAGTCGGCGACGCCTCCTAATCGCGCTCCTTGTCGGTTCCGTCCTCCTCGGGACCCTGTTCGCCCTTCCCCGCGCATCGGCAGCGGGTCCGTTCTACATTTCCGGCGCGATCTCCGGGAACCGAGTGTGGAGCACGGGAGACATCTGGGTCATGAACGGCAACGTGACGATTATGCCCTTAGCCACCCTGACGATTCAGCCGGGCGTCACGGTGAAGGCGGATCCGATGGTGCGCCTCTATGTCCGGGACCGGGGGGCGCTATTCGCAAACGGGGCTCCGGGAAACCTGATCACCTTCGCCCCGAACAAGACCGCGCTGAACACTGCTCCTTGGGGCGGCATCCAATTCAACGCGTCGAGTTCCGGATCCGTGTCGTGGGCGTCCTTCTCCCGTGTGGAGCGAGCGATTCACGCGATTCAAAGCTCGCCGCCGATCGATCACAATGTGATTGACACCGCGTTCTACGGCATCCAGCTCGAAGCATCGAGCTCGTTCGTATCGGGAAATCGCATCAACTACACGAACGTCGGCATTCAAGCGAGTACGTCGGGAGATGTCACTCTCACCGGCAACACCCTCACGAACATGACGGGCAATCCGGCCCTCGCGATTTACGCGACGAACCTGCAGTCGGTGTCGATTGATTCGAACATCATCCGAGGTGTCGTCGCGACGAACGGGCGCGTGTCTGCAACCGCGGGTGCCCGCGGCACAGATGGAGGCTACGCGGGCGGGATTCTCGTGAACGCGACGTCTACGGCGACGATCACGGGGAACACGATCACGCAGCTTGTCGGTGGCCGGGGCGGCAATGGGGCAGCCAACGCGACCGGGAACGGTGGACGGGGCGGGGATGGAGGGTCCGCCGCCGGCATCGTCACATTTGGCGTGGCGACGGCCAGCGTTTCGTTTAACCCAATCACAGGCGTCACGGGCGGTCGTGGTGGAAATGGTGGAGCATCGTCCGCGGCCGCGGGCAACGGAGGGAACGGAGGGAACGGAGGAAGCGCCGCAGGCGTCGAATCCTTCCGCTCTCTCACATCGGCCATCTGGTCTTGGAACACCGTCACGAGTGTGACGGGCGGGTCTGCGGGCGATGGCGGTACGTCAACGGCCACGGGCTCGATGGGAAATGGCGGTTTCGGTGGTGACGTCCACGGATTCCTCACCGGTCAGGCGATGAACGGCGACGCATCCTGGAACACGATACAAACGCTCCGGGGCGGTTACGGCGGCAACAGCTCCGGACTTCGTGGAACGTCCGGCGGCAGAGGGGGTCAGGTCGCCGGGTTCTGGTCCTTCGGAGTGGACGGGAGTGCGTCCATCCACGATAATACGTTCACGGTTCTGACCGGCGGCGCAGGCGGAGGAGGCCGACTCTCCGGGGGTGCCGGCGGCAACGCGACGGGCGTCCTCGCAGTCGGCGACGGGAATCCTTTCAACATGACCTTCTTGCAGGGTAATACCGCTTCCACTCTGACCGGTGGAACCGGCGGTCTCGGAACGCCCACCGGGGGGTCCGGTGGCGTCGTCACCGGGATCGCAGCCTTCCATGTGCAACTCGATTCGAGCTGGAACACGATTACTTCCCTCACAGGCGGGAAGGGAGCCGATTCGGTCCCTGGGCCGGGTAACGTGGCGGGCCGCGGGGGCGACAGCACCGCTTTCATCGTGGCCCTTGTTCCCGCGGGAGCTTCGTCCTCGGACACGATTCAAACCGTGACGAAGGGCGCCGCAGGCACGGGTCCGAGCAGTGCGAAGAGCTACGCGGTGGGGATTTACGCGATTGGCAACGGAACGACCCGTACGCGGCTGACGGTGACGAACGGAACGTTGTCCGCAATCGGTGACCTGGAGATTCACGTCGACAATTACACAGAGGCGGCGACGGTCAACACGCCCTTCTCGACGACGAAATTCGCGGTCGAGAGGGCGGGGAACCTCACGGTCCGGAACTTCCTCGCCGTGGATGTCTACTGGCCAAACAACAGCACCTTCCTCGGTGGCGCGTCGGTTCGTGTCGACGATGACGGCGTTCCGATTCGGAACGCGGTGACACCGACCGGCCAGGTGCAATGGCTCATCGTCACGGACCGCGTCTACATTCAATCCAACATTACGAAACACGACAACGTGACGAAGATCACCGTGTCCTATACCGGCGCCACCTTCTGGAGCAATCCCCGTCTCGTGGACATGGGGACGAGCCAAACCGAAACCTTCGGAATGATCGATGCCACGGCTCCGACATCCTCGGCGAGCCCACTCCCGGCATACGAGAGATCCCGAACCTTCTCTGTACTCTACACGTACTCGGACGGAAACGGGGTGGGCGTGAAAACCGTGATCCTATGGTTCCGGACGGGGAGTGGGGCTTGGACCAATTACGCCGTCCAGGTCGTTCCGAGCGCGGGGAACAACTTCACGTTTACGGCCACGAGCGAGGGTGCGTATCTATTTTACACGACCGCGTCGGACAACGCGGGGAATTCCCAACTGCCACCGGTGGGCGACACGCTCAACAACACATGGACGATCGTGGACACCGTCGCCCCCGGTTCGCGGGTGAGCTCCCTCGCGTCCTATCAGAACGCGTTGTCCTTCGTTGTCTCGTGGTCGCCGGATGCAGGCGTGACGGACATCCTGGCCTACACAATCCAGTACAACTCCGGCTCAGGATGGGTTGACTGGCTCGAGAACACGCATGCGACCAGTGCCACGTTCACCGCGACCTCCGAGGGCGCCTATGCTTTCCGATCGATTGCGACGGATCGAGCGGGAAACGTGGAGGCCACGCCGAGTGGAAACGATACGTGGACAATCGTCGACGTCACGCCGCCAGCCGTGACGAGTTCGGTGCCTGTCGGTACAAACGTAACGACGACGCCCGTCGTCGCGATTACGTTTTCCGAATCGATGAATCGGGCTTCTGTGGAGAAGGCGTTCTCCGTCGGCGCCGGAATCAACGGAACATTCGTATGGAGCACCGATTCTCGGTCGCTGACCTTCATCCCGAGCGCCCCGCTTCAAGCCGGGACGACGTACACCGTCGTCGTTACCACGAACGCGAAAGATGTCGCGGGAAACCGCTTGCCCCAGCCCCTGACCTATCAGTTCTCCACGAAGCCTGCCGCCGCAGGCGGGTTGTCGTTGTCCGACTTCTGGTGGCTCCTCCCAATCATCGCCGCCGTGGTCGGCGGAGCGCTCTTCCTGATCATGCGTCGCCGCACGGGGGCGGCACCGAAGCCCGTGGTATCGACCATGCCTTCAAAAGCGAAAGAGGCAATCGTCGAGGACCTGTTCCTGTTGAACCACCGGGACGGGATCCTGATCAAGCACGAGACGCGCCGGCTTCGTCCCGATGTCGACACGGATATCCTGACGGGCATGCTCACCGCCGTACAACAGTTCGTGAAGGACGCTCTTCGCGGGGACGACTACGCCGATCTCAACGAGATGACGGTCGGCCACATGCACATCTTGATTGGCCGCGGGAAATGGCTGGTCCTTGCCGCCCGTATCGAAGGGGACGGCAGCGAGCCTTGGACGATGCAGATTGAGCGGTGCATCAAGGACATGGAGGACCACCACTGGGACCAGCTCGAGGATTGGGATGGAGACATGAGCCTCGCCCGCGTCCTGACGCCCTACATGACGAAGCTGATCCAGGGCGGCTACACCCAGTCAAGCGCGTGATGCACGGGCCGGAATCCCTTCGCGGGGCGGTGGTTCATGGTTCTTTCGCTACTACAAGACCGTCGGGTGTCTTTCCGCGTCGTGCATCGTTCGAGTTCTCTTCGGAACACTTTCCCTCCCGGACGAATATTCCGATGGTCGCAGGCGCAATACCGATAACAAAAGCTTTAATTCTGGATGCCACTTTCTAACAAGGGATGGGACGAGACCGCATCTTGTTCCACAGTCTTGCGTCGACAGAGCAGATGCCGTCCCGCCCTGACCGACACGCGGGCGCAGGCACGCGGTGATGCACGGATGGTAAGTGACGAAAGCGACGGGAAGGCGGGAAAGTCGGCGGACGAGGTCCGGGACGAGTTCGAGGAGAAGATGGACCGTCTCCGGCGGCAGTACGAACGGGACCTCCACTCCTTCCGCTACGAGATCGAGGAGCGGGAGTACCGGCTGAAGGCCTACGAGGACAAGTTCAACAAGATCAAACAGCCGCCGCTCCTCTACGCCTACGTCGTGCGCAAGGAAGGTCCCGACCTCGACGGAAACCAGGTCGTCGTCGCGCGGGCCACGGAGCTTCTCAAAGTCTCGACCGGCCTCATGGACAAATCCCAGCTCGGGGTCGGCCAATATGTCTGGGTGCACCCGCAGACGTACGCGATCGTCGAGGGCAGCGCCGTCCGCAACGAAGGCGTGATCGCGAAGGTCGCGGACATGATGGACGGCAAGCTCGTGATCTCCATCGAAGGCGACATGGAGAAGCGGCTGATCAACACCGACAAGACCGTCTACAAGAAGCTCAAGCCGGGTTTCCAGATCAGCGTGCTCCCTCCGACGATGGAGGTGCTCGAGGTCCTCCCGAACCTCGAAGTGAAGTCCCTGTTGCTCGGTGAGAAGCCGAATGTGACGTACGGCGAGATCGGCGGGCTCATGGAGGCGATCGAGCGGATCAAGGACGTCGTCGTCCTGCCGTACCAGGAGGCGAAGCTGTTCGCGCAGATCGCCCTCGAGGCGCCGCGCGGCATCCTGCTGTATGGGCCGCCGGGTTGCGGGAAGACGCTGCTCGTGAAGGCGATCGCGACGGAGAACGACATGACGTTCTTCAACGTCAGCATCGCGGACGTCCTGTCGAAGTGGGTCGGGGAAAGCGAACGGATCATCAAAGAGATCTTCCGCCAGGCGCATGAGAAGAAGCCGAGCATCGTCTTCTTCGACGAGATCGAGGCGCTCTTCACGGTCCGTGGCATGATGGACACCTCGGGCGTCCACAAGAACATCATCGCGCAGATCCTCAGCGAGATGGACGGCCTCGTCGAGCTGCACGACGTGTTCGTGATCGGCGCGACGAACCGCGCGGACCTCGTGGATCCCGCCTTGCTTCGGCCGGGTCGGTTCGACGAGATCATCGAGATCCCGCGTCCCGACCGGAAGGCGGCCGAGGAAATCCTGCGGATCTATTTGAACGAGGACCTGCCGGTCCAGTCGAGCCTGGAGGACCAATCCGGTGGGCACAAGGAGGCCGTCGAGTCCCTCCGCCGGTTCGTCCTCGACGAACTGTATGGAGAGAACAAGTGGGTCAAGGTGAAGCTCGACGCGGAAGCGAAAGAGGCGATCAAGACCGTGAAGCGGAAGGACATCCTCTCCGGCGCCATCATTGAGGCCATCGTGACGACCGCGAAGAAGAACTTCGTGAAGCGGGTCATCTTACTGAAGAAGACGGAGCGGAAGAAGGAAGGCCTCACGATGAAGGACCTCGAGATGGCGATCGACGAGGAGAGCAAGGAGCACGCGATCACGGAGATGTACGTCTACGAGAAGCGCCAGCGGGAGGTCTTCCGGACCGGTGCGGACCCGATGGTCGGGTGACGCATGAGGAAGATGGTCCAGGGGACCGAGCACGAGTACACGCTGTACTGCCGCAAGATGGGCACGATGGGGTTCGA
>Ga0137396_10000428_pt1 | contig 20002 bp, 21 predicted proteins | sample czc16metaG_FD_108284 | JGI IMG/M metagenome (GOLD analysis project Ga0137396, IMG submission 108284) | Vadose zone soil microbial communities from Angelo Coast Range Reserve, California, USA - czcobulk3.16 metaG | ecosystem: Environmental > Terrestrial > Soil > Vadose zone | place: USA...
ACAGGGCCATCACCGAGACGTCGGTCGACGACTGGCACCGCGTGCTCGCCGTCAACCTCCACTCGGCGTTCTATCTGGCGCGCGCGGTCGTGCCCGCCATGAAGGAGCGGAGGCGCGGCAGCATCATCGCCATCGGCGGGCAGTCGAGCCTGACCGGGCGCCCGAACACGGCGGCGGTCACAGCCGCCAAGACCGGGCTGCTCGGCCTCGTGCGGGCGCTCGCCGCCGAGCTGGGGCCCTTCGGTGTCCGCGCCAACATGGTGATTCCCGGCTTCATGGATACCGAGCGGCGCTACGCCGAGTGGTATCCGGAGTTCCGCGCGGCGCCCCCGGGAGCGCCGGAGCAGCTGAAGGCGATTCCCCTCGGGCGGCTCGGCCGGCCCGAGGAGATCGCCGACGCGTGCGTGTTCCTCGCGTCCGATGCGTCCGCCTACGTGACGGGGGACACCATTCGCGTCATGGGTGGGCGCATCATCGGCTGACCGACCACGTCACCTCGTGCGATAGACGACGAGGCGGTCGGCGCCGGACTCCGGCGCCCACACCTCGCCGGGGCGCCCGAGGATCTGCCGCACGTTCGCGCCGCGGCGATCGCTCGGAAAGGCCTCGAACTTCTCCGTCTCCGGGTCGAAGCGGACCATCGCGTTCGCCCCCCAGTCGGAGAGCCAGACCATGCCCTTGTCGTCCACATAGACGGCGTAGGCGCGCGGCCGATCGCCCGGGAGCTTCCATGTCTTCCAGGCGCCCGTGGCAGGATCGTAGCGGCTCACGTTCCCGGAGTTCCACTCGCTGACCCAGATCCGGCCCTGCCCGTCCGACCACACGCGTCGCGCCCCCTGGTCCTTGGTCGGCGGCTCGATGACCGTGGCGACGCCCGTGTCGAGGTCCACACGCGCGATGTGGCTGCCGGCGAGCGAGGCGTAGTACACGGCGCCGTCCGGCGTCGTCGCGATGCCGTACGGGCCCCGGCCGCGCGGCGCATCCCAGACCTGCATCGCGCCGGTCCTGGGGTCGAGCCGGCCGTAGACGCCGTTCTGGCCGGTGAACCAGACGCGGCCGCGCTTGTCGAAGGTCAGCGTGTTGAGGTTCACGGCGCCGCGCGCTTCGGGCAGAGGCCAGCGCTTCACCTCGCGGGTCTTCGCATCGACGCGGACGATCGCGTTCGTGCCGCCCTCCGTGACCCATGGAGCGCCGTCCGGCCCGACGATCACGCCGTGCGGGGCCGCGCCCGCGCCGAGCGGGATCAGCTCGACCTTGCCGCTCGTCGGATCGAGCCGCCCGAGCCGGCCCGCGCGCTGCGCGGTGTACCAGACGATGCCGTCCGCGCCTACCGCCACGTCGTGCGGAGCGCCGCCGTCCTTCGGCAGCCCGTACGCCTGCACGGCGACTTCGGCCCGCACGGCGGGCGGCAGCACCAGCAGGACGACGGCGAGCGCGAGCAGCGTGGGGCGCATGGCGACTCCTCCGTTTCGTACGCGTAGTGTACCCTGTCGCCCAGATGCCTCGCGCCGAACGGCGGCCGCACACGCTCCCGGAGTCCATCCAACGGATCCTCTGCATCTCCGCTCACCCCGACGACAACGAGTTCACCGTCGCGGGGAGCGTCGCCCGGTGGGCGCGGGAGGGCCGGGACGTCGTCTTCTGCCTGGTCACGAGCGGTGGCGCGGGTACGAACGAGCACACCCCGAACACCGACGGCCTCATCCCCAGGCGCGAGGACGAATCGCGGGAAGCGGCGCGCATCCTCGGCGTCAAGGACCTGGTGTTCCTGGGTTACACGGACGGCGCCCTGGAGCCCACACTGGCGCTGCGCCGCGACCTCACGCGTGTCATCCGTCAGCAACATCCCGACGTGGTGGTGTGCGGGGACCCGACGACGCGATGGTACGGTGACCGGTATCTCAACCACCCCGACCACCGGGCCGTCGCCAGCGCCGCGCTCGACGCGGTGTTCCCGTCCGCCGAGACGCGGGCGATCTTCCCTGAGCTCTTGGCCGAGGGCCTCGAGCCGCACAAGGTCAAGGAGGTTCTGATCGTGGGGGCGCTCGAGCCGAACGCGTGGTTCGATATCGGCGACACCCTCGACGTCAAGTGCGCGGCGCTCAGAGCGCACGTCTCGCAGGTCGGTCCGGGGGAGTGGGTCGAAGGGCTCCTGCGCGGCTGGGGCGAGCGCGACGGCAAGCGCGTCGGCGTGCGCTACGCGGAGGCCTTCCGTCGGCTGATCCTGTCTTGAGGGAGGGGCGAGGCCGTCTCAGTCGAAGACGAGGAAGTCCTTCAGGGCAGCGAGAACGGCCTCCGGGTTGTCCTCGTGCAGCGTGTGGACCGCGCGCGGGATCTCGATGAATTTGCCGCGAGGCAGCTCCTTCGCCATCCGCTCGGCGATGTCGCGGTCGAGCACGTGGCTCTCCGCGCCGCGCAGCACCAGCGTCGGCGGCGTGATCGAGCGCAGGAGGGACCACCAATCGACGTCCGCCTGGGCGCGGCGCTCCTTGATGCTCGGATGCCACGCCCACACCAGGGCGCCGTCGTTGCGCCGCCGGAGACTGTGCGAGACGACCCAGCGGTAGTAGTGGATGCCGGGGTACGCGTTCGCGCGATAGAGGTGTTGGGCCGCCTGCTCGATGCTTTCCCACGTGTCGGGCTCGGGCGGGCCGGCGAAGGGGAGCGCGGCGCGCTTGCTGATCTCGGGGCCGATGTCCACGACGACCAGCCGCTGGACGCGGTCGGGCCGCTTGGATGTGAAGTACATCGCGTTCCGGCCGCCCATCGAAAGCCCGATGAGGACGAACGAGGTCAGGCCGAGCCGGTCCACGACGCCGGAGATGTCATCGAACGCCGCGACGGCGGTGTAGATGTCGGCCGGATCGCTCTCTCCGTGACCGCGCTGGTCGAGAGCGTAGACGTGAAAGTGCGGCTGCAGCGCGATGCTGAGCGTGTCCCACGCGTGCGCGTGCCCGGTGAACCCGTGTAGGAGCAGGAGCGGCGTGCGGTCGTCGCCGCCCCAGTCGAGGACGTGTAACCGTCGCCCGTCGACGACCAGATGATGGTCGAGTGGCCGGAGGAGGTTCATCGGAGCCTCAGGTCCTCGCACGGCGCCGCGTACGCGTAGCCCTGGATCAACCCGGCGCCGGATTCCTCGACGCGCGACCCCACACCCCAGATGAAGCCCTGCTGGAACAGGGGCGCGACGAGCACGTGATCGGCGACCAGCTTCTGGATCTGATGCAGCTGGGCCTCGCGCTGCTTCCGGTCCAGCTCCTTCGCCTGGCGCTGGAACAGGTCTTCCAGCTCGGGCAGCACACCGTACGCATACATGCCGCCCCTGGTCACGAAGGGCTCGAGCCGGGCTGAGGCGTTTCCTGCCGCGCCCGTCGCGCCGATGAGGAGCCCCTTCAGCTTCTTCTCTCTCCAGGACGAGAGGAAGGCGGCCCGTTCCAGGGTACGGACCCTCGCGCGGATGCCGACGGCCCGGAGAAAGTCCGCGACCTCTTCGCCCAGGGAGGTGTAGGGCGGAAGCGGTGTGAGGTCGCCCGCTTCGAAGCCGTTCGGATAGCCGGCCTCGGTGAGAAGCTGCTTGGCACGCTTGGGATCGTACGGGGGAGGGTCGAGGGGCAGCGCGAACTCGAACGTCGGAGGAACGAACGAGCCTGTCGTGCGCCCGAGACCGAGCATCTCGGCCTGGTTGATGGCCTGACGGTCGATGGCGACGCTGGCGGCCAGGCGCACGCGGCGATCGTGCCACGGAGATTTCGGCTCCCACTGGTCGAGGAAGTCGAGCCAGTACATGCCGTACAGCAACGGCGCGACGATCTTCACGCCGGGTGAGCGCCGCAGCTCCTCGGCGACCGCGCCGCCGAAGAGGTAGGCCAGATCCACCTCGCCCGTCTTCACGGCGGCGGCCCGGGTCGCCTCGTCGGGAATGCTGCGCATGACCAGGCGCTTCACGTGTGGCGTCTTCCGCCAGTAGTCCGTGAACGCCTCGAGAACCAGCTCGACGCCCGGCGTGAAGGAGACGAACTTGAACGGTCCGGCGCCGACGGGGGCCTTCTTGAATCCGTCGTCGCCGACCTTCTCGACGTACTTCTTCGGCACGATCCAGCCCGCGCCGGTCGCCGACGTGCCGTAGAACGCCATGAAGTCCGGCCAGGGTTCCTTGAGAACGAAGCGGATGCGGTTCGGGGCCACGAGCTGGACGTCCTTCACCTTGTCCTTCAGGAGCTTGGCGGAGGCCCCCTTGTAGCGTTCGAAGGAAAACTTCACGTCTTCCGCCGTCACGGGGTCGCCGTTGTGGAACTTGGCGCCTTTTCGGAGGACGAACTCATACGTGATTCCATCCTTCGAGGCGGTCCACGCCTCGGCCAGGCTCGGGGTGTTGAGCCCGGCGGGCATCGGCTTGACCAGCGCATCGTGGAGCGCGTAGAGGATCATGAACGGAGTGATGAGGCCTTCCGTCTCGCCGGGGTCGAGCCAGCGGTTGACGAGCGTCACGTGGACGCCCCAGGTCATCGTCCCCTCGGGCGCCGCGAGCCCCGGTGAAACGCCCGCGAGCGCGACCAGGGTGACAAGGACCGCGCCGAGCGCGAGCCGAACTCTCATCTGCGCACCTCCAGAGTAGGGACCGGAGTGGCGACCGAGCCTCACGTGTGACGCCGGAAGCATAGCACCACGGGCTCGTCTCGCCCGTCCGCCGTGCATGGTGCTACTATCGGGCGCGCACGAGCGAAGCGTCATTCCGACGACGCAGGGGAGGGCTCGATGGGAACGTTCCGGCTCTACACCAGCGCTGACGGTCAGTCGCGCATCGAGACGATCGACCTCGGCCGGATGACCGAGTGGACGAAGGGGCTGGCGGCGACGCAGATCTCGTTCCGTGTGTGGCCTGTCGGCCAGTTCCTCGACTGGCATCCGGCCCCGCGCCGGCAATTCGTCATCATCCTCGGGGGCCAGCTCGAGATCGGCCTGAGCGACGGCACCAAGCACGTCTTCGGCGCCGGCGACGCCCGGCTCGTCGAGGACACGAGCGGCAAGGGGCACACCACGCGCGTCCTCGGCAAGGAGCCTGCCGTGACGGCGACGATTCCGCTGGCGCAGCAATGAGCAAGATCCTGTTCGCGCCGAAGCAGCCCGACGCGATCCTCGAGATCGCCCGATCCCTGACCCCGCCCGGCTTCGAGCTCGTGGTCGTCGATCCGGGCACGCCCGAGTTCTATCAGGCGGCCACGGAAGCCGAGTATTACCTCGGCCTCGCCCGCCAGATGGGCGGCGAGTTCTTCCGCGCGGCACCGAAGCTCCGGCTGGTCCAGCTCCTCAGCGCCGGGTACGACCGCGTCGACCTGGAGGCGGCGCGGAAGGCGGGCGTGCCCGTGGCCAACAACGGCGGCGCCAACGCGATCGCCGTCGCCGAGCACACGCTGATGCTCATGCTCGCCGTGCAGAAGCGGCTCGTCCGGTTCCACAACGACGTCGTCGCGGGCAAGTGGCGGGTCGGGAACCTGGCCGACGGGCGCGTCTACGAGCTGGCCGGGAAGACGCTCGGCATCGTCGGCCTCGGGAACATCGGCAAGAAGGTGGCCCGCCGCGCTGCGGCGTTCGATATGCGTGTCCAGTACTATGACGTCGCGCGGCTCACGGAGGACCAGGAGGACGCCCTCGGCGTGCGCTTCGTGCTCCTCACTGAGCTCCTGCGCACGTCGGACGTGGTGAGCCTGCACGTGCCGCTCGACGACACGACGCGCCGCATGCTATCCGCGCGCGAGTTCGCGCTGATGAAGCCGAGCGCCATCCTCATCAACACCTGCCGGGGGCCGGTCGTGGACGAGGCCGCGCTCCACCGGGCGCTCGTCGACGGTCGGATCGCGGCCGCCGGGCTCGACGTGATGGTCGAGGAGCCGCCGAAGCCGGACCACCCGCTCTTCGGGCTGCCGAACGTCACCCTCACGCCGCATTCCGCCGGGCCGACGTGGGAGAACTGGACGGCGAGGTTCCGGAACGGCTTCGACAACATCCAGCGCGTCGCCGCCGGCCGCGCGCCGCGCTGGGTGATCCCGGAGCTCGCCTGAGGGGAGGATCGATGCTCGTGCTGGTCGTGTCGCTCAAGGTGAAGCCGGAGATGCGCGCGAAATTCCTCGAAGCCGCCGCCGACGACTCGACATGCTCCGTGCGCGACGAGCCCGGGTGCCTGCGCTTCGATGTGGTCGAGGACCAGGCCGACCCGAGCCACTTCTTCTTCTACGAGGTCTATCGGGACGAGGCGGCGCTCGAGGCGCACCGGAAGACGCCGCACTATCCGCGCTGGCGACAGGCCGCCGAGGTGTGTCTGGTGGAGCCGAGCCAGGCGACCCGCTGCGTGAGCGTCTTCCCGCGCCCGTACCGATAGCAGCGTCGCGCGTGGCCCCTCCCGCGGACGCATCGCGAGCGCGTTGGCGCCTCGCGCAAGGTCTGGCCAGCTGGCTCACCGCGCCGATCGCCGCACTGGTCTGGGTGGGCGCGTCCTCGGCGACGATCGGCCAATGGGCGCCGCGATTCTTCTTTCCGGCTCTGGCCGTGGTGGGCGCCGGGCTGCTGTCGGTCGCGTTCGTGAGCTCCCTCGTGCGGCTCGCACGGCGCTCCCGGAGGGGGGGGCGCGTTCCGGTCATCGGCGTGCTCGTGAATGCGGTGGCCACGCTCTTCCTCGTGGTGCTGCCGCTGACGCGCCTCATGGGTGTGCTCGGCGCCTCGGGAGGTGGCGCGCCGCGGATCATCGCCGGCTTCGGCGACTGGCTGGGTGGCGAGGGCTATCCGCGACTCAGCCCCCATCGCGGCGTCGACATCGCGGGCAGGATCGGCGCCGACGTGCTCGCCGTGGCCGACGGGCGCGTCGTCGTCGCGCGGGACAGCGGTAATCTGTGCGGTCTGATCGTGGTTATCGTCCACGATCCTCACGGATACCGAACGGTCTATTGCCACTTTTCCGTGATCTCTGTGACGCTCGGAGAGATGGTCGCGCGCGGCCAGCGGATCGGCGCCATCGGCACGACCGGCCAGCGAGCGTGGCCCGGCTATGAGCACGTGCACTTGGAGCTGCAGCGAGGAGGCGACAGCAAGGACGTCGAGGACCCTGCCCAGCGACTCGTCGGATGCTTCGATGAGACGACGCGGTACCCGGTGGACCGCTTGGTGCTGACGTATCCCGCGAAGTGCTGAGCGTGCGCCTCAGTCGACCCGCGCGATCAGGTCCGGCGTGAGGTCGGCGATTTTCGTGCGGCCGCAGAGACCCATCGTCGTGCGGATCTCCTCGCGCAGGATCTCGAAGACGCGCGCGACGCCGGCGGCGCCGTCGGCGGCCAGGCCCCACAGCGCCGTCCGACCGATCGCCACCACCTTCGCCCCGCGGGCGAGCCCCTTCACCACGTCGGTGCCGCGCGAGAAGCCGCCGTCCACGACGATCTCGGCGCGGCCGGCCACCGCCTCGACGATGGGCGGGAGCGCCTCGATGGTCGACTGCGTCTGGTCGAGCTGACGGCCGCCGTGGTTGGAGACCCAGATCAGGCGCACGCCCATGTCCGCGGCGCGACGGGCGTCGCGCACGGTCATGATCCCCTTGATGCCGACCGGAAGCTTCGTCGTCTTCATCAGCCACTCGACGTCGGCCCAGGTGAGGCGGGCCTGGTACTCGGGGTTCGGCCCGCGCGGGTTCGGCGCGATCTCCATGGCCTTGCGCGGGCTGAAGCGCGCGAGGATGTCGCGCTCCCGGCGCCCGTAGAGCTGGACGTCCACAGTGAGGGCGACCGCCTTGTAGCCGGAGGCTTCGACCCGCGCGAGCAGCTCGCCGACCCAGCCGCGGTCGCCGTGGTGATAGAGCTGGAACATCTGCGGCGCGGCGCAGGCCTTCGCGACGTCCTCGACGGGCCAGCCGGTGGCGCCGGAGAGCCACTGGAGCGTGTCGGCCTGCCCGGCTCCCCGCGCCATCTCCACGTCGCCCTCGGGATGGAACAGGATGAGGCCGCCCATGGGCGCGACGGCCATGGGCGACGAGAGCGGCACACCGAGCAGGTGTGTGCGGAGGTCGATCTCGCGCACGTCCACGAGGACGTTCTGCTGGATGGCGAGGCGGTCGAGGTGACGGCGGTTGCGGCGAAGTGTCTTCTCCGTTTCGGCGCCGCCGTCGCCGAAGTTCCACGCCTCACGGGGCACGGCCAGCTTGGCGGCACGGCGGATCTCGGGCAGCGTGACGAAGCGCGGGCCGGAGAGCTGGGTCATGGCGTCAGCGGCCCTCGAATTGTGGGCGGCGCTTCTCCGAGAACGCCTTGACACCCTCCTGGTAGTCCCGGCTGTTGAAGCAGTCGGCGAGCAGCTTGTCGAGCAGCGCGAAGTCGCGCTCGCCCGCGGGCTTCACGAGCTGCTCCACGGTCGCCTTGGCGGAGCGCAGCGTGAGCGGCGCATTGCGCGCGATCGTCAGCGCGTAGTCGCGCGTGAAGCGCTCGAGCTCCGCGGGGGGCACGACCTGGTTCACGAGGCCCATGCGGAGCGCGTCCTGGGCGCTGAAATCGGTGCGGGCGGTGAAGAAGATCTCCTTGGTGTACGCCGGCCCGACCAGCTTCATCAGCTTTTCCATGCCGTGGTAGTGATAGCCGAGTCCGAGCCGCGCCGCGGGGACGCCGAAGCGGGCGTCGTCCGCCGCGATTCGGATGTCGCAGGTGATCGCGATGCTGACGCCGCCACCGACGCAGTAGCCGTGGATCATGGCGAGGAGCGGCTTCGACAGTGTGGCGAGCGCGTCCTGCCCGCGCGCGGAGGTCCGGCGGTACTCCTCCTCGTCGGCCATGTTGCGGCGGCGATCCTTGAACTGGGAGATATCGGCGCCGGCCACGAACGCCTTGTCGCCGGCGCCGCGCAGGACGACCACGCGGATGGCGTCGTCTGTGGCCAGGTCCTGCACGTAGTCGGGCATGAGCTGCCACATCTCCTGGCTCACCGCGTTCCGCTTCTCCGGTTGGTTGAAGATGATCCAGCCGATCGGCCCGTCCTTCTCCAACAAGAGCTTCGGCGTCTCACTCATGAGGGTCTCCTGGGCAAGGGGGATCTCCGGTCATTGTAACGGGGTCCGCGAGGCCGGCATGGACCGAGGGTGGGCTGGGACAGCTGCCCGGGGCGTCATTGCATGACCAGGCCGCCGTCGACGCTGATCGCCTGCCCGGTCATGTATGCCGCGCGGCTCCCGGCGAGAAACGCGATCACGCTGGCCACGTCCTCGGGGCGCTCCATCCGTCCGAGCGGCACCTGCGCTCCCCGCTGGCGGGTGAACTCCTCGGGCGAGAGGCCCATCAAAGCGCCCTGCTCGCGTGCGACGAGCGTCCACATGTCCGTCTCGACGAAGCCCGGGCAGACGCAGTTCACCCGGATTCCGTCCCGGGCGTGGGCGAGGGCGAGGCTCTTGGTGATGCTGATCACGGCGGCCTTGCTTGCGTTGTAGGGGAGGTTGTTGCGACTGCCGATCTTCCCCGCCATCGACGCCAGGTTCACGATGCTGCCACACTGCTGCGCGATCATCGTGGGCAGCACCGCCTGACAGGCGAAGAACACCGCCTTGGCGTTCACGGTCATCACCGCGTCCCAGTGCTCTTCGGTGACGTCGAGCGGCGCCGCCGCGCGGTAGATCCCGGCGTTGTTCACGAGGACGTCGATCCGGCCGAACTCGGTGCGCGCGCCCTCCGTCATCGCCGCCAGGTCCTTGCGCGAGGTGACGTCGGTCGCCACGACGCTCGCGCGGCGCCCGAGAGCCTTGACCTCGGCCGCGGTGCGCTCGGCTCCGGCGCGGTCGATCTCTGCGACGACGATGTCGGCGCCCAGCCGCGCCAGCTCGAGCGCCGTGGCGCGGCCGATGCCCCGGCCCGCGCCGGTGACGATCGCGACCTGACCCGGGAGCTCCATGGACGGGAGTGAGTCTACCATTGGCTGGTGTAGTCTGTGAGGCGCGCCTGGGAGAAGCCATGCCTGACCGGAATGCCGCGTTCGTCGGAACGATCCCCGAGAACTACGACCGCTACCTCGGTCCCATGCTCTTTCACCCGTATGCCGACGACCTTGCCGGCCGGCTCGTGGTGACGCCCGGCCTGCGTGTGCTGGAGGTGGCCTGCGGGACCGGCCTGCTGACCCGGCGGGTGCTCGAGCGTCTCCGCGGACGCGGATCGATCTTGGCCACCGACCTGAACGAGGCGATGATCGCGTACGGCCGCACCCAGGTGCCTGCCGAGCCCGGCCTCGAGTGGCGGCAGGCCGACGCGACGAGTCTCCCGTTGCCCGACCGTTCCTTCGACGTGGTCGTCTGCCAGTTCGGGCTGATGTTCTTCCCCGACAAGGCGGCCGGCATCCGCGAGGCGTTCCGGGTGCTCGAGCCGGGCGGAGTCTACCTGTTCAACGTGTGGGATGCGATCGACCGAAACTCGATCGCGCGTATCACCCACGAGACGGTTGCGAAATTCTTCCCGACCGATCCGCCGCAGTTCTACACGGTGCCGTTCGGATTCCACGACCCGGAGAGGATCCGACGCCTTCTCGCAGAGGCCGGCTTCGGTCGGATCGAGTGGGCCTACGTCGAGAAGACCGGGACGAGCCCAGCGGCGGCGGATGCGGTCACCGGACTGATCGAGGGCAACCCGATCCTGGGCGCCATCATGGAGCGCCGTCCGGAGGCACTCCCCGAGATCAAGAAGGCGGTGGCGGCGCAGCTGGCGGCGCAGCTCGGCGATCGTCCCGTGCGGTGCGGCCTGCGCGCCATCGTGTTCTCGGCGCGGCGACCGTAGCGCCCGAGCCCGAGCCTAGTCGATGCGGTAACGTCGGACCAGATCCTGGTCGAGGACCAGGCCGAAGCCCGGTTCCTGCGCCACCTCCATCATCCCGTCCTTGATCGCGGGGCGGTTCGCCCACACGGTCTGCCACATCGGATCACGCTCGGGGTCGGCGAAGCACTCGACGTAGGTGCCGTGCGGCACCGCGGCGATCAGGTGCTGGGCGATCTGCGGCTCCTCGTGGTGCGCCATCTGCACGCCGGCCACGCGGCAGAGCGCCGCCGCGCGGCGCCACTCGGTGACGCCGCCGCCCTCGGAGGCGTCGAAGTTCACGAGGTCCACGGCGCCGGCGTCGACCAGGCGACGCACACCATGGCTCGTGATCTCGCTCTGGCCGGCGGTGACCGGGATCCGCGTCGCCCGCCGCACGCGTGCCATCATCGCAGCGTCGTCCTGCCAGTGGCACGGCTCCTCGAACCAGCGGATGTCGAGGGGCTCGACGAGGCGCGCGAAGCGGATGGCGTCTTCCACCGACCACGCGCGGTTCGCGTCCACCGCCAGGACGAAGTCGGGACCCGCCGCGTGGCGCGCGGCCTCGACGCGCTTCGCGTCCTCCGCCGGGGAGAGCCCGCCGACCTTGAACTTGCACCCGGCCATCCCGGCCCGGCGGTACGCCTCCATCTCCCGCCCGATGTCGGCGTGCGTCTTGCCGTCCACGTAGTAGCCGCCGATGGAGATGATCGGCAACCGGCTGCGGTAACCGCCGAGCAGGGCGCACACGCTCTTGCCCAGCGCCTTGCCGACGAGGTCCCAGAGCGCGCAATCCACGCAGGCGATGGCTTCGAGCAGCAGCTTGCGGTCGCGGCTCGCATGGGTGAGGGCGAAGAGATCCTCCCAGATGCGCTCGCCCTCGAAGAGGCTCGCGCCCTTGATACGCGGGGCGAGCCGTTCGTCGATCAGACGCGTGAGCTCGCGGCCGTGCTCCCGGTTGTCGCCGTTGTAGACCTCGCTCACGAGCCCTCCGTCGGTGCGCACGCGCGTGATGACGGACGAGCGCTTGAGCACCGTGTACGTGCTCCCGCCGAAGTTCCGCGTGAGGGGAATCTCGATCGGAATCGCTTCGATGCTCTGGATGCGCATGCGTGGGAGGCCCGATCAGATGACGGCGATCGCCTCGACCTCGATCAGGTAGTCCGGGTGCGCCAGCGCGCTGACCTCCACCATCGTCGACGCGGGCCCCTTGGCGCCGAAGAATTCCTCGCGCACCACGCGGAATTCGGGTCGGAAGCGAGCGTCCGTGACGTACGTGTTGATCTTCACCACGTTGGCCAGCGTGCCGCCGCCGGCCTCCACGAGCGCCTTGACGGCGCCGAACACCTCGCGCGCCTGCCCCTTGAAGTCGCCGCGATGCTTCACGCTCCCATCCTTGTCGTAGGCGACCTGTCCCGCCAGGAACAGGATCGTCTGCGCACCGGTCACCCTGATGCCCTGGGCGTAGCCCGGGGGGTCGTACACGCCGGGCGCGCAGTACTTGTCGATCGTCGCCATGGTCGGTCCTTTCAGTCTCAGCCGATCGCGCTGTCGAACGGAGAGCAGTCTAGCAAAGGTCGTCAGGGGAGGAGTTCGTCTCGTGTTAGGCTGGGCGGGCTGTCGCGTCTCTCTGGATCAGCGCGCGTTCACGACGGGGAAGAGTGTGAGCCACACGTCGATACTCTGGCGCAGACTGGACCAGCCCGGCCACGAGTCGGCGCGACTGTTTCGCCAGGGTGGCTGCTGGCACCTCGCTGGGACGGCGGTGTTCGCGCACGATCAGCAGCCCTGCAGGCTGGACTATCACGTGGTCTGCGACGCGGCGTGGCAAACGCTCTCGGGCCAGGTCGCGGGCTGGGTCGGAACCGAGACCGTCCAGCTCGAGCTCGCGGTCGATCGTGCTCGCAGCTGGCGGCTGAACGGGACGGAGCGCCCCGAGGTGGCGGGTTGCGTCGATCTCGACCTCAACTTCAGCCCGTCGACCAACCTGGTGCCGATTCGCCGCCTGGACCTCGCCATCGGACGGCACGCCGAGGTGCGGGCGGCCTGGCTCCGCTTCCCCGACTTCACCCTCCAGCCGCTCGCGCAGCTCTATCGTCGCATCGATGTCGCGGTGTACCGCTATGAGAGCGCGGGCGGCAGCTTCGCCACCGAGCTCCAGGTGAACGCGGCGGGTTTCGTCACTCGCTATCCGAACTTCTGGCAAGCCGAGCGCTGAGGTGTCGACGTGAACATCACGATCCTCGACGACTATCAGGACACGATCCGGACACTGGCGTGCTTCGAGAAGGTCGCCGGCCACAATGTGACAATCTGGAACGACCACACCAAGGACGTCGATCTGCTGGCCCGGCGGCTCAAGGACACCGAGGCGCTCGCGCTGCTCCGCGAGCGCACGCCGATCCGCGGCCCGCTGCTCGAGCGCCTCGACACGCTGCGGATCATCAGCCAGGTGAGCGTCTATCCGCACGTTGACGTCGAGGCGTGCACGCGGCGCGGCGTGATCCTCTCGTCCCACATGGCGCCGGGCCGGCCCTCCTACGCGACCGCCGAGCTGACCTGGGGACTCGTCATCGCGGCGCTTCGCCGCATTCCCCACGAGATGGCCGCGCTCCGCGCGGGGAGGTGGCAGGCGTACCCGGTCGGCACCGGGCTGCGCGGGAAGACGCTCGGCATTTACGGCTTCGGCAGGATCGGCGCGGTCGTCGCCGGCTACGGCAAGGCGTTCGGCATGACGGTGCTGGCGTGGGGGCGCGAGGGCTCGATCGCCAAGGCGCGCGCCGACGGTTACGCGGTCGCCCCGAGCAAGGAGAAATTGTTCGAGGAGTCGGACGTGCTCTCGCTGCACGTGCGGCTGATCGACGCGACGCGCGGCATGGTCACGGCCGCCGACCTTGCGCGGATGAAGCCGACGGCGCTCCTCGTCAACACGAGCCGGGCCGGGCTGATCGCGCCGGGGGCGCTCGAGGCCGCGCTGCGCGCCGGGCGGCCCGGCATGGCCGCGGTGGACGTCTACGAGGAGGAGCCCGTGCTCGGGAGCAAGCATCCGCTCCTGGCGATGGACAACGTCGTCTGCGTGCCGCATCTCGGCTACGTGGAGCGCGACGGGCTCGAGGGCATGTTCAGCACGATCTTCGACCAGATCCTGGCGTATGCGAGCGGCAAGCCGATCAACGTCGCCAATCCCGAGGTGCTGAGGCATGAACGCTAAGCGGAGCCTTGGGCTCGCGCTGCTGTGCGCCCTGCTCGCGGGCGCGCCGTCGGACGAAGCCGCCGCCCAGGCCAAGCCCGAAGGCGAGATGCGCTGGGCGCTCTACGTGACGCTCCCGCCCCTGTGGTTCGACCCGGGCGAGGTCGTGGGGGTCATCACGCCGTTCTGGGTGCTCTACGCGCTCCACGACGCCCTCGTGAAGCCCATGCCCGGCAGCCTCATGGCGCCGAGCCTGGCGGAATCGTGGACCGTGAGCGCGGATCAGCGCACCTACGAGTTCAAGCTGCGCGAGGGCGTGAAGTTCCACAACGGCGACCCCTTCACCGCCGAGGACGTGAAGTTCAGCTTCCAGCGTGCGAAGAGCGCCCGGATGCTCCGCGAGAAGGTTCGCGAGGTCGTCGCCGTAGGTCCGCATCGCGTGCGCTTCCAGCTCCACGAACCGTGGCCCGACTTCATGACCTTCTACGGGACCCTCGCGACGGCGGCGGGCTGGATCGTGCCCAGACAGTACGTCGAGAAGGTCGGCGACGACGGCTTCAAGAAGCACCCCATCGGTCTCGGACCCTACAAGTTCGTGAGCAATACGCCCGGCGTCGAGCTGGTCATGGAGGCGTACGAGGGCTATTGGCGCAAGGTGCCCCACGTGAAGCGGCTCGTCTACAAGAGCGTCCCCGAAGCTACCACCCGGCTCGCCATGCTGAAGCGGGGCGAAGTCGACCTTGCCTACCTGCTGGATGCGCCGCAGGCGCTGGAGGTCAAGCGGGATCCTACGCTCAGGCTCGCATTCTCCGGAGGCATCGGAACCTTTTTCCTGGATTTCTTCGACCAGTGGGATCCGAAGTCGCCCTGGGCCGACAAGCGGGTGCGCCAGGCCGCGAGCTACGCCCTCGATCGCCGCGCGCTGAGCGAGGCGGAGACGCTGGGAGCGTCCAAGCCCGCGGGTAACCTCGTCCCCCGCACGTTCGAGTTCGCGCTGCCCCTCGAGCCCGACCCCTACGATCCCGCCAAGGCGAAACAGCTGCTGGCGGAGGCCGGCTATCCGAACGGCTTCGACGCCGGGGATCTGCACGCCTATCCGCCCTACAACTCGATGACGGAGGCGGTCGGAAGCTATCTCGGGGCCATCGGGATCAAGACGAAGGTACGCACGATGGAGCGCGCCGCCTTCTTCTCGGCGTGGGCGACGAAGAAGCTGCGAGGCGTGTGCATGTGCGTCGTCGCGCTCTACGGCAACGCCGCCTCGCGGATGGCGGAGTGGGTGCCGACCGGCGGAGTCTACGCCTACGGCGGCTATCCGGACATCGACGCGCTGTACCGGCAACAGGGTCGGGAGACCGACCGGAAGAAGCGCGAGACCCTGCTCCACCAGATCCAGCAGCTCCTCCACGAGCGGATGAGATTCGCGCCGATCTGGGATTACACCTGGCCGAGCGCGGTGGGACCGAGGGTCGAAGATCCCGCGCTGATGCTGATCGACCCGTACCCGTGGTCGGCACCCCTCGAAGAGGTGCGCCTCAAGAAGAAATAGGGCGGGGGCTCAGTCTCGGCGCACGATCGCGAAGCCGAAGGCGCGCAGCTCGGCCTCGACCGCGGGCCGAGCCCGGCGATCCCGCCGCCGGCGGTCGAGCGGCGAGCCGTTCGCGCGCGTGCGCCGCTCGGCCAGGCGCCGCTCCCGCACGACCTCGATGGTCGTGATGAGGTCGAACTTCCGCTTGAAGTATTCGTAGAGCTCCTGCCGGTCAGGGGCGGCGATGACCAGATACCGCCCGACGGCCGGTACGGCCGCCGCGTCATGGTGGGTCGCCGCCTCCTTCTCCTGGCGAATCGCCTCGAGGGCCTCGGCGTCGGGCACGGATGGATGCAGCGACGTGGACGGAAAGCTGTGTCCACAGTGTCTGCAGGATTGCGCAATGTCCCGGAGCAAGGCGCGGCACCGGGGACAGCGTCGATATCCGGACCCGGGCACCCTCAGCTGCCTCACCAGCTCGTAGAGCGCGGTCTTGCCCCCGCGATAGCCCGTGCGCCGGATGCGCCGCAGGATTTCGGCCCCCGAGAGGCCGGGATCCTCTCGGAGCCACCCTGCGACCTGAGGCGCGTACGGCATCATCCTGGACGGACGGCCGACCTCACGAGGAGCGGAGCCCTCCATGGCGGGATTCCGACGCAAATTCGATACCGGAATCGAATTCCAGGAATATCAGTGACTTCTATTGTTCTGCCCCGAATCGGCGCGGTGAGTTTCTAGCCGCACAGGCCAATCTCCAGCCAGTGCCCGCATCCGCTAGCGCGCGCCCCTTCATTTCCAGAAATTCATTTCCAGAAATTCGGCCTGACAAACGCCCCGGCCGTCCTTACAATTTGAGGTGAACCGCCGAGCCGAAAGGAGACCCCCCATCATGCAGACGAGCCGTCTCTTCGTCTTAGCGCTCGCGGCAGGAGTCCTCGCCGGGTGTGTGTCGCAGTCGAAATACGACGAGCTGGAGGCGAACGCTGCCGCGGAGCGAGTCGCGCTGGGGAAGGACATGACGTCGTTGCGCGAAGAGATCACGCGCCGCGAGGCGCAGATCGCGACGCTGAAGCAGCAGACGACCGACCTGGAGGGACGGAAGACTGCACTGGAGAGCCAGATCGCGTCCCTCAGCGATCGGCTCGCGGAGACGGAGAAGCGGGCGGCCGAAGCGACGGCGCAAAAGGACGCAGAGATCAATCGCCTCAAGGGAACTTACGACAATCTGGTCAAGGACCTCCAGAGCGAGATCTCGAAGGGCGAGATCAAGGTCACGCAGATCCGGGACAGACTGTCCGTGCAGCTGGTCGAGAAGATTCTCTTCGACTCGGGCAAGGCGGAGATCAAGCCGCAGGGGAAGGACGTCCTGAGCAAAGTCGGCCAGGTCCTTCTCCAGGTGAAGGACAAGCAGATCCGAATCGAAGGGTATACCGATTCGGTACCGATCGGCAGCGCTCTGCGCCAGCAGTTTCCCACTAACTGGGAGCTTTCCGCGCAGCGGGCGACGACGGTGCTTCGATTCCTGGAGGAGAAGGCCGGCGTCGACGGCAAGTATCTTTCCGCTGTCGGCTACGGACCCTTCCGGCCGGTCGCCAGCAATGACACCCAGGAGGGACGTGCCGAGAACCGCCGGATCGAGATCGTCCTGACCCCGCTCGACGTCACGGAGGTCTTGAAGGAGCTGCGCTGACACATCCGCTCAGCGCTCCAGCCACACCTCAGAGGCCGCCCCACACCTCGTGCGCCAGCTCGACGCAGAGCGAGAGCTTCGCGCGCTGCTGCTCGATCGCGAGGTCGTTGCCCTCGATCGTCGACGAGAAACCGCACTGCGGGCTGACGCAGAGCTGCTCGAGTGAGATGTAGCGGGACGCCTCGTCGATGCGGCGCTTGAGGTCGTCCTTCTTCTCCAGCGCCCCGACCTTCGTGGTCACGAGGCCCAGCACGACGCGGACGTTCTTGGGCACGTGCCGGAGCGGTGAAAAATCGCCCGCGCGCGCGTCGTCAAATTCGAGGAAGAAGCCGTCGTAGGGCATCTGGTCGAAGATGATGGCGGCCACCTTGGCGTAGCCGCCCTTCGCGCGCCACCCGGAGCGGAAGTTGCCCCGGCAGATATGGGTGCAGACCGTCAGGTCCTTGGGCCGGGCGCGCAGGGTCGCCTGGATCAGCTTGACCGACAGCGCCAGCTGCGCGTCGGGATCCTCACCGCGCGCCCGGCCCTGCGCGCGGAGCTCCTCGTCACACAGATACGCCAGGCTCACGTCGTCGAGCTGCAGGTAGCGGCAGCCGGCGGCGTAGAGGTCGGCGATCTCGGCGCGATAGGCGGCGGCGGTGTCTTCGGCGAAGGCGTCGAGATCGGGGTAAACCTTGCTGTCGATGTTGGCGCGCCCGACCTGCGAATAGAGCATGCAGGGCGAGGGGATGGTCAGCTTTGGCGTGCGCCTCGCGACCGACTTCAGGAACTTGAAGGCTTCGACGAAGATCGGCTTCGGCCGGGTGACCCGGGCACCGATGTGCAAATCGGGGCGAGTGAATACCACATCGCCGCTCGGCCCGTGGAAGGTGACCGGCAGAGCCTTGCCGGCGCTCCCGAGGCCACCGAGCTGGAGGAGGAAGTCCATGTGCCAGGATTTCCGGCGCAGCTCGCCGTCGGTGATGCCCTCGAGACCGAGGTCCTCCTGTAATCTGACCGCCTCGCGGATCGCCGCCTCTTCGGCGTCCGCCAGCTCTGCGGCGCTCACCCGACTCGACTCCTTGTCGAGCCTGAGCGCCTTCAGCGCCGGCGGGCGCAACAGGCTCCCGACGTGATCGGCATGGAACGGAGGTCGCGAGGGAGTCATGCTACGTTCCTTCCTCTGTCGCGAGGCGACTTCTAAATCGCGGTGTATGACTTGTCAAGGACAATAGTATAAAGACGAGTCGAGGATCGACTGGTGGCCACGTATCGGAGCGACGTCGTGGGAAGTCTGCTGCGCCCGGCGTACCTCGTCGAGGCGCGGCGCGACGCCGAGGGCGGGCGCCTTGACCCGGCCGAGCTCAAGCGGATCGAGGACCGAGCCGTGGACGAGGCGATCGAGCTTCAAGAGGGAGCCGGCCTCGACGTCGTCACGGACGGCGAGATGCGGCGCTACGCCTTCTTCGGTCACCTGATCGAGGCGCTCGACGGCTTCGACCGGTTCGGGGGCTGGGCGATTCCGTTCCGGAACGAGCAGGGCGAGCAGATCGTCTTCAAGCGCCCCGTCGTGGTCGAGCGTCTCCGCTGGCGGCGGAGTATGTGCGGCGAGGAGTTCACCTACTTGCGCGCTCGCGCGCGCCGCCCGGGCAAGACGACGCTCATCAGCGCCCAGCAGGCGGCGGCCTATTACGATCCGGAGAAGTCGCGCGCCGCCTACCCGACGCGTGACGCCTACCTGGCCGACGTGGTGGACTTCACGCGGCGCGAGGTCGAGGAGCTGATCCGCCTCGGCTGCACCTACATCCAGATCGACGCGCCCCAGTACGCGGCGCTGCTCGACCCGGAGATCCGTGAGGGCTATCGCCGGCGGGGGAGCGACCCCGACCGGCTCATCGACACCTGCATCGAGATGGACAACGCGGTGATCGGCGATCATCCCGGGATCACGTTCGGGCTTCACATCTGCCGCGGCAACAACCAGTCCATGTTCTACGCGACCGGCGGCTACGAGCCCATCGCCGAGCGCGTCTTCCGCCGCTCGCGGTTCGAGCGCTTTCTCCTCGAATACGACGACGAGCGCTCGGGGACCTTCGAGCCCCTCCGCGCCGTGCCCGACGACCGGATCGTGGTGCTCGGCCTGGCGACGACGAAGAAGTCGCGCCTCGAGACGGTGGACGAGCTGACGGGACGGATCGCGACCGCGGCGAAGATCGTCCCCCTCGAACGGCTGGCGCTGTCGCCGCAGTGCGGCTTCGCCTCGACGCTGGAAGGCAACCGCATCCCGCCCGACGTTCAGCGCCGGAAGCTCGAGGTGGTGGCCGCGACCGCGCACGCGGTCTGGCGCACCTGACCCGCGGGCGGAGCCGATGACGCTCCTCGAGGTGGAGCGCGTCTCCAAGGCCTTCGGCGGCGTGCGGGCGGTCAGCGACGTCACCTTCAGACTGGCCGCGGGCGAGCTGGTCGGGGTCATGGGTCCGAACGGCTCCGGGAAGACCACACTCTTCAACCTGATCGCGGGGGCGTTGGCGCCGGATTCCGGCGCGATCAGGCTCCACGGCAGGGACATCGCGGGACGCGCCTCGCATCGCGTGTGCGCGCGCGGCGTCGCGCGGACGTTCCAGCTCGTCCGCCCGTTTGCCGGCCTCTCCGCGCTCGACAACGTCCTCGTCGGCCGGCTCTACGGCCGCGCACGCGAGCGGCGCCGGGTGGCGACGGCGGAGGCCGAGCGGCTGCTCGAGCTCGTGGGGCTCCGGGGCCGGGCGCACCTCCGTGCCGCGCAGCTCACGCTCATGGACCGCAAGCGTGTGGAGCTGGCG
>Ga0137396_10000429_pt1 | contig 19966 bp, 17 predicted proteins | sample czc16metaG_FD_108284 | JGI IMG/M metagenome (GOLD analysis project Ga0137396, IMG submission 108284) | Vadose zone soil microbial communities from Angelo Coast Range Reserve, California, USA - czcobulk3.16 metaG | ecosystem: Environmental > Terrestrial > Soil > Vadose zone | place: USA...
AGGTCAATTACCCTGGGCATCGGGGGTGCGCACGAATTCCCGCCTGCTCGCGCTCGCCTTCCTTGTCCTCGCGTCCTTATCCCTATCTTACGGCCAGGCGGTCAATGACACCGCGCTCGCCACCTTACTTTCGCGAGCATACGCTCTTCTAGCGATCAATTCCCCGGAAGCCCCCGCGCTATTCGAGCGGGCAGTTGAGTTGGATTCGTCCAATGTGCTCGTCCGGAAGCAGCTCGGCTATCTTTATCAAGCGAACGGTAAATTTGAGGAGGCCCTGGGGCAGTTTGTTGCCGCCGATCGGATGCAGCCCTCGGATTCGACGAAGCTCCAGGTTGCCTACGTCCTCTCCGCCCTGGGGCGCAGCCAGGAAGCGACGGAATTGCTTCACACCCTCCAGGCGAGCCCTTATCCGGACATCCGGGACGGCGCTACAAACCAGCTTGCGTCATCCTCTCCGACCGGTTCCGCGGCTGAATCGTGGACGCGCCTCTACGCCGCGCCCTACTATGACACCAGGTGGAATACGACCTTTTTTCAGGCCAACTTCGAGCGTGGGTACTCGCTCACATCCGACCGGAAGTTGGGCGCTTACGGCACCGTCATGTACTCGGGGGATGCCCGGTCCTCCGGCGGGCAGGCCCCGGTGATCTTTTCAGACAACGCCATCATCTTCGCGCTCGGCCTTCGCATCCATCCGCTCACCGGGCTTACGGTCAGCATCCAGGAGGGAGCCGCCTTCGACATGATCGACCGCGGATCGGGAAGAATCGTCCACGGCGATTTCAGGGCGGTCGCCATCTATGGCTGGGGAATCTACGCGCCGTACAACTATCACACGAATCTCAAACTACCGGCCCGCCCGTTCGCCGATCTGTACTCCTCGTTCGGCTACTACTCGCGCTACACCGACGCGATCGGGTATGTCCAGGGCCGCGCGGGCCTCCGGATGCTTGAAGCGGCCAAGACGGCGGGCGACGTCTATGTCCGCGCGGATTTTGTCGGCGACACGCAGAAACAATTCTATAATAATCAGAGCGAGGGAAGCATCGGGGCCAGGATCATCCCCAATGTCGATTGGGGACTGTATCTCGTCGGCGAGTTTCATCGCGGGAGATATTGGAATGTTTCCGACACACCCCTCCCGTACGATCCGTACTACAGCTCGTTCAGGTTCTTCCTCATCATCGACCGGACTTTCTGACCTATGCTAGGCTGGTTCATCGAATTTTTCCGTTCCTCGTACCATGCGCTGTACATCGCGACATTTCTCGTGGCGGCGTTCCTGTTCGTGAGCGGGCTGGACGACATCTTCATCGATCTGTATTACTGGCTGCATTATCTTCTGAACAGGAAGAAATTCATCCGGTATGCGTACGAGTCGCCCCAAAAACTTCATGAGGTCCCGGAAAAGCCGATCGCGATCTTCATCCCCGCGTGGCGGGAGCAGAACGTCATCGACAAGATGCTCGTGAATGCGTGCAGGACGATCCAGTACCGGAACTACGATATCTTCGTGGGGGTCTATCCGAACGACCCCGAGACGACGATGAAGGTGGAGGAGATCGGGAAGCTCTTCCCCAACATCCATGCGGTCATTTCTGCGAACGACGGCCCGACGACGAAAGCCGACAACCTCAACCAGATCCATTCGGGGATGCTGCGCTGGGAGAACAGGGCGGGGGTGCGATATGATATCATCGTCATGCACGACGCCGAAGACGTGATCCATCCGATGTCCCTCAAGATTCAAAACTACCTGATACCCACCCACGACATGGTTCAGATGCCCGTGTTTCCGCTCCACATGAGCCATTTTAACCTCGTTCACTGGACCTACGCGGATGAATTTGCGGAATACCACACCAAGGACCTGCATGTGAGGCAGCTCTTCAGCGGCTTCGTCCCGTCGGCGGGCGTGGGAACCGCCTTTAACCGCTGGCTGATCGAGTTCGTCGGGACCTCGTTTGCAAAAAATATCTTCCGTTCGAAGTCGCTGACCGAGGACTATGATCTTGCCATGCGGCTCGCTCTTGGGAGAGCAAACCTTCTGTTCGTGTACAAGCCGTTCGGGATCAATTGTGCCACACGGAGCTTTTTCCCCGATACGATGGGAGCGTCGATCAGACAAAAGAGCCGGTGGGTTACGGGGATTTGCCTTCAGTCATGGAGGCTGCTCGGCTGGAAAGGCGACGCGAAGTTCCGGTTCGTGCTCTATCGCGACCGGAAGGCGGTCATGACGAACGCCATCAATTTCTTCGCCTACCTGGTCATCGGGTATTTCATCGCCTACGAGGCGATCCGGTTCGGGTTCGCGACTTCGAGCCAGCTTCCGCCGATCGTCGTGAAGGGAACGATGCTGTTCGATCTGGTGGTTCTCGACAGCTCGCTCATGCTGTGGCGGATCCTCCATCGTTTCATTACGGTCAGGAGGGTGTACGGGCTCTGGGCCGCCGTGCTCAGCATTGTCCGTTTGCCGATCTCCAATATTGTCAATTTCAGCGCCACCGGGAGGGCGCTTTTCATGTTCTATAAGGCGATGGCCCGGAAGCGGGAGCTCCGTTGGGAAAAGACTTCCAACCGTTTTCCGAGCGCCGTCGAACAAACGATCCGGTGAGTGTTACTAAGCCGGGTGTCGAACTAAACGCGTTTTCATAAGGAGGAATTGCATGGCAAAACAAATCCGACTGCTCTACGCCGATGATGAGGAGTCGCTGCGCTATCTCGTGAAGAGCCAGCTCGAGGGGGAGGGATTTGACGTGGTCACCGCAGACGACGGGGACACCGCGATCGACCTGTTAAAGAAGGATCCGTTTGACATCCTCCTGCTCGATATCCGCATGCCCAGGGTCAACGGCGTCGAGGTGCTGAAATATCTCCGCGAACGGAAAATCGCTTCACGCGTCATCATGCTGACAGCGGTGGACGATCTCTCGGTTGCGATCGAATCCGTGAAAAACGGAGCGAACGATTACATCACAAAGCCGTACGATCTTCAGGTGCTGCTGAGCTCGATTCAGCGGGTGATGGCGAAATAAACCGGTCCTTGGAATTGCCCCAAACTTTTTGTAGATATGGACGCGAGGTCAAGTCCTGTGCAACGGGAAGCTTCCGAACCCCGCCAGATCCGGAAGGAAGCAACGGTACGAAGTCATTCTCGTGTGACATAGGTTAGCTTGACCTCGTTTTTTAAGCGCCTTCCCTATTGCAATCCGGACCGAAATTTCGTACTTTACGTTCGTTACCTCAGATTTTAGTTCAAATTTGAGAGCTTTCGCAATTAATTCATGCTAATTCATTTCGCAACAGGTCTCCGGTCAACGATGCAGAGCATGGCCTCTCTACAAGTGTTTTCTTCCACGGGAAGAAATTCGCTCGCCTCGTTCCGTGACTTCGCCCCGGCACCGATTCGGCGGCGACGTTGCAGTGACATCCATTCATTAACAAGGAACCCTTTGCAGGAATCTTCCACACGTTTTCTATCGGAAAAGGGTTCAGAGGAGCGAACACCTTCTCATGAGAAAAGAAATAATTATCAATGCCGTCGCTGATGAAATCCGAATTGCCATAACGGAAGATAAGCGGCTTGCCGAGCTCTATGTCGAAACCCCCGAAAAAGAGCGGATGGTCGGCGATATTTTCCTGGGGAAAGTTGCAAAAGTCATGCCCGGGATCAGGGCAGCCTTCATCGATCTCGGCCTCAATCAGGATGCCTTCCTTCATTTCTCCGATATTGGAAGTTCCCTCCACGAGTATTCCGCGCTGATCGGCGACGAAGATTCGGACGTCGACACCGACGAGGACTCCGACGAGGATGATCCGGCTCTGCCAGCTCTCGTTGAAGAGAAAACATCCGTCGGCATTCAGCCGGCGGTAGAGACCATTCCACCCGCAACGTCCACGCAGCCCGACTTTCGCCGCGATGGGCCTCCCGACCAGGGGCGCTCCCACGAGCGGGACGGGGGTGGCGCGCCGGATTCGTCGCACGGCCGAAACCGCGACCGGGACAGGGGCGGCCAGCGGGGGCCCCAACGCCAGTACAGGAACGATGGCAGGAGCCCTGCTGCCCCGGACCTCAAGCGCGGCCAGGATATCGTCGTGCAGGTCACGAAAGAGCCGGTCGGGAAGAAGGGGGTCAGAGTAACATCGGAGGTTTCGCTCCCCGGGAGATTCCTTGTGCTGCTGCCCTTCGACGGAAAGATCGGAGTTTCAAAACGGCTCACCAACTTCAGGGAAAAACGGCGCCTGCGCCGCATCGTCCGAAGCATGCTGCCGGAGGGTTTCGGCGTTATCATCAGAACCGTCGCCCAGGACAAAGACGAGGCCTCGCTCAAGCAGGATCTGGAGTCGTTGCTCACGACCTGGCGGGAGATCGAGAAAGGCATGAAGACCCAGCAGGCCCCCGCGCTTTTATATAAAGACATGGCGACCACATCCAGCGTCATCCGGGACTTGTTCACCGACGCCGTCGACAGGGTTGTCATGGATTCACCCAAGCTGTATAAGGACATCCGGTCGTACGTCGACCAGGTTTCGCCCCAGATGATCGATAAAATCGAGCTCTACAGAGAGCGCGAACCGATCTTTGACGCTTACAAGGTTGAAAAGGAAATCGCGGCGGCCCTGAACCGGAAGGTCTGGCTCAAGAGCGGCGGATACATCATCATCGAGCAAACCGAAGCGATGGTTGTCGTCGATGTCAACAGCGGGCGGTACGCCGCGAAGCGGGAGCAGGAACAGAATTCGCTCCGCACAAATCTGGAGGCCAGCCGCGAAATTTGCCGGCAAATCAGGCTTCGCGATCTCGGGGGAATCATCGTCATCGACTTTATCGATCTTCAGGATGAGAGAAACCGGAAGAGGATCTACGACGAGCTCCGGAAGGAATTCCGGAAGGATCGCGCAAAGGTCACCGTGCTTCCCATGACCGAGATCGGCCTTGCTCAGATCACCCGCCAGCGCATCCGTCAGAGCATCCTTCACAGTTTCAGCGAACCCTGCCCGGTCTGCGGCGGAGGGGGGATGATTCAGTCGAAGTCGAGCATCGTCAATCAGATCGACCGGTGGGTAAGAAGGTTCAAAGCCGAATCCAGAGAGATTCGATTGAAGCTCAACGTCCATCCGAGCGTGGCCGCCTATCTCCGCGAGGGGATGATCGGCAGGATCACGAGAATGCAGTGGAGGTACCGGGTGCGGATCAGGCTCGAGCAGGATCCGAAACTGCCGATCGCGGAATTTCATTTTATTTCTCCGAAACAGAACAGGGACGTCACCGAGCAATACGGCTCCTGAAAAGGAAAGGGACCCATGAAGATTTTTCTCGATACCGCCAATATCAACGAGATCAAAGAAGCCGCGAGCATGGGTATGCTTGACGGCATCACGACGAATCCGAGCCTTGTCGCAAAGGAAGAGAAGCGCGATTTCAAGGAGCTCCTGAAGGAAATTTGTTCGATCGTGAAAGGGGACGTGAGCGCCGAGGTGGTTTCGACGGACCTAAACGGGATGATGCGCGAGGGGCGCGAGCTCGCAAAAGTTGCCGATAACATCGTCGTGAAGGTGCCGCTTATTAAAGAGGGGCTGAAGGCCGTCATGTGCCTCAAGGCGGAGGGCATCCGGACGAACGTGACTCTCTGTTTCTCCCCCAATCAGGCCCTGCTTGCCGCCAAGGCCGGCGCATACATCGTCAGCCCGTTCGTCGGCCGGCTTGACGACATCAGCATAACGGGGATGGATCTCATCAAGCAGATTCTAACCATCTATAAGAATTATGCGTTTGAAACACAGGTCCTCGTCGCGAGCGTTCGCCATCCGATCCATGTGGTGGAAGCCGCGATGATGGGCGCGCATATCGCGACGATGCCATTCTCCGTCCAGACCCAGCTCATCAAACATCCTCTCACGGACATCGGACTCGAACGGTTCCTCGCCGACTGGAAGAAGACTCAGAAGTAAGTTGATGAAGCAGACTCCCCTTTTTGCGATTCATCGAAAGCTCGGCGCAAAAATGGTCGAATTCGGCGGCTACGACATGCCGATCCAGTACACCGGGATCCTCGAGGAGCACAAGGCGGTGCGGGGCAAGGCCGGCGTGTTCGATGTTTCCCACATGGGTGAATTCGAAATCCGGGGTTCGGATGCCCAGGCGTTCGTCCAGCGGATGACGACGAACGACGCGTCGAAACTTTCTGATGGAAAAGCCCAGTACTCCCTTATGTGTTATGCCGACGGCGGGATCGTCGATGACCTCCTCGTGTACCGGTACGAAGAGCATTTCATGCTCGTCGTCAACGCGGCAAACATCGGGAAAGATCTCGAGTGGTTGAAGTCGAACCGCTCGAAACATCGGATTGAAATCGTCGACCGCAGCGAAGAGACCGCCCTGCTCGCCATCCAGGGACCGCGCTCGGAAGAGATCCTCCAGAAGCTCACACCCAGCGACCTGTCGCAGATTTCGTACTATTCCTTCGTCCGAACGAAAGTCGCCGGAATCCCGATGACCGTCTCGCGGACCGGCTACACCGGAGAAACGGGATTTGAGATTTACTTCGAGGCGGACATTGCGACGGCGGAGCGTGTATGGAACGCCCTGATGGAGGCGGGGAAGGATTTTGGGATCAAGCCCGTCGGATTGGGCGCCCGCGACACACTCAGGCTCGAAATGGGTTACTGCCTCTACGGAAACGACATCGATGCCACCACGAATCCCCTTGAAGCGGGTTTGGGCTGGATCACGAAGCTCGAGAAGGGCGATTTCATCGGCCGCGACGCGCTCGTGAAGATCAAACAGGAAGGCGTGAAGCGAAAACTGATCGGCTTCGTGGTCGAGGGAGAGAAGGCATTCCCGCGCCAGGGCTACGAGATCAGACTGAACGGCAGTTCGCTCGGCCAAGTGACCAGCGGGACCGTTTCGCCGGTGCTCGACAAAGGGATCGGGCTCGGCTACGTGGGTTCGGGGGCGGCTCAGCCGGGTTCACGTTTGAATATCCTGATCCGCGAGAAGGAAGTCGCGGCGCGCGTCGAAAAGGTGCCCTTCATCAAGAAAGCACAACATGCCGGGTAAGAGCCCGATCAGGATAGAGGCGCACTTCACTCCGCGCGAGCTCGATGAGTTGCAACTCAAAGACAAGAACGTGGTGGTGATCGACGTCCTGCGTGCCAGCACGACCATCGCCGTCGCGCTCAGGAACGGGGCCAAGGAAATTATCCCCGTCGCCAACGTCGATAGCGTCGTCAAGATCTCGGGCAGCCTCTTCGGGGACGTGACGCTGCGAGCGGGGGAGCGGAACGCCAGGAGGATTGAAGGGTTCAACCTCGGAAATTCGCCGCGCGAGTTTACCGAGGAGGTTGTGAAGGGGAAGTCGATTATCTTCATGACGACGAACGGAACGGCCGCGATGGCGAAGGGGCGCCATGCCAGGACGCAGATCATCGCGGGCTTCATCAACCTTTCGATGGCCGTGAATTACTTGCGCGAGCTGAATAGCGACTTTATAATAATATGCGCGGGCAGGGAAAATGGGTTTTGCATCGAGGACGCCGTCTGTGCCGGCAAAATCATCAACCGGCTCGCCAACGACTCTGAGCCCGAATTGATTCTGGACGACAGCGGCAGGGCGGCGGCGGCGCTCGATAAGAATTTCGGCACCGACATTCTGCAAATGCTCGAACGGTCGCACCACGGCACCTATCTGTCGGCAATCGGCTTCGCGGAAGACCTCAAAGTCTGCGGCGAGCTGGATTCCGTCGACGTTCTTCCGGTGCTGTCGGGCAGCATCATCCGTGCGCACAAACAGGACAATCTCCGAACTGCCTGAGTCTCCCCGCTCGACGTGAAGCCGCGATGACGGAAAGTCCGAAAAATATCCCCCGGTCCCCGGCCGCAACAACCCGGAAAGGACATGCACGGGAGGTGATCGGCATCCTCTTGATGGTGAGCGGACTCCTGATCACCTCCAGCATCGTCGCCTACACCAGGAACGACGAGCCGCTGCTCGAGAAACTCTCCGCGACGGACCTCATCCGGCTTATTTATAACAGCGACGTGAAGGCGGCGGTCAGCGGGATAAAGAACCATTTCGGACTCCTGGGGGCCCTCGTCTCCAACTTCTTTATAAATAGTACGGTCGGATACATTTCCCTTCTGATCCCCCTCCTCATGCTTTCGTGGGGATGGCTCGTGCTCCGAAGGCTGAACCCCCGCAAGTTCGTTACGCTTACCAATTACGCCATTATTCTGCTGCTGCTCTTCTCGACCTCACTCGGGGTCCTCAATCTGATTGCCGGGGGTATCCGCAATGAGTGGAGCGGGGCGATGGGGGCATTCCTGGCGGACCTGTCGGCTAACCTGTTCGGTGCAACCGGCGCCGCGATCGTATTGTGCACGCTGATATTCATTGCGGTCGTATTCGCGATCGATCTCGACATCCACCGGACGCTGGACCGGTTGAAGACCATCGGCGAGGGGATGCGCGGGCGGATCTCGAAGGGGAAGGAATTTCCGGAAATCGCAGTGGGAACCGGCACCCATGAAGAGTATGACGAACCGGCGGTGCGGCAGGAGCCCCCGCGGCGTCCTCCTCCGGAGCGGAGTTCTATCGATATTGCTGTTCCGGACGGGCAACCCGGCGAGATCCCCGGTGAAGAGATGCGTGAAACCGACGAGGCCGTATCCTCATCCGCTTTACCGTCCGCCTCCGACGAAGCGGCCGAGATTGATTATGTTTTTCCTTCTGTTGAGCTCCTCGACCCTCCGCGGCAGATCGACATCGTCGGCCCGGATGAACTGAAAGGCAATGCCGAGCTCGTTCGCGAGAAGCTTGCCCATTTTGGCGTTGAGATCGAGTCGGTGAGCGTGACGCCGGGGCCGGTCATCACGCTCTATGAACTTGTACCCGCCACAGGCGTGAAGATCAGCAGAATCGTCAACCTTGCAGACGACCTCGCGCTTGCGCTGGCGGCGCGGGGGATTCGCATCATCGCCCCGATACCGGGGAAGAGCGCGGTCGGGGTTGAGATCCCGAACAAGAACCCTTCCATCGTCTATCTGCGCAGCGTTCTCAATTCGACACGCTTCAGAGAATCGAAAGCCTCTCTTCCGATCGCCCTCGGAAAAACGATATCCGGGGAGGTGTATACGGACGATCTGGCCAAAATGCCCCATCTCCTGATCGCGGGCTCGACGGGGTCGGGGAAGAGCGTGGGCATCAACACAATCCTCGCGGGGCTCCTGTTCCGGCTCCATCCGTCGGACGTGAAGTTTATATTGATAGATCCCAAGAAGATCGAGCTGACGAGTTACGGGAATCTTCGCAATCACTTTCTGGCCGTCTCTCCCGACATCGCGGAAGAGATCGCAACGACGCCGGCAAGCTCTGTCAGCGTGTTGAAGAGTGTCGAGCTCGAGATGGAAAAACGATATGACCGGTTGGCGGCAGCCGGCGTCCGGAACATTCAAGATTATAACGAACGGCAGAAAGCGGGGCGCCTAAGGAACACCGAGGCGGTCGTGCATACTAAAATGCCCTACCTTGTCGTCGTGATCGACGAGCTTGCGGATCTCATGATGACGGCGGCGCGGGAAGTAGAGGAACCGATCGCGAGGCTCGCCCAGCTTGCGAGGGCGGTCGGCATCCACCTCGTGCTCGCAACCCAGCGCCCCTCCGTCGACGTCATTACGGGCGTGATCAAGGCGAATTTCCCGTCGCGCATAGCGTACCAGGTCGCGTCGAAGACCGACTCGCGCACGATCCTCGACATGAACGGCGCCGAACAGCTTCTGGGGAGTGGAGACATGCTCTACCTTCCGTCCGGAAGCCCCAAACCGGTCCGAATCCAGAGTGCCTTCGTCTCCTCCGATGAGGTGGAGCGGATGACCGAGCATATCGGGCGCCAGCAGGGCTACCCCAGGCCGTTTCAACTGCCATCGATACTCGAGCGCAAGCGTTCGGGATTCAGCGGCTCCAGTGGAAGCCGCGACGATTTTTTTGAAGAGGCCGCCCGACTGATTGTACGGCATCAGCAGGGCTCGGTGTCGCTGCTGCAGCGGAGGCTGAAAGTCGGCTATTCGCGGGCCGCCCGCCTTGTCGACGAGCTCGAGGCCGCCGGGATTGTCGGCCCGTTCGACGGAAGCAAAGCGCGGACAGTTCTCATTGAAAGCGACGATCAGCTCGAATCAAAACTAAAGGACCTGGACTGACGCATGAGGCCCGCGGCGAGGGTACATACGATCGTGCTGATCGTGCTCTTCATGGCTGGGCGAGCCGCATCCGAGGGGGCCGGCGAGATGCTGGAGAAACTGCAGCGCAAATTCGACTCCATGCAGGACGCCTCGGTTTCGTTCAAGAAGCATGTCGTCTTCGGCGTTACCAAGTCCGAACAGGATTTCACCGGCACGCTCTTCGTGAAGAAAGGGAATAAATATCGTATCGAATCGGAAGATCAGACCATCGTGACCGACGGAATCAGCGTCTGGACATTCTCGCGGGCGAATAACCAGGTCTTTATCGATCACTACAAGGAAGATCCGAAATCATTCTCTCCCGATAAAATCCTCGTGAACATACCGGGCCGGTACGGCGCCACCCTCCTCGGGAAGGAAACGATCGGCCGGGTGGAGACCTCGGTGCTTAAACTTGTACCCCGGGAAGAAAAATCGAACATCCGGTGGATGAAACTCTGGGTGGATCGGGACGAGTGGCTGATGAAAAGAATTCAGATCCTTGACATCGGCGATAACCTCACAACCTACGAAATCGGCAGCGTGAAATTGAACGCCGGGATCCCCGACAGTGAGTTCGTGTTTAGACCGCCGGCGGACGTTGAGGTCATCGACGTCCGCTGACCAGGCACCCCGCCCCGCATGCACCATCGGGTAAAGACGACCCTCAAATACTCGATCAGCGGGTTTCTCACGCTGTTCTTTCTTTACTTTGCCTTCAAAGGTTCCGACTTTCCGAAACTCTGGGACATCCTCACCCACGCGAATTACTGGTGGGCGCTGTCGATGCTTCCGATTTTGATTTTAAGTCATATTTTCCGCGCATGGCGCTGGGAGTACCTCCTCCGCCCGATCAAACGCGAGCTCCGGTTCCGCAATCTTTTTTCCGCGATGTCGGTCGGCTATCTGGTGAATAACGTGCTGCCGAAAGTGGGAGAGGTCGTACGGCCCTACGCGATCGGTAAACTGGAGGGCATATCCCGGAGCGCGGCATTTGGGACGCTGCTTGTTGAAAGAATTTTCGATATTCTTTCGTTTCTGATCATGATAGCCCTGATTCCCCTGATTTATTCCGGACCGCTGAGGCAGGCGTTTCCCTGGCTTGAGGCGACGGGCATCTGGGTGACGGCGGGAACACTGGTCTGCATCTCGGTGTTGACATTCTTTATGCTGCGCCGGGATGTGGTCGTCAAATTGTTGAATTTTTTCACGCGGCATCTTCCGCACAAAAGGGCGAAGACGGTCGAGCACATCGCCCATTCGTTTTTGGACGGGTTTTTGTTTTTAAAGGAGCCGAAGCATTATCCTTCGATCGCAATCCTCAGCATTCTGGTCTGGGCCCTCTACATCCTCATGATGTACCTCCCCTTTTACGCCTTCGGCCTGACGGAGAAGTACGGGCTTGACATTCGTTCGGCGATGGTCGTCCAGGCGATCTCGACGATCGGCTATATGGCCCCGACGCCGGGCTCGACCGGCCCGTATCACTACTTCACCGTCCAGTCGTTGACCCGTTTGTACGGAGTGGACGGCGAGCTGGCGCTCAGCTACGCGACCGTGACCCATGCGATCGGCTACATCGGAATGACGATCATCGGCCTCTACTTTTTCTGGGTGGACAAACTCCACCTCGCCGACGTCATCAGGGAAGAGGAGGCCGGCGAAGAACTTGCGCCAGATGCGAGTCATGCCTCGTGAAACTGTCTGAAATTCGGATTGATGTACTATTTCTGACAATTAACGATCACGCAAAACAATCAAGGAGAACACATGAAGAACCGCCGATTCACCGGAACGCTGCTGTCGTTGATGTTTGCGTTCACAGCACACCTCGCCGCGCAGGATATGGAACACATAGATAGCAAAGCTGCGGCGAAACAGGAAACGACAAAGGCCGCAGTCCCGCAACAGGAACCGGCAAAAGCCGCAATGCCGAAAAAAGAAACGCCAAAACCCACTATCCAGAAAGGGAAAGAGATCGTGGTTATCGAAACGAACATGGGAACAATCGAATTATCGCTCTTCCGCGCCGAGGCGCCGAAGACTGTTGATAATTTCGAGGGGCTGGCCAAGAAAGGCTATTACAACGGACTCATCTTCCACCGGGTGATCAGCAACTTCATGATCCAGGGCGGCGACCCGACCGGGACAGGAATGGGGGGCGAGAGCATCTACGGGGCGAAATTCGAGGATGAGATCAGCCCGAAGCTCAAGTTCGACCGCGCCGGACTCCTCGCGATGGCGAACGCAGGACCCAACACGAACGGAAGCCAGTTCTTCATCACGCTCGTTCCGACTCCCTGGCTCAACGGCCGCCACACGATCTTCGGGGAAGTCGTTGGGGGCAAGGAGGTCCTCGAGGCCATCGGCAAGGTGCAGACGACCAAGCCCGGCGATAAGCCGGTAAAGGCCGTTGTGATGAGCAAGGTCTATCTCAAGGCCGGCAAGGACAAGACGGCGAAAGGGCCCGACGATAAGAAGTGAACCCGGGAAGGCAGGCGACGGCTCATGAGCGGCGAAGCGAATCCACTCCGGACTCTTGAGCAATCTCTCAGCCGGAAGGAAGTCGCCCCGTTGTATCTCTTCTATGGCGAGGAGGACTTTCTAGTCGACGAAGCCGTTCGCGCGGTGGTCGAGCGGTCGCTCGACGAGTCGGCGAGGAGTTTCGACCTCGACCGGATGCAAGGGCGGGAGGCGGATGCAAACAGCGTTCTCTCCCGCATCTCGTCTTATCCGATGATGGGCGAGCGCCGCGTCGTCGTTGTGCGGGATGTGGATAAGCTTGCGAACCTTGAACAACTGCTTCCCGCGGCCGAGGATCCCCGCACCTCAAATTCGCTGGTGATGACGGCCGCGAGGCCCGACTTTCGCCTGAAATTCTTCCGGGCGGTCAAAGAGAAAGGGCTCGTACTGGAATTCCGCCGTCTTTATGAGAACGAGGTATCCGAATGGGCGGGGAAGCGCATCAGAGCGCTCGGAAAAGAACCGACCTCCGAAGCGTGCCAGCTCATCCAATCGTATGTCGGCAGGTCTCTGCGCGAGGTCAACAATGAGCTTGAGAAGGTCGTCCTCTTCGTGGGCGATCGTGCCACGGTCGGGGCCGACGACGTCAACAGCGTGGTGGGGTTTTCACGGCAGTACAACATCTTCGAGCTGCAGAAGGCGGTCGGGCAGCAGAACATTGCCCGGTCGATCGAAATTCTGGAGAACATGCTCAGGCGCGGGGAATCGCCGGTCTGGATGATCGTCATGCTGACCCGGTACCTTATGAAGCTCTGGCTTCTCCAGGAATTTCTGGGAAAAAAGATTCCCCAGGCCCAACTCCCGGAACGGCTCGGCGTGACCCCGTTTGCGGTCAGGGATTACCTGTCTGCGGCCGGAAAATTCTCTGCCGAAGAACTCCGCCACTGTTTTTCGGCACTGATCGAGGCCGATGAAACGCTGAAATCATCGTCCCTGGACCAACGCCTGGTCATGACGGTGCTCGTATGTAAACTGACGGCGGCGGGCTGATCCCGCAAAAACCACATTCGGAGGAACATTTGGCAGGTTTAGCAAGTTAGATGGATAGCCGGGTGGCTCAGAGGGCGGCGCCGACCGACGAAGAGCTGATCGGCGCGTTTCAGCGGGGTGATGCAAGGGCATTCGACGCGCTGGTAGGAAGGTACAAAGATCAATTGACGAACTTCGCGTTCCGCTTTCTGGGCGATTTCGACGAGGCCGATGACGTGGTCCAGGAAACGTTTATCAGGGTGTATCGCAAGGGCGGCGCATACCGGCCTATCGCCAGATTCTCGACATGGATTTATACGATCGCCGCAAACCTCGCGAAGACTCATCTCCGGCGGCTGAAACGCCGATCGCTCTTTTCCCTGAACCGCGGACGCGAGGGCAGCGATGAAGGGGACTATGACATCCCCGATGACCGGAATCCCGCGGACCGCCAGGCGGAACGATCACTGGAGGCGGCGATCATCCAGAAAGCCCTCGACTCGATTCCGGCAAAGTATCGCGAGGTGGTGGTTCTCAGCGACATCCAGGACCTCAGTTACGAGGAGATTTGCGACATCACACATTTGAATATCGGCACGGTGAAATCCCGGCTGAACCGCGGGCGCGGAATGCTGAAGCGTTTGCTGCACTCGCTTCGATGAGAACGGCCTATGAATGAGATGAATCTCCCGGAACTACCCGACGATTCAATAAGAAAAGCGCTGAAGAAACTGCCGCCGGTGAACGCCGCCCCGGATTTCGAGGCAAGGCTCAAGCGACGTTTGCTCGAGCCTTCTCAGGAAGGGGGCGTGGCGTGGCGAATATTCTTCGGTGCCCGGAGAGTGCCCGCCTTCGCGTACTCGCTCGTGGCCCTGGTCGCGGTGGGATATTTTTCCTATTACATGTTCTGGCGGACGGCTGTGACAACTCCTCCGGCCGAAGAGCCGCATGTGCGGACCACCGAACATGTCGTTCCTCCTCCGCCGCCAATTATAACGCAGGGTGAGGAAAGCGGCGCGAAGGATAAGGGGGATGTGTCAGCTCGAAAGGCCAATGAAGCTGACGCCAAGTCCGCCGATCAAAGGGAGGCGAACCGCCCCGGTCAAAACGGCGCTGCGGCGTCCGGAACCGGCCCGGCTCAGCGGCAGGCTTCGGGAGAGAAAGGAAGAAGCGAAGCTACGCCGCGGGTGGAATCGAAGCCGTCACCGGCGCGTGCATTGGACGAGGCCGGGAGGGCCGATGAGACCATGAGGGAAGGTTCACCTCAATTGCAACAGCAACAGGCCCCGCAACTGAAATCAGAAGTGAAAATTCAAGCGCAAGAAGAAAACAAGGCGGCGGAAACATCGCCCGAGTTATCAAAAAAGGTGGGACGGATTGCGGCCCCAAGTGCGACGACCCGCGCGTACCAGATCCAGACCTACGGAATGATTTCTCACCCTCCGGCCGACTCCGCGGCAATTCGCGATAGTCTCCGGCTGGATTCGTTGAAGCGCGCCGAGAAGAGCCGCCTGGATTCGCTCAAGCGCGCGAAAGTCAAACGACCCGGGGGTTTGTGATTCTGGCGAAAATTTATTATATATAGAGAGCATTGTATCCCGTCCCGCATTGCGGGACCCAACATTGGAGATCGTTATGAAAAAAGGAATCCATCCAACCTACAAAAGAGCAATTGTTACCTGTGTTTGCGGTGCCACGTTCGAAACACGTTCCACGGCCGGCAATCTCAAAATCGAAATCTGCTCTAAGTGCCATCCCTTCTTTACGGGCAAGCAGAAGCTGGTCGATTCTGCCGGGCGCGTCGAACGCTTTAATAAGAAATACGCCAAGAAAACGAAGGAAGCCGCCGCGACGGCGTAATCGAGGCTCTTTAAAAAGTTCAAAGACGGAATTCCACCCCGGGATTCCGTTTTTGCTATAATAGGCTGGCATGCAAGTCTGCATCTTTGAAGATCATCAATTTCGCACGTTTCTTCCGCTTGTCTATTTTCGCCCGGTTTACGAGCTCCGCTGCGGCGCTCTGAGCCTAAGACAAAAAATCGAGGCGTGTTTCCCTCGGGCGAAGGTTTTGCTGCACCTTCGCGGAGACCTCGCGCAGTGCTATCGCGACGACAATCCGGGAGCGGCGGTCAATACGGTGCCGGAGGGGGATACCTGGTTCATCAACGGACGTCTCGTCGCCGACGGTGCGCTGGCCAAGCTCGTCCGACGCAAGCGGCAAGCGGAATGCGCGTACGTCGCTGACGGGGAAGTTGCCGCCGCGTATGTCAGGGCGAAGAGCGTTCCCTCCGTCGTCCGGTCGTGGGGGGAACCGATCACCGCGCAAAATTTTACCGGCATTCCTTCCGAACCGTTTGCGGGCACGCTGGTAAGGTACCCCTGGGACCTCGTCAGCCGCTCTGCCGATGAAATTGCGAACGATTTCCGGCAACGCTCGAAGAAGGTCGCGCGGGGCTTGCGGCCGAAGATTTATCGGGGGGCCGAGCTGTTGAACCGGAAAAATATCGTTGTCGGCGGGGGAAGCGTCGTGAAACCGGGAGCTGTCCTCGACGGCGAGAAGGGGCCGATCATTCTCGGCCGAAACGTCACGATCATGCCGAATGCGGTCATCGAGGGCCCCGCCTTCATCGGGGACCATTCCATTATTAAGGCCGGTGCGAAAATATACCATGGGACTTCTGTGGGCGCTCACTGCAAAGTCGGGGGAGAGTTGGAAACCTCGATCATTCAATCGTATTCGAACAAACAGCACGAAGGGTTTCTCGGACATTCCTACCTGGGGAGTTGGGTGAATATCGGCGCAGACACAAATACGAGCGACCTCAAGAACACCTATGGGAATGTCAGGGTCCGGCTGGGAGATGAGGAGATCGATACAGGTATGCAATTTGTCGGTCTTACCATGGGGGACCACTCAAAGACCGGCATCAACATGATGTTCGACACTGGCACGGTGGCCGGCATTTCCTGCAACCTTTATGGTCCCGGCGTTCCTCCCAAGTTTGTGCCCTCCTTTTCCTGGGGAGAGAAAAATGCCATTACCGTCTACGACCTCGACAAGAGCGTCGAAACGGCACGGAGAGTGATGACGAGGAGAGACGTGAAGATGAGCGAAGCGTATGAGAGACTGTTCCGGACGGTTTTCCTGATGACCGATCCCGACCGGCGCAAGGCGGGGATTTCCTGAATGACGACCGGGACGGCCGAAGTTCAGACCTTATACTCGGGACCCCGCGGCACCGCCATCAAGATTCTGAACCGGATCGAGCGGACGGACTCGTATCTCGACAAGCTTCTCGACGTGGAGTTGAGGTCGACCGATCTCGCCGACCTTGACAAGAATCTGCTCGCGGAGATCGTACACGGGGTGATGCGGTGGCAGGGCAGGCTCGATTGGGTGCTCAACGGCTTCACCCACGGGAATTTTTCCAAATCAGAAGTCAACGTCAAGAATACTCTTCGCGTCGCCCTTTATCAGATTCTCTTCCTTACCCATGTGCCTCACTATGCCGCGGTCAATGAGGCGGTTGAGTTTATGAAGCGGATCCGCGGCGAGAGGTCCGGCAATCTTGTAAACGGCGTGCTGCGCAATATCATCCGCAGCCTCGATGCAATCCACTATCCGAAAGACGAGGATCCCGCTCAATACCTCTCCGTCTACTACTCGCATCCCCTCTGGATGGTCAAGCGCTGGGTGAAACGCTTCGAGCGCGAAGAGCTGGAGCGGATGCTCGCCGCCAACAACGAGATTCCCACCCTCACGCTGCGGATCAACAAGTTGAAAATCGCACCGGCGGAATTTCTATCGATTTTGGACAACGGGAAATTCGCCTACCAGGGCTCGAGCTTCATCGATTATTTCATAAAGATGAAAAGTCTCTCGGGCATCTCCCAGATGAACATTTTCCAGAAAGGCTTCTTCTCCATCCAGGACGAAAGCGCCGCCCTCCCGGTTCTCTTGCTCGCTCCAGAGCCGGGCGATCGTGTGATCGACATGTGCGCGGCTCCGGGAGGGAAGACGACGTTCATCGCGGAGTTGATGAACAACAAAGGAGAGATCCTGGCGGTCGATAAGTATGAAAGCCGCCTTAACATGGTCAAGCTGAACTGCGAGAGGCTCGGGATTCAGAATGTCCGGCTGCATGTCGGAGACGCCACCGAGCTCAATTCTGTGCCCGCCGAGCGGGTCATCGTCGATGTCCCCTGCTCGGGCCTCGGCACCCTTCGCAAGAAACCCGATATCAAATGGAAACGCGAGCCCGAGGATATTCCGAAACTGGCTGCGCAGCAACTCCACCTGCTCGAGCGGGCCGCCGAGCTGGTGAAGCCCGGCGGTGTGCTGGTGTACAGCACCTGCACGACAGAGCCCGAGGAAAATATCATGCAATTGAAATCTTTTCTGGAACGGCATCCCGATTACCGTCTTGACGACGCTTCAAAGTTTGTCAACAAGTCGGTGGTGACGGAGGAGGGATATGTGGAGACATTTCCGCACCGGCATCATCTGGACGGATCGTTCGCCGCGCGCCTCGTGCGGACCACTGCTGCAGCGCCGGGCGGCAATCATCAGGCCGGTGAACCGCAGCCGTGAAAGCGATCGTGAAGGAGAGGCCGTCGGACGGGAAGGAGTGGAAGAAAGGGCTGTCGCTGGAAGACTGTCCGGCACCTATTATAAAAAAAAGCACCGAGGCAAAGATCCGCGTCGTCGCCGGGGCCATCTGTGGGACGGACGGTGCGATCTACGGCTCAAGCGATTCGCTGCGCCGGGAGATGCTCAAGGCGGAAAAAACCAGGATCATCCTGGGCCACGAATTTTGCGGCAGGCTGGTCGACGCAGGAACCGAAGCCAGAGAAACCATTGCCCGGCTGGTGATCCGCCACGGCGAAGGAAATAACGTTGTCGGGAAATTTATCGCCCGGCGCGATGCAGCGTTGCTCTCGAAGGATCCGCATCTGCTCGAGATTGCCGGAGAGCATTTTTATGCATCGGCCGAAATGCACGTCACCGACGGGACCTGCTACCAGTGCCGGCTCGGCGAGCGGCACGTGTGCCAGCATACCGTCATCAAGGGCGTCCACGATGACGGCGCCTTCACCGATGAGCTGGTTGTCCCGGCGGAAAACGTCGTGTTATTCCAGAACGGGGAAATTCCTCCGGAGATTATAGCGTTTATGGACGCGCTCGGAAACGCAACGCACACCGTGCAGTCGGTTCCCGCCAGGGGCAAGACCATCGCCGTCCTGGGCTGCGGAGTCCAGGGCCTGATGGCCACCGCGGTCGCCAAGGCCGAGGGCGCGAAGGCGATCTTCGTGACCGACGCTTCTCACGGGGATTTCACGCACGACAAACTTCTTGCAACCCGGTTCCGGCTGGCGCGGGCGTACGGCGCCGACGCGTGCTTCGACGTCTCGCTGCCGGAGGAACACAAGGCGTTCGTCGAGCGGGTGATGCGGGAGACGTCGAAAACGGGGGTCGACGCGGTCTATGAGATGTCGGGAAACTACGGCGCCTACGAAGACGCCTTCCGCGTCGTCCGGATGGGAGGCGCGATCTCGCTGCTCGGCCTGCCTTCGGGGACGATGCAAATGGACTTCGCCAAGGACGTGATTTTTCGCGGCGTCACGATCCATGGCATCATCGGGCGGCGGGTCTTTCAAACCTGGGACCTGATGCGGCAGCTTTTGAAGCAGGGCCTCGCGCAAACGTTCATGTCGACCGGGTTCGTGACCCACGACCTTCCGCTGCAAAAATTCGAAGAGGGTTTCGCCGCCCTCCGCAGCGGCGACGGGCTCAAGGTCCTCCTGCGGCCGAGGTGACAAGGCTCTCACACTATTGCGTCTATCATGGATACCGTTCAACTGATCAACGACGAGCTCGACCGGCTTCGCAAAACGAAGACCTACAAGTACGAGACCCCGCTCGAAAGCCCCCAAGGGGGCGAGGTGAAGGTGTCAGGAAAAAAAGTCGTGATGCTGGCATCGAACAACTATCTCGGCCTGTCGAACCACCCGGCGATCAAACGGGCGGCAGCGAAGGGCATCAAGGAGTATGGCTATGGGGTCGCATCCGTCCGGTTCCTTTGCGGGACGCAAACGATCCACCGGGCGCTCGAACAAAAAATCGCCAGGTTTCTCCATTGCGAAGACGCCATCCTCTATTCCTCGTGCTTTTCGGCAAACGAGGGTTTCTTCCCCGCACTTGTCAACGAGAAACTGGGGATTGAAGTTTATAAAGACGTTCTTTATAGTGACCGCCTG
>Ga0137396_10000430_pt1 | contig 19947 bp, 22 predicted proteins | sample czc16metaG_FD_108284 | JGI IMG/M metagenome (GOLD analysis project Ga0137396, IMG submission 108284) | Vadose zone soil microbial communities from Angelo Coast Range Reserve, California, USA - czcobulk3.16 metaG | ecosystem: Environmental > Terrestrial > Soil > Vadose zone | place: USA...
ATCGATCGCGGCTACGCGTACCCGGTCGAGGGCGAGGTGTACTTCCGGACGAAGAAGGCGAAGCACTCCTTCGGGATCCTCACCCACCGCAAGATCGAGGACATCGTCGTGGACCCGGTCCCTCAGGGGAGCCGCAAGGAGGATCCGCTCGACTTCGCCCTCTGGAAACGGTCGAAGGAGAACGAGCCCTCATGGCCGAGCCCGTGGAGCGAGGGCCGCCCCGGTTGGCACGTCGAATGCAACGCGATGGCGTTCAAGTACCTCGGTGCGCCGCTCGACATCCATGGCGGCGGGCTCGATCTCACCTTCCCGCACCACGAGAGCGAGGCGATGATTTGCGAAGGGGCCTGGGGAGCCGAGTGGGCGCGGACGTGGATGCATAACGGGTTCCTCACCTTGGAACGGGAGAAGATGTCGAAGAGTCTCGGAAATTTCGTGACGATCCGGGAGGTCCTCCGGGACTACCCCGGAGAAGTCGTCCGGCTCTGTCTGCTGAAGTCCCATTATCGCGAGAACGTCGAATATGACGAAGCAGGCCTCGCCCGATCCCAGGTGGAATGGGTCGCGATGCGCGCGGCGATCGCGGGCGCGCGAGATGCTCATGGAAATTCTACGGGCGGGAAGGTGAGCGCGCTCGTGGCGCGGACCCGGGCCGACTTCGGGAAGGCGATGGACGACGACCTGAACACCGAAGGCGCACTCGGCCTGTTGCACCGGTTCACCGAGGCGGTCGGCGGACTCGAGGGAATGTCGGCGGACGAAGGCCGTGCCATCATGAACGTGTACCGCGAGTGCGGCCGGATCCTCGGCCTCTTCGCGGACCTGGTCTAGGCCGACTTCGCCGCGGAACCGCCCTGGCGGTCACTCGATTTCGCGGCTCGACACGAGGCCTTCGGGCGCCCGGCGGAATCCTTTTATCAAAGCCCCGCATGGACCGCATCCTCTCGGTGGGAATCCTCTGGCAGAGTTCAAGGCGGTCATCGCGGACCCGAAGAACGGGAAGTCCTACAAGCGGGACATCACGGGACATTATGCGAACGCGCTGATCGGCAAGAAGCTCGGCGACGACCTGGACGGCCTGTACGTCGGCTTGCCGGGATACAAGCTCCAGATCACAGGGGGAAGCGACAAGGACGGCTTTCCGATGCGGCACGACCTGCCCGGACCGCGGAGGAAAGGCCTCCTCCTGAGCGGCGGGGTGGGATTCCACCCCGTCCGCCCGGGGATGCGGAAGAAGAAGACGGTCCGCGGGAACACGGTGTCTCCCGACATCCTGCAGCTGAACCTGAAGATCGTCGTGCGCGGGCCGAAGTCGATCGAGGACGCGTGGCAGGAGCGGGCGCGATGAAGGTTCCGGGCCAGCCGGAGGTGAACATCGGCGTCGTCGGGCATGTGGACCATGGGAAGTCCACGTTGACGGAGCGGCTCACGGGGGAGCGGACGGACCGACACAGCGAGGAGATCAAGCGCGGCATCTCGATCCGCCTCGGCTACGCCGATATGGCGATCTACAAGTGTCCGAAGGACGACGAGCCCGCGTGCTACCAGACCACGGAGATATGCAAGACCCACAACGTGAAGGGGGAGCTCCAGCGGATCGTCTCCTTCGTCGACTCCCCCGGACATGAGACGCTCATGGCGACGATGCTGAGCGGCGCCGCGATCATGGACGGCGCGCTCCTCGTGATCGCGGCGAACGAGGACGTCCCGCAACCGCAGACGAAGGAGCACCTCATGGCCCTCGGGATCATCGGCGTGGACAAGATCGTGATCGTGCAGAACAAGATCGACATCGTCGACCCGAAGCAGGCGGAGGAGAACTACAAGCAAATCCAAGCGTTCGTCAAGGGGACCGTCGCCGAAGGCTCGCCGATTGTCCCTGTGAGCGCCCATCACGATGTGAACCTGGACGTGCTGCTGATGATGATCCAGAAGGTGATCCCGACGAGGCCGCGCGAGGAATCGAAGCCCGCGAAGATGTACGTCGCGCGCTCCTTCGATGTGAACCAACCCGGGATCCCGCCGGAGAAAATCGTGGGCGGCGTCCTCGGTGGTAGCCTGATGCAAGGCAAGACGAAGGTCGGGGAGGAGATCGAGATCTCCCCAGGGCGGCAGGTGACGGTCGGGAATCGGACGGAGTGGAAGAACCTCACAACGACGGTCCGCTCGCTCCAGAGCGGAGGCGCGCCCCGGAAGGAGGTCCGCCCCGGCGGACTCATCGCGATCGGCACGAACCTGGATCCCGTCCTCACGAAGGCGGACGGCCTGGTCGGGCGGGTTGTGGGGCCGCCGGGAACGCTGCCCGAGGTCCTGATGAAGATGTCCGTCGAGGTGAACCTCTTGGAACGCGTCGTGGGCGTCGCGGAGGACCTCCCCGTGGAGGGGATCAAGACGTCGGAGCCGCTCATGGTGTCCGTGGGGACCGCCACGACGGTTGGCGTGGTCACATCGGCGCGGGAGAACCGCGCGGACATGGCGCTCAAGATTCCTGTCGTCGCGGAGGTGGGCCAGCGGGTCGCCGTATCCCGTCGAATCGGCGGGAAGTGGCGCCTCATCGGCTACGGCGTCATCACGTAAGGGGCGCCATAGCATCTTCGCTTGATGCTTAACATGTTAAGCATGGGCCTGGCGTCGCCCTCGAAACGCTTCGAGAGATGAGCGGTCGATCGAAACGGTCGCCGTCGCGACTTGGACACCGAGTTTTCGCAATCGTTCCGCGAGCTCCGCTGCATCTGCTGGCGGCATGACTAGAACCGACTGGCCGATCCAAACCACACCGCGCCGCCAGATGAAGCTCTCTGCCCTCCGTTCGACTGACCGGGGCATTCGGTCCTTCGATCGACCAAATACGATTTGGCAGACTCGCACGGCGATGGATCGTTCGGAGCCGGCAACGTCGTACGAAATCAGGACGCGCTCTCCCTCATAGCCTTCGATGGTCATGGTATAATATATATTAGTAGCTATATAATATCTTTTCCTCGGGATAGCTGAAAGTACCTCGAAGGATCATGGTCAATCCGAACGGGTGGTGAATAGGCCGTCCTTAGGATGCTTAACATGTTAACACGGCCTGACTCATCGCGATACGCAGAAATACAGTCTCCCTCCATGGCCCGAGGTCGATGCGCGTCCTCCACCGGGACCCAAAGACGGGGGAGATCAAGCTACGGGTGGAGAACCCGGATGACCTTTGGCATCTCCACAATCTGCTGCTCCCGGGGGATCTCGTGCGCGCCTCCACGACCCGGCGGGAGGAAGTGAAGTCCGACAAGGTCCGGCCCGAACGAGGCGAGAAGGTCCGCGTCACGCTCACGATCCGGGTCGAGGGAGTCGAATTCCAGGCGTATTCCGACCGCCTCCGAATCACGGGCGTGATCGTCGAGGGACCGCAGGATCTCGGCCGCCATCACACGCTAAACATCGGTGTAGAGGACGTACTCTCGATCATCAAGACCTGGAGACCCCACGAACTTCGTCGGATTGACGAGGCCGTCGCGGCGGCACAGAAGCCGCTCGTGGCTTTCCTTTCCCTCGACGACGAGGAGGCGCTCATCGCCCAGTTGCGGCAGTATGGCGTGCGGGAGCTTGCGTCGATCCGAGCCCCGGGCCACGGGAAGATGTTCCCCTCGGGGGACGCCCGGACGGTCTTCTTCGATGACATTCTGACCCAGCTGCGGACGACAGAGATCGGTGAGGCGCTCGTCATCATCGGGCCTGGCTTTACGCGGGAGGCGTTCGTCGAATACCTGAAGGCTCGGGATCCCGCCATCGCCGCGAAGGTCCATGTTCACGGCACCGCCCATGCGGGAATGCAAGGCATCCAAGAAGCCCTGAAGGCGGGCGTCGGCGCGAAGGTGTTTGGGGAAAGCCGAGTCGGAATCGAGACTCGGCTTGTCGAGAAGCTTCTCGAGGCGATCGCGACGGACCGCCCCTCTGCGTACGGTCCGGCGGAGGTGCAGGAAGCCGCGGACGCGGGCGCGATCGAGACTCTGCTCGTGAGCGATACGGTGGTCCGGAATCCCGGGATCGAGGAGCTGATGCGGACCGTCGAGTCGGCCCGCGGGACCGTCGTGCTCGTCAGTCGCCATCACGAAGCGGGACGGAAACTCGAAGCGCTGGGCGGGATCGCCGCCCTCCTGCGATTTCCGATCAACTGATCCCAATGCCCCAGAGGCTCACGCGCGACCGCGGGACTCGCCGCGGACGATGCCCGCTGCGATCAGGTGGGCGATGCGGAGCGGCTCCGGGAGGACGCCCCGGACGGAGGTTAGGGAGAGAGCCTCCTGCACGGAGGACCGATCCGTCCCGACATAGGAGACCCAGAGGGTCCCGTGCGTCGTCCGGATCGCCTCGACCCGATGACGCCGCAGCAGCTGCAGGCGTTCCTCCCAATCGTCGAATCGACGGCGGAGGGCCGTCTCGATCGCGGCGAGGTCCGGCTCCTTTCGCGTCACGGTGAGGACGGGACGATCGATTTTCGCATGCAAAGCGTCGACATCGACAATGTTGAAACCGCCGACCGCGGTTCCGTCCAGCATCACCATCGCGAGCCCCGCCCGATAGCGGGAAGAGCCCACCATCGCCGCGATGCGTTCCGTCGCATCGCTCCCATCGACGTTTGCGAGCGTCGTCATGACGCCCTCGACATACGAGGGGGCTTGGATCACGACGCCAACGACCGGCACCGCTTCGTCCGAGAATCGGAATGGCGCGTCGTCGATCCCGAGGAACCGGGATTTCGACTTCATCACATCAGCTTCAGGCCGCCCGTGACCTGGTCCACGATCGCGTTCGGGCCCGGGCCGATCCCGAGGCAGGTGACCGTTCCCGGAGGGAGCTCCGTCAGACCGGCGTCTTCCACGAGCGCGGTCGAGAGCCCCATCGAGCGCGCTTTGGTCCGGAGGGCGTGAAGATCGGACACCGTCCCGCCCTTCACAACCACTTTCTTCTGGCCCTCCGCCCACCATTCCGCGAACCATTTCCGGTGCCGGGCCTTCCCGTCGCACGCGGCCATCACGGAGGCGTGGGCGACCTGGACGGCGAGTTTCCCCCGCGACAGCTCGAGGTCCGAGCGCACCGCGATCACGAGCTTGTAATCCATGGGCCCGCCCCCTCAAAACAGCTCCGCGGCCCGTTCCTCTTCGAGCTCCTTTAGCTTCGCCTCGACCGCTTTCAACTCGACGCGGGATCGGTCTCGGACCTCTTCGTAGTGGGTCCGTGCGTCCGCGGACTGCATCCTCATTCGTCGCTCGGCGTCCTTGATCGCTCGCCTCAGGCTCTCTCGTTGTTCAGCGAGCTCCTGGAGCTTCAGGCGGACGCGATGGTCCCTCTCCTCTTCCGTCAGGAGCTCGCCCGGCCCTGGCTTCGGGACCCTCGCGAGGGCGGGGTGGAGGCGGGCCATCCAAGGATACGCCCCTCGCCACCAGCCAAGGGCGAAGAAGGCCGCCGAAAGTCCGATCAGTCCGCCCGCGATGTTCGGTCCCACAACGTAGCCGAGCCCCGTCGCACCACTCACGCCGAAGGAGTTCAGGAAGAACGACCAGAAGACCGTCACCGCGATCGAGAGCACGATGCCGAGCGTGAGGCGGTACAACCCGTCATACTCCCGGTCCAGCTCCCCCTTCCGCGGGTAGAGGGCGTTGATCAGCAGATAGCCAGGAAGGAAGAACAGGAGCACGAGCGCCCCGATCACACGCGCCGTCGCGGCGATGGCGCCTAGGACATCGTCCGCCAACGCGCGGCATCACCGACCCGAGTCTATTTGAAGATTGTGCGCGCCGCGCGAACGGGAGGGAAAGGCTTAGGTGTGGGGCCCATGCATCCGCCCCCGGAGGCCCTCCGACGGAACGGAATCGCATCAAGACCCACGTGCGGAGTCTGGACGACGTCCTTGGCGGCGGGATCCCGGACGGATTCGTCGTGCTCCTGAACGGCGCGCCCGGGACGATGAAGTCGTCTTTCGCGTACTCGATTCTCTATCAGAACGCGATCCGGGAGGGGCGCAAGTCCGCGTACTTCACCCTCGAACAGGGCAAGGACCTGACGCTCGAGCACATGGCGTCCCTAGGCATGTCGGACGAGCGCGCCTCACAGAACATCACGACGCTCGACATGGGGAACATCCGGAAGAATCTGAACTACCTCCAGGGGCGGGGTACCTGGCTCGAGCTCTTCAAGATGTACTGCAACAACGTGATGAAGATGGATTCGATCTCCGTCCTCGTCGTCGATTCCCTCGATGTGCTCGAGACGATGGCGAAGATGCAGGACCGCCGCTCCGAGTTGTACTTCCTGTTCGAATGGTTGCGGGACCTCGGCCCGTTGACGTTCTTGATCTCGGAGCGGCCGCTCACGTTCGGCAGCGGGATCTCGCCCCCGGAGGAGGCATACCTTGCAGACGGAATCATCACCCTCGAGATGCATCCCACATCCGATCTGTTCGTCCAACGACGCCTCCGGGTCGTGAAGATGCGGTCGACGAAACACGAGACCGGATATTACGCCCTCTCGTTCGAGGACGGCGGCTTCGAGGTCACGCGGGCTGTCACGGGGACGTCGTAGCGGGAGCGCAGTCCGATCGCGGTTCCGGTCCTGCGGCCATACAGTGTCGAAACCGCGAATGTCCCCGGTAGGCCTTTATACGGGCCGGAGGGATGGCATCGCGTCCGCGCGGCGCCCTCGTCGCGACGGTTCACCCGCCCACCGATCACCCATGGCCCAGACGACTCCCTCGGAGGTCGCGGGGACGAAAGACGAAACGCCGTTCGCCGTCCTCGTGGCCGACGGAAACGAAGAACACCAAATCCTCAGCGTCGCAGCCCTGACGCGGCAGGGGTGTCTGGTCCGGACCGCGGCATCCGGGAAGCAGGCGCTGCATCTCGCGATGACGCAGCACTTCGACGCGCTCGTGATTGGCAGCAAGCTGCGCGATGCGACCGGGATTGAGGTCCTCCACCTCCTCGCCGAGCGGTTCCCCCAGATCCCGAAGATTTTCGTCGTTCCCCCGGACGGAGAGGAGGCCGCTCTCCAGGCCATCCGGTACGGTGCGACCTCCTACATCGTGAAGACGCCGCGGTACACGGAACTCCTGCCCGCGATCGTGGAGGAACAGATCCAAGAGGCCGCGAATCGGCGTCGTCTCGCAGAGACGGAACAGACGCAAGCGCAAGCCCTCACGGAACGGAAGACGGCCGAGGACCGGCTCTCCCAGAGCGAGACGCGCCTCCGGATGATCCTTCAGCAGGCTCCCGTCTTGCTCTGGAGCACGGACAGGGACCTCCGGGTCACCTCCGCGATGGGCGGCGGATTCCGGACCCTGGACACCTCACGGAGCCGGGAACGAGGCCTCACTCTCTTCGAATACTTCAATATCCCGGACGACGACCTGGAGCCGATTGCGTCGCACCGCCGGGCGTTGGCGGGAGAAGGCGTCGCGACGCAGATCGATTGGCAAGGACGGACGTACGACGTGCACCTCGAACCCCTCCGTTCCCCGGAGGGCGCGATCCTCGGGACGATTGGCGTCGCCTTCGACGTGTCCGAGCGGATGCGAACCGAGGAGACCCTCCGGCGGAGCGAGGAACGGTTCCGTCTCCTTGGCCGAGCGACGAACGACGTCGTGTGGGACTGGGACCTCCAGACGGACGGTCTGTGGGTGAACGAGAACGTCTCCAAGGTGTTCAGATATCCTCCGGAAGAGATCGAACCGACCGGGGCTTGGTGGACGGAACACCTGCACCCGGAGGACCAGGAACGCGTCGTCACGAGCATCGACCAACTCGTCCGCAGCGGCGGGTCCGTGTGGACCGCCGAATACCGGTTCCGTCGGCGGGATGGGACGTATGCGACCCTCGTGGACAGGGGCTACATCCTCCACGATTCGACCGGACACCCGGTGCGCGTGATCGGCTCCGCGATGGACGTGTCCCAACGACGCAAGACGGAGGCGATCCAGTCCGCCGTCTACCGGATCTCGGAAGCCGCGAATTCGGCGAAGGACCTTCCCGAGTTGTATGGTCAGATCCACCAGGTGGTCGGCGGTCTCATGCCGGCCACGAACTTCTACATCGCCTTGTACGACGAGCAGGCCGACGCGTTGGAATTTCCATACTTCGTCGACGAAGAGGAAAGCGCCCCTTCACGCCAAAAGCTGGGCCGCGGTTTGACCGAATACGTCCTTCGGACGGGACGCCCGCTCCTGGCCTCTCCGGAGATCTTCGAGGGCCTCGTTCGGAGCGGAGAGGTCGTGTCCGTCGGACCCGCTTCCGTCGACTGGGTCGGCGCCCCGCTCGTGAGCCAAGGAAAGACGATTGGCGTCATCGTGGTCCAGAGCTACGTGGAGGGGGTGCGCTTCGGTGAGGAGGACAAGGGCGTCCTCAACTTCGTATCGGAGCAGGTCGCGATGGCGATCGATCGGAAGCGTGGCCAGGAACATCTCTTGGACGCGGAACGGCTCGCCACGGTGGGCCAACTGGCGGGTTTCATTGCCCACGAGTTGAATACGCCCCTCACGAGCATCTCCCTCTTGACAGCCGCCGCGAACAAGCGAGTGAAGGATCCGGTCGCACTCGGGAAGCTGGAGAAAATCGACACGGAGCGACGTCGCGCTGCAGAAATCATCCGCCGGTTGCTGAGCCTTTCGAGGAGTCGGCAGCTCAATGTGATCGAGACGGATCTGCGATCCGTCGCCCGATCCGCAGTCGAAGAAATGCGGCGGAAACGGAAGAAGGGCGTGACCCTCGAACTCGAAGCGGGGGAGAGACCCGCACTAACGATGATCGATCCCCAGCAGATCCAAGAAGTGATGGTCACACTCCTCGACAATGCGAACGACTCGACCGCGAAGGGATCCGTCCGCATCCGAATCGAAGAGCGTCCGCGAGCCTACGCGATTATTGTTTCGGACACGGGGAGCGGGATGAGCCCCGAGGTCCTAGCTCACCTCTTTGAGCCGTTCTCGACGACCAAGGCGCACGGCGAGGGAATCGGTTTGGGCCTGCTCCTTTCGAAGCACATCGTGACCGGCCACGGTGGTACCCTCGAGGTCACTTCCGAACTGGGGCGCGGATCCACCGTCACGGTCCTCCTCCCTCGGAAGGAGACTCCATGAAGATCCTCGTCGCCGATGACGACCCTACCCTTCGGGGAGAGCTCGCCGAGCTCCTCCGGGAGGACGGGCATGCCATCGTCACGGCAGCGGATGGAAGCGAGGCGCTCCACACCGTCGAGCGCGAATCCTTCGACGTCGCCCTTCTGGACCTTCGAATGCCGAAGGCTTCCGGCCTCGAGGTCCTTCATCGTCTCCGGGTGGTCCGGCCCGAGACCGCCGTGGTCATGATCACGGGCGAGGGGACGATCGACGCCGCGGTCGAAGCGATGAAGAGCGGGGCGATCGACTTCGTCGAGAAGCCCTACGATCTCGAGGCGCTCCGGCGAACCCTCCGGATGGTTGAGGAAGAGCGCACCGCCCGAGCGCGGTTCGGTGCGACACGGAGTGAGGCGGACATCTCGGGCATTGTGTCGGAGGCCGCGGGTCGGGGTGCGCTTCTGGCGGTCGTCGGGCCCCATGCGAAACCCCCGCCAGGCGCTTCGCGGGTCCTGCGCATCGCGGAGGAAGGCAGGCCGCCGAACGCGTTCGCGCCGGCGCAACTATACCAATTGAACACCGCGATCGACGGGTATCTGAGCGCCGTCGAGCGCCCCGTCGTCTATGCGGACGATCTTTCCATGATCGAGGCCGTGCACGGTCGAGAAGATCTCCGAGCTTGGATCCGCCACATGAGCGGGAAATGTGCCGCGAAGGGCGGTACCTTGGTCCTTCGATCGCTTGATGCCGAAGTCGCCTCGGAAGTCGGCGGAGACTTGGATGCGGGCGCCTCTCCCGAAGGCCTACAAGGGATGCTCGAATCGCTCGCGAACCCGATTCGTCGAGCCGTCGTCGGCTTCGTCTTCGCCTCCGGACCCGTCGCGTATTCCGGGATCCTGAAGAAGAACTTCGTCGACTCGTCGTCGAAGCTTTCGTTCCATCTCCAGAAGCTCCAATCGGACGGACTACTGACCAAAGTCGACGCCGGACGGTACGCGGTCACGGACGTGGGCCAGCGGGCCTGGCACGTCGTGCGCGCGCTCTCGGACCACAAGCATCCGTCATTGCTGATATCAAAATCGTGAGGCACCGATCCGACTCTTTCCGCGCCGCGCTTGTCAACCGGTCTCAACTGGGCGATATATAACGCCCCGCCTCCATCGGTCGTCTCAGGAAAGGCGATGATGGTCCTGGCGCAGGAAAAGACGACAATCGAAGGCGAGTGCATCCTGATCGTCGATGATGATGACGGAGTGCGCGAAAACCTCGCCGAGTTGTTCCAAGTGGTCGGCTACTCCGTCGAAACGGCGGGCAGTGCCCCCGAGGCCATGGAGAAGCTAGCCGACCTCGATGTGGACCTCTTGCTCACAGATTATCGGATGCCGGGACCGAACGGAGTCCAACTAATCGAGTCCGCGCGACGCATAAAACCCAACCTGCGTGCGATCCTCATGACGGCCTTCGGTGACAGCTTCACGGAGATCGAGAGTGTACGCCGCGGGGCGATCGGGTACGTGAACAAGCCGTTCGAAGCCGACGAGATCACAACTCTTGTCTCGCGGATCCTCGCACTGCGGGGGGACTGACCATCATGGAGCCGTTGCAACTGAGCCAGACCGTGATGGACGAGTACTCCGCCCGGATCTTGATGGGGACCTTCGAACGGTCCGTGTCCGCGCTGGAGTTGAGCCGCCGATTCGGGATTCCAATCGCAGCCTGCTACCGTCGGATCAAGGAGCTCGAGGGACTGGGCCTCGTCTATTGCGAGCGGGAGTTGCCCTCGCGCAACGGAAAGGGGCTCCAGTTGTTCCGGTCCCGCTTGACGTCGGTGCGGATCGCCTTTGAGGACGGAAACCTTCGGGCCCGGGTCGAGATCGGCATCGGCCCTCCCGGCGTATTGGCCGCCCCGCAAGGCGAGGTCATGGAGCAGACCATGAACCCTCGTAGCGCCCTGGTGTCCGCGTAAGATTTTGTACCATCGGTCGGATTCGCGGTCATGGTTGACGCGACGACGTCGGTCGGTGAGCTCCGGGAGCACGTACGTCAGTTCGTCCACGCGAGGGATTGGGAGCGGTTCCATTCACCGAAGGACCTCGCAATGGCCATTTCGATCGAGGCATCCGAACTCTTAGAGCTGTTCTTGTGGCGAGAATCTGGGACGCCGGCGGAGCTGTCATCCGAGGATCGCCTTGCGGTCGCGGAGGAGCTTGCGGATGTCCTCATCTATGGATTGAGTCTTGCCAATACGCTCAAGATGGATCTCTCCGACGCGATGCTCGCGAAACTCAAGAAGGATGAAGCAAAGTATCCGCCCGACCGGTATCGCGGCCGGGCGCGTTGATCCCCCTTGGACGATTTGTCAAGTGGACTTGCCTGCGTTCTCTGTAGTCGGATGGAACCTGGACGAACTGACTTTTCGCTTCGGAATCAGTGAACCTTCCGAACCGGACTACGGCCGGCCGTCCGATCTGTATCGGTCCGCCGTGACGAATCCGCGCTCCAGGCACAGGGATCGGAGCGCCTCATAGGCAAACTCCGCAAGCGGCTCGAGGTTCACCACGTCCTCCATGTTGTACGCGAGAAGGAGATCCAATGCGTCATCGTCCCCGGCTTCGTAGGCATGCCACAGCCGGATCGCATCGAAACCTCGGAGCCCGGACGTCTCGTCGCTGCGGGAGATGCCCATCTCCGCCTCGATTGCCTTGAGGCCTCCGACGAAGCCGAGGCGTCGAAGAGGATGGAGCACATCCATGTGGATCTGGTCCAAGGCCATCCGCGGGAACGCCTTGCGGAGGAAGGGGACATCGAAGCGCGAGCCGTTGAACGTGACGAGCAGCTTGGCGTATCGGAGCGCATTGGGAAGGTCCTCGAGATTTTCGCCCTGGACGAAGGAGCGTTTCCGTGTCCCGTCGTAGATGCCGACGACGGTGACGGCGTGTCGTCCGATCGAGAACCCCGTCGTCTCGATGTCGAGGTATGCGACATGTCGACGAAACGCATCGAACGCCCGCCATTGGTCGGGCGAGGGCAGCTTGCGTGCAAAGTAACGATGGCGGCCCGAACGCAAAGCCTCCGCGGACCGTTCGATCTCATCGGAGATTCGTCGCGCCAAGCGTGGGCCGATTCGAGGCGGACGGCGCGCCTCGGAAAAATCGTCCCATGTTCGGATTCCCGAACGCCAGATCCGCTCCTCAATCCGGTACCCGACACCCACGACGTGGACGAACGTTTCGCGGATCATGGGAGAGCCCGACGACAAGGTCTCTACGACATATCCCTACGGGCGAGGTGGGCGAACCCGCGGGAAAGCCTTAACCGGAATGGTCCGATGGGCCGCGGGTGTTCGAGGTCCGCGAGCGCGACGCCCTCGCTCGCATCGGTTTGCTAGAGACGGGCCACGGGCGGGTGACGACGCCGGCGTTGCTCCCCGTCGTGAACCCGAACCGACCGATCATCTCCCCGACGGACCTCGCGCGCCGATTCCATGCGGAGATCCTCATTACGAACGCATACATCCTGGGGAAAGGGCCGCACCGGGACTCGGTCCTTCGCCAAGGCGTCCACGAGTTCCTTGGATTCTCGGGCGCCGTCATGACGGATTCCGGCGCGTTCCAATCGCATGTGTACGGCGACGTGGACGTGACGAACGCCGAGGTGATCGATTTTCAGAAGCGGATCGGCACGGACCTGGGCACGATGCTCGACGTGTTTTCCGAACCGTCGCATGACCGCACGCGGGCGACGCACGACGTCGACGAGACGGTTCGTCGCGCGCGGGAGGCGGACTCCCTCCGCGGGGAAATGGCCCTCGTCGGAGCGGTCCAGGGAGGGCTTCATACCGACCTCCGCGAACGGTGCGCGCGGGAGGTCTCCGCCCTCGGGGTTTCCGTCTGCGCGATCGGCGGCGTCGTTCCCCTGCTCGAGTCCTATCGCTTCCAAGATCTCGTCCGGGTGATCATCGCGTCGAAGAAGGGGCTGGACCCATCAAAGCCCGTTCATCTCTTCGGGGCGGGCCATCCGCTCGTGTTCCCCCTCGCCGCGCTCCTCGGATGCGATCTGTTCGATTCCGCGTCATATGCGAAGTACGCGCGCGACGGGCGAATGCTGTTCGCCGATGGCACCCGACGCGCCGCCGAGCTGCTCGAGAGCGGTTGCCCTTGCCCGGTATGCACCGACCGTTCAATGAAGGAGATTGCCGGGAGCGAAACTCTCCTCGCGGAGCACAACCTCCACATCTGCTTCGGCGCTATCCGCGAGGTGCGTCGCGCCATCGCACACGGGGATCTGTGGGAGCTGGTCGAGCGTCGCGCCCGGGCTCACCCGACCCTTCTCGTCGCCCTGCGAGAGCTTCGCCAGCACAATGAGTTCCTCGAGGCGTTCGAACCGGTCGCCCGGCGGGGCGCCCTGTACTATGTGGGCCCGGAGACGGCGCACCGCCCAATCTTGCATCGGTTCCGTCAGAGGGTCATGGAGCGGTATCAGCCGCCGCCTGCGAAGGGGCTGCTCGTGCTCCCGGAGAATCGCCGACCATTCACCGAGGCATACGCATCAGCGCTTTCGCGGGTCATGGCCACCGCGGACGTACACGCCGTGGTCAAGTCCATCTGGGGTCCCGTTCCGGTCGAGCTCGACCACGTCTGGCCGATGGCCCAATCGGTGGTGCCCGATTCGCTCGACGTCGAATCTCTGGAGGCCGCCGAAGTCTTCTTCCGTGAATGGGCCGCCGGCGCTGGCTATCCGTTCGGCCTCTTGTGGGAGGGGGAATCCAGCCTCGACGAACTCCGCGCTCGGGCCCCAGGGCACCGGGTGGTCGACTGGAATGCCTCCCGGGTTCGTGCGACCGCGGACTACCAGTTCGGGCGCGGCGCGGCGGACGCGATTCTTCGCGGGAACATTTCGTACGTAGTATCGAAGAACACAGGGAAGGTCCGGAACGTCTTGGTCGACGGGGACCACGTCGTCTCCCTGCGAGCCGAGGACGGCCTCTTCACCCTGAAGGCGGCGGGCGCTCGGCGCCTTCATCGAGCGTTCCGCGCGCCCTCTCTCCGCATTGTCGTCGAAGCGGACGCCATCCCCTTCATTCGAGAAGGAAAGAACGTTTTCGCGAAGTTCGTTCGGGAGGCGGATCCGGAGCTCCGGCCCGGGGACGAGTCGCTCGTGGTCTCTCCGGACGACGAATTGTGCGCGGTCGCCCAATCGTCGATGAACCGGCAGGAGATGCTCGCGTTCAAGCGCGGCGTCGCCGCGCACGTCCGCGAGGGCGTGCCTCCTTCGCCGTCCGCTCTGCCACGCTGATGCACGCGAGGTAATCGTCCAGCGTATGGAGCAGGCTCATCGGTCCGTCCGCGGTCGCTTCCGCGATGAGGATCCGTCCGCGTCGCGTCGTTCGGATGTAGCGGTCATCGTCGATCGCCACCGCGGCGACGATGGCACGGGCCGAATCGGTGTCGTCGAATTCAAACGTCAGGCGCGCCGCGGACTTCATGGGGATAGCCCCGGGCAGATTCGAACTGCCGTCGCGGGTTCCAAAGACCCGAATGCTTGACCACTACACCACGGGGCTGCGGCGGACGGATTTGTCCTGACGTATAAAGCCCATTGTGTCGGAGGAAATCAGGGGATCGAGAAGGGGGCCAAGCGATCAATTCAGCGGGAGCCGTGAGGCTCAGCCTTCACGGCGGCGACGACCGTTGGGGAGATTCGGTCGGGACTCCAAGGAGGGTGCCAAGGAGGTCGGTTGCGTGAGCCTCCTCGATCCGTACCTGGGCGAAGCCTCCCAGCGGCAGTGGTCCCGGAAGGACGACCTGCCTGTATTCGGGGGTGCGAGCCAACACGGTCGTTCCCTTGCCCGGTTCCGTGAGGAGGACCTCAACCTTCTCGCCGACGAAGGCCTCGTGGATCTGCTGCGCGATTTCGAACCGCAGTCGCGTGAGCCGGCGCGATCGTTCCTTCACGCGCCATCCGACGATTGGGTTTGACATCTGGGCCGCGGGAGTGCCGGCGCGCGGCGAGAAACGGGTGACGTTCACGATGTCGGGGCGGATCCGTCCGATGAGATCCATCGTCCTTTCGAACTGATCCTCATCCTCTCCGGGGAAACCGACGATCACGTCGGTCGAGAGCGTGATCCGAGGGTACGCGCGACGGAACGCGTGGACGATTTCCTCGAACTGCGCCACGTTGTATTCCCGTCGCATGGCCTCGAGGATGCGATCGTCTCCACTTTGGACCGGCAGGTGGAGGAACTTGAAAATCTTCTCCGGACGGTAGGCCTCCACAAGCGCGTCCACAATCGGGTACACGGTCAAGGGATCCGCCATGCCCACGCGCACGCGAAATTCTCCGGGAAGCCCGTCGACGGCCCGGAGTAGGGCCGCGAGGTTCGTTCCTGCGTCGAGCCCATACGCGGCCGTATCTTGACCGGTGAGCTTAATTTCCTTCATCCCGCGGTCCACACTCCGGCGGACCTGCTCGACGACCGCTTCGATCGGATACGAGGCGACTCGCCCGCGAGCGACTCGTGTGATGCAATATGTACATCGGCCGACGCATCCTTGTTCAATCGGTACGATCGCATCGTGCCATCCGAAGGATTGCGATTCGATGTCGGCGGACCGATCGCCGCACGCCGTCCCGGCGTCGAGGAGCTCCACGATCTGGGGCCATTTCCGGGGCGGCAGGAGCTTTGCCCTCGGTACCGTTTCCAGGACCCGTTGCCGCTGGGCCGCCGCCATGCAGCCCGCGACGATGAGGGGCTTCTCGTACGCCGCCAACTCGGTCATGCGGCGGATCATCTTCCGCTCCGTCGTTTCGACGACGGTGCACGTGACGAGGACATGGGCGTCCGCGTCCTTCTCAGAGGTCACGATGGCGTGCCCTTGGCCGGTCAACGCCTCCTGCATGAGGCGCCCTTCCCCGTAATTTTGCGTGCAACCATGCGCCTCGACGAAGACTTTCACGGATCGGCGATGGATGCGCCGGTATTTTCCTGTTATGAGCCGGTGGGCGCAACTCTTATGTCCGAATGCGCGTTCGAGACGATCATGGAGCCGGGGCCCGAGCACCCATTACCCACGTCAGCGACTCCACCACCGGAGACGCGACCGGTATTCCCCCGGTCGGCCCGACGGGGACCGGAGCACGAGCTCAAAGACCGCGCGAAGGCTGCCAAGCTCCGACACCGAGCCGCGAAGGCGCGACTGAAGGCAAACCATCTCGAGGAGCGCACCCGCCACTTGCGGGTGAAGGCGGACCAGATGGAGCGCCGGGCGGACGACCTGGACGGGGTCACTCGGCCCCGGGTCGGCGTACCGCTCAACGAGTGAGTTTCGTGCGCGAAGGCGTCGGCAGGTCCAGGTTCGGCGCGACCGCATAACCGCGCGCCGCGACCTCATTCACGTATTGCGTCTCGAGATACCATGACAGCACGGCGCTGTCCGTCTTTGTGAGCTTACACATGGGTCCCATCCCGCACCGCGATGCGGCCTTCGTCGGGATAAGCGTTTGTCAACGACGCGGAGAAGGTTCATGCCCGGGTACGGCGCTCGGCCGGACGGTGGTCCATTGCCTCCGGGGATTGTATACGACGAGATTGACAGCTACATTGATGACCTTGCGAACCGCGGCGGTGCGGCACTGATGGCCGTCGAGAAGCAGGGCGTGAAGGAAGGTTGGCCGATCGTCGGTGCGGCGGAGGGAAGTCTTCTCCATATCCTCGCGCGGTCCGTTCGGGCGAAGCGAATCTTGGAGCTCGGCACTGCGATCGGATATTCGGGGACGTGGCTGGCTCGCGCCCTCGCCGACAGTGGGGAACTCACAACGGTCGAGCACGATCCCAAGACCGCGGCCCTGGCTCAGAAAAATTTCGAGAAGACCGGTGTCACCCCGAAGGTACGGATCCTCGTGGGGGCCGCGGACCAAATCCTTCGCGATCTCAAAGGCCCGTTCGACTTCATCTTCAACGACATCGACAAGGCGGGGTATCCCGCGGTCCTCGAGCCGTGTATCGAACGGCTCCGGATCGGCGGGCTCTTGGTCACGGACAACGTCCTCTGGAATGGCGATGTGGCCCGTAAGGTCCGGTCCGCGGAGACGGCGGCGATCCGGACCTACAACGAGCGGTTGGCGAAGGACCCGCGCATGATTGCGACGATCGTGCCGCTGCGCGACGGCGTCTCGATTGCCTCGAAAGTCCGCGAGTGAGTTCGCCGATCGACCTGGCCGTTCGAAGAAGCCGGTTCGCGAGCGGACTCCCGTGAGCATTTAATACAGCCCACGGGCATGGTTGGGATGAATGGCCAAGAAACGGAGCCGCGGGCACGTGTTCGTCGAGACGGATGGGCAGGTCTTTCTCGTCCGGGAACGCGGCAAGTACCGTTTCCCGCGGGTTGAGGAGAGCCTTCCATTCCGCACGGATCCGAACGGCGTCATGGACTTCGGCGAGGATCGTGTCGTGAAGCGCACCCCGCGGCTCGACCATCACCCGGAGGAGTGGATGGGACGGGATTCCGTGTTCGAACGGACGGACGTCGATCCTCTGGTGAAACGCGCCATATACACGACGATGATCCGTTGTGTCTCCGAAGTCATCCTCTCGAAGGGACCGCGCGTATTGATGGTGAAGGCGGTGCGGGGCTATTCGAAAGGGTACTGGAACATCCCCGGCGGTTTCATGGACTATGGAGAGGGGCCCGAAGCAGGAGCGGAACGGGAGGCGAAGGAGGAAATCGGGGCCGCGGTTGTGCTCGATGGCCTCCTGAATGTCTACGTGTCTGGATTTCCTGGGAAGCCGGCGTACACGTTGGGTTTCGTGTACAAAGGTCATCTCAGGTCAGAGAGGCTTCGACTCAAGGCGGACGAGATTGAGGATGCCGCCTGGTTCACCGTCGACAAGGGACTTACGCTGACCCGCAATCCGTTCGCGAAGTGGGGGCTCGTGGATTTCTTCCTGCAATCCCCCGAGTCACGACGGGCGTTGCGTGTGAAGCGTCATGGATTGTCCGAAGGTGCGAAGGGCATCGAGCAGCCGACCGTCTTTCTCGACCGTGACGGCGTGATCAATCGCGGACGACCTGGATACGTCCGCACGCCCGAACATTTCGAGTTCCTGCCCGGTGCGATTGCGGGCATGCGCCTCTTCCAGGAACACAGCTGGCGCCTGGTGATTGTCACGAACCAGGACGCCTCCGGATGGAAGCTGGTGCCGGAGCGGCAGCTCATGCGGATCCACGACCGCATGCTTGCGTCCCTCCGGAAGGATGACATCCGGATTTCCGAGATTTACCATTGTCCGCACCACGTGTTGTCCGACTGCGCGTGCCGGAAGCCGCGGCCCGGGATGCTGCTCGCGGCCGCGCGGGACCTCGGAGTCCGCCCCAGGACCGCGTGGATGGTGGGCGACAAGCCTCTCGACGTGCAAACGGGTCGGGCCTTCGGATGCCGCGTCGCCTGGGTCGGGCCGAAGGCGTGGAGAAGGCGTTTCGCCGCAGAAGTCCGGCCATGGTCTCCCGACGTGGTCGCAGACAGCCTCTTCGCCGCCGCCTCGGCGATCATACGAGATTCGGAAGAGCGCGTCGTCGAGGGATTCCGGAAGACCCGCACCCCTTTGGCGGCAAACTCGAAGCCTCGTTGACCGGTTTTCAGGCGGGGATCTGTTCGATGCCTCGGGAGGGTTGTCGTTGAGGCGGCGCGGAACCTTGATGCTGATTGAGCCCCGTTGCAATTCTGCATGGACCTACGACACTCGAAGCGGATTTTCGGTCTATCTGCGTTGACCGGATACTTCGTCGTCGTAGGCCTCCTACTCCTATTTCGGGCCCCCTTGGAGGTCATTCTTGGGGTCTCGGCCCTCCTCGCGATTTCGACCTTCAGGCTCATTCGCGGTTGGCCGCCCCGTCCCGCGCAACCGCGCTTCGGTCGCAGGGGAACCCGGCAAGCCGGCGTAATCATTCCTCTGGTGATCGTGGCCCTCTCGGTCCTGCTCGCCTATGACTGGAGAGGGAACCCTCCGGGATTCCTTCCGAATGCCGGTGGGCTGATTCTCTCGGCGGTCGCCGTGGGTTTCATCGTCCTCGTCGCATCCTGGTCTGCGTCTCGCCCCTCGCGGGCGTGCCCTGAATGTGGCGGCCGGATCCCCCCTTATGGTCGCATCGCGAAGTGTCCGTATTGCGGTCACCCCCTTTCGTGAAGATGCGGAACCTGGGCCAGGCGCCTGCGCTCCGGGCGTATTGATGGGACACCAAGCTCTTAGCGGATGGACGTCGTTTGCCCGGGAGAGGAACATCCATGGTCCAGGAATACGGACTCTTCATCGGCGGGAAATGGAAGAAATCCGAAGGTAAGCGGTTCGAGACGATCAACCCAGCAACGGGCGAAGTCCTGGCCACGTTCCCGCTCGCGACGAAGGAGGAGTTGGGCGACGCGGTTCGCGCCGCGAAGGGCGCATTCGAGAGATGGCGGAAGACCCCCGCACCTCGGCGCGGTGAAATTCTCCTCGAGGCGGCGCGGATCTTTCGACGGAAAAAGGAGGAACTGGGTCGAATCGTGACCACCGAGATGGGGAAGGTCATCGCCGAGGGTCGCGGCGACGTCCAGGAAGTGATCGATTTCTATGAGTACGCCGCCGGCGAAGGCCGTCGGATGTTCGGCGAGACGGTCCCGTCCGAGCTGCCGAACAAGATGTGCCTGACGGTCCGGATGCCGGTTGGCCCCGTCGGCCTGATCACCCCCTGGAACTTCCCGATGGCCATTCCCGGGTGGAAGAGCGGGGCCGCCTTGATCGCGGGATGTCCCTTCGTCCTCAAGCCGTCGAGCCTCACGCCCCTCTGTGCCGCGAAGTTTGTCGAGGTCCTCGACGAAGC